>WNFB01001740.1_pt1 | contig 18753 bp, 15 predicted proteins | sample 5400501 | NCBI WGS metagenome assembly WNFB01 (sample SAMN13153341, study PRJNA577476) | soil metagenome | isolation source: 200 cm saprolite under Douglas fir tree site 2 hole 1 | place: USA:California | collected 2015-04-18 | reverse complement strand
GCCGGCGGCCAGGTGCGCTTCGAGCCGGGGCCCGCTCTCGCGGGTGTCTCGGCCGAGCAGCACGCGCGGCGACTCCATCCCCAGCGCGCGCACGATGGCGCGGCCGATCTTCTGGACGGTCGCGTCGTCCAGCGGCGGCTCGCCGGCGCGTCCGCGGATCCCGTCCGTCCCGAAGAAGCGCGCCATCAGAGTCCCATCCAGGTCAATTATGGCTTCCTCCGGGCTGGCCGCAGCGGGCGCAGCGCGACCTCTCCGGGTTGTGTCTCGCGGACCTCCACGCCGGTCAGTCCCGGCGCCAGCTCCACCGCCACGTGCGCGGTGCCGGTCTCGTCGACCTGTCCCGCGTCCACGTAGGCGTGGATGGCGGCGGCGTCCGCCTGGTCGAGCACGGAGGCGGGACCGGCCAGGACCACGCTCACGCGAGGAGGGCGCGCGGCGAAGCTGCCCCGGCGCACCTCCACGGGCAGGCCCGGGAAGGTGCGGGTGTGCTCGACCTCCCGAATGCGGGCGGTGACCCGCACCCGCGGGTTGCCCTGGATCCGCAGCAGCGGATCCTCCAGACCGATGTTGACGTGATCGACGACGTTGGCCTCGGCCCCCTCCACCGACACGGGCTCGGTGTAGGCGCTCTCCACCTCCTGCACCCGGCTCTTGGGGCCCGCGATCCGCACCTCCGCCGGCTCCGTCGTCACCTCGCCCACCTCGTATCCGGGCGCGGGCCGGCCCAGCAGCCGCGGGCGGACGGGCACGGTCTTCTGGAGCGTGCGCTCGAGGTTGAGGGTGATGATGGACGGTGAGATCTTGACGACCGTCACCCCGAAGGGCACGCGCACCGAATCCGGCGTGAGGTGCACGATGCGCTCGCCTTCATGGGCGTCGGCGAGGTCGATGTGGGCGGAGACGTCGCCCGGGGTGAGGCGTTGGATGATCCCGGGAGAGGCCCGCAGCCGCACCTCCACGGTGTCCACCGGGTCCCCGGTCAGCTCCAGATCCTTGGGGAAGTTCTGCAGCTCCACCGGGGCCGAGAGGCCCATCTCGGAGGTTTTCTCCCCCGCGATGACGAACCACAGGAGCACGGCCAGCACCAGGCTCACCAGCTTCAACGGGAGGTTGTCGAGGACGGTGAAGCGCATCCCTATTTGTCCCGGGCGGGCAGTGTGTGGGGGGCCCCCTCGGGTTCGCTCACCGCCTCCCGGACCTCGAGGGCCTCGAGCAACGCCTGCTTCAAGGCGCGCCCGTCCACGTTGCGCCGGATGCTTCCCCCGACCACGACCGAGATCCCGCCCGTCTCCTCGGACACGACGACGGCGAGCGCGTCGGTGTCCTCGGTGACGCCGATGGCCGCGCGGTGCCGGCTGCCCAGCTCGCGCGAGAGCGCGGGGTTCACGGTGAGAGGGAGGAAGCAGGCGGCGGCGGCCACCCGGTTGCCCTGGATCACGACCGCCCCGTCGTGCAGCGGCGTGCCGGGATTGAAGATGCTGATCAACAGGTCGTAGGTGAGCAGCGCGTCGAGGGCGATGCCCGTCTCGATGTAGCTGCGAAGGCCCATCTCCCGCTCGATGACGAGGATGGCCCCCGTGCGCTGGGCGGCGAGGGTCGTGGCGGCGAGCACGATCTCGTCGATGACCTCCTCGGTGCGGGTGGTGGCGAAGGCGCCGAGCAGCGGCGTCTTGCCCAGGTGGGCGAGCACCTTCCGGATCTCGGTCTGGAAGACCACGATGATGCCGAACACGACGTAGGGCAGGAACGTGCGCAGCAGCCAGTTCACCGTCTCGAGGTTGAACCACTGGGAGGCCCAGTAGAGGATCACGAGCACCAGGCCGCCGAGGGCCATCTGCACGGCGTGCGTGCCGCGGATGAACTGCAGCAGCTGGTAGACGATGAACGCGACGATGAGGATGTCCACCACGTCCAGCCACGAGAACTGGGAGACGTGGATGATGGAGGCGAAGTGGCCGGCCACGCTAGGCCGCCTCTCCCCGGATGGCGTCGCACATGCGCGCCACGTCGACCATCTCGCGCACGTCGTGGACGCGGACCATGTGCGCGCCGCCCAGGATGCAGGCGGCCACGGCTGCCGCCGTCCCCATGAGTCGCTGCGCGGGCGGCCGCTCCAGCACCTTCCCGACGAAGCTCTTGCGCGAAGGGCCCGCGAGCACCGGGCGCTCCAGACCCGCCAGCTCGGGCAGCCGGCGGACGACCTCCAGCGTGTGGGCGGCAAGCTTGGCGAAGCCGAGTCCGGGATCGACGATCGTCTGCTCGCGGCGGACGCCCGCCTGCTCCGCCCGCGCCAGCGCCTCGCGCAGCTCGGCGGCGACCTCACCCATCACGTCGTCGTAGTGCGGCTCGCGGTGCATCGTCTCGAAGGTGCCCCGCAGGTGCATCAGGACGGCGGGAATGCCACGCCGGGCGAGGAGGGGGCCCATGGCCGGATCGAAGCGCAGGCCGCTCACGTCGTTGACCATGTCCGCGCCGGCGTCGAGCGCGGCCGCGGCCACCTCGGCCTTGGTGGTGTCGACGCAGAGCGGCCCCGCCCCCCGAGCGCGCAGCGCGCGCACGACGGGCACCACGCGCCGCCGCTCTTCGGCCGCGTCGATGGGGGCCGCGCCCGGCCGGGTGGACTCGCCCCCGACATCGACGACGTCGGCGCCCGCCGCGAACAGCGCCAGGCCGTGCGCGACCGCGTCGTCGACGCCGGCGTGGGCGCCGCCGTCGGAGAAGGAATCGGGGGTCACGTTGAGCACGCCCATGACCCACGTCCGCTCCCCGAGGACGACGGTCTTCCCCCGGAGGGTGATCGGGTAGCGAGGCCTCGAAGCCGGCCGGTCGATCGTCGCCTCCCTCCCCTCGCGGGGACGAGCCTACGCTCAGGCCGGCCGGCGCAACGGCCCGCGCCTACGACGTAGGCTTCGGTACGGCCATGGGCGGGCGCAGGATCCCGCCCGCCCGCTCACCGTCGTCCACCTTCCCCTCCCGGGGCGGGGGCGGAGGCGGGGAAACGGTCTTCGGGGTCCGGATCTCCAGCGGCTTGCCCTCGAGGAGCTGTTTGAGCTGCTCGGCGTCCAGGACCTCGTGCTCGAGCAGCGCCTCCGCGATGCGCACGAGGAAGCCGCGCTTCTCGGTGATGACGCCGTTCGCCCGCTCGTACTGCTCGCTCACGATGCGCTTGATCTCGGCGTCGATCTTGAGCGCGGTGTCCTCGCTGTAGTCCTGGTGCCGGTTGAACTCCTTGCCGAGGAAGATCTGCTCCTCCTTCTTGCCGTAGGTGAGCGGACCCAGCGCCTCGCTCATTCCCCACTCGCACACCATCTTGCGGGCCAACTCGGTCGCCTGCTCGATGTCGTTCTGGGCCCCGGTGGAGATCTGGCTGAAGGTGAGGTCCTCGGCGATGCGCCCGCCCATGCAGACGGCGATGCGGGCCTCGAGCTGCTCCTTGGTGTAGTTGTGGAACTCCTCGGTGGGAAGCTGCTGGGTCACGCCGAGAGCCATGCCGCGCGGGATGATCGTGACCTTGTGCAGCGGATCCGTGTTGGGCAGGATCGCGGCCAGGAGAGCATGACCGGCCTCGTGGTAGGCGGTGACCTTCTTTTCCGCGTCCGTGATGATCATGCTCTTGCGCTCGGCGCCCATCAGGACCTTGTCCTTCGAGGACTCGAAGTCGACCATCAGCACGAACTTCTGGTTCCGGCGGGCGGCGAGCAGCGCCGCCTCGTTGACGAGGTTGGCGAGGTCGGCCCCCGAGAAGCCGGGCGTCGCGCGCGCGAGCACCGAGAGGTCGACCTCCTCGGAGAGCGGGATCTTGCGGGTGTGGACCTGGAGGATGCCTTCGCGCCCGCGCACGTCGGGGCGGGACACCACTACGCGGCGGTCGAACCGGCCGGGCCGCAGCAGGGCCGGATCGAGGACGTCGGGCCGGTTGGTGGCCGCGATCAGGATCACGCCGTCGTTGCTCTCGAAGCCGTCCATCTCCACCAGGAGCTGGTTGAGCGTCTGCTCGCGCTCGTCGTGCCCGCCGCCGAGGCCGGCCCCGCGGTGGCGCCCCACGGCGTCGATCTCGTCGATGAAGATGATGCAGGGAGCGTTCTTCTTGCCCTGCTCGAAGAGGTCGCGCACGCGGCTCGCCCCCACTCCCACGAACATCTCCACGAAGTCGGAGCCGGAGATCGAGAAGAAGGGGACGTTGGCCTCGCCGGCGATCGCGCGGGCGAGCAGCGTCTTGCCGGTCCCCGGCGGCCCCATGAGGAGCACGCCCTTCGGGATCCGGCCCCCGAGCTTCTGGAACTTCTGGGGCTCGCGCAGGAACTCGATGATCTCCTGCAGCTCCTCCTTGGCTTCGTCCACGCCGGCCACGTCCTTGAACGTGACCTTCTTCTGCTGGCTCGCGAGCAGCTTCGCCTTGGACTTGCCGAAGGAGAGCGCCTTGTTCCCCCCGCTCTGCATCTGGCGCATGAAGAACACCCAGAAGCCGATGAGCAGCAGGAACGGCGCCCAGGAAATGAGCATGTTCGCCCAGGCCGGCGTCGTGTCGCGCTCGATGTTGATCGCCACCTTCTTGGCCCGCAGGGCGTCCACGTACTTGTCGTAGCCCGGGGGCACGGTGGTCTTGATCGGCTCGCGGCTCGTCGTGTGGCCGCGGATGTCGGTGCCGCTGATGGTGACGTCGGCGATCTGGCCGGCTTCCACCTGGTCCATGAACTCGCTGAACTTCAGCGGGGTCTCCTTCTTCTGGATCTGGGCGAAGTGCCAGGCCAGGAAGATGACCACCAGCAGGGACATCCACAGCATGATCGTCTTGAACGTTGCGTTCACTGTTCAGGCCTCCAGGGGCTCGCGGCGCACGTCCTCTAGCTCCCGCCGCCGGAGATGGTGATCTTCCGGCCCTCGGCCGGGGGTGCCGGCCGGGGGATCGTCCCGAGGTAGGGCAGCCCCCGGTATCCCTCGGCGCAGTCCAGGCCGTAGCCGACGATGAAGCCGCCGTCCTTCAAAGGCTCCTGCAGCGTGAAGGCGGCCCAGTCGGGGTGCACGTCGATCTTGCGGTCCCCCGGCTTGTCGATGAGGGCGCACACCTTCAGGCTCCGCGGGCGCCGCTCGCGGATGTGGTCGAGGAGGAAGCTCAAGGTGATGCCGGTATCGATGACGTCGTCGAGGAGCAGGATGTCCCGCCCCTCGTAGGGGATCTCGGTGGAATACACGATGGCGGTGCGCACGGGCCCCGCTCCCTGCTCGCGCAGCGACGTGGTCTCGACGAAGTGGCACGTGAGATCGAGGGGGATCCTTCGCACGAGGTCCGCCATGAAGATGAGACAGCTCTTCATGAGGCCGACCACGCAGGGCTCGCTGTCCGCGAAGGCCTGGCCGATCTCCTTCCCCAGCTCGTCCATGCGCCGGGCGATCTGCCTTTCGTCGAACAGCACCTCGGGCTTGCGCAGCGTCATCGCGCCGCCGCCTCCGCGTCCTGCAGCTCCAGCCGCACAAAGCGCTGATTCGTTGAACAGGGGGCTGCGCCGCTGGATACCGCAGCCAAAGCTGCGAGCGGAGCGGGATTCACTCCCGCGCCGCGAGCGGGGGGCCTGGGGGGTGCGCCGCTAGCACCCCCCAGCTCAATGATGCTCAGCCCCGGCACCCAGAGCACCAGATTTCCCGCCGCCACCAGCGGCAGCCGCGGGCGAAGGTCGGCGGGGATGCGCCGGTCGATCAGGAAACGCTTCAGGCTCACGTCGCCGATTCCCGCGCGCACGCGGTCCCCGGCGCGCCGTGAGCGCACGACGAGGGGACCCTCGGGGGCGGCGACTACCGCCGACCGCTCTTCGGCCAGCGCGGGGCCGTGGGCCGCCCGCGCGACCACGGCCTGTCCACCGGGCAGCTCCACGCGGCCGGGCACGGGCAGATCGAAGGCGAAGGGTCCCGCGGCCGCGAGCCGGGGGCCGATCCGGATCTCGCCGAAGCGGACGAACGCCTCGCGCCCCCCCGGCAACGGGAGGCGCCGGCCGGACGTGCCGCCGGCGAGGGCCAGGAGTCCTTCGACGTGGTCGTGGCCGACGCCCCTCAGGCCGCCGGTCTCCGCCAGGGCCCGGCGCAGCGCGCGGCGGGCGAGGGCCCGAGGCGCGCTCCGCAGCGCCTGCCGATCGAGCAAGGCGACTTGCCCTTCCCGGCGGGCGACCCGCGTCCACAGCACATCGGCCAGCTCCGCGAGCAGATCGTCCTCTTCGGCGAGGAGCGCGGCGGCCCGGGCCAGCGTCTCGCGGGCCGAGGGGTTCAGGCGCGACTCGAGATACGGCAGCAGCTCGGAGCGCACCCGGTTACGCAGGAACGACGGGTCGGCGTTGGTCGGGTCCTCGCGCGACGGCAGCTCGCGGGCGCGAAGGTGGGCGAGAACCTCGGCGCGCGACCCGGCGAGCAGCGGACGCCACAGGTCACCGGAGCGCTCGCGCATCGCGGCCAGGCCGCGCCGCCCGGCGCCCCTCAGCAGGCGCAGCAGCAGCGTCTCCGCCTGGTCGTCGCGCGTATGGGCCACCGCGATCGCGGACGCCTCCTCATCCTCTTTGACACCGCGCAGGAAGTCGTAGCGCTCCTCCCGGGCGGCCTCCTCCACTCCGCCGCCGTCGCGCTGCGCCCGGCCAGCCACATCGGCCGTGCCCTCACGCAGGGACACGCCCAGGCGGCGGCACAGCTCGCGGCAGAACGCCGCGTCGTCCTTGGCACCTGGCCGCAGGCCGTGGTCGAGGTGCGCCGCCACCACCCGTAACCCCCGCGCCGGGGCGAGAAGGAGGAGCGCGTCCAGCATCGCTACCGAGTCGGGCCCGCCGGACAGGCCGGCGACCACCGTCTGCCCGGCACACGGCGCCCCGGGGCCGGCCAGGGCCCGCGCGGCGCGTGTCAGCAGTAGCGTCGGCCTCACGATCGGGGCGCCTCCGAGCAGAGGGGATGGTGGCGGTGCAGGGACTTGAACCCCGGACGCCGCGGATATGAGCCGCGTGCTCTAACCAACTGAGCTACACCGCCATCGACGAGCGCGCGTCCCCCGGGGCTTCCCCGCCCCCGGAGAGTAAACTCATCCGACCCAGTGTACTACGGATGGCTCGGGGCCGAGAGGGGCGCCTCCCCCCGGTGCTATACTCGCCCGGCGCGATGGAATGCGTTGCCTGCCAGGTGAGTGACCAGGACGTGCGCCTCCACAAGTGCCCCATCTGCTTCAAATGGGTGTGTGAAAACTGCGCGGTTCGCAGCTACGGCCGCGCCTTCTGCCAGCGCAAGTGCGCGGAGCAGTTCTTCTGGGGCGACGACGAAGACGAATGACTGTGGCTTCCAAGTTGGTGACGCATGCCGTTTCCTGAAGAGAGGCCGAGGAGGTTGCGCCGGAGCGAGAGGCTGCGCTCACTCGTCCGCGAGACCCGCGTCACCCCCGACCGGCTGATCTACCCCCTCTTCGTCGTGCCCGGGCGCGGGGTGCGCCGCGAGATCTCGTCACTCCCCGGTTGCTTTCATCTCTCCCCCGACGAGGCCGCGCGTGAGGCCCGCGCGGTCGAGAAGCTCGGCATCGCGGGGGTGATCCTTTTCGGGCTCCCCGAGGGCAAGGACGCCACCGGCAGCCAGGGATGGTCCGAAGACGGCGTGGTGCCGCGCGCGGTGCGGGCCATCCGCGACGAATGCAAGGAGCTGCTGGTCGCGACCGACGTCTGCCTCTGCGAGTACACCTCCCACGGCCATTGCGGTGTCGTGGAGGGCGGCGACGTGAAGAACGACCCCACGCTCGAGCTCCTCGCCAGGATGGCGCTCGCTCACGCGCGAGCCGGCGCGCACCTGGTGGCGCCCTCGGACATGATGGACGGACGGGTGGCGGCGATTCGCCGCGCGCTCGACGGGCAGGACTTCGCCGACGTGGCCATCCTCTCTTATGCGGCCAAGTACGCCTCCGGCTTCTACGGCCCGTTCCGGGAGGCGGCCGACTCCACGCCGCAGTTCGGCGACCGCCGCGGCTACCAGATGGACCCCGCCAACGTGCGGGAAGCGCTGCGCGAGGTGCGGCTCGACCTGGAGGAGGGCGCCGACATCGTGATGGTGAAGCCGGCCCTCCCCTACCTCGACGTGATCCGGGCCGTGCGCGAGTCCTGCGACCGGCCGGTGGCGGCCTACAACGTTTCGGGCGAATACGCCATGGTGAAGGCCGCCGCGCAGCGGGGATGGATCGAGGAGGAGCGGGTCGTCAGGGAGACGCTCACCTCCATCGCCCGCGCCGGCGCCGACGTGATTCTCACGTACCACGCCAAAGACTTCGCCCGTTGGAGCCACTGAACGCTCCGGCTCTTCAACGCGGAGAACGCGGAGGAGAACGGAGAGGACGCGGAGGGAGAAGGAATGTCTTTGATGACTCCGCGTCCTCGGGCTCGGTCTGGCTATCTCCGCGGCCTCCGCGTTGAAAGGCCGGTCCGGAGATGACGCGGTCGGAAGAGCTGTTCGCGCGCGCGCAGCGCGTCATCCCCGGCGGGGTCAATTCCCCGGTGCGGGCGTTCAAGGCGGTTGGAGGAAGCCCGCCGTTCATCGTCTGGGGCGAAGGCTCGCGCGTTCGGGACGCCGACGGCCGTGTCTACATCGACTACCTCGGCTCCTGGGGTCCGCTCATCCTCGGCCATGCCCATCCCGACGTCGTGCAGGCCGTGCGGGACGCCGCCCTGTCCGGGACGTCGTATGGCGCTCCGTGCCCCGCGGAGGTGGAGCTGGCCGAGCGCGTCGTCCGCTCGATGCCCTCGATCGAGAAGGTCCGGTTCGTATCGTCGGGGACCGAAGCGGCCATGAGCGCACTGCGTCTGGCCCGCGGGTTCAGCGGCCGCAACAAGATCCTGAAGTTCGAGGGCTGCTACCACGGGCACGCCGACAGCCTGCTCGTGGCCGCCGGCTCGGGCGTGGCCACCCTGGGCATCCCGGGGTCGCCGGGCGTGCCGGCCGGAACCGTGGCCGACACGCTGACCGCTCCCTACAACGATCTGCGGGCCGTCGAGGAGGTCGTTTCCGTCCATGGACGCGACCTCGCCGCGATCATCGTGGAGCCGGTGGCCGGGAACATGGGATGCGTCTTGCCGGCCTCGGGCTATCTCGAGGGACTGCGTGACATCACCCGCCGCGCCGGGACGCTGCTCGTCTTCGACGAGGTGATCACCGGGTTCCGCCTCGGCCTCGGCGGGGCCCAGGCGCAGTACCGGGTCACGCCCGACCTCACCTGCCTGGGCAAGATCATCGGCGGCGGCCTGCCCGTGGGCGCTTACGGCGGCCGGGCGGACATCATGGGCCGCGTCGCGCCCGAGGGCCCCGTCTACCAGGCGGGCACGCTCTCGGGGAACCCGCTCGCGATGGCGGCCGGATGCGCCGCCCTCGATGCGCTCCGAAGGCCCGGCGTCTATGAAAGGTTGAGCGCGCTCACCGCGCGCCTCGTCGACGGCCTGGCGGCGGCCGCGAAGGGCGGCGAGGGCGGGGCCGAGGTCACGATCAACCGGATCGCCTCGATGTTCACGGTGTTCTTCTGCCGCGGACCGGTCACGGATTACGGCAGCGCGAAGGCTTCCGACACCGCTCGCTTCGCGCGCTTCTTCCATGGGATGCTGCGCCGCGGCGTGTACCTGCCCCCCGCGCAGTTCGAGGCCGCCTTCGTGAGCCTGGCCCACACCGAGCTCGACGTGGATGCCACCGTCCGCGCCGCCCGCGAAGCGTTCGCCGCGCTGGACGCTCCGCCCTAGCGCCGATGCCGGATCTCTCCGACGTCGTCCGGCGTCGCGTCGTCTACACGGTGCCCGGGATGGATCGGGTGCGCGTGGAGCGTAACCGCGTTTACCGGGAGGTCCCCGGCGCGCGGCTCGAAATGGACGTCTACTCTCCCGCCGAGGCGACGCGCGCGGCGGCGCTCCCCGTGGTGATGTTCGTCCATGGCGGCCCCGTCCCCGTGGGCGCCTCGGCCAAGAACATGGGCATCTTCCTCTCTTATGGGGAGCTCCTGGCCGCGTCGGGACTCATGGCGGTGACGTTCAGCCACCGGTTCTACGGCGTGAGCGCGCTCGCCGACGCGGCCGGGGACGTGGCGGCGGCGGTCGACTACGTTCGCGGTCACGCCGAAGAGCTGGGGATCGATCGCGATCACGTCGCGCTGTGGGCCTTCTCCGGCGGGGGACCGTTCCTCAGCCAGGCTCTACGCGAGCGATGGCCGTTCGTGCGCGCGATCATCGCCTACTACGCGGCGCTCGACCTGCAGGTTCCGCCCCCCGGGGCCGCCAGCGGAATCACGGATGAGACGAGGCGGGAGTTCTCCCCGCTTCGTCACCTGGCGGCCGCGGGCGAGCAGACGCCGCCGCTGTTCGTGGCCCGCGCCGGACGCGACAACCCGTGGCTGAGCGCGAGCATCGACCGTTTCGTCCAGGAGGCACTCGCGCGCAACGCTCCCCTCGAGCTGATGACCCATCCCGCCGGCCAGCACGGCTTCGACATCCTGGACGACGACGACCGCTCGCGCGAGATCATCGCGCGGACGCTCGACTTCCTGAAGCGCCGCCTGCCGCATCCCTGAGGTGGAGCTGGCCGCACGCGGCCAGGATGTCCTGCCCGCGCGGGCGGCGCACGGAGACGGCCACGCGGGCGTCGGCGAGGATGCCCGCGAAGGCGTCCACCGCTTCGGGGGTCGGGGCGTCGAAGGGGATCTCCGCCGCCGGGTTCAGCGGGATGAGGTTCACCTTCGCCTTCGCGCCGCGGAGCAAGCGGGCGAGTTGGCGGGCGTGGGTCGTCGAATCGTTCACGCCTTTGAGCAGGACGTACTCGTACGTCACGCGGCCCCCGCGCGGGATCGGATAGCGCTGGGCGGCGGCGATCACGTCCTCGAGCCGGTACTTCTCCTCGATGGGCATGAGCTGCCGCCGCAGGACGGGCTCGGGCGCGTGGAGGCTGATGGCCAGGTTCGGGCGCACCGGCTCCGCCATCAGCTTCTCGAGCGCGGGCAGGATCCCCACCGTCGAGAGCGTCAGCTTCTTCGGCGGCACCGCGAAGCCCTCGGGGTCCATCAGGATCCGCAGCGCACGCACGGTGGCCTCGTAATTGAGCAGCGGCTCCCCCATGCCCATGACCACGACGTTCCACGGCTTCGTCTTTCGCTCGCGCGGGAGTGAATCCCGCGCTCGCTCATCGAGCTGGGGGGCGCTATCCGCCCCCCAGACCCCCGCGCGCGGCGCCTCGTCCATCACCGTCGCCACCTGGCCGAGGATCTCCCACGGCTTCAGGTTCCGCTTGTAGCCGGCGATCCCGGTGAGGCAGAAGGCGCACTTGAGCGGGCAGCCGGCCTGGGTGGAGATGCAGATCGTCCGGCGCCGCTCCTCGGGGATGTGCACGCTCTCGATGGTGGCCGAGTCGTCGAGTTGGAAGAGGTACTTGATCGTGCCGTCGCGCGATACGTCGCGGGCGGCCACCTCCGGCCAGCGAACCTCGAAGCCGGACTCGAGGCGAGCCCGCAACCCCTTGCCGAGGTCGGTCATCGCGGCCAGGTCGCGGACGCGGCGCCGGTACAGCCAGACGTAGAGCTGGCGGGCCCGGTAGGCCGGCTCGCCGAGCTCCGCCATCGCGGCCTCGAGGCCGGCACGGTCGAGCCCGAAGAGATTGCGCTTGCTGGCCACGTTCGAATGGTAGCAGTTGGCGGCCAGGTATAATCCGGCGTTCCGAACGCATTCGCCGCCACGACCGAAAGGGTGAAAATGCGAACGCCGCTCGTCGTGCTTCCCGTCCTCCTCGCCGGAACGGCCGTCCACGCGCAGGCGCCGGCCGCGAGCGGCCCCGCCGACCTGATGCCGGTGCCGGCCGAGGTCGTGTGGCAGAAGGGTCAGCTGCCCCTGGACGCGAAGATGACCGTGGCCACCCTCGGCCCCGCGGATCCGCGCGTCACGGCGGCCTGGGGACGTGCGCTCGCCCGGTTACAGGCGCTCGGCGTACGCCCCGCATCGACGCGCCCTGCCCACGAACGAAGGGCGACGATCGTGCTTCGCTGGCAGAACGCGGGCCTGCCCGTGCAGGCCGTGGGTGAGGACGAGTCGTACACGCTCGCGGTGACGCCGCGGCAGGCGGTCCTCGAAGCGCCGACGCCGCTCGGGATCCTGGGGGGGCTCGAAACCTTCCTCCAGCTCGCGCGGGCCGAGGGCGGGGCCGTGCACGTGCCGGCGGTGGTGATCAAGGACCGCCCGCGATTCCCGTGGCGCGGGCTGCTCATCGACGTCGCCCGCCACTGGCAGCCGGTCGAGGTCGTCAAGCGCACGCTGGACGGCATGTCTTCGGTGAAGATGAACGTCTTCCACTGGCACCTCACCGAGGACCAGGGCTTCCGGGTCGAAAGCCAGCGCTACCCGAAGCTCCATCAGATGGGCTCGGACGGCAAGTACTTCACGCAGGAGCAGGTCAAGGACGTGATCGCCTACGCCCGCGACCGCGGCATCCGGGTGATGCCGGAGTTCGACATGCCCGGCCACACCACCTCGTGGCTCGTGGGACACCCGGAGCTGGCCAGCGCGCCGGGACCGTTCCAGATCGCCCGCACGTGGGGCATCTTCGACGACGCCCTCGATCCGACGCGGGAGGAGGTCTACGCGCTGCTCGACGGCTTCCTCGGAGAGATGGCCGCGCTCTTTCCCGACGCCTACATGCACATCGGCGGCGACGAGGTCAACGGACGGTCCTGGAACCAGAACCCGCGCATCCAGGACTTCATGTACCAGCACCGGCTCCGCGACAACCACGACCTCCAGGCCTCGTTCAACAAGCGCCTATCCGACATCGTCACCCGGCACGGCAAGCGTGTCGTGGGCTGGGACGAGGTGCTGCACCCCGACCTTCCGCGGAACATCCTGGTCGAGTCCTGGCGCGGGCCGGAGGCCCTCGCCCAGGCGGCCCGGCTCGGGTACGACGGCATGCTCGCGAGCGGCTACTACCTCGACCTGAACCTGTCGACCGCGAGCCATTACCTGTCGGATCCGCTTCCCCCCGGCTCGGATCTGCCCGAGGAGGCCCGCCGTCACATCCTCGGAGGAGAGGCGTGCATGTGGTCGGAGATGGTGACGCCGGAGACGATCGACTCCCGCATCTGGCCGCGGGCGGCCGCGGTGGCCGAGCGGCTGTGGTCGCCGGCAGCGGTGAGGGACGTGGACGACATGCACCGGCGGCTGGAGACGGAGAGCCAGAGGCTCGAGGCGTTCGGCCTGAACCACCGGTCGGGCTACGTGCCGATGCTCCAGAAGCTGGTCGGGAATGCGCCCGTCGAGGCGCTGAAGACGCTGGCCGATCTCGTCGAGCCCGTGAAGTACTATGCCCGCGGCGAGGTGCGCAGCTATCGCAGCGACACACCGCTCGACCGGCTGGTGGACGCGGCGCGGCCCGAAAGCGAGACGGCGCGGCGCTTCCGCCGTCAGGTCGACTTCTACCTGAAGAACGGGCCCGACGCGGCGCAGGCCGGCGAGCTTCGCTCCGCGCTGACACGTTGGCGGGACAACCACGCGGTGCTGGAGCCGATCCTCGACCGCTCGCCGCGCGCGGCGGAGGCGCGGGTTCACTCGCGCGACCTGACCGCGGTGAGCCGGCGGGGCCTGGAGGCCCTGGACCACCTCGCCTCGGGCCACTCGGCGCCGGCGGCGTGGAGCGAAGAGGCCAGGAACGATCTGGCCGTCGCCCAGAAGCCGAGAGCCTCTGAGCTCGAGCTGGCCGTGATCCCGGCGGTGCGGAAGCTCGTGCTCGCGGCGGCCCAGCTCGACCAGCTCGCGCCGGTGGGGGCCTCGGCCTGGAACGCGCTGATCGAGACCCAGCTCAACCCGCCGCGCCAGCAGTAGCGACGGTGGTAGCGAGCGGCGGATTGCTGCGCGCCTCCGCTGAGCGGAGCCGCGCCAGCGCGCCATCGCTGCGCTCCGGCGTCACTTCGCCGCGAGCGACTGGGGGGAGCGCGAATGCGCGCGGGGGGGTGCTGGATGTTGCCATGTACCCCCCCGGATTGACGACTGCTGCCATAATTCTGTGACGAATGTCCACGCCCGCGGCCCCTCCGCCGGCCCCTCCCAGCGAGCGCCGGCACTTTCCCCGTCGCTGGCACCGCTCCCGCCGCGCCCTCTACGGGCTGCTGGGCGTCATCTTCCTGGGCGTGGTCGCGTACGTCAGCCTGCGCAAGGCGGAGCCGCCGCAGCTCGACCTCGTCGTGCCCTCCCACGCCCGTATCGGCGACGTCGTGATCCTCTCCGGCAGCGCGTTCGCACGCCGGCCGGAGGACAACACCGTGCTCGTGGGAGACTTCGCGGCGCGCGTGCTGGAGGCTTCGCGGAACCGGCTCCTCATCGAGGTACCCGACATATCCCTCGATCCGGGGGAGCGGAAGACGGCTCCGGTGCGGGTCACCGTGGGGCGTACGCAGAGCAAGACGGTCGAGATGACGATCGATTCCGCCCCCGAGCTCGAGCCGGGCATCGACGCGCCGGTGGACGACGACGAGGTCGGGACGCGCGCGCTTCGGCCTCCTTCCCCGCCGCGCTAGACGCTACTGCCTGGCCTCCGCCGGCAGCGGAGGCAGCGCTCCGGCCGGCAGCGGGTGGTCCAACTTCTCTCCCTTCGCGAACCAGCCCCCGTCGCGCGACCGCCCCCGCGAGTCGACCACGAAGTATTCGAACCGGTCGCGCGTGACGCGCACGTAGAGCAGGTGGAGGTAGGCCCCCCCGCTGGCGAGGTAGCCAGGAGCCGGCTGGAAGCCGTACACCCGGCGCCCGCCGCCCCCGCTCACGAAATAGCGGATGCCCGACTGGGGCATCATGCGGGCATAGAAGTGGTTGTGGGCGGCGAACACCGCGTCGACGGGCCGGCGGGCGAGGATGGGCTCGAGCTGGTTCTTGAGCGCCACCTCCGGCACGCGGCCGTCGCCGAAGCCCATGAACCCGCCCTTGGCGGTGGGGGAATGCGGCGGGTGGTGCATCGCCAGCAGCTTCCAGCGCGCCTGCGAGGCGCCGAGGGCGCGGTCCAGCCACTCGACCTGGGCGCGGTCCGCGCGCCGGGGGTTCTTGCTCTGCGTGCCGGCGAGCGTGTTGGAGTCCAGCACGAAGATCTCGACCAGCGGCGACGGCCCCGGATCGCTCACGACCGAGTAATAGCGGCGCCCGCCCTGATAACCGAACGGCCCGTGGCCGAGATGCTCACCGACGTCGCAGCCCGCGCCGTGCCGGTAGGCATCGGTGGTGGCGGGGAGCGGGTCGGCGTCGGAGCCTATGCAGTCCTGCACGTCGTGGTTTCCGAGCGCGGAGTGGATCACCACTCCCCGCAGGAGCAGCGGCTGGTAGACGTCGTAGAAGCGCGGGCGGATGTAGGCCGCCCGGCCGTCGTTGTAGATGTTGTCACCGAGCAGGAAGAGGTAGCGCGGCAGGAAGCGCAGGATCTGGTCGCGCACCGCCGCCTGGTTGGAGTCCCCGGTGCCGCCGTCTCCGATGAAGGCCATGCGCACCTCGGCCTCCTGGGCCCCCGTCCGCATCACGAGAAGCCCCGACAGCGCCAGCAGGGCCAGGGCCGCGGCGAGGCCTTGCCGGGCCGTCCGGGAGGAGATCAGGGGGAGGCGCACCCCCCAATCATGGCGCAGGCCGGGGCCGCGCGGTAGAGCGGGGACGCCGGCCGGGGGCTCGACCCGGACCTTTTTCGGAGCTAAGATCGAAGGTTCCGATGGAGCTCGACCGCGTCGTCATCACGGGCGCCCGCCAGCACAACCTGAAGAACGTCACCGTCGAGATCCCCAAGAAGAAGCTGGTGATCCTCACCGGCGTGTCGGGATCGGGCAAGTCGTCGCTCGCCTTCGACACGCTCTACGCGGAGGGCCAGCGCCGCTACATCGAGAGCCTCAACGCGTACGCCCGGCAGTTCCTGGGGCAGATGGACAAGCCCCTCTACGACTCCATCCGCGGCCTCGCCCCCACGATCTCCATCGAGCAGAAGGCGGCGAGCGGGAACCCCCGCTCCACCGTGGGGACGATCACCGAGATCCACGACTACCTGCGCGTCCTGTGGGCACGGGTGGGACGGCTCACCTGCCACCAGTGCGGCCGGGCGGTGTCGCAGCAGTCCTCGCAGCAGATCGTGGAGGAGATCGCGGCGCTGCCGGCGGGCACGAAGTTCCTGCTCCTCGCCCCCCTCGTGAAGGACCGCAAGGGCGAGCACCGGGAATTCCTCGAGCAGGTGCGCAAGGCCGGATTCTCCCGCGTGCGGGTGGACGGGGTCGTCGTTTCGCTGGAAGACGAAATCCGGCTCGACAAGAAGAAGAAGCACACCCTCGACGCGGTGGTGGACCGGCTCATCGCGAAGGAGGGCATGAGCCAGCGCCTCAACGACTCGGTGGAAACGGCGCTGCGCTACGGCCAGGGGGTGGTGGTGGTGGCCCCCGAGGGCCAGCCCGAGAAGGTCATGTCGCAGCACCGCGCCTGCCACGACTGCGGCATCTCCTTTCCGGAGCCGTCGCCGCAGCTGTTCTCGTTCAACTCGCCCCAGGGGATGTGCCCGGAGTGCTCCGGCCTCGGCACCCGCATGGAGATGGATCCGGACCGGGTGGTGCCCAACCCCGACCTGACGATCAACGAAGGCGCGGTCAAGCCCCTGGGCGCGGTCGGCGAAGGAACGGGCTGGGGTACCGACCTGGTGCGCGCGGTGGCCCGCGAGCGGGGCATCGACCTCAACAAGCCGTGGCGGGTCCTCCCTTCCGCCCACCGCAAGGTGATCCTGTACGGCACCGGCGGCGAGCGGGTGCGGGTCTCGGTCAAGGGATCGTGGGGCGCGGGCGCCTTCCGCATGCGCTACGAGGGCGCGGTCAACTCGATGATGCGCCGGATGCGGGAGACGCAGTCGGAGGACATGCGCGAGTACTACCAGCGCTACCTCTCCAACCGTCCCTGCTCCGCGTGCGGCGGTCGCCGCGTGCGAAACGAGGCGCTGGGAGTGCGGATCGGAGGCAAGGACATCGCCGAGGCCACCGCGCTCAGCGTGGAGGCGGCGCTCCAATTCTTCGAGCACCTGGGGTTGAAGGGCAGCGAGGCCACCATTGCCGCCGAGCTGCTGAAGGAGATCCGGTCCCGCCTGCGCTTCCTGCGGGACGTGGGCCTCGGCTACCTGACCCTCGACCGGCCGGCGCCGTCGCTCTCCGGCGGCGAGGGACAGCGCATCCGCCTCGCCAGCCAGATCGGCAGCGAGCTGACGGGCGTCATCTACGTGCTCGACGAGCCGTCGATCGGCCTGCACCAGCGCGACAACCGCAAGCTGCTCGCGGCCCTGAAGCACCTGCGCGACATCGGCAACTCGGTGGTCGTGGTGGAGCACGACCGGGAGGCGATGGAGGAGGCGGACTGGATCGTGGACTTCGGCCCCGGGGCCGGCCGCCACGGCGGGCACGTGGTGGCCGCGGGCACCCCGAAGCAGATCCGCGAGTCCAAGGAGAGCCTCACCGGGCGCTACCTGACCGGGGAGCTGGAGATCCCGCTCCCCACCGCGCGGCGGCCGTCCGACGGGCGGAAGCTGACCGTGGTCGGCGCGCGCGAGAACAACCTCCAGGACGTGACCGTCGACATTCCCCTCGGCCAGTTCGTCTGCGTGACCGGCGTCTCGGGGGCGGGCAAGAGCACGCTCGTCAACCAGATCCTCTATCCCGCCGCGGCCCGGGCCCTCTACAAGAGCGACCTGCCCGTCGGCGTCCACGAGAAGGTAGCCGGCCTCCAGCACATCGACAAGGTCATCGACATCGACCAGAGCCCGATCGGCCGCACGCCGCGCAGCAACCCCGCGACCTACACGAAGCTGTTCGATTGCATCCGGGACTTCTTCGCGCTCCTCCCCGAGGCCCGCATGCACGGCTACACGCCCGGCCGCTTCTCCTTCAACGTGAAGGGCGGACGCTGCGAGGCGTGCGAGGGCGACGGCGTCAAGCGGGTGGAGATGCACTTCCTGCCCGACGTCTACGTGCCGTGCGAGGTGTGCCGGGGCAAGCGCTTCAACGAGGCCACGCTGCAGGTCAGGTACAACGGGCTCTCGATCGCCGACGTCCTCGACCTGACCGTCGACGAGGCGCTCCCGCTCTTCAAGAACCATCCCCAGATCCGGCGGGCCCTGGAGACGCTGGCCGACGTGGGCCTCGGCTACATCGCCCTCGGCCAGTCCTCCCCTACGCTCTCCGGCGGCGAGGCGCAGCGCGTGAAGCTCTCGCGGGAGCTGTCCAAGCGCTCCACCGGCCGCACGCTCTACATCCTCGACGAGCCGACCACGGGGCTGCACTTCGACGACATCAAGAAGCTTCTGAGGGTGCTGGACCGCCTGGTCGAGGCCGGCAACACCGTCGTCGTCATCGAGCACAACCTGGACGTGATCAAGACCGCCGACCACATCATCGACATCGGCCCGGACGGCGGCGACGCCGGGGGCCGGATCGTGGCCACCGGCACCCCGGAAGAAGTGGCCGGCGTCCCCGCTTCCTACACCGGGCGCTTCCTCGCCGACATGCTGCCCAAGGTCTCTACCCGCCGCGCCGCTCGCTGAGACCGCTCCCTGCGCTAGAATCGCGCAGGAAAAAACGGCGCCGTGTTTGGGAACAGCCCTCTCCTCCCCCGCGTGGGAGGGGAAAGGGGTGGGGGGGTCATCGAATGACCATCCGCTGCGTGGGCTGCGGGCGCAGCATCCCGGTTCCGGACGACAAGGCGGCGCACCCCAGGCTCCGGGTGAAGTGCCGCTGCGGCGCGACGTTCCTCG
>WNFB01006202.1_pt1 | contig 18773 bp, 15 predicted proteins | sample 5400501 | NCBI WGS metagenome assembly WNFB01 (sample SAMN13153341, study PRJNA577476) | soil metagenome | isolation source: 200 cm saprolite under Douglas fir tree site 2 hole 1 | place: USA:California | collected 2015-04-18 | reverse complement strand
TGTTACTCACCCGTTCGCCGCTAGGAACTCATCTCCCTTGCGGGAAATAAGCCCTCGCTCGACTTGCATGTGTTATGCGCGCCGCCAGCGTTAACCCTGAGCCAGGATCAAACTCTCCGTCCAAAACGGAGGACCCAAGGCCTTTGCCCTGAGTCATAAGACTCTCAGAGTCTTTCCCACTCTTCAGTTGTCAAAGTGCTGGCCCCTCCAACCGCTTCGCAGGCCCTTTTGGGCGCACGAAACCTTTCCGTCGGAGGAACCTGCGAATTCTACCGGTGTCCGGGGCCTTTATGCAAGGCGGTTTGCGGGTGCGGTCAGAAGCTGCGGCGTCCCGCCATGGCACGAGCCACTGTGAGTTCGTCGGCGTATTCGAGGTCGCCCCCCACCGGCAGGCCGTGCGCCGGTCGGGTGACGTTCGTGCCCAGGGGCGCCAGGGCACGCTGGAGGTACACGGCGGTCGCCTCCCCTTCGATGTCGGCGTCGGTGGCGACGATGACCTCGGCCATGCCCTCATCGCGGACCCGCTCCAGCAGCTGAGGCACGTGGAGCTGGTCGGGACCGATGCCGTCGATGGGCGAGATCACCCCGTGGAGCACGAAGTAGAGCCCGCCGTACTCGGAGGTCCGCTCGATCGCCAGCACGTCCAGCGGCGACTCGACCACGCACAGCAGCGTCACGTCGCGCCTGGACGACGCGCAGATGCTGCACAGGCTCCCCTCCGCGATGTTGAAGCAGCGTTCGCAGTAACCGATGCGGGCCTTCAGATCTGCGATCGCCTGCGCGAGCGATTCGGCACGCAGCCGGTCCGCTTTCAAGAGGTGGAAAGCAAGTCGTTGAGCGGTCTTCGGGCCCACTCCAGGCAGCCGTGAGAGCTCCGAGATCAGACGCTCCAGGGGCTCCGGTAGCTGGGTCACGGTCGGTCTTTACAAGAGGCCGGGAGGCCGGCCCAGCCCGCCGGCGAGCTCGGTCTGGACCTTGGCCATACGGTCCTGCACCTGCTGCACCTGCCGCAGCATCTTCATCGGGTCCTTCACTCCGAGACCTCCCTGACTCGCGTCACGCGCCCGTCGAATCGGCGCACGACCTCGCGCACGAACGGATCATCCTCCGGGCTCGCGCCCAGCTTCGCGCCGGGCTTGGTCGCCTCGGTACCGGAATCCCTCAGCCGGAACTCGACGACCACCTCATCGCCCAACCAGCCGCGAACCAGCGGTATTAATAGCGCGGAGTGCTCCTGCGCCTTCTGGTAATGGAACCCATATCGGAACCACAGCACGAGGGTCGAGCCCTCGAGCTCAGGCTGAGCCTCGAGGTAGGCGGCGCGGACGGTGCGATTGAGCTGGTCGCGCACAGCGGCCCATCCGGTGGCAACGTCGATGGTGAGCGGCGCCGCGGTCACTTTGTGGGGCGCAGTGCTGCCAGCAGTTGTTGGCAGCTGACCCTCCCCTTCGGCGCTGCGACCACTCCCGCGCTCGAGCGCGGGGGCCCCAGCGGTAGGTGGGGAGGAGACCTTTTGATTACTGCTCTGCACAGAGATGACAGGCTGTTCGCTCACGCCCAGCTCCACGGCAAGACGGGCGAGGGTGGCCTCGATGAGGAATCGAGGCTCGGCGTGGCGCCGCACCTCGCCGTCCAGGTGAAGCAGCGCATCGAGCGCCGATGAGAGCCGGCGAGCCGACGCCTGGTCTCGCTTCGACAACGACGCGACGAGCCGGTCGCGGCATCCCTCCATCAACCCCCTGACCACCTGGCGCAGCTCCGCGCCCGCCGAGTACACGCGGTTCAACTCCTCCAGCGCTTCGGCGGCGCGCCCGGCGAGCACGTCGTCCAGCAGCGTGTCAAGCAGGCGCGGGTCAGCGATGCCCAGCAGCGAGCGCGCGCTCTCGAGGCCGATCGGTCCCGAAGCCAAAGGAACCAACTGGTCCAGAAGGCCGACCGCGTCGCGCATGGAGCCCTGAGCCGTGCGCGCGATCAGCTGCATCGCGGCCGGGTCGACCTGGAGGTTCTCCAAGCGGGCGATGTGCGCGAGGCGCGCGATGATGTGGTCCTCGCTGTGGCGCCGGAAAACGAACTGCTGGCAGCGCCCGATGACGGTGAGTGGGAGCTTCTGGGCGTCCGTGGTGCACAGCACGAAGACCACATGTGCCGGCGGTTCTTCGAGAGTCTTCAGCAGCGCGTTGAAGGCAGGCTCGGTCAGCATGTGCGCCTCGTCGATGATGTAGACCTTGCGCGGCCCCAGAGCGGGAGCCAGGTTCACCTTCTCTCGCAGGTCGCGGATCTCATCGATGCCGCGGTTGGAGGCGGCGTCGATCTCGATGAGATCCAGAGCCGACCCTGCCGTCATCTCCACGCACGATTGGCACTGATTGCAGGGCTCGGCGGACTCCGGCGCGCGGGCTGAGCAGTTCAGCGCCTTCGCAAGCAGCCGCGCTGCCGAAGTCTTTCCCGTGCCGCGGCTGCCGCTGAAGAGATACGCGTGCGCCACGCGCGAACCGATGATCGCGCCCTGGAGCGCCCGCGACGTCGCCTCCTGGCCGACGAGGTCGGCGAAAGTTTGGGAGCGGTACTTGCGGTAGAGACTCTGATAAGGCGCGGGAGAGATCATGTCAGGCCACCATCATTTGCATGAGCTGTCTGCCGACAACAATAAGGTCGCCGCGCACCCTCGCCTCGACCGCGGCCAACCGCCAGAAACCCCCCCCTTGGCGCGCCCAGGACCAATGTTACTCGGGGACTGTCGGGCGAGGCCCCCTCAAAACCCAAGCAAGGTGGATGAAGGTCGCGACAGCGGCGACCGGGATCACCACCTCAGCGGCTCCAACCAGGTGGCTCGCGTCCTGACCCAGACCCCGAAAAAGGGCCACGCCGCCGAGCAGCACCAGGTTGAGCGTGGTCGAGACCTGCCCGCTGACCGTGTGCCGCAGCTCGGGCGCGCGCTTGAGCGCGACCAGGAGTGCACCGACCATCGCCGGCAGCAGGTAGCGGAGGATGACCACGATTCCCAACCAGAGCGGGAACGCGCCACCCACCGCAAGCCCCATGGCGACGGCGCCGAGGAAGAGCCCGTCCACGACCGGGTCCAGGCCGGCACCGAGGCTGGACGGGCGATCGAAGCGGCGAGCGATGGTGCCGTCGAGCAGGTCCGTCAGGCTCGCGATGGAGACCGCGACCGCGAGCAATCCGAGGTCGCGCGATGCCACCGAGTAGGCCAGAGCCGGTGCGGCGAGATATGCGCGTGCCAGCGACACCTGGTTGGCGGCGCCTGGAATGAAGGCGCCGACGGCAGCAGTGGCCACGATCCAGCCGGCGTCGAGCCAGGGCGGACCGGGCGGGTGCGACAGCGACACCCACGCGAGCCCGAGGACAGCGTACAAGGCGCTGCCGACGACCCCGGTCCACGTGAGCCGCACCGTGGCTTAAGGGGACTTCGGCGGGGTGGGCTGCGGCGTGACCGGCGGTGTTGGTGTATGGCCTGGAGATGAAGTCGGGCTCGAGCTGGGTGAGGGCGATGGCAGCGGCGCTTCCCCCGGATAAGGATTGGCCCCACAAGGGTAGCTGGGCTCCCCGATGCCCTTGAGGAAGATCTCGTTGTAACCGCCGCTGCCGCCGTTGGCCCCGTAGCCGCCGTCATACGCGCAGACCTGTCGGGTCACCACCCCGGGTGGCTGGGTCCAGAACGCCGGCCACGGGTGGGTCGAGTAATAGTCCATCAGGAACGGCTTCCACACGGCGGTGGCCACGTTCTCCCCAAACAGCACGTTGGTAGGGCACTGCCAACCCGAAGGTGGGAAGTTGGTGGCCAGGTACGCAAAGCCCGACTTGCAGTCAGGGCCTTCGTCAATGTGCATAAGGGACGCGGCGATCGCCAGGTTCGGTGTGTAGCCCACGAAGATCTCCCCTGTGTAGGCCTCGGTGGTGCCCGACTTGGCGGCCACAGGCCGGTCGGCCAATGCAGGAAGCGTCAGTTTCACGGGACCCCTCAAGAGATCGGTCATCAGGTACGCAAGCTCCGGGCTGATGACCTGCACCTTGCCGGCCGACGGATCGAAGGTCTCACGAGGCTTGCCGGCCGCATCCAGGACCTTGAGCACCGGGTGCGGGCTCACCCTGTAACCACCGTTGTCGAACGCCGAGTAGGCGGCGAGGTGCTGGGCCATGGACATGGCGTCGTGGCCCAGCGTCGTGGCTACGCCATCGGGATTTTCGATGTTGGCGGTGACGCCCAGCTTGTGCAGGAATGTGACGACGCGCTCGCCGCCGACCTGTCTGTAGGTCCACAGCGCGGGCAGGTTGCGCGACTGGGCGAGAGCGGTTCGCAGCGGTATCCAGCCTTCGTGCTTGCCGTCCCAGTCACTGAACGAGTGGTCGCCGATGACGCTGCTCTGGTCGTTGAGCGGTGTGGCCGGCGTGACCAGCCCGGCTTCCAGCGCCGCACCATAGGTGTACACCTTGAAGGACGATCCAACGCCTCGCCAACCCAGCGGATCAACGCCGGTCAGGTTGATCTGGCCGCGGATGGCGGGGTTGTTGTAGTCGGCGCTGCCGACCATGGCCAGGATCTCGCCGTCAGCCGGATTCATGACCAGCAGCGCTCCCGTGTTCACGCCTCGCCGCGCCCACGCCTGGACCCCAGACTTGACCCACTTGTCGGCGAGGACCTGCGTGGGCAGATCGAGTGTGGTGTAAATCCTGAGTCCCCCCTCGTAAAGGGCCTTAGCCCCATACCGCTGAAGGATGTACTGCTCGACGTAGTCCACGAAGTGGGCGGTCAGGGGGTTGTGCTGGCCGGGGAGAGCCTTGTGCGCTGCCAGCATCTTGGGGATGAGGTCGCCGCTGTACGCCGCGTCGGCGGCCGATGGGCTGAGGTCGCCCTCGTGGACCATTCCGTCCAGCACATCGCGCCAGCGCAGCTTCGAAGCCTCCAGCTGATCCGCAGTCCCAAATGGGTCGTAGTCCGCCGGCGCCTTCGGCAGCCCGGCGAGAAAGCCGGCCTGTGCCCATGTCAGGTCGCTGGCATGGACCTGGAAGTAGGTCTCCGCGGCGGCCTCGACGCCGTACGCACCGTTGCCGTAGTTGATAGTGTTCAGGTACAGCTCGAGGATCTGCTGTTTGGAGTAGCGCCGCTCCATCTCCTCAGCCAGCAGGAGCTCACGAAACTTACGGCTGATGGTCCGGCTCTGCGCTTCCTGGGTGTCGAGGACATCGTTTTTTACCACCTGTTCGGTGATGGTCGACGCGCCCAGAGTCGCCGAGCGGTGCGTGAGGTCGTAGAAGATCGCGACCATCAGCCTTCGGTAGTCGACACCCGAGTTCGAGTAGAAAGAGCGGTCTTCGGTGTCGATGGTCGCGCGCTGGAGCTTGATGCTGATCTTGCTCAGGGGGACCACCGTCCGGTTCTGGTGGTAAAGGGCTTCGATCAGGTTTCCGTTGCGATCCAGGATTCGCGACGTCTGCGTGAGCTTCGCCGACTGCAGCGATTCGATCGATGGCAAATCGCCGGCGAAGTAATCGACGATCCCAATCGTGCCCGCGGTGCCAAGAAGGCCGAACGCGGACAGCACGATCAAGGCCACCAGTGCCAGCCGTGCAAGCCATCCCTGAGGCGCGTTGCTCTGTGAGCGACGAGCCCTCCAGCGAGTGCGTCTGCGCTCCTTCAAAGGTCCGGCCCGTCCAACGCGCCTGACGGCGCGACGGTTACGGTGCGCACGACTCAGCCAGCAGTGCAAGGCATGTATTCCATGGCGTTGGCAGCGGCGTATGCAGCGATGACGATCTGCCGGCAGTCTATCAGCGAAGGCCGAGCGCTTCCGCTCCCTGGTCCGCCAGACCGAGGATGGGGTTGCCGAATACACCGTAGGACGCGACGATCATGCTCAGGGCGATCGCCCCCACCGTGGAGAGCCGGGTCCAGATCGCCAGCGCCGCCACCGCTCCCCGCCGCCCCTCCTCGAGTGGGCTCTGGAAGTAGATGACGCGAACCATGGTGAGCGCCGCCACCAGGCTCATGACCGAGCCGAGGAGGCCCAGGCCCAGCAGGCCGAAGTACCCGCTCTGAGCCAGCGACGCGGCGACGGCAAACTCGCCGAAGAAACCGGCCAGAGGCGGAGCCCCGGCCAGGGACAGAAAGGCCAGCGCGGTTCCGGCCGCGCGAGCAGGTCGGAGCGACCCCATCCCCGCGAGTGCGGCCTCGACGTCCCCTGCGCCACCCATGACCGCAGGTCCTGCTGTGGCCGCGAGGACAAGGGCGCCCAGGAGGAATATCGATGCGCCCAACCCGGTGCGATGGTGCGACACGAGGCCGGCGACCACCCATCCGACCTGGCCCGTGGCGAGATACGCCAGTCGGGCTCGAGGCGAACGCGCCGCCAGGGCGGCCGCCCCGCCACCCCCCATCGCCACGGCGGCCAGCACGGCCAGGTATGGGGACACCAGCGAGGGGGTCGCCGTGAGCACCGCGGAGATCTTGATGGCGGCCGTAACCGCCGCGGCGCCGCCGAGGCCAAGCACCAGGCCGGCGCCAAGCGGCGACGCGCCCATGGTCACCTGAAGGCCCGCGACATGGAACGGCGCCAGGCTGGCTCGCACCGCCAGAGCTCCGAGCAGAAGCAGCACGGGGATGGCCAGCGGGAGCGTGGGGCCCGTCGTGAAAAGGACCTGGCGCACACTTGGCAGCTGGGCGGCGCCCGTCGTGCTGTAGAGGAAAGCAAAGCCGACCAGCAGCAGCGCACTCGCCACGCCGCCGACGACCAGGAGGCGGAGTCCGAGGTCCGGCCGCCGGGTGGCGACCATCACGATGCCCGCCGCACCAGCCAGCTCCAGCCCGGCCCACAGGCCGACAAAGTCACCCGCCGATGCGACGACCATCACCCCGAAGGCGGCCAGGAGCGGCATCGATAGGCCGATCGGCAGCGAGTCCTCGGAGCTCCAGTCGGCCACCGCGATCGAGGTGCCCGCCGCCAGCAGTGCCGCAGCTTTCGCGAAGAGAGCGAAGCGGTCTTGCAGCAGCCCGCCGCCAAAGAAGCTGCCGACGCCGGCGCCCACCCACAGCTCCACGAGAAGCGCGACGAGAACCAGGGCGGCTGTGGCCGCAGGCAGGTACCGTCGCGCGCGCCTCTGGCGGCCCGCAAAGCGCCCGAAGAGCAGCAGCAGCACCGCGCCACCCACGACCAGAGCTTCTGGAACCAAGGCCAGGTTTTTCATTTCGTAGGCGCCGTGTACGGAGCCGTGACATCGGTAATGCCGACGGTCATCACGTTGACCAGGCCAGGGTCGAAGATTGGCGAGTCCGTGCCTGGCAGCTTGGGCCCGCCGGGGATCATGCCCACCCACAGCAGGCCCCCCGCGAGCACCCCCAGATACCAGGTCTCCCCGAGCGACGCATCGGAAACTCCGGGCGCATCGGGGTTGGGCGACGCGAAGAGGACGCGGTTTAGAAGCATCGCCACAGCGACCGCGACACCGGCCAGGCCGGCGGCGACAGCGAAGGCCCCGACCGGCTGATTCTTGAAAGCGCCGAAGAACGTCATCAGCTCGGCCGGGAAGGAGCCCATCAGGGGTATCCCTATCAGCGCGAGCGCGGCCAGCACCAGCAGCCAGGCGAGCTTGGGCATACGCGGGCCAAGCCCTCGGAGCAGCTGCAGGCTGCGCGAGTTGGCGCGCTCGGTAGTGGTGAAGCACACGCCGACGATCAGCGCCGCCGCCAACCCGCCGGTGAAGAGGGAGAGGACGCTGCCGGTGATGGACAGGGGCGAGAGTGCAGCGAGGCCAAACACGGTGATGCCTCCCGGGACGAGGGCGAGGTGCGCTCCCGCATGACGGAGGTCGATCGCCCTCATGGCGGCGACTCCGCCGTAGGCGACCGTGAGCACTGCCACCCCGGCCACCAGAGGCGACAGCAGATGTGAGGCTTCGGGCTCGGCCGCGATGAGCGCGCGAAGCAGCAGGAATCCGCCCATCCGTGTGGCGCTGCCGGCGACCACCACCGCCACCCCGACCGGTGCCTCGGCGTAGAAATCGCGGGCCCATCCGTGCAGCGGAAAGAGCGGCAGCCGTGTCGCGGCGGCGAGGATCAGGGCGGCGCCGACCGCCATCTGCACGCGGGGAGCCAGGGGCGCCTTCAGCAGCACATCCATGTCGAAGCTGGTGCCCCCGGTAGCGGCATAGAGGACCATCGTCGCGAGCACGAGTGCCACGGTACCCAGCCCCCAGTAGCCGACAAGCCTCCAGGCGGCCGGCTCGCGGCGAGGACCACCCCATCCCAGCACGAGCAGGGTGATCAGGACCAACGCCGCACTCCAGAACAGCACGAGGACGAACATGTCTCGGGCCACGATCGCCCCGGTCACGGAGGACTCGACCAACAACAGCAGGCAGAAGTACTGCCTCACGCGCTCGCGCACGCCCAGCGATGCGAGTACCGAGACGATCCCCACGAGGGCGGAAAGGACGAGCATCAACATGCCCGGCCCGTCGACCCCCAGGTGGTAGGTCGCGCCGATGGCCGGGAGCCACTGCAGTTTCTCTTGGAGCTGAAAAGCAGTCGGAGCAGTCAACGAGTTCGTCAGGAACTGGTTGTAGGCGACGTAAAGCACGAAGACGAGCGCCAGGTTGGTGAAGAACGCGATCTGCTTGATGAGGGCGTCGAAGCGCCCGCGCGGGTTGGGCATGACCGCGATCACCGCCGCGACGAGGACCGGCGTCCAGATGACAAGGCTGAGGAGCACCGGCGAGCTGAAGATGCCGGAGCCTGGCACCACAGCCGGTGATGGACTGGGACCTTGAGTCTGGATCGCCATGGCGAGCGCACCGCCAAAGGTCACCTGAACACCCCCGGGGACAAGAGCGCCAGGATCAGCGCGAGCAGAACGCTGAGCAGGACGATCAGGGGCAGCGCCGGGAGTCGAGCCGCCGCACCGGCTAGGCGCCCGGTGGCAAGGGTCGCTTCCCCCACTCCTCCCTCGCCCTCGGCCAGGCGCTCGGTGGTCCCGTCAACGATGCCGCGGGCAGGCCCCAAGATGAAGCGGCTCAAGGCCGCCGCGCCCGCGGCGAGGAGGCGGCCCACGGCGGCGCCCAGCCCGGCGGACGCCCGCAGGGCTCCATCCTTGCTGAGCGCGTAAGCGAAGGCAGCGAACACAAACCCGAGCGCCGCCACGGCAAACCACAGGCCAAACCTCCCGGCGCTCGGCGCGGGATGCCTGCGCCCGTCGAGGTAACCAATCCAGGCCGGGAATAGAGAAGCCACCGTGAGCACTCCACCGCCCAGGGTCACCCAATAGGTCCAGCTGAGGGCGGGCGCGGGCACCTCACGCACGCGATCCGGTTCGAATGCCCGGCGTCTGCGGAGCGGCCCGAACGCCGAGCCCAGGAAAACTCGCAGCGATGCGATCGAGACAAGGAGCACGGCCTCGCCGAGGATCGCGCCGAGCTGCGAGCGCGAGTCGACGGCAAATGCCAGGGCGCCACCGGCGCTGAACCCCAGGACCACGCCCGACGCCACCAGCACCGACGCGGTGGCCCGCATGCGACCCCAGGCATCCCCCATCTCGGCCAGGTCGTCAGTTCGCATCACACCCGCAACCGCTGATGCAGCCAGCACACCGGCGACGCGGGCCGGCGCCGCGGCATAGACGCAGGCGAGGCCTGCTGTCGCGAACGTGAAAGCAGGATTTTCGAAGCCGTGCACGACCACGGCCGCCCCCACCGCTGCCAATCCTGATCCGGCCAGAGCGACCACGCGGCGCGGTTCGTTTCCGAACAGGGCGAGCAACGGCGCGACCACTGCGGCCAGGGCGCACATGGTTAGACCCGCGCGCAGCGTTTGGGGATTGGCCGCCACGAAGATTGGCAGCAGCCGGTAGAGCACGGTGATCGCCAGCACCGACCACACGGCCTGCGTCGCGGCCGAAGCCGCCGGTGGCGCACCGACGGCGGTGCCCGTCACCCACGCCTGCAGCGGCCAGAGCGCAAGCCGCCCGGCGACGCCGACGAAGAGCAGCACCGAGGCGACCACCAGGGACCTCACCGTCCAGCCTGCGGTCGCGTGCAGGATCGGGATCAGGCCGTCGAGATCCTGCCTGCCGTATCTGGAATAGAGAACGGCGACCCCGCACAGCAGGAACAGGTCGGTCGCGAAGGGCAAGGCGAGAGCCAACCGCGCGCTGCGAGCGGGTTCGTCAACGCCCCAACGATGCGCGAGCAGGAGGTACGTCACGCCGCCCGTCAAGCCCCAGAACGCCAGGAGCTCGGCCAGGTCCCAGCTCACCAGCGCCCCCGCGCACCCGAACAGGAAAAGGCTCGTCAGAGCGTAGAAGCGAGCCGCCCCAGGCTCGCTGCGGCCCATGACCCGGTGCCACCCCAGCGCACCGATGACGCAGACCTCGGCCACGAGCAAGGCGACGACCGTGATGTGATCGACCCGGAGGATGATGTCGATCCCGAAGGCCTGGAAGTTGGCCGGCCCTGAAAATGCGATCGACGAGAGGTTCAGGTATGGATAGCTCGCCCGAAACGGAGCCGTCCTCCTGGTGAGGCCCCACGCCACGAGTAGGGTCGCCATCAGCGCCACGACTGCGCCGAGCATCGTGAGGTTGGCCGAAGCGCGGCGCGAAGTTGAAGCCAGGGTTCGCCCGGGGCCCCGTGGCCGCGCCGGAGGCCGCGGTCAGGATCTGGCCCGCGGCCGCGAGCAGCGCGATCAGCGAGGGCCCTCGCTAGAACGCTGCCGAGCCAGCCCTACCCCAAGGGCGACCGCGCCCAGGGCCACGACCGCTAGCAGCACCGCCACCTCCTGGCCGAGGAGCGGCGCGCCGGCCGGAGTCGCGAACCGCGAGGCGCCGACGAATGCGGTGCCCACGCCCGCGAACATCAGCGGCAGGCCGGCCAGGGCGGAGACGGGGTCTCTTCGCCATGCGGCCGCCAACGCGCCTACTGAAACGAGCCCAGCGGACACGAACAGGACGCTCACCAGGCCGACGCTCATCGGTCTCGTCCGCGGCGGCGCCAGACAGCGGTGGCCCCCACCAGCGTCACCAGCACCACCGTGCCCACAGCTTCTGTCGCCATCGCGTCGTGGGCGAACAGCAGCTTGCCCAGGGCGGTGCTGTTGATGGGCCCGCCAGAGAAGGCCCCGGGGAAGAAGTTGCCGCGGTAGGCGGCGTATGCGATCACCGCGAACAGACCTGCCGCGCCGATGGCCCCAACGTGGCGCCAGCGATTGCTGACAGCAACCTCGACGGTGCGATAGTCCGGCCGTGCCAGGAGCACCGCGCAGCCCGCATAGCACACCAGTGCCACCAAGCCGGCAAAGCCCGCCGACAAAGAGGCATATATCCCTGTCACGCCGACGCCGGCCACCGCCAGGGCGATACCGCGCCGGCCGCGATCCGCCAGGAAGGCGACCAAGAGCCCGCCGATCACCGAGATGGCGGCGGACACGTAGAAGCCTATCGCGTGGAGGGAGTCCATCGGCACTCCGTGGTGGTGGTGAGGCTTACCGGCTAGTCGGCAAGACCGCCGGCTCCGAGCCGCCAAGCATACAGGAGCCCTGCGCCGGCAATGCCCACCAGCGCGATCGCTGACGCCACACCTCCGGGAGTCGCCGGTACGCTGCCGAGCCCCACGACGTACGGGGCCAGCAGCAGCGCCACCCCAAGCCCAAGCGCCGCCGACGACATTCGGGGCAGGTCGATACGGCCCAATCGCCGTGACAATGGAGCCATGCCGGCAGTATCGCAGACGCTAATCTGGTTCGCGAGAGATCAAGCCAACGACTGCAGCCACTGGCGGTGCAGCGAGCCGTATCGACCGCTGGTGTCGCGCAGCTCCGAGGGAGGGCCGTCCTCGACCACCCGGCCGGCGTCGACGACCAGCACGCGGTCGGCGATCTCGACCGTGGACAGGCGGTGGGCGATGATGATCGCGGTCCGGTCGCGAAGGAGTGTGCGCAGGGCTCGCTGCACAAGGCGCTCAGACGGCAGGTCCAGCGATGAGGTCGCTTCGTCCAGGATCAGCACGCGTGGGTCGGCAAGGAACGCGCGTGCGAACGCGACGAGCTGGCGCTGACCCGACGACAGGCGGACGCCTCGCCGCCGCACGTCCGTGTCGTATCCGTTCGGCAGGTCGCTGATGAAATCATGGGCCCCAATCGCGCGGGCCGCCGTGACCATCTCGTCGCGCGAGGCTTCAGGCCGGCCGAACAGCAGGTTGTCTCCTACCGTGCCCGAGAACAGGAAGCTCTCCTGGGTCACCACCACGATCGCGCGCCGCAGCTCGGTAGTCGTGATCGACCGCAGGTCGATCCTGTCGAGCGTGACCCGGCCCTCGGTGGGGTCGTAGAAGCGCCCGATGAGGCGCGCCATGGTGGTCTTCCCCGCCCCGGTCTCGCCCACTAGGGCGACGATCTGCCCCGCCGGGATCACCAGGCGCAGGTCGTGCAGGACCGGTTTGTTCCGGTAGGCGAACGTGACACCTTCGAACGCGACCGCGCCCTGGACATCACGCATCGAGACCGGGTTGTGTGGCTCCGGCACGGTCGGCGCTTCCTCGATCACTCCGGCGAGCTTTTCCAACGCCGCGCCTGCGGCCTGGAAGATGTTGTAGAACTGCGACAGGTCCTGCATCGGCTCGAAAAACTGCCGCAGATACAGGACGAAGGCGGTCAGCACCCCCAGCGTCAGCTGGCCCTGGACGACCAGGTAGCCGCCGAACAGCAGCACTGAGGCCGTGGTCAGCCGGCCCAGGAGCGTAATGCCGGGGCCGAACGTCGAGGCCAGCCGGTTCGACCAGATGTTGGCGTCGCGATAGCGCGCATTGACGTCCTCGAAGATCTCCTGGTTGCGCGGCTCACGCCGGAATGCGTGGACGGCGCGGATCCCACCCAGTGACTCCACGTAATGAACGATCACGAGCACGATCGCGCGCCTGACCGCGCGATACGAACGAGCCGAGTTGTGGCGGAACCAGGCGGTGAGGGTCACCACCAACGGCATCGCGACCAGCGTGACCACACCCAGTCGGGCATCGAGACGCAGGAGGATCACGGTGATTGCCAGCACCGAGATCAGCGCGGTGATCACAGAGGTCAGCCCGGTCGCCAGCAGGTCGTTGAGGGCCTCGATGTCCGACGTAAGCCGCGAGATGATGCGCCCCGAGGTGTAGCGCTCGTAGAACGAGAGGGACAACTGTTGAACGTGGGCGAACAGCATCCTGCGCAGGTCGAAGAGGGCGTCCTGGCCGATGCGTCCGGACAAGCGCAGAAAGGCGTAGTTGGCGACAGCGTTGACCACCAGCGCCGCCAGCAGCACGACCACGATCTCGGCGAGGACACCAAGGTTGCCGCTCTTGCCCGGCCGGATGCCGCGGTCGATGCCCAGGCCCACCAGGTAGGGAAGCGCAAGGTAGGCGGCCGAGCGAATGAGGATGAGCATGCCCGCGACATAGATCCGCCTGAGGTAGGGACGGGCGAGGCTGGCCAGAAGCCGGCGGCTGCGCTTCCGGAGCAGGCCTGCGACATTGGCGGAGAACTCGTCGACCTCTTCGGCGGCAACGCCGCGCCACCGGTCGGCGGGAACGACCGAGCTCATGTTGAGACCCTCCCGTCGCCGCGTTGCGGGGATCCCAAAGGTGTCTTGGAATCCTCGTACTCCTGGGACAGCAGCGCCCGGTACAAATCGTTCGACTTCATGAGCTCGCTGTGAGTGCCCACCGCCACGATGGTGCCCTGGTCGAGCAGTGCCACCCGATCCGCCAGCGCCAGCGTCGACGGCCGGTGCACGACAAGGAGCGCCGTCACGCCTTCCAGCACCCTGGCGAGCGCCTCTTCGATCAAGGCCTCCGTGTGCACGTCGACTGATGACAGCGGGTCGTCGAGCACCAGCACCTGCGGCCGCCCCAGGACGGCTCGCGCCAGGGCGAGCCTCTGCCGCTGGCCACCTGAAAGCGTGTAGCCCTGTTCGCCCACGCGCGTCTCCAGGCCCCAGGGCAGGTCCCACACGAACCCGGACTGGGCGACGTCCAGCGCTCGCTTGAGCTCCGCGTCGGATACCACCGGCCGGCCCATGACCAGGTTCTCGTGCACCGAAGCCGAGAATAGGATCGGTTCCTCGAACGCGACGCCGATGTGCGAGCGCAGCGAGCGCAGGTGGAGATCGCGCACATCGACCCCGTCCAGGAGCAGCTGTCCCTCGACGACGTCGTAGAGCCTGGGCAGCAGATAGGCGAGGGTCGTCTTGCCGCTTCCGGTGCGGCCGACCAGCCCGACCGTCTCCCCCGGATCGATGACCAGGTCGATATGGCGCAGGATCCACTCCTCGGAGTTGGGATACTTGAAGCCGACCCCGCGGAACTCGACTCGACCCCGGCAGTGCTCCATGGAGCGCGCTCTCGGACGGTCCGCGATCTCGGGCCGCGAGTCCAGCACCTCGTTGAGGCGCTCTGACGCGGTCCGGCACTCCTCACTCATCGCGAGCACCCAGCCGATGGCGTCCATCGGCCACGCGAGCATGAAGACGTAGTTCATGAAGGCGACCAGGCCCCCGATGGTGAGCCTGCCCTGGGTCACGTTGTAGCCGCCCAGCAGCAGCACTGCGACCAGGGACAAGTTGGGCAGGAACGTCAGCTGCGTCCACACCTCCGCCCTTGCGGTGATGCCCTCGAGGTTCGTGGCGCGCAGCAGCCTGGCCTGGTCTTCGAATCGCTTCTGCATGAGCTTCATGCGCCCGAACGCTTTGATGATGCGGACGCCAGTCGCCATCTCCTCGATGACGGTGGTTAGGTCACCCTGCTGGTCCTGCTGCCGGCGCGCGATGACCTTGTATTTGTTGTGGAAGATGTTGCTGAAATAGGTGATCGGCAGCATGCAGACGACGACCACGAGGGCCAGCTGCCAATCCAGGCCCCACATCAGCACCAGCACGACGGCGAACGTGACGATCGTCTGCAGGAACCAGATCAAGCCGAAGCTCACGAACCGACGCACTGTGGCGATGTCCGAGATGGCACGTGAAAGCAGCTGGCCGGACTGCCAGTTGTCATGGAACGCGACCTGCAGGTTCTGGAGGTGCGCGTAGAAGTCGTCGCGAAGGTCGGTCTCCATGCGGAGCGAGGCAACCCCCGAGTAGTTCCGGCGCAAGAAGATGAACACGAACTCGAGCAGCCCGATCACCACGAGCAGGCTCGCCGCGGGCACCATCTGACCGAGCTGGTGGCCGGCGATCGGCCCGTCGATGATGTACTGGATGACCTTCGGTATCGCTGCTGCTGCCGCGAGGCTGCCCAGCTGCGAGAGGGCGAAGATCGCCACCAGCCCGATGTATGGCCGCAGATACGGCAGGTAGCGCCGCAGCGCCAACAGACCCAAGGGGTCGACTCCTTGCGCCCGTTTTGGGCGCGCGAAACCAACGGGGGGCGGGAATCGATCAGTTTAGCGCGGGCGCTCGGCGACTTACAAAGGGGACGCGCGACAGGTGCGAGCTCGCTAGCCTGCCTCTCCCGCCAGGTCGCGGATGGACACCATGCCTATCACCTCGCCGTCCTGGACCACGGGCAGGTGGCGGAATCCATGATCCAACATGATCCGCAGCGCGGTCTCGGCCTCGACGTCTGGATCGACCGTCTTGGGATCGCGCGTCATCCAGGACGCAACTTCGTGTGAGGGGGCATCGTGTGACTGCGATATCGCGCGCACGGTGTCTCGCTCGGTGAAGATCCCGACCAGGCGCGTGCCCTCCATCACCATGGTCGACCCGATCCGATGCGTCGCCATCAGCGCTACCGCTTCGCCGACCGTCGTCGAGGGGCTGACGCTGTACAGTGCCGTGCTCATGACCTCGCGCACCGTGGCCATGGGCCGATTCTATGCTCCGCCTGGCGGCATTGGATAGGCGGCCAATACGGCGGTCGCGGCGAGCACCAACAACGCGATCACAGCCTCAGCGCGAGCGAACGGCGCCACGCGGCGCCACACCTGCGCCGACATCACGAGCATGGCGAGCACACCGGCCGACTTCAAGCTCAGCACCACGCCATACGAAGTGCTCCACAGGTCGCTGATCCCATTCAGTTCTTCACTCGCGCGCAGCACCCCCGTCAGTGCGGTCACAGCAAATGCCAGCACCGCCACGCGGCTGAAGCGATGCAGCAGAGCCTGACCCTCGGCTCCCGCCCATCCGCCCGGCGGTCGCAGCGTCGCGAGCACGATGATGCCGCCCGCCCACATTCCAGCCGACAGCACATGGAGCGCGTCGGTGAAGATTGCCCCGGTCGCAAATCGGACGCCTGTGGCATGGCCGGCGAACACGAGCGCACCCGCGGCCATCAGGGCCGGCGCTGCGACGAATCGCCGGCCGGACAGACAGAGAAGGAGAGCGACGCCTTCTGCCGCCACGCGCCCCACCCGCACCCAACCCTGTGGTTCACCGAACAGATAGACGGCCGCGCCGCCAGTGGAACTCGACGCTCCGGACGCGTCAGCGGCAACGACGCCAAGTCCTCCGGCGAAGGCGGCGGCCAGGGCGAAGTGCATCGGCGGGCGCGCCCAAGGGATCCTGGGAGGATTGGCCGCCAGGCGTCTTGTGACCAGCGTGCCGATGAACCCGATCAACCCCGCGTACTCGAGCCAACGCGGCACGCTGACGGCGACCTCCCTCATAGCCACCGCCGTCTACACTAACCCGCGAATTCGCATGACGGCCCAATCAGTACTCGACGCTGTCCGTCGCGTGGAAGAAGCCCCGCTCAAAGATCTCGTCGCCGTCACCGTCGACGACGTCGAGGCCCAGATGGACCACCTTCTGGAGCCCGAGATCGACTCGGCGTCCCTGTACGCGCGGTGGGAACGCCAGCAGTGGGCCGTTTCTGACCTTGACTTCTCCGAGGACATCAAGCACTGGGAGAGCCTGCCTCCGAACATCCGCAACGTGATGCAGCACACGATGACCCTGTTCTTCATCGGCGAGCAGGCCGTCACCGACACGCTGGCGCCTCTCCTCCATGCGGCGCCCTACGAGGACGAACGGATCTTTCTAGCCACGCAAATCGCCGATGAGGCCCGCCACACCGTTTTCTTTCAGCGCTTCTTCGAGGAGGTGCTCGGCGTAGGCGGTGGCATCCATGCCGCGCTCGAGGCGATCACGCCGCGCGCAACCGAGGGCTTCCGCAAGATCTTCGAGCACCAGCTCGTCGACTCCATGGACCTGGTCCGCCGCGAGCCGAAAAATGAGCGGGCGTGGGTCGAAGGCGTCGTCACCTACCACCTGGTCATCGAGGGGTACCTTGCGATCACGGGACAGCGGAGCCTATTGCGCACCTTTCGCAATGTCGGCATGATGCCGGGCTTCAGCGCCGGGTTCACCGCGGTCGCACGCGACGAGTCACGGCACACCGGCTTCGGGGTTCTGGCGCTTCGGCGCCGCATCGCCCAGCAGCCAGAGATGGCTCGCGTCGTCACGCTCAAGGTGCTCGACTTGTTGGAGCCCGCCGTCAGGACCGCGGTTTCCCCCGACCGGCGGCTTCCGATCGAGGATCCACGTCAGGTCCCGCCACCGCTCCGCGTCAACGGAGTCGAGCTCCGTGAGTTCGCGCTGTCGTCGCTGGCCAAGCGTCTGCGCGCGGCAGGCATCTCAGTGGCGGCGGCGGCGGACGTGCAGGCGCAGGGGATGGCGATGTACGAGACTGCGTGGTCGGACTACGAGCGCAACCACGGCCTCAGGCACCCGGTGAGGTTCTACCAGGAAGGCCTCGTTACAGCCCCCTGATCCCGACTCGCGGTGATAATCCCGCCGCCCAGAACCTTCGTGCCCGAGTACATCACCGCGGCCTGGCCAGGCGCCGCGCCGAGGAATGGCTCGGCAAGCCTGAGCCGCCCTGACTCGTACACAGCCTCGATCGGCTGGGCGTGATAGCGCAGCCGAGCCTGGCATTCCAACGGGCCCTCTATCCGGCCATCGATGAAGGTCACGTCGCTGAGCTCGACCTCACGCGTCTCGAGCTCTTCCTTACGGCCCACCACCAGGCGGTTCGATGGAGCATCGATCTTGAGCACGTACCAGGGCCCCGCTTCGCTCAGGTCACCGAACCCGCTTCGCTGGCCGACCGTGTAAACGGCTGTTCCGCGATGGGTCCCCAACTCTCGTCCAGCAGAGTCGACGACCGCCCCCGACCGGACCGGTAGTCGCGCGGAAAGGTAGCGCGCGGTCTCGCCGCGGGGCACGAAGCAGATCTCCTGGCTATCCGCTTTGTCCGCGACCGGCAGGCTGAACTCCCGTGCGTGCTCGCGCACCTCACGCTTGGTCATCATCCCGAGCGGGAACACAATCCGCGCGAGCCGCGAGCGATCGAGGTGGTAGAGCATGTAGGACTGATCCTTCGCCCCATCAACTCCCATGTGCAGCTCGGGACCGCCCGCACAGTCGACGATGCGGGCATAGTGCCCGGTTGCGAGCCGGTCGAAGCCGAGCTCCACCACGCGCTGCAGCATCAGGTCGAAGCGAACGAAAGCGTTGCAGCGCAAGCACGGGTTGGGCGTCCTACCTTCCAGATAGTCGCGGTGGAAGGGCTCGATCACCCGCTCGCCGAACTCCTTCTCGAGGTTCCAGCAGTAGTACGGGATGCCAAGCAGCGAGGCCACACGCCTCGCGTCCTCCACCGCTGACAGCGAGCAGCACCCGCCGTGCCGTGCCGCTTCCTCCGCGTCGTCATTGGGCCACTGCTGGAGCGTGACTCCGACGACCTCATGGCCCTGGGCCTGCAGCAGCGCCGCTGCCACCGAGGAGTCCACGCCG
>WNFB01001737.1_pt1 | contig 18782 bp, 21 predicted proteins | sample 5400501 | NCBI WGS metagenome assembly WNFB01 (sample SAMN13153341, study PRJNA577476) | soil metagenome | isolation source: 200 cm saprolite under Douglas fir tree site 2 hole 1 | place: USA:California | collected 2015-04-18 | reverse complement strand
ATTTTCATGCTTGGAACCGCGGCAAGGCTGTTCAACCTGCACCCGATCTTTCGTTACTTCGTAGTCGAGCCGCCTAGATTCGTGACGCGTTTTATCCGCCGTTACGCGAAGAACAGTGCCAGCACGGTCGCGACTCCGTTGTTCCTCGGCACGCTCACGATATTCATCCCATGCGGGGTAACCCAGGCGATGATGGTGCTCGCCGTCGGCACCGGGTCGCCGCTTCTCGGAGCGGCGATCATGTTCGCTTTTATCCTCGGCACTACTCCCGTGTTCTTCGGGCTGGCCTACGTAGCCACGCGCCTGGGGGAGGTGCTGCACACGCGCTTTCTACAGCTTGCAGGAGCGGTTGTCCTGATTCTTGGCCTCGTGTCGATCGAAGGCGGATTGAATCTCATGGGCTCGCCGTACTCGTTTTCCAACCTGCTGAACTCGGCTTCGGTGGCGCTCGCCGAAGCGAGCGGCAGCTCGCAAGACGTAGCCGTACCTCAGCCGGACGCAAACGGGGCGATCACGATCCAGGTTTACAACACCAGCTACTCGCCCAACCTGATCCAAGCTCCATCCGGCAAGCCGGTCACCTTGACTGTTGTGACCAGCGGCACGACCGGTTGTACACGTGGCTTCGTGATCCCCGCGATCGGGTTCCAACGGACCCTGCCCGAGACTGGCCAGACCATGATCACCATTCCGGCAAGCGCCGCCAACGGGAACCTTCGTTACACGTGCTCGATGGGCATGTACAGCGGTTACTTCGAATTCACCTGAGGAGATGGGGATATGGCGAAGCAAGTCTTCAGCGTCACCGGCATGCATTGTTCGGCATGCGTCATGACCCTTGAAGGGCTCGAGGACGAGTTGACGGGCATCCGGAGTCTGAAAGTCAGCCTCCACAAGCAGCGCGCAGAGATCGACTACGACGAGAAGAAGATCAGCGAGGGCGAGATCCGCCGGGCGTTCGAACGCGAAGGCTACGGGCTCGCTCGCGCCTGACTCTCACCTAGGGTAAGAGCGCGACAACGACCGCGGATAGACATCCAGCCAGGCTCAGGGCGAGCCATGAGTAAACAAAACTTGCCGCCCAGACCGCCCTCGGAGCCTTCGGCTCATGGATTCGCATGCCGAGCAGTCGTCGGGCACGCAGCTCAGCGTGGCCTACAAAGGCGGCCAGCGGAATCGGTGGGGCGGTCATCGCCAGCAGAGCCCCGGCGAGGGCTGGTCGTCCCACGATCCGTTCGGCCATCGCGTCGGCATTGAGCTCGGCCCGGGCGATCTGACGCTCTGACCACCAACGGACGATCGGAAGGAATACAAAAACCTCTCCGGCTGCGTTGCGGACCGCGCGCCGCGCTGGTTCGTGCCTGCGGGCGTGGTCAGCCTCGTGATAGAGAACCGCCAACAGTTCCGGCTCGGAGAGTGCTTCCACCGCGCCTTCGCTGACGAAAACGGTGGGCCGCAGAAGGCCGGCACAGAAGGCCACCGGGGATCGGGCTCCCACACAGGCAATCCGGTCAATACCGGCAGAATGGGCCGTCAGCACCAGGCTCGGCGGAGCTGCAACGCGCGGAAGTCGGGCTAGCCCGCGCGACGTCCTCACGGCGACCAGACCAAACCTGAGGGTGTAGGCCGCCGCGGTGGCCAACACGATGATCAGGGGTGGCACATAGGCCGCCGGCCACCAGAAGTTACCCTGCGTCACAACCCAATCGCATGGCCCCGCCGCACGACAGCCGGCGATCGTGCTCATGCAAGCGGTGGGCACCACGGCCAACAATCCAACCAAAGCCAGCCGGCGTCCGGTCATCGCGAGCGCAACCTCTTAAGGGCCTGGCGCATCGCCGGCGACAGCCGATCGAGGCGAGCGGCGAAGGCGGCGAGCGCGGCGTCTCCGTAGAGCTCGACAAGGCGATCGACCTCGGCACGGCCGGAATCGGCCAGAAAGTCTTTCATTCCCCCATTGGCCCGGTACTGGTGAGGCTGGTGAGAGCCCATCTTCGTGACGCTGAGCAGTCCTTTTTCGGCGAGGCGGTTCAGGGTTGTCATGACCGTCGTGTATGCGAGTCCGGGGGTCAGCCCGAGCACGTCGCGCACGATGAATGTCTCGCGGACTCGGCCGTCCCAGATCAGCTTCATCAACCTGCCCTCGAGTGGACCCAGCAGTGACATCGCCCGGGCCAAGTGATCATCCCTTCGAGGCATCACAGGGGATCATAGCGCGCTTCATGGTTATTCTTACTACGGCCAGATAGTAAGAGTGCACTTCCAATGACCCGCAGAGCAGTTGCGGCGTGGGTCGCGGGCGGGCTTGCGGTTGGCACGGTGCTCGCTTCCCTCGCGTGGGGTTTACTCCATGCATCCCAGCATCAACCGAGCTCGCTTGTCGGAAGACAAGTCCCGGACCTGACGATCCGTTCGCTGGATGGCGATGAAGTGAGCCTCCGAGCGTTGAAAGGCACGCCCTTGGTCATCAACTTCTGGGCGTCCTGGTGCGTACCCTGCCGCCAGGAGGCGCCAGTCCTCGCCGCTGCGGCACGGCGTACGGCCGGCAAGGCGCAATTCGTTGGCGTCGATATGCAGGACACCGATAGCGCCGCGCGTGCCTATGAGGCCGATATCAAGAGTCCCTATCCGGTCGGGCCGGCCATTCACGGCTCGTATCGCGACTTCGGAGTCACCGCTCCGCCCGAGACCTTCTTCGTCGACCGCTACGGAACCGTCCAGAGCCGCATCATCGGGCCCGTTGATGCGCAGAAGATTGACGTCTACATGGCGGCGATTCTCGGCTAGCGATCACATGCCGAGCCAGACCAGCTTGGCGATCCAGTTCAGTCCCAAAGCTACGAAACCGACGATTAGCACACCGCGAACCATGGCCGGCGAGAGGTTGATTTGCACAGCGCGTCGGGTGACCAGCACGTACAGGCCATAAACCACCAGCGCGACAGTCGCCACGAACAAGGGTGGGCCGAGTGGATAAACGGCCACCGCCCGGCCCACGTCCCCTCGCCACATCCATGCGAATGTGCGCGTGCCGCCGCAGAAGGGGTCGGGCTTGTTCAGTAGCCGCATGAAGAGCCCACCGTCGAAAGTCAGGTGGCGCGGTTGGAGAAAGAAGTAGAGGCGCGTGTACGCAAGCCACGGTATTCCCGCTCCGAGAAATGTGAACGCCAGCCAGCGGTCGCCGGTCGTCGCCTCCGCGACGGCGGCGAGTGGCGCCTTTCGGTTAGGCGCCGATCGCGCTGATGTGCGGGCCAAGGATTCCGGCATTGGTCTCACCGATGTATCGTCCCTCGATTCTGCCGTCGGGACGGATGAAGAAGGTCGTCGGCAGTCCGCTTATCCCGTAAGCGTCCCCCACTTTGCCGTCACCGTCGAACAGGACAGTAGACGTGATTTGGAGCTCGGTCACGAAAGCGGATGCCGGCTGGTGGCTGTCGCGCTCGTCGATGAGCAGGACGACCAGTCGGGGGTGTTGCGCGGCGGTGCGATCGATCAGCGGCATCTCGCGCCTGCAGGGTGTGCAGTAGGTCGCCCAGAAGTTGATCAGCACCGGCCGCCCGCGGTAGGCGGCCAGGGTCACACGCTTGCCGTCCAGCGTTTCGAGGTTGAAGTCGGCCGCCGGGCCTGACCCTGAATTCGACGGCTCCGCCAGTCCGCCCACAGCCTGCAGCGCGTCCAGAATCTGCGCCTCGCCCCAGCCGTTGCCGTGGCTCGTCAACAGCTGGCGTCCCTGGTAATCGAGTTGCGAGTCGAGCGCCACAGGCAGGGTACCTCCAACATCCGGGGCACCGAGGAAGTAGGTTCGGACGTAGCCATGACTGTCGATGAGGGCCATCGTCGAAACGTGACTGTCGCTGGTGTCGAGGCCAACGTGGAACGGTGCCCAGAACGCTGCAAGCGATGCCGGATCGCCAGTAATGAAGCTCCAGGAAGCGCCTATGCGGCCGGCGTACTCTCTCAGGACGGCTGGGGTGTCCTGCAAAGGTGCGACCGTCGCCTCGACCAGCATCACCGAAACCGGCAGACGTTGCCGAAGCTGGAGGAACAGGCCCGTGACGAGAGGACAGGTCTCCCGGCAACTTGTGTGGAAGGCAGCCAGCAGGACGTCATGACCGGCGATGTCGGCGTTGGTGAAGGGACGGCCGAATTGATCCACCAAGCTGAATGGAGGCATCGGCTGCAGCTGCCCGGCCAGCTCGTTCAGCCCGAGGCTGACTGCCTCGCTCCCGCCATAGGCGGCGTCGGGTATCGGTCGCCCGCCGGAGATTCCCACCAACAACGTGTTCAGGAGATCCTTCTGCACAGTGAGCGCGACTGACACCGAGACGCCGGCCATTCGGACGCGGTCGTAGCTCCCGATCGACACCCGCGCGATGAAAGCTTCAGCGGTTTCCGGTGCCTTGGGCACCGCACGTGCAGGGATCGAGCCCAATCCCGTCCAACCCTGTGCGGAGTGGAGGTCGACCGACGTCGCGGCGACATGGTCTGCCTGCCTGGCGGTCAGGAGCAGCAGAACCTGGCCACTTACGGGCGTCAGCAAGAAGTGGCCGAAGACTGCCGCGGCGACCCCGATTGCCGCGGCCAGCGCCGCGCACTGCACCAGCAGAGTGCGCCTGGTCATGCGTCCACGTTACTAGCTACCGCTAGTACTAGGATGCCAGGGAGTGAGCGAACCAGGCCTCTTCATAGCGTTCGTCGCCGGGATCATCTCGATCACATCTCCATGTTGCCTACCGCTGGTGCCGGGGTACCTCGGCTACCTGGCGGGGCTCGCCGGTAACGAGCCGGCTCGGCGGACCCGGACGATTGCGGCAGCGTCACTCTTCGTCCTTGGCTTCACTGCGGTATTCATCGCCCTGGGCGCCACGGCATCTGAGCTTGGGGCGTTGCTTCTGTACAACCGCTTGCCGGTCGCACGCGTGGCCGGGGTCTTCATCGCGGTTATGGGTGGGTTCCTTCTTCTCGAAGGACGGGTCGGATTTCTCAGTCGGGGCGGTGACTGGAGCCGGTGGCTGGCCGGGGGCAACCTCTGGACCGCACCGCTTCTCGGCGCGGCATTTGCGGTCACGTGGACCCCCTGCATCGGACCAGTGCTCGGCGCGGTGTTGACACTGGCTGGAACAACCGCGAACTTGAGCCAGGGCGTGCTGCTGCTGACCGCCTACAGCGTCGGCCTCGGGGTGCCCGTCCTGGCGTTGGGCCTCTCCGTGGTCCGGGTTCGGCGTTGGCTGCGCCCCATCGGCCGGGTGACCGCGGCCCTGCAGCCGGTGTCGGGCGCTCTGCTCGTCGCGATGGGTGTGCTGCTCGTCACCGATCGGTGGCTGCCGCTGATCGCACCTGTGCTGGCCTGGTACGCCAGCGCCCGCTGGCCCCCTATTTGATACTACGGGCGGCTAGTAGACTGGCACGATGAGCGAGAAAGGTCGCGACCCGTCGCCTGGACGGACGAAGTCGAAGCCGAGGCGATCCCCGGTCCGTTCCACCTCTGGCAAGTGGTGGCCGTATGTGATTGTTGGCGGCGTGCTGGTTCTCGTTGGAGCGTTTGTCGCCGTCACGCAATTTGGTCACGCCGGCGGCGGGGCTGGGGTTGCTGACGGCGGCCTAGCGGTAGGGTCGCTCGTCCCCACCGACTCTGTTCCATCCAGCACCGGAAGCACGGCGTCGCTTGCCGACTTCCGGGGCTCCAAGCTGGTCGTCTACTTCTATGAAGGAGGCGCTTGAGGCGCCTGTCAGAAGCAGCTCGTGGAGCTGCAGGGACAGCTGGATGCGATCAAGGCTGCCGGCGGTCACGTAGTAGGCGTAAGCACTGACCCGGGTGCGACTTCGGCTTCGCTGGCGGCTCAACTCCAGCTCGGATTCCCGATCCTCGAGGATCGAGACCACGTGCTCGGCTCCGGCTTTGGCGTCTTCCGGCTTCCGAGCGGCATGGATATGGGCGCGGTGGACGGCCACTCGATTTTCGTCGTCGATTCCTCCGGCCGTGTTGCATGGAAGCAGTTGGCCCCTGACTCGATGCACGTCCCCGTCGACCAGGTCGTCGCTGCTGTCAGAGCCGCGTGATGCTTCGATGACCCCACGATTGACATTGGTCACGGCGGTCGACTGCCATCTTTGTGGTCACGCTCGGAGCGTTGCTCAGCGCTTGGCGGCCGACCTTAAGACCGAGATTGATGAGATCGCGTGGGAGAGTCCCGAGGCAGACGTTGTGCGCCGTGACGGGGTACCTTTCCCGCCTGCTCTCTACGCCGGTCGCGAACTGCTTGGTTACGGCAGGATCTCCGAGCGCGGGGTTAGGCGCCGGCTGACAAGAGTCACATGAACGCGCTCGTCTACTCGAGCTCGCTCGCGGCCGCCTTCCTGGGTGGCGTGCTGGCGCTGTTCGCCCCCTGCTGCGTGGTGTCGCTGCTGCCGACGTTCGTCGGGGCAGCGCTCGAGCGCGGACGCCTGCGGATCCCGGCGATGGCGGCGATCTTCGCGGCCGGCATTGCGGCCGTGATGCTGCCGATCGTGCTCGGCGTCGGCCTTCTCGGACAGCTGCTCGCCGCCCAGCACCGGGTGCTTTTCTTCGCGGTCGGCCTGTTCCTGGTACTGCTTGCGCTGCAGGTGCTCTCTGGCAGGCCATGGTCGCTGCCGTTCCCGATGCTGCGGGTTCGCGTTTCCGGATCGACCCCGGGCGGCATTTTCGCCCTCGGGCTGACGGCGGGCGTCGCCAGCTCCTGCTGCGCACCCGTCCTCGCCGGAGTCGTCGCGCTATCTGCCCTTGCCTCCTCTGTGACCGGGGCCCTCGGCCTTGGACTCGCCTACGTCTTCGGCATGGTCTTCCCGCTGCTGGTCACCGTGCTGGTTTGGGATCGTGTGCACCGCGGTTCACCTGGCTTCGCGTTACGAACGCGTCGCATCCGGCTTCGGGGCTGGGCGTTGCCGTGGACCGACGCCGTTGCCGCGGTCATGTTTCTCGCTATTGGGATCCTCGCTTTGCTAATCGCCTACACCGGACAGAGCACCTACCTCCCCGGCTGGCTGGAGGTGTGGAACCAGTGGGCGACCGGCCTCGCCGGAAACGTCTCGGTTTGGCTCGGAAGCCTGCCGACCGCCGTCCAGGCGATCGCGTTAGGGTTGCTCGCCCTGGCCGTCGTCACGGCTCTGTACCGGTCCTGGAAACTTGGACCGGCACTCGGCCGGAGGCGCACGGCCGGGGAGCCAGCCCACTCGGAGGCCGAAGTCAAAGTATCGCGATAGGCTCGAGGCCGCCAGCCCGCGGCATTCGACGCGCAGTCGTACTCGCGGCTGCGGCGCTCGCGCTGCTGCCACACGCGGCCTCCGCCCATTCCACCCTCATCTCCTCCCAGCCTCTGCCCGGCCAGCGTCTCTCTTCGGCGCCAGGCGTTGTCGTTCTTGACTTCTCGGAGCCGATCAACACCCAGCTCTCGCGAGCGCAGGTAGTCACCCCGGCCGGCCGGACCTTCTCAGCCGTCGGTGTCTCCAGCGAGGAGATCGAAGTTCCGCTCTCTGGCAACGAGTTCGGTGTCTATAGCGTGGACTGGACCACGGTGAGCGCGGTCGACGGGCACGTACTTCATGGGAGCTTCGTGTTCGGCGTCGGCGTGTCGCCGGCCGCATCTGGCGAGGCCAACTCGGCAGCGCTCCGGCTCCCCGACGTGCTGCTTGCGCTGGCCAGGGCAGTCGAGTTCGGAGCCCTGTTGCTGGCGATCGGACTGCTGCTGGTTCGGCGGCTGGCGAGCCACCAGCCACGCCTCATCTGGGTTCGAGGACCGCTGGTCGTTGCCCTCGCGGTGGCGTTCGTGGGTGGTGTCACAGTTGTCGCCGGCGAATCGATGTCGGCGGCGGGAGGGTTGGGGCCAGCCGGGATTGCGAATTACCTGGTCGGCGGGGAGCCGGGTTATTCCCGTGTCCTCCGGCTGGGATTCGAGGCAGCGGCCCTCATCCTGGCGGTGCTTGGGGTCCGCGGTGTGACCATCCTTCTGCTGGCAGCGATGACGGCGCTGGCCGCCGCCGGCCACGCCGCGGCTTTGCGGCCTGCTCCGCCGGCAATTGCGATTGATGCGCTACACGTGGCGAGCGCGGGCCTGTGGGCTGGCGGCATCATGGCCCTCGCCGCTGTTCGGCCGCCCGCCGGCTGGAGGAGTCCAGAGGCGCTGGCAATGCTCAGACGGTTCACGCCGGCCGCGCTGGTCGCGTTTTCCATCACCGCGTTGACCGGCTTGCTCCAAGCAGTCGAGGAGCTGAGCAGCCCACTGGACCTCCTCGATTCCGCGTACGGAAATGTCCTCGCCTTCAAGCTCTTCGCTGTCGGGGCGATGCTGCCCCTTTCAGTGCTCGCCTGGCGCCGCCTGCAGCCCAAGCCCAGGCTGGAAGCCGTGATCGTTTTGGTCGTCGTTCTTGCGTCCGCGCTGCTAGTCGCGTTTCCCCTTCCACCGGCGCGTCTGGCGGAAGCGGAAGCCGGTTTGGCCGGCCCCGAGTCGGCGGTCGCGCTGCCACAGCCCGGTGACCTGACCCTCGGCGGCAGCGCCGGGGACTCCGTCGTGGGCCTCACCATCAGACCCGCACTGCCGGGCCAGAACACGCTGTGGGTTTACGTGATGCCGGTTGCGGGACAGGCCGCTGCTGCGCGCACAGCGGTGGGGATAGAGGTCGACGGCCGGGACATCAATGTCCGCCGCTGCGGGCCAAACTGCGCCACCGCGTCCATGAGCCTCGCCGGAGGTGAGTCCATTTCGGTGCTGCTCGGCGCCCGCCAAGACGCGGCTACCTTCAAGCTTCCGCCGCTGCCGGCACCGGACGGAGGCGCTGCCGTGCAAACGCTTCAGCGGGCCATGCACCAATTGAGTGGCTACCGCATCCGCGAAACGCTGGGGCCGGCATCGCAGCCTCTGCGCACGATGTACGCGTTTCAGGCGCCCGATCGGCTGAGCTATCAGCTCTCAACTGGTGGCCAGACGGTGATCATCGGAGCAGTCCGTTACTCGCGGTCGACTCCAACCGGACGCTGGATGGCAGAGGCCACGCTCCCGGTGAAGGTGCCAGTTTTCGCCTGGGACTCCGGTCCAATACAGGACGCGAGGATCGTCGACGCAGGTGAACCCGGCGGTGTGCAGGTGGTCTCGTTCTTCGAGGCCCCTTATGGGAGTCCGGCTTGGTTCCGTATCGTCGTCGACGATCACGGATTGGTCCACCAGGCGGACATGCGCGCGCGGGGTCATTTCATGGACGATCAATACTTCGACTTCGACGCCGCGTTTTCGATCGTGCCCCCGGTTGTGTGAGCTCGGAACCCTGCCTGATTGATGCCAACGGCAACTCCCTCAATCCCCGCTTCGCGGTGCTGCTACTATCGGGCCGTAGTCAAGCGTTGAGCAAGCTGGTGGTCGGGCTTCGATGACGAGGATCACGCGGCGCGCTGCGATCGGTCTGTTGGCCGCCGGCGGTGCCTTGCTCGGGCTGGGGCTTGCCAGTGGCTATCTGCTTCGAGACCTCCTGAAGTCCGTCACGGGCGACCGGATGATGGGGACCGGAATGATGGGCAGCGCGACCCAGGCCGACATGAGCAGTTACATGAACCTGTTCGACCGCCACTCTGAGATAAGACGAACGGTCGAGGAGATCGATGGAGGCGTTCGCACCACGACCGAGTCGGATGCTCCGGAACTCGTCGCGCAGCTCCAGGCTCATGTATCGAGCATGTACACGCATCTCAATCAGCATGCCGAAGTCACGTGCATGAGTTCAAGCGTGCCAACCTTGTTCCGCAATTCCAGCGGTTACCGAAGGCAGCTGACGCTCACCGACAAGGGTGTTTTTGTGACAGAGACCTCGAGCGATCCACAACTGGTGACCGCTATCCGCGAGCACGCGCAAGAGGTAAGCGGATTCGTGCGCGATGGCATGCCCGCCATGATGAGGGGCATGATGGGGAAGTGATCGACCTGGATTTCGAGGGGCGTGACCATCGACGTTAACGGTCATTGCGGTTAGGCAGCGTCAGGCCCAGCCGCGATCGCGGCGGCGAAAGATAGTCAGGGCAACGCCGATCGCGGCCAGAATCGCAGCGATTCCGTCTCGGACTGACGCGATCGCATCAGTTTGATTCTCCGCACAATGCTGCAGAACCGCTGCTTCTCGAAAAATGCTGCAGAGCTGCTGCAGTAATACAGCGACCGCGTCACATTAACGGCGCTTACAACTGAGAACTCTAAATTCACAAACTGGTCGGGGGCCCGGGATTTGAACCCGGGGCCTCACGGTCCCGAACTCTGAGAACTCTCGTCCAGAAATCGCTGAAACGATCGATTTCGATTCGAAACTGTAGCCAAGCGGTTCAGCCTCGTAGTCATCTGAGACCGTTCTTTCGGTGGATTACTACATGAACTACTACACCGAGTACCTACCAGGAGAGACGCACTGCCGCTGGTTTGGCGACCGCGCTGCGCAGCGCTTTGAAGTCTTGCGATGCCACCCGAGTTGAGAGAATGTCTGCCGAAGTAGACGGGCGGGTGCTGCTTTGTGCCTTTGGAGGACGAGTCGGCTGGGCAGACCCCATATGAAATCCCTCAGATGCCGCGTCTACTCGGATAGACGTTTAGGGATGGCGCCAGGAGCCCGCCCCCCGGTGAGTCAAAATAGCGTGGCAGAGGCGACACCCGGCGCCCTGATTAGTCGCCTCTCGCAATTGAACGACCTCCGACCCACGTTTCCACTACGTCAATCGCGCCAAGGTGCTCGACCGGCACCGACAGCGGGTCGGCCGCGAGGATAGCGAAGTCAGCGACCTTACCAGCCTCTAAGGAGCCAACAAGGTCTTCGCGATAGGCGGCGTGAGCGGCGTTGATCGTGTAGCCACGCAACGCCGTGAGCACGTCAACGCGAAGCTCTGGACCACCGAGGACGGTACCGTTCACGGTTCGCCGGTCGACCGCCGCTTGCACGGATTCGAGCGGTCGAGGCAACGCCACCGGTGCATCTGAAGAGAGCACGACTGGGAGACCGGCCCGAGCGTAGAGTCCGAGCGGATTGAGTCGCTGGGCCAGATCTGGCCCTACCGTCCGCGCCACTCCATCGCCGAAAGCTCGGTGATGCTGCGGCTGGGAAACCGGGACGATGCTCGAGCGCCGCATTCGGTCAATCTCATCGTCGGTGGGCAAGCCGCAATGCTCGATCGAATGTCTCATGTCGGGATGCGGTCGCTCACTCTGGGCGGCTTCGATCGCTTTGATGACCATGCCAATGGCCGTCGGCGATTGCGCGTGTGTTGCTGTTTTCAGCCCCGCGCCGTGGGCGCGCTGGATCAGAGCGTCGAATTCCGAGGGCTCGTGATAGAGGACGCCGTGATTGTGAGGGTCGCTGACGTACCCCTCTGGGAAGTACGCGGTGCAGGCGCCGAAAGAGCCGTCGGCGTAGAGCTTGATGCCGAGGATCGCTAGCTCATCATCGCCCAGTCGTCCGACGAGCCCGATCCGAAGCACCTCATCCAGCAGCGCCGAGATCACAAGCATGTTGACGCGGACGGGCAACCGGCCGCCTTCTCTCGCAGCGATATAGGTCTGCAGTTCACGCCGGGTCACCTGCGCGTCCACGACCGTCGTTATGCCGGCGCGCAAGAAGCTCTCCATCGCGAGGTCGAGCTGCTTGGCCGCGACATCGGGCGGTTCGGGCAGGTGGATATTCGGCCCGTGGTTGCCGATCTTCACCCCGTCTGGTCCCGTCAACAGGTCGCAAGCAGCGTCCATGACAAGCCCGTTGGGCCGACCGTCGGGATGTCGTCCCAGCCGGCCGCCGCGAGGGTCAGGCGTCTGGCCCGTGATGCCGTGCGCCGCCAGTCCGAAGTTGTTGATCGAACCGCCGTGGCCGCTTACGTTCATGACGTAGATCTCGCGATCGGTCGCGGCCACATCCAGCTCGGCGGCAAGCGGTTCACGAAGCTCCTCGGTCACGCGCGGGTCGAACCCGAAGGCTCGCAGCGGCACTCCGGGCGATATTTCGCCCGCCCGATCGTGAAGCACAGCAATCAGTGCGGGGATTGAAGGCGCCACCCTTGGACTGACATCCAGCCAGGTCCGGGTTTGCCCCAGCATTAAAGGATGAGTGTGTGCATCGACAAACCCCGGCATCAGTGTCCGGCCGCTCAGGTCGCGCTCTTCGTGATCAGGTCCAGCAGCGGTTCGACAGTCTTCGAGAGAGCCGATCCTAAGAATGCGGTCACCGGCGATCGTGATCGCTTCGACCCGGAGTGGATCCGCCATGGTCAGGATTGGACCGCCGCTGAAAACGACGGGTCTCGTCTCCAATCGAGACACCCTCAGTGGACCGCCTCCAGGAACTTACGAGTTCGCTCTTGTTGGGGGTTCTCGAAGAACTCGGTGGGCGGAGCATCCTCGATGATCAGGCCGCCGTCCATCATGATGACCCGGTCGGCGACCCGTCTCGCAAAGCCCACCTCATGCGTGACGACCACCATCGTCATTCCCTCGCGGGCCAGCTCTTCCATGATGGACAGAATCCCTCCGACAAGCTCCGGATCGAGTGCTGACGTCGGCTCGTCGAAAAGCATCGCCTTTGGGTTCATGACCAACGCCCGCGCGATCGCGACTCGCTGCTGCTGCCCGCCTGACAGCTCGCTCGGGTAAAACGTCTCCCGTTCAGCGAGACCCACGCGTGCGAGCATGTTTCGCGCGATCTCGTGTGCCTCGGCTTGGGACCTGCCCCGGACCTCAGTCAGGCCGATCATCACGTTGCCCAGCGCAGTCAGGTGCGGAAAAAGATTGAAGCGCTGGAAAACCATGCCGATGTTCGAGCGCTCGCGCGCCAGAGTCGCTTCGGAAAGCGGGACCAGCCGGCCGCGCGACTCGCGGACGCCGATCCGCCTGCCCTCCAGGCGCACCTCACCGTCGTCTACCGGCTCGAGGAGCGCAAGGCAGCGGAGCATCGTGCTCTTGCCGGAGCCCGACGGACCGAGTACAGCCTTCACATCACCGCGGTGGACGCCGAAGCTCACCCCACGAAGGACCTCGCTGCGGCCGTAGCGCTTGTGCAGGTCGATTGCCTCCAGCAGAAATCCCGTCGGCGCGACCTGCGACGCAGCAACCGGCTCGCCTAAGACCGATTCGTCGAGGAGATGGCCGAGCGTTGGCGGATCGCTCATCGCAATGCAGCGAGCTGGCGCACACGACTCAAGCTAAGGCGCCCGGCCGGCGCCTGAGAGCTCCAGACGAAACGTCGCTCGAACTGCGCCTGTATGACCATGAAGATGCTGACCAGCACTAGGTAATAGATCGCCGCCGCAGAGTAGTACTCGACAAAGCGGAACGTTGTTGCGATCAGCGTTTGAGTGCGGGCCAGCAGCTCTTGCAGCGAGATCACGCTGGCCAAACTTGTGATCTTCAACATCGTGATGAAGTCATTGGACAGCGGTGGGATCGTCACCCGGATCAACTGGGGCAAAATCACTTTGCCGAACACTTTGCTGGGCGACATGCCCAGCGCTCGCGCTGCCAAGCGCTGGCCCTCATCAATGGAAAGCAGACCGCCCCGGAAAATTTCGGATGCGTAAGCGGCTTCATTCATGGAGAGGGCGATCGCACCCGCGAGAAATGGCGAAAACCACTCACCCCTGAAAGCCGGGATGAGCTGGGGCAGGGCATCCCAGACGAACAGCAGCTGCACGAGCGTTGGAATGGCTCGGAAGATCCAGATGTAGCCCCACGCCACGCCACGAACCGCGGCCACCGAGCTGCCGCGCATTAGGGCAAGCACCAGACCGAGCACAAGGCCAGCGGCCATAGACACGACCGTGAGGGCGATCGTCAGCTCGACACCCGTGATGAATGCCGGCGAGGTCAAGGCCTCGAAAAAGACGGACGGCCTGAAGTCCACGTTTCGCCTCTTAGGCTGCGAGCCTTTACTTGATCGCGTCCAGGACTTGTGGATCGAGCTGGTACTTCGTGGCCAAGGTGGACAGGGTTCCATCGGCCTTGAGTGCCACCAGCGCCTTCGTCAGCGCAGTCTGGAGATCCGGCTTGTTCTTCTGGAAATAGATCCCATACGTTTCCGACTTGGGCATGGCAAAGCCGACCTCGTACTGACCGGGGTTTTTGAGCATCCAGTCCGCCACGGCAGTGTCGGTCTCCCACACTGCATCCACCCGGCCGACCACGATCTGCTGGAACTCGTCGGCGACCTTGGGATAGCCAGCGATCTGGATGGCGGGCTTACCCGCACTTGTGCATTTAGCGCTCTGCTCGTTGATGCGCTGCTCGACGAGCCCACCAGTCTGGATCGAGACCTTCTTCCCGCACAAATCGTCAAGGGACTTAATGCCTTTCGGGTTCCCTTTGGCGACCATGATCACATGCCCGGTTGCCATGTAGGGCACTGCATCCGCCACCGCCAGTCGCTTCTGTGAAATGAACAGGGCGGTCCAGACAATGTCGCAGCGGCCGGCAGTCAAGTCGGGGATGAGCGCGTCAAACCCTGTATTGCGGATCTGCAGCTTCAGTCCGAATGCTTTAGCCACCGCGCGGGCGCCGTCCACGTCGAAACCGATAGCCTGATTGGGGTCGGTGACGCCCGCGGAGGCGAAGTACTCCATGGGCGAGTATTCGATGTCCACACAGTCGGTGAGCTCGCCTGCCTTGAGCAGGCTGGTGGGCGGTGTGACTGAAACCTTTGTCGAAGGTGCAGAGCTCGTCCCGGACGTGCCGCCGCAGGCCGCGGTCGCGACCACGAGAGCCGCCACAAGGAACCTCGTCATGGTAAGTGCCCTCATTCGCTACCCTCCCTGAAATGTAAGGTGTAATATATTGCGATAAAAGAACGCTGTCAATGCGCCTTGGAAACGTGAGCCAGATCGAGCGGATCAGCCTGAGGGAGCAAGTCCGGCGGGCGATTCGAGCCGAGATCGTGACGGGCAACGTCCGCTCCGGTGACGTCCATACGGCGGGCGCTTTCGCGGAGCGCCTGGGGGTGTCGGCCACTCCGGTACGGGAGGCGCTTCTCGACCTTGCGAACGAGCGTCTCGTGGAAGTGCTCCCCAACCGCGGTTTTCGGGTGCGCTCGTTGTCAAATCACGACCTCGACGAACTGGTCGAGCTGCGCTTGATCCTCGAGGTCGCTGCGATCGATCGCCTCGTCGGCAGACTTTCAGCCAAGGAAGTCGAGGAGTTACGAGGTTGGGCGGAGCAAACCGTGGAGCACGCGAAGCGACGCGAGCTGTCTCGTTTCCTGGAGGCTGATCGCAAGTTCCACCTGCTTCTGCTCGGCCACCTGAAAAACCGCCGCCTGGTCGATCTGGTCGCCAGCCTGCGCGATCAGACACCCCTTCACGGCCTCCCCCACCTCGCGATCGAAAGCCTTGTCAGGTCTGCGCAAGAGCATCTAGAGCTCTTGGATGCTATTGCACGTAACGACCCCGTTGGTGCGCACCAGGCCATCGAACGCCATCTTCGTCACGTGCGGGGGCTGTGGGCCGGCCTGTCAGAAGCGAGTGGCAATGATTGAGTCAGCGCGAACCATCCGCGTCATCTCAGCCCACAAGCTACGAGAACTTGTTTCAATGGCTGATGCAATCGATGCGATAGGCGAAACCTTCAAACAAATGGCCGACGCGAAGATGGAGCAAATACCCAGGACCTCATTGCCCGACGGCAGCCTGCTGACGATGGTGGCTCATGGCCGTGGTTCGTCGGGAACGTCGGTCAAGGTGATCGGTATCAGACAAGACCCGGATCACCACGACTGGCCGCTCCTCAGCGCGCTGGTGCTTTGGTTTGACCATGGGAGCGGTCAACCTGTGGCGGTAATCGAAGGCAGTCAATTGACTGCGCTGAGGACCGGGGCTGCCAGCGGCGTGGCCACTGATTTGCTGGCTGCCCCGGACGCCTCCGAACTGGCGATGATCGGATCCGGCGCCCAGGCTGGTGACCAGATCCTCGCCGTCTGCACCGTGCGGCAGATTGAGGTGGTGCGCATCTTCAGCCGCAACGCCGAGTCCGCTGCACGTCTGGCCTACCGACTCAGCCAATCCTCGCCAGGGATTGAATTCCGCGTGTGCCCCGACTTACGGTCGGCCACCCGGGATTCGGACGTGATTTGTACGGCCACCACCGCAACCAGTCCTCTGATTCACAGCGGCGATTTGAAAGAGCGGGTCCACATAAACGCGGTCGGAGCGTATCGCCCCGACATGTGTGAGATTTCTTCCGAAGTGATTGCAGCCGCGTGGGTAGTCGCTGTCGACCATCTTGAAGCCGCTCAGGCAGAAGCGGGTGATCTCCTGCAAGCGGCAAGTGCGGGAAGATTCGCGATGGATGACGCGGTCGAGCTTGGAGCGCTTTTGAGGCGTCCCAGACCCCGAAGCACCGGTTGGACGATCTTCAAATCGGTGGGGATCAGCGCACAGGATTGGGCGATCGCCAGGCTGGCCGTCGAGCGATCTTATGGCATGGAGGTACCTAACATCTCGCTGAAATGAGTGACCAACCACGCGGCCCTGTCGATGCCCTGGTCGTTCCGCGCTTCGCCGGTCCGGCAACTTTCGCGCGGCTCCCACGATTGGATGAAGTTGAGCGGTGCGATGTCGCCATCGTGGGGGTTCCGTTCGACAGCGGGGTCACCTACCGCCCGGGCGCCAGGTTCGGACCGAGCGCAATCCGCCAGGGATCGCGGCTACTGCGTCCGTTTCACCCCGAGGTGGCCACCATGCCGTTCGCTCTGCAGCAGGTGGCAGATGCAGGCGACATCGCGTGCAACCCGTTCATCATCAACGAAGCGATCTCACAGATCGAAGCAGGCGCCGGCCGGCTTTTGGACGACTGCAAACACATCATTGCGCTGGGTGGCGACCACACCATCGCGCTGCCGCTGCTTCGAGCTTCGTCTAAGAAATTTGGCAAACTGGCGGTCGTCCACTTCGATACGCACCTCGATACATGGCAGGGTCACTTCGGGGTCTCGTACAACCACGGCACACCCTTCCGCCGCGCATCTGAGGAGGGTTTGCTGAGGCTTGATCGATGCGTCCATGTGGGGGTGCACGGGTCCATTTACTCCGACCAAGACCTCATCCAGGATGCGGAGCTCGGATTCCAGATCGTGAGCACGATGGACCTTCAAGACCGCGGTGTAGATGAAGCCGTTGGCCGCATCAAACGTCGCGTGGGGGATGCACCCACGTATGTCTCGGTCGACATCGATGTGCTTGATCCTGCTCACGCGCCTGGGACCGGGACGCCCGAGGCGGGCGGTATGAGTACCCGGGAGTTGTTGGCGGTGCTGCGTCGCCTCGTTGACCTCAACCTTGTCGGAGCCGACATCGTGGAAGTTGCGCCCGCCTACGATCACGCTGAAATCACAGCGATCGCCGCGGCACACGTTGGATATGAACTTCTCGCAATGTTTGCGCGGCGGTCGGGCGGCAAGACTGGGGAGGTCCCTCCCCCCACAGTTGAAGCCCTTCAAGCCGGCTCAATGGAGTAATGAGGTGATTTGGTCGGGGGCCCGGGATTTGAACCCGGGGTCTCACGGTCCCGAACCGTCTTAGTGGTGTGTCCTCGCGTGTCCTCCGGGGTCCGCGACGGCCCTCCTGAACTCAAATCCCGCCGCCTTTGTGTCCGTCCGTGTCCTCCTAGAGCCGCCTGGTGCCGGGAATCTGTGACCCGGCTGTGACCCGGCGCGTGTCCGCCGGGAAGTGACGAGGATCGGCTGGCGGCCTGCGATAGAGCAGCGCGTGCCCGGACCGAGTGCATAAGGTAGCGCGCAATGAACTGGTTCAAGTCCGGCGATCTGCTCGATCGAGCCTTCGCCGTTGGGATCGTCCTCAAGGGCCTAGACGGGGTCCTCGAGAGTCGTGGGCGGCGTTCTCTTGCTGGTCGTCAGCCCAACCACCATCGATCAGCTAAGCAGAGCTCTTACTCAACACGAGCTCTCAGAGGATCCACACGACTTCCTGGCCATGCATCTGTTGCATGCCGCCGGGAGCCTGACGGGATCGTCGCTGCAGTTCGGCGCCGCGTACCTGCTGTTGCATGGCGTAGTCAAGATCGTGTTGGTGTCGGCGCTGCTCCGGGACAAGATCTGGGCCTATCCATGGATGATCGCTTTTCTGATCGTGTTCATCGTCTACCAGATCTACCGGATGACTTTCGCTTTTTCCATTGGGCTACTGGGGCTCACGATCTTCGATGTCGTGGTCGCCTGGCTAACGTATCGGGAATATGGCAAGCAGCGGGCCGCCCGGGCGGCGCGCGACTCAATCAGAGCGTTAGCGCCGTAGCCCAGTAAACAACGATCTGCCCGTTGAATCGGGCCGCCAACCGAAAGACGGGTGGTTGCCCGTTGACCTGATAAATGGGCGTTCCCACCTCGAGGAACACGGTGTCCCCATCCTTCAGCCGGTAGTTGGGATCGCAGACTTTCCCGCTCACCTTGAACTTGCATGGGAGTAGGCGGGGCCCAGGTCGCTCTGCCGAAGAACGGCCGGAGGCTGTGGCCCCGCGACGAATTGAGTTGACCCGACCTGGATGACATTGACCCAATCGATCTGTGTGCTTTGCAGCTCGAAGACGAGCCCGGCAGCTGGCAAGCCGCCGAGAAGGGAAGGGGGTTCAAGGTTTGGTCACGGCTCGGGGATTGGTCTCAAAAGCAGGCGCTGACGTTAACTATCCAAAATCCTGCACCAGAGCCTGCCCGTGTGAAGAGCCCACATCGTGGGTCACCAGCCGACGCTAGCTCGACTGGCGCAGCGCACTTGCTCGGGTTCTGCGCGCGAGCGG
>WNFB01003627.1_pt1 | contig 18787 bp, 16 predicted proteins | sample 5400501 | NCBI WGS metagenome assembly WNFB01 (sample SAMN13153341, study PRJNA577476) | soil metagenome | isolation source: 200 cm saprolite under Douglas fir tree site 2 hole 1 | place: USA:California | collected 2015-04-18 | reverse complement strand
CGTGATGCCAACTGCGGAGTTCGCGACGTTGGCGACATCCTGACCGCAGGCGATGAAGATGGCGGCGAGGCCGTTCGCATAATGTCCGTTGTAACCGATGGCGTTTGCCTGCACGTGCCCCAACATGGTGTGATGCCACATGTCGAACAGTTGCCCGGGAGTCGTATGCAGGTACGACTTCACTATTCTCTTGGGCAGCAGCGCGCCGGCTGTAACCTTCTTGCCTTTGCCGCCGCCGAGCAGAGAGCCGCTGGCCCTTTTTTCGGAACTGAATCCGCTAAAGACATAGACGCGACGGGCCTTGCTATGATCGATGATCCACTTGCACGCTCGATCAGTCGCCTTCACGATCATGTTCATCCCGTGGGCATCGGCGGTGCTGTAGCAAAAGCTGACGATCACCTCTCGTCCGACCGGGTGGCATTCGAGGCGAAGGAGTTTGCCGTGACGCGTCGTGGATTCAGCCTCAGCGCGGATCGTTTCAAGGTCTTCTTCCAAGCTCCGGGCGAAGTCATAGGCGTCGCTTACGTTGTCGAAGCAAAAGACAGGAGCAACACGATTTTCATCGACGTGAATGCGAGTCGTGACTCCTCCGGCGCGAGTCAATGCGGCCATGCCTCTTTCGTACGAACGCACGAGCGCGCCTTCAGTAGTCGCCATTGGCACATAGAAGACCCCTTTGGCGTGCCCTCCCTTGATCCTTAGCGGCCCGGCCACTCCCAGCGGCATCTGAGCGGCGCCGATCGGATTCTCAATGTTGCCGCGCATTTCCTCGCTCGCTATCGAATGAGCGCCGACGTGCTTTAGGTAACATTCCGTTTTCTCTTCAATCCACTTCCGCCGTCGTTCGACATACTCGGCCGCGTATCCCTGCTCCTTCATCCGAGGGACCAGTTCCAGGGCTTTCGGGCCGAATTCTTGAGCTGAGCTCAGGCTGAGCACGAATCAAAACTCCTCTTCTGGAGGATCAACAATTCCTCACCTTCAACGACTTTCAGTTGTCGCACCGAGTCAGGATCAGCGAGCAGCAATGTCCATCGAAACCGATCGAGTTGATCACACCATTGATCACGTCTACTTCGCGGTTTTCCGGTCGAGCCATCTTGAGCGGAAAATCATCTTCGATCTCTTCCAGTTGGGGGACTCCGGGAAGTACTCCGTCGCGCATTGTTTCCAACAGAGCGACGGCTTGTATCGGTCCTGACGCGCCGAGTGTTTCACCCAGCATCGACTTGATAGCCGTCACCGGAAGGCCGTGCGTTTGCCCGTTGAGACCGACGAAAACACCTTGTGCTTCATGACGGTCTCCGAGTTCACTCCCATTGGCTGAAGCACTTAGACAATCGATCTCGTGGGGCAACAGAAAGGCGTCGTATAGCGCACAACGAATCGCAGAAGCGACGGCCTCAACGGAGTCCTTGTCTTCATTCCCGCGCGAACAGTCATAACTACTGCCATGCCCTTTGATCTCGCCGAGGACCCGCGCGCCACGCTCACGGGCATGCGCGGCATCCTCCAACATTAATAGCGCGGCCCCTTCACCAAGCGCTGAACCATTTCGGCGCGCATCGAATGGGAGCGGGAAATCGCCGGCGCGGCGATTGGATCTGCACAGTAGGCCGGCGCGGTCAAAGCCGTAGAACGATTCGAAACACAATTCATCGGCACCTCCGGCGAGCAGCGCACGCGCACGACCCGAGCGAATGAGGTCAGCCGCATAGGAGATGGCCTCGAGCCCTGAGGTCAGTCCCGTCGAAATAGTCGTGTTAACCCCCCGCAGATTGTGCACAATTGCCGTCTGACCCGCGGCGGCGTTGATCACGGTATTGGAAAAGTCCATCGGACTGGCATAGGCCGGACCCGCCTCGAGGGCCCGCCGATCAAACTCAGAGATCGTGTGAACGCTGCAAAACATAGTTCCCAGGACCAGTCCCACCTCTTCAGCATCTCTCATCTCGGCAGTCCAACCGCTGTCCTCTAAAGCCAACTTCGCTGCGGAGGTCACCAACCGCGAGGTCCTATCTAAAGGACGCAGGTTCCTCTGGCCCAGATATTTCGCTGCGTCGAAATCAACAATCTCACCACCGAGGGAACAGCCAAGTCCGGCGGTGTCGAAAAGCTGCATCGGCTTGATGGCGCTCAGGCCTTCGCACAAGGAGGCTTGCAGACGGGCAGGCGAATCACCGAGCGCTGAAACGACACCCCTGCCGGTAATGACGACTCTGTTTCCGATCAATTTGACAGCTCCCACTTCCTGAGAATTAGTGACGCGTTATTGCCGCCGAACGCATAGGCGTTGTTCATCGCTGCGTTGACCCTCAGCCCTCGTGCAAAGTTCGGGACGTAATCGAGATCACAGTCGGGATCGGGCTCGTTGAGGTTGATGGTTGGTGGAATTTTGTCGTTAAAGACGGCAAGCGCGCAAACGGCCGCCTCGATAGCCGAGGCCGCGCCCATCGTGTGACCGAGCATCGATTTGATCGAGCTGATCGGAATGCGATAAGCGGCGTCCTTGAAGAGTCTTTTCACGGCGACAGTCTCGAGCCGGTCGTTGATTGGTGTTCCCGTGCCGTGTGCACTGATGTAACTCACCTCTTCGGGGTTAATCGCGCTGTCAGTAAGAGCTTGCTGCATAGCGCGCGCCGCGCCATCGCCGAGTGGGTGGGCCGCGGTCATATGGTGCGCATCGCACGAAAGCCCATAGCCGGCCACCTCGGCATAGATGCGCGCGCCGCGCCTACGCGCGCGATCCCAGGGCTCCAGCACTACCACGCCCGCGCCCTCACCCGGAATCATGCCCTTGCGGTGGCGATCAAAAGGCTGGCAAATCTCAGGCGCGATGGCGCCGAGCCGCGCGAACCCTGTGTAAGTGATGCGCGAGAACGAGTCAGCCCCACCCGCGAGCATGAGATCGGCGCGTTCGGCTCGCAAGACATCGTAGGCGTGAGCAATAGCGTAGTTACCAGCCGCGCAGGCGGTTGGGATCATCGTATTGACGCCGCCGAAACCTAATTCGCTTGCCACGTGCTGGGGGATTACATGACACGGATAGCGCGCGACAAACTCCGGTCCAACGCCGTCCAGTCGCTGGCTCACGTAGTTATCGTCGAAACGCTCCACCTCTTGCGGCTCACCTGAGGTCGTGCCTAAAGACACTCCTGCCCTTGCCAAATTCAGAGCGTTCATATCTACACCCGCATCGGACAAGGCCAATCTCGCGGCCGCGATGGCGAACTGAGAGGCACGTCCCAGGTGCGCCGCATTCAAATTCATCACATAATCTGTGGCGCAGAAATCTTTTACTTCGGCGCCTCGATGGACGTTGTAGCCGCTGGTATCGAACGATGCGACCGGACCAAACCCACATCGACCGGCCAGCAGGTTGCTCCAGAACTGCTCGCGCCCGGTGCCGATCGAGGTCACCATTCCAATTCCAGTAATTACAACCCGGTGATTCATATTCAGGCCGCTTGCGCGCAGAGGTATTGCTCAACCACTCTGACTGTGTCGCTAACAGTGCGGATCGCAGACAGGTCGTCCTCGGGTATTTCAATCTTGAATTGATACTCTGCATCCACGGCGATTTCGAGGATGGTGAGAGAATCGAGTTTCAAGTCGTCCTTGTACGACGCATTCTCAGTAATCTCTTCGGGATTAATGTTGGTGATGGTGGCGATGGACTTCCTTATTCTCGCCTTGATCTCGTCAGTACTCATGTTTGGAGTCTCCCTCTTTAATTTGCAATCTCAACGCCCAGAGAGGCTTCGATGTTGGCGTGAGGTCAAGGTTTCAGATCGAGCAAGTTGATCCGGGTTGCCTCAAGAGACTTGTAACCCTCCGGGGGAGTCCCCGGCCCGCCGAACGAAGCTTTCGGTGGCCTGAAGATCCCTCCTCATCTCTGCACAGAGATGGACTTTGTTATCAGTAGCTATTCTTCACGCGAGATGGATTGTGTCTATAGGGGAAGAGCGCAAACGGACTCAGGGAACACACTGAGTCGTAGGGGCATTCCCTGAGAGGGAGCAGGCTCAAACAATCCAGGAAGGATTATGGCCTGTCGCGTACGAGGCTAAAGGTTCTTTGCTTTTGCCGGATTGTGAGCAGAGATACGTCTGCCACTGAAATCACGACGGTTTGCCAATGATGAAAAATGGACCAGCCTCATCTATGGTGGCGACGCCGGCTGACGGGTATTGACCACCAAAGACCTGATATGAAGAGATGCGCATATCCACCCCATCTCCAGTCAACTCATAGTTATCCTGAGAGCCGTCACTCGCAGGTTTCATTGTCCCGTTTAGATTCTTGGGGGGCCCTATGTATCCAAAGATCCCACTAACGCTGCCGTCCGCCGCAACCGTGACGGACAGCGTTGCTCGGTTATTGTAAGTCCAGGTTGGGTCGTAGACCAGGAGATTAAGATTGTGCGTCGAGTTACTCATAGCTTGCTCCTCTCCTTGCCAATGCGCGCGACAATAGTCGAATGCACCGATCGTCGTAATTAAGATTACGTTGGCCGAAAACAAACTCGACCGCTACTAATCATGCGTCACGATGCTCCTTGGAGGTGTATACATCGCGGTACCATTTTCGGACATAGGTAACACCGAGATCTCCTCTAGTGAACCGAATAGACCGCTACATCGTGGTGCACCGGGTCAAACTGGTAGAACCTCAACCTTCGAGAGGGCTCGTAGTTAAAGGTAATTTCCACCTTGTGCATGCCGGGAAGGTTATACGGCGAAGCCGGCGGAACCACGACCATGCCCGGCGCGACGGTCCACCCCGGCGGCATTGAATTCATGCTCGGTATGTTCATCCACCAGTGCGCCCTGCCGAAAGTAAACAAGCAACCAGACCCGTTGGGGCCTTGCGCCAAGATTTCCTGAGGCGTCTTTCCTTTCGTAGTCATGCGCGGAGACTCGGGTGCAGATGATTTAAATTGGTTCTCCCACCCACGTGCGCCGCCGAAGTCCACATTTTGATAGCCATGCTCGAAATGGTCGCCGTTCAGCAGCGTTATCTTTATAGTGGTTCCACGCAGACTAAATTTCGGCATATCCACATAACCGCCGTTCTTGATCTCCGCATAAATGGTGTTGTTCACGTACAGCAGGGTCATATCAGCGTCGGGATCAGGCTGCACTCCGCTCGGCAACTGGCCTCGATTTCGCCACTCACCGTAGGCCAGGCGCGCCTCGGCCAATTTGCCCTTCACCGTCTTATAATCTTTGACTTGAGCAGCGACACGTGCGACACGTAATGCCCGCCACATTCTTTTTTCGGGAGCCAGGTCGCCAATCTTTGCAATTGCAGCCAGCTTGTTCGCCTCAGTAGCGGACGGGTGTTCGCCAAACACCGCTTGTTCCCATTGCACCAGGGTCAAGAAATTGCCTTTTGCGTCCTGCATTTTTTTGCACGCATTCTCCGTCACCTGGACGCGGGGTGGGTGATCTCTCCAACCCCAGGTATAGGTCAGATTGTAGTATTTGCCTGGCGCCATCTTAATCTTAAAGACGGTTCGCGTCCCTGATTCCATATTGTAAAAGCTCTGGTCCATTCCCACGTGAGGCATTGGAGGCTTCCCTGCCGGGCTGGCCGCGGGATTGTCAAAGTACATGACAAAAGGAGAGAAATCATCATGACCGCGATTCAAGACATCTACGGTATAGGTGATAGTCCAGGGCACGTTCTGGACCTCACTTACATTCAGGAATGCGGTATCTGATTCGATGTGGATGTCGTACCAGACTTGATGGATGTCAACGTTGCCGCCGATCACGTTGCCCGCAGCATCGCGAATCGCTGTCACTTTCTTGCATTTCTCTGCCGCCTTGTAATGCAGCAGTGGAAGTCCGCTGTAAGTGGGACGATCAGGAACTGGGTTGCCTTCAAGAATATCCAATCCTCGCTGAATAGCCTTCTTGATCTCTTCATCGTTCGCCGTGGCACTCGTGCGGGCCGGAAGGCGATTGCGCAAGTCCAGGACCTCGAGTAGATCGTCGGTAGGAGACTTAGGATCAATATTGGTAATCACAGGAGCCCCGTCATGTAGGTTATAAGGAATCTCCCGTGTTGATGGCAGAGTATTCGGCATCTCATTGCCAAGGCTGTCGAACATATTGCTATAGACTGTGGGCAGGAAATTGGTCCCGGGCGGGTGTTTGAAAGGATCCAGCTCGGGAAAAAGGCTCTTACCCGTACTGACATAAGTCGTGTCGCCTGTCGTGACCACGGTGGACATGTCAGGCCGCATTTGTGGGTACGGATGCCCATAACGAGTTGGGGCAATAGGACTGGGCGCTGGACCGGGTGTTGGGCACGCACACGTCTCCGTTGAGGATGGCTGCTGCGCAAAAGTGAATACAGTCGCAACCAAAATAAGCGACGCAAGAGTGAACACAGTTGCGACCAAAATGAGCGGCGATGATTTCGCGAAACGGCGTACGTTCATTGTATGACCTCCTAAAGATGCGGATGCACAACCACGGCGCAACCTCCGATAAGGGACGGCGCCACTGAGGAGTACTATCGACCAGGCATGGGTCGGGACTCGGCTGCCAAAGCCGTGGGCTCCTTGCTCCTTGGTGTTCCGGTCGCCGGCTGTTCTCCCTCTTGGATCCAGGTTAATCGCGTGGCGATTACCTTTGGATCGGATTTCGCAGGAACTGAGCCCCAAAGACCAACTGCTTCGTTGCCGTACCGTATTAGACCCAGGGAACAGTCCTCAGCGGGAGCAGCGCCGTGATCATGACTGCCTCCACTCACGTACAGTCTCTGACGAAGTGACTCTATGACATCAGGCGCGGCGGTCAGGAACATCCAGCCCGGCCCAGCTTCGTATTTCTCAGCGAACGCTCTCAACACTTGAGGCGTATCGTTTTTTGGATCATTGGTGATTGAGTAAATAAAGAGGCTGCGCCCGAGCTTGTCCCCAAGCAACCGCTGAACCTTCGAGAGATTTCTCGTGACCGGGAAAAAAGCCTCGTTTTTGACGGACATGAAGTTGATCAGAACTATCTTGCCCCGCAGCAGGTCATCGTAAAACAAAGCTTTTTGGCCCTCATGCGTATAAACGATGACGTTTTGGAAGTAATCGGCATGTGGCCCGCTGTGGGTCTGGGAACACTTGCCCGAAGGTGTGTTCTGCGGGAACTCAAGCAGGCGCGGATTCGAATCGACTTCCGGAATTATCGCTCCCACAGCGCTCGCTATTAATTTCGAGACGAGGTTTCTTCTGCTGTGCATGACGGCATTCTCCTTTATGCAAGATCTTCCAGATAACTCCGCGCCATCGAAAATGGCGCAAACAAATACACCCTAAGGGTTCTTGATCTTTCCTGTAGGTAATTTGCCAGTCCAAGGTGGCTGGCCAGGTTTCGGAATGATGTCCCAGCGGATCATCATGTCGTGGTCTTCGTGGACGACGTTATGGCAGTGCATAACGTATCTCCCCAGAAAGTCGCCCCAGCGCATGAACACCTTGAGTTCATCGTTTGGAAGCAGGGTGGCAATGTCGCGTCTTTGTCCGCCCATGAATACTTTGATCGGCTTATCCTCATCTTCAAATTCGAAATGGCGCCTGAACTCAGTAGATTGAATGGTCGTCGGTTCAATCACTCTTCCGTTCACTTCACGCAGCAGGAACTCCGTGAAATGAGAATGGATGGGGTGTGACCAGTTCTTACCCTGATTCCGAAAGATCCAGACCTCACCTGATCCCTCCTCGATTTCGGCGTCAATCCGCTCTCCCATGCCGAAAATCTTTCCGTTGACGGTCCACAAGCCTCCCATGTAGTCGAACTCCCAAATCCGCTCTCTGTATTTGCTCAGATCCTTTGGTATTGTCGGCAGATCACGGAAGTGACTTGGAATTCGGCTATTGTCCGGGCCGGTCGAATCGATTACATCAAAGCGCATGATCCCATCGCCGGGGTCGAGGATTCGTCCGGAGGGACCTGCTCCGCTTACCTGTTCTAACCGATTCTGCAGGATGATCTGATCGCCCGCCTTGTATTCCGAAAAGTCGAGAATGACGTCGACGCGTTGCGCGACGCTCAGAAATATGCTTTCTGCCACCACCGGCTTCGGAAGAAAATTACCATCTCCAGTGATGGCCACGAACGGCTGTCCCGAACTCAGAAACAACTGATAAAATCTTGACGGCCCACCGTTCAGGATGCGGAATCGGTACTTTCGCCGCTCGACCTGGAAATATGGTTGAATCCTACGGTTGACGGTGAACTTATCACCCAGGACTCCATCAGTATTAAAGATGGGAAAGGAAGCCTGCCCATCGGGGGTGAAGAGAACGTCGTGCAGGATCAGCGGGACATCATACTTGCCGCTGGGCAGCCCCCAAGCCTTAGGGCTCGGATCGTTTTCGTTTCCCGAGTCGTTCTCGTCAAACAGGAGGAAGAAACCGCTCAGTCCGGCGTATACATTGGGGGCTGTAGAGGCCATCATGTGGTCGTGATACCACAGAGTCGTTAGTTTTTCCCGCTCATCATGATGCGCCGGGAAGCAGGCATAGTGGTGATCCCAATACCATCCCGATTCGATGTAATACATGGGATACCCGTCGCTCTCGGACGCGGTGTGCCCGTTGTGAAGGTGGGTTGTGGTTTTAGGCGTTGCGAATTGAATATTTCTATTGGCGAGGGACGGCAGCATATTCATCATGCGTACCAGAATTGGCTCGCCGTAACGCGCATGATAGGTTGGGCCGGGGATGCCCCCATCGAAGCCCCAGGACCAGCTTCCGGCGTTGTAGGGGGCGTCCGGGTGATATACCCACCGGAACTCCGTCTCACGAATTTCGTAGAATTTCTTTGGTGGATACTCCTCATATCGCTGATGCGCATTTGGGTCGGGCGATGGATCCAGACTGGGCACCGGCTGTTTTACCGGCATGATGTAGAGAGGAGCCACGAATGGCCGCGACGTAGGACTGACAGGCCTGTCCGGCGAACGGTTTTGAGGCGAACACAAATTCTCTAACAGGTTCGGGCTCTGCGCCATCGTTCGGTCGGAACCAATTAGCCCGGCACCGGCTGCCGCTAAGCCGAGTTTGAGAACATCCCTTCGCTTTACCATAACTCTTCTCCTCTAGACCGGTTTCAAAGGCTGGGAGACGATCCATGACAGGTTCGCCAAACCGGCATCGTCTCCGCCTGTAATTCAATCACTGATCCTCCAGCCATCCCTGATGCAAGGCATAGCGAACGAAATCAGATCGCTTCTTGAGACCGAGCTTTGCCACTACAATTGGACTTATGAGTCTCGATAGTCTTCACACGTAGGATTGAGTTGAGCGCCAATTTCTTTGTTCGTGTAACCAGCGCGCTTAGCTCCGCACTTGGCACTCTGCCCATTTTGACCAATATGTGGCCAGGCACGGTTCTCCCCCCCGCATGAGTGTAATCTTGCGGCGCCATCGTGATCAGATGCTCGCAATTCTCTCCGCACAGAGATGGATTTTGTTATCAGTAGCTATTCTTCACGCGAGATGTATTCTGTCTATCGGGGAAGAGCGCAAAGCTCCTCAGGGAAAACACTGAGTCGCCGGGGAACCCCCTGATTAGAGAGCTAGCAGATGAGCTGCTGATTTTTGTTGATCGATTCCTCACGCCGCATGATTCAAAGACCGCGGCGAACCAGGCTGGTCAGGTTCCCCACCCGCATCGGCTCCGCCTGTCAATCAATCACACATCCTCCAGCCATCCCTGATGCAAGGCATAGCGAACGAAATCAGATCGCTTCTTAAGACCGAGCTTTGCCATGACGTTGGACCGATGAGTCTCGACTGTTTTCACACTAAGATTGAGTTGAGTGCCAATTTCCTTGTTCGTGTACCCCAGCGCGATTAGCTTCAGAACTTCCGTCTCGCGCGCGCTTAGCTCCGCACGTGGCCCTCCGCCCTTTTGTCCTTGCTTACTAATAAGGGGAATTAGCTGATCAGCTAGGGCGGGATCGAGGTAATCGTGCCCTGCCGCTACCGCGCGTATGCCCCTGATCAACTCATTGGCAGCCGACTTCTTGAGCACGTAGCCCGAAGCCCCGGCGTCAAGCAATTGGCGCAGGTATCCATGTTCCTCATGAGCTGTTAGAACCAACACCTTCACGTTCTGGCAGACGCGTTTGACGAGGATGGTCGCTCTGATTCCATCCAGAACGGGCATGGACGCATCCATCACAACGATATCTGGCTGAAGCTCTTTTGCACCTCGCCATGCCGTCCGCCCATTATCTGCTTCGCCAACTACCTCCATGTCGGCCTGGGAGTTGATCAAAGATCTGAGACCCCCACGGAGGATGTCGTGATCATCTGCTAGAAAAATTCGCAGCTTGTTTTTCATGGCTGGCTGACTCCGGCGTGGGAGATTGGGATTCGCATTACCAGCGTTGTGCCAGAACCCGGCTCGGTTTCGATATTGAATATTCCCCCAACGAGAGCGACGCGTTCGCGCATTCCCAGTAGTCCTAAACCCTGAGAAACGCTCCCCTCATTGTTCACTGTTTCGAGGTCGAAGCCCTTGCCGTCATCTTCGACAATTGCGAGCATCTGATCACGATGGCGCTCCAGGATTACACTCACGTGCCGGGGACAAGCGTGCTTGACCACATTGGTCAGCGCCTCCTGCACGACACGATAAACAGTTGTCTCGACCTGCGATGGAAGACGTGGTTTCTCCAACCCATCGTCTTGAAGGTCAACCGCGATTCCGCTTCGTTTTGACCATTTCTCCAAGTAATTTGAGAGCGCAGTGTGAAGCCCCAAATCATCCAGCGCCGCCGGACGCAGTTCCCATGCAAGGTCGTGAACTTTCTCTGCTAGCTGATCGGCAAGATTTTCAAGTCGAAGCCAATTGTCTGGCGCGGCCGGACTTGAACACTGGGCCTTCGTTGTCTTGAGGCCCAAGATGAGCGCGCTAACATGTTGCCCCATTCTATCGTGCAGTTCGCGAGAGATCCGACGACGCTCTTCCTCCTGCGTCGTGACAAGCTGCCGTAATAGTTGCAGCCTTCCGGCCTCAGCTTGCACATGCTCGACCATTTCAGACTGCAGTACTTCGTTGACTCTTGAGAGTTCACCAGTTCGTTCTTTGACCCGGACTTCTAAGTCATCTTTAGCTTTGCGCAAGTCTCTTTCTGCCTGGTGCCGTTCGAGATCCACACGATAAAGAGTCTTCGCATTCCGCAAGATCAATAGTGAAAGCACAAAGATACTTGCGACCGCACAGAAGGCCATGCCGAATGCCGCGTCATAAAAGCCGGCCCGCTGGCCGGCGACGATGAGTCCACCGAAAACCATCGGCAGCAAACAAGCCGTTGGCAGAAGCTGTCGCGCCATGATTCCGCCGGCTGTCTCACTCGTAACTATCGACACCAGCCCATAGCTGGGACGCGCGCTAAGACAACCGAGACTCAGAACAAGGAAGGTGAGCGCAGTGTGTAGAGCCATTCCCGTGTTTGGAGAAATGCTATAAAGAAAGGCTATTCGATAGGCGTAACCAACGAGCGCTAACATCGCCACGAGAGCTGTCCCGATAGCAAAATACTGCGAAAGGCTCCTGGACCAAACGCTCCTAACTGCCAGGAGTAACAAAGAGGTGCCCAGTAGAAGGAAGCTCGCCGCAGTGTGGGGCGACGGCCGTCCAGGGAAGGATGGAACACTGCGTTGCAGTGCTCCTGGAAACAGCAACTTATCAATGCCCAAGTCTTGGCTCAGCAGATATTCGGCGAGCGTAACGAGACTTATTATGACGACCACGCCCGCACAGAGTTGAGCCGCGCGACTCCACTTTCTCGCCATCTGTTCCGTACGCGACAGCCATAGAGCCACACTGGCCAAGATAAAAGACAAAGCCGTATTCGGAACCATTTGGGGCTGGCCAGTGAGAACGTTCCTGAGGCCCACAACGTCCAACGCCCACCCCGTTAGCACCGCGCAAGCGACAAGGATGCTGAGGGTGCTGGCCAACTGGGGCGCGAATTTCACCCAACCGAGAAGAGGAGACTTAGATTGAGGAAAGCTATTCGGCATATTACTAACTTCTCCGCGTCCCGCTTGACCACAAAGCAGTCGCAACTGGGTGATCGAGGTTGCGCCTTTCGGCGCCTCAAGAATCTCTGGTTCGAGCCCAATCGTTCTGAACGCACCAAGTGTCTTAACAAGTAGTTTCGACACCAACAGATGTCCTGCGGACTCGCAAGATCGCACGATGCCTATCGATCCAAACGAATGATCTATATGGAACGCGGCCCCGCGGGAGTCGCCCGGCTTAGCCAAAACAGCTAAGCGTTAGCTGGTACCAAAAAAACTCGCGTCATGCCTTTGTGCAGATCCGGTCGATTCTCCATTTTCGATCTGCTAGATCGAAAGCTGCGCCTCGGGAGAAGAAATAAATCCCCTTCGACGACTCAGAGTGTCCACCAACAGCTAGTCAAGGAAGCGTCTGATTTGTTCTCGTCGTAAAAAGAGCGGCGGCGCGAAATACGAGAGTGCATGCGCCAAGCCAGAAAAAGTGCCGTTAGCTTATGCCCGCTTCCCCACCTTGTCAACACTTAGAGGCGCGCAACGTATTGAAACGCAAAGCCTGGAAGTGAACTGCCAAGAATATTGCGTGATATACTCATCGGTGAAGTGCTACGTACGCTAGGAGCTCACCCGGCGGTGCCTACCATACGCTTAGAGCGGACGAGGAACAGACCCTATGCGGCCTCAAAGTTGTGCCAATCCTGATTGATCGCGGCGCCGGGTTACACTCGGGTTACACTAATGTGCGAGGTTATGCCGAGGGTAAACAGGATTGGATGGATGCAGGATTGCCTATGTAGAGCGAGCATGCACATTGACTATTGGGGGTTGCATGGCTAACGAACTGCGAACGCTGTTGCTTGCATCAGTATGTGTTTTCTCCATGACGTTAACGGGAATCTCTCGGTCTAGAGTTGAGATGATGACGCAGCGGGCGCCAGTCGCCGTTGGCGACACCGCTCCGGACTTCACTCTCGAGGATCAGAGCAGCCGGAAGATTACGCTGTCGGAGTCGCGTGGAAAGACCCCGGTGGTACTCGTCTTCTATCGTGGTTATTGGTGACCGTACTGTGCCCGGCAGTTGGCCGGACTCAGAAGTCTGAAAAAGAATGAGAATGTAAACCTGCTCGCGATCAGCGTCGACCCACCGGATGTTAGCAAGAACTTCGCTGAGAAAATTGCGTCTGATGGGAAAGGCGCAGTTAACTTTCCAATCCTCTCAGATCCTGACCACAAGATCATCGACTCTTACGGGCTGCGCGATCCGGCTTACGAAGGACAGAAAGTTTACGGCATTCCGCATCCTGCCGTGTACGTGATCGATAAGCAGGGAAAAGTCGCCTGGGCCAAAATCGAATCTCCCGCTATCTTCAGTTGGTTTTCTGAAGTTCGAGAACAGATAACTACTGTGTTTATGATCCTTTTGGAAAGGAGTTCTTCGAATGGCGGACGATCTTTCGACAAGAGAAATGTCTTCCAAAGCGCCAGGTTGCGCGTCCGCGAAAGCTGGAATGGCAATCATGCGCGTGGGTCTCGGCGTGATGTTCCTCTATGTGTTCTTCGAAAACTTTGGCAAGGGTCTCTACAGCAAGGAGGGATACGCGGGTCTGATCAATTATTACATTGAAAAGGGCCATGCTCCCGGCTTCTGGAAGAGCATAATGAGTTTAGCCGCCACCCACGCAACAGTTGCGGGACCTTTACAGGCCGTTACTGAGATCAGCTTTGGAGTCTTTCTGTTGCTCGGATTGCTGACGCGGCCTGTGGCGCTGGCTGCATTTCTATTTCTAACTTCTCTATGGATATCTGAGTGGGGCACGGCCTGGATTTGGGAGTTACTAATACCGATGATCGCCGCATTCAGCTTGATGGTGGGCGGCGCCGGCCGAAAGTGGGGCATCGACGCCAAACTCGCTCGGAGATATCCACGAATTCCACTCTGGTAAAGATCATCCCGTGATGACGTCGCAGGCTAAGAAGGCAAACGACAAACTAGGGCAATTCGCGCTCGGCCGCTCAAGAAACACGCTGACAAAGAGCGCGCCTAAAACTATTCGCAGCATGAGGCGGTGTAAATCAGCAAGCAGTTTCTACGTTTCATTTAGCAGAGGAGGACTCCATGACAACATTGGGCCGTTCAAAGACGATCTGTTTCCTGGCCTTTGGGATGCTGATCTTTACTGCAAACTCTTGCTCGCAGAAACGTTCAGCCGTCCCCGAAAAGACCGCAACGACAAATGCCGAACAGATTGCCAAGACCTATGGCCTTGATTCGTTCGGGCAAATTGAAGCAATTCGTTATACGTGGAACGCACAGTTCACCGGGGTGAATCTCTCCCATTCGTGGGTTTGGGAGCCCAAAAGCAACAAGGTCTCTTACGAGGGGAAGGATCAAGACGGCAAGCCGGTCAAGGTTTCCTATCTGCGGTCCGAGCTCAGCAGCCAACGCGACACCGTAAAAAACGAAGTCGATCCGGCTTTCGTCAACGATAACTATTGGCTTCTGTTCCCCTTCCATGCTTACTGGGACCGGAGCGCCATGGTGACCGATCAAGGCATGAAACAATTGCCGGTGGGCAACGGCTCGGCCGAGCTGATCGTGGTGAAGTATCCCTCGGACGGCGGTTACACGCCCGGCGATACCTGGGACCTCTACGTCGGCAAAGATAACCGCGTCGAGCAATTCGTCTACCACCGCGGCGGGCCTAAGAAGCCAAGCACCGTCGTCGCAACGTGGGAGGGCTACAAGAAAGCTGGACCTCTCCTTATCTCGACGGACCACCACGGTACAGCGGACGGAAACCCCTTGCGGATTTTCATTTCAGATCTGTCCGTTAAATTGACGGGATCAGAAAACTGGATAAACGCACAATGAATATAGGAAAGGTTCGTTCGAGCGATTGATTTTCGTGTTTCACGAATCGGTCGTTTGCCGTTCGCGATGCAGTACCGCCAGAACTGGCCGCTCGGAGCTGTAGCATGCACATAATCCGATGAGGATGGGTACACCAGCCAAAGAGGCAAAAGAAGAGACACGCCAATTCGCGCTCGGCCTGGCGTTGACGAACGAGTGCAATCTGGCTTGCTCGTTCTGTTATCGCGATCCGGACCGCGTCGATCGCTTGACGCTTGACCAGGTACGCGCTGTCATGGAGCGTTTGCCGATACGCTCAGTCAACCTGGGCACGGGCGAGTCAACCTGGGCACGGGCGAGAATGGAATGCACCCGGACTTTCAACGCATTCTCACTTTCCTCGAGACACAGCCGGTCAAGCTCACGATCACTTCAAACGGTCACAGCGTCGCAATCCTCGGCGACGAGGATGTGCGCGCCTTTCACGATGTGGAGTTCTCGTTGGATTATCCAACCAAAGCCGAACAGGACGCGCAGCGCGGGGCGGGTAATTGGGATCTGATTCACGAACAGGCGACACGGTGCCGCGGGCTCGGGGTTCCCGTCACGATTGTCGCCGTGATGATGAAAGCCAATTACTCAAGGCTGGCGGAAGTAGCGCGAGTAGCAAAAACGTTCGACGCTCCGTTGCGCGTCAACGTTTATCAATCTGTAAGGACAGATGTGTTCGCGCTCAGTTACGAAGAATACTGGGAGGGCTTCAGGCGCTTATTCGCGGAAACCGACGTAATTATGATTGGCGAGCCCCTGGTGCGCGCGTTCGCAGGATTGCCACCACTGGCGGGCGGCTGTGGAGTCGGAACCGTGCGCGTCACCCCGCGCGCCACGACCCAGGCCTGCGTTTACTGGAGAGGTGACGGCGAGCCTCTGTCAAGGTTGTTGGATGCAGGTGAAGAAATTGTCAACACTCCGGCGTTTGTGGCCGCGCGCATGTTGCCAGCGGCCTGCGAGCCTTGTCAGTTTCGCGAGACATGTCATGGCGGCTGCGCGGGACGCCGCCAATTGCAGGAGGCACTGGACGAACCCGATACGTATTGCCCAATTATTCGTGGGGAGCGTCCTCGTCTTGATGTCAGAATGGCCGCTGCTCGCGATCTACCTAAAATTGGCAGCGCTTGCACTACAGTTGTGATCGCACGTGATTGAGTTTTTACTCTCTTCCTTCGTGTGATTCTCTGTGTCCTCTGTGGTAAACCTCTTATGCGATAACTGATTCATGCGCCCCTTCATTCACAATTCTCTGTTTCGGAATCTGTTCCTGTTCTGCTCGGTCTTCGCGCTGTTCGGCTGCGCTACAACGCGATTCACAGAGCCTGTTAGTAATGCCGGTGCATCTCCTTCACCGGCTGCCACTTTTGAGAACGCGCAAGATCAATCAGATGCGATCAATCGTTCAACGAGCAAGCCGTACACGGGCGAGCTTTCGATCTTTGAGGATCCAAAACGTGACGAGAAACTTCAGCCCGACCGGATTATGGACGTTCTTGGGATTAAGCAAGGCTCGAACGTCGCTGACATTGGCGCGGGGTCCGGCTGGTTCACTGTTCGCGCAGCGCGGCGAGTGGGAGACGGCGGCGTTGTTTACGCGGTGGACATCAATCGAGATTATCTTGACTATATTGAGAACCGGTCTAGACGAGAGGGCCTTGCAAACATCCGCGTCATTCTCAGCAAGGAGGACGATCCGCTGCTGCCGGCGAAAGGCGTGGATGCAGTTCTGTTACTAAAAACCTACCATGAAGTTGCTCAACCGATTCGCCTGCTGAAACGAGTTCGCGAGGCCATGCGGACCGCGGCCTTACTTGGCATCATCGATCGCAACGGCAAAGGCGACGATCACGGACTCGACAAAGAGATCGTGATCAAAGAAGCTGCCCGCGCCGGTTTTGTGCTGGTGAATCAATACAATTTTGTAAAGCCTGACAATGTCGATTATTTTCTGGTGTTTCGAGCTTCGGATTCCGGCCCATAAAGTTTAGCGAGCTTCCATAGCAATCCGCGCCAGCGTCAACAGAATCCGCGTGGCCGCCAAAACTGACCCGCGCAAAGTGCCTGCGATTTTTGATTGGCCCCCGGCGCGGCGGCGGTAATCGACGGGCACCTCCAGTGTTCGCAGCCCGGCGCGTGCCGCCCGCATCTGCATCTCCAGCGGCCAGCCGTAAGTCTCTTCGCGCATGTTCAGTCGCTCAAGAGCATCGCGCCTGATCGCGCGGAATGGACCCATGTCGGTCGAGCGCACACCGTACAGCAAGCGAAGAAAAAAGCCCACGATGTATCCGGCAAACACCTGATGCCAGTTCATGCTTCCTCGCTCGCGCCGGCCACGCGTGCGCGACGAAATCACGAAATCATGCGTCCCTTCGATTATTGGCGCGACAAGCCGATTCATCATTTCAGGATAGTCACTGCCATCGCCGTCGAGAAGCACGACGATCTCGCAATCAGAGGAGATCGAGCGCAGCCCCGTGCGAAACGCCCGCCCGTATCCGCGCTCCGGCTCTGTTACCACGCGAGCGCCGGCCGCTGCTGCAATTTCCGCTGTGCGATCGGTGCTGCCGTTATCAACGACGATTATTTCGCTGGCAATATCGCGCGGAACTGAGGCGACCACGTTCGCAATCGCCTCCTCTTCGTTGAGCGCGGCGATGATTACTGAGACATAAGGTTTCACGTGCCCTAGCTGTCAACCAACAAAGCGGCCACAAGTCGCCGCATTCTAAATTTTCCGCGACCCCACCAGATTGTTAGTGCCACGAGCAAAAAGAACGGCACAAAGATGAACGCCTTTATCCTGAAGACCTGCGCCCCCGTCGGATAAAGCCAGGTCAGGTAAAGCAGAAAGCTGGAGAGTGTCAAATAAAATACCGGCACTGACGGCACAAAGCACAGGAACAAGATCAACCATGCGAAGTACCAGGGAAAGTGAGGTGCGAAGAGCACCATGAAGACGGTGCCAAGCACGAGACTCGCTTTCAGGTAGCTGCGGTCACCCTGTTTCCGCTTGAAAGCGGACCAAAGGGCGAGGCTCAACAAGACTGCGCCAGCGAAAGAAACAAAGATTAGGTTCGGCAACTTAACACCGAACAATCTATCCACCAGACCGAGGATAAAGAATTGCTCACCACTGACGATGCCCCGCTCCTGCGCATAGCCCGGAATAAAACCGATCACTCCCAACGGACCTACACCGATATATGGCAAATAGCCGGCAACGATCGTCGCGACCAGCGCAGCGGGCATCTTCCATCCCCATCGTTTGTACAACGCGGGAAACAGAACTATCGGAAATAATTTGGCCAGCGTCGCGAGCCCAAGCGAGATCCCTGTTGCTGTTTCCCAATTACGTCTTCGCGCCAGCAATGCCAGCGCAATGAACGCAAACGCTAAGGGATCGATGTGCCCGCTGCCGGCGAACTCCCAAACCGCCAGCGGATGCCACGCATAAATCAGAATGCGCTGTCGCGGCATTCCAAATGACGCGAGCAACTCCATTAGAAGCCACACCGTAATCATTTCGAATCCAACGATGGTGAGTTTCATCCAGGTCACCGATTCACTTATGCGCGTCGTCAGAAAATATGCCGCCTCGGCGGCGGGTGCGTACATCGTGTGCGCGTAATCCCGGCGATTGATCTTTGGATAGATTTGCTCATCACGCAGGCTTTGCAGATGCTCGTCGGCAGGAATGTAACGGTAAGGATTGATGCCTGCTGCTTGAACGCGTCCGTCCCACACATACCTATAAATGTCATCAGAGAGATACGGCGGAGCGAAGACAATGCTGAGACGGAAGATACCCGCCAGAACCAGAACAATAATTAGAGTTGAGCGCG
>WNFB01001735.1_pt1 | contig 18789 bp, 16 predicted proteins | sample 5400501 | NCBI WGS metagenome assembly WNFB01 (sample SAMN13153341, study PRJNA577476) | soil metagenome | isolation source: 200 cm saprolite under Douglas fir tree site 2 hole 1 | place: USA:California | collected 2015-04-18 | reverse complement strand
AAGACGATCATTGAGGAGGCAATTGCCCAACGGGTAGCTGCCATACTCTTTCGCTGGCTCAACAATTTAAACCACCAGCACCTCATCCCCATCCATTTGCTGAATCTCCTCAAACAACAGATGGTGCGGCAAGCAGCCTGGAATCTGCTCCTGACGAAAGAGCTCGGACGTATCCTGGCCGCATGCCAGCAGCGAGGCATTGCGTGCATTCCCATTCGTGGCCCGGTGTTCGCTGCGCAATTGTACGGCGATTGTTCAATGCGCCAGATGGACGACCTTGACTTACTCGTTCATCGCGAAGACCTGTCGTCTATCAAGGAGATCTTCGACCATCTCGGTTATGCGCGGCACGAACAACGACCAGGTTTTCTGGAAGCCTTTTCCTATTCGCTCGAGTTCATTCACCCTCAGTATGGCGTCATGGTCGAACCTCATTGGACCCTGGTCTACCCACCGTTCGTCGCCACCGCTGCCATGGAGCCGGTGTGGGCACGAGCCGTGAAGCAGCGATTGATGGGTATGGATACCTGGACGCTCAGCCAAGCGGATCTTGTACTTCATCTCTGCCTCCACCTTCTTCATAAAGGTAAGCACACGCCACTCCTGTGGTATTACGAATTGGATACGCTGATCAGCCAGAAGCGATCCCCCCTGGACTGGAACGTATTCGTACATCAGGCTCAGGCAATGGGCCAGGCCGGCCTCATCGCCGATGTGCTGGCGACATTGATGCATCATTTCCATTCCAGCATCCCCGACTCAATCATGAGCCGGCTTCTGCGTCCTTCACGACCATCTCCCTCGATTTCCCCTCACTCGATGCGAGATCATATGCTGGCTCAATCGTCACTGAACGGGCGAGAAGAGTTTGCACTCCTATGCTCGTTACAAGGCGTTCGACCAAGAATCCGGTACGCCTATGCACTCCTCTTTCCATCTCCCCAATACATGGCCCAGCGTTATGGGTTGTCCAGTCCCATGGGTCTTATCAGCTCCTACATCACCCGGGTCTGCCACCTGTTTCGGGAAGGGTGTAAATGGGCGGCCGCATGGTTGGTGGCAGCTCTCGCCACGCGACAGGGCTGAGAAAGATAACTCGTTAGTTTTCTTTGAAAGCCAGCCTCATATTTCACACATCCTTTTGCCCGTTCTGTCCGTAGGGTGCTATAGTCGTGGCGGACATGAGGTGATTCCGGCTTTCCCTCACACAACTCGTTCGGGTTATGGACAAACCCTCACAACACGCCACCTCGATGATCGATCCAACCTTGCTGGCCCGCGTGGTCAAAGGCGATCAGCAGGCGTTCAGCCAGCTCTATGACCATTCGAGCACACTCTTGTTCACGTTGGCAGTCAGGATTTTGGGGAATCACGAGGAAGCGGCGGAGCTGTTGCAGGATGTCTATTTGGAAGTCTGGCGGAAGGTCTCCCGCTATGACGTCGGGCGTGGAACCCCGGTCGCATGGTTGGTCACCCTCACCAAAAGCCGGGCCATCGACCGGCTACGGGCCAGGGCCTCACGAGGCTATCGGGCCACGAGCTCGCTGGAAGCCGGACCTGCTGCGCAGGTGGCCGACCCCGGTCCGAGCCCGTTTGAGACGCAGGCCGATCAAGACCTGCGTATTGCGGTCGGAGCAGCTGTGGCTGGATTGCCTCAGGCGCAGCAGCAAGCGATTGAACTCGCATACTACGAAGGTCTCACTCATGCCGAGATCGCCGCGCGGCTGAACCAGCCGCTCGGGACCGTCAAGACACGGATCAAACTTGGGATGTCCAAACTCCGAGATGGCCTCCAACAGTGGGGGAACCACGGTGAACTCCAATGACACATGAAGCACTAGAAGAATCGGTTCCCTTGTATGCTGCAGGCGCGCTGGACCGGATCGAACGACAGGCACTGGAAGCCCACTTACTCTCCGGCTGCGCCTCCTGTCACAGTGCGTTGAAGGACTATCAATCCGTCGCCGCTCTCCTCCCACTCGGCCTCAGTCCCACCAAGCCTCCACGCTCCCTCAAAGCCACGATCATGGCCGGACGAAACCCCGCACCGATCCTCGCAGCGATACCGAACGAACCGGCCCGACCGAGTCTGGAACCTGGCGAATGGATGAACCACCTCTTTCCTCCCGTCGCCCCTGCCCGATCGTCGTTACTACCCTGGGCCCTTGGCGTGGCCACGCTCCTGATCGTGGCGGTCAGCGGATATCTCGCGTGGAACTTTGCGACACAACGTTCCATCGACACGTCGAACATTCAGCAGCTCGAAGCATCGCTCCAGGAAAAGTCGGCGAAGCTTGCCGGTGTACATCGTGAGGTCGGCGACCAAGCCAAAGCCCTCGCCGAATTGCGCAACGAACTACAGCAACGAACGAACGAAACCACGGAAGCCAAGGAACAGCTGGCCCAGCGTGAAGCTGAACTGGAAGAGACTCGTGTTCAACTAAGCCAGCAAGGCGGCGCTCGCACCGTCGGAACTCCGCAAGACGAATTAGCCACACTCCTTCGAATTCCCAATGTCAAGGCCGTCTCCCTCACCGGATCCGAGATGGCGAAACGGGCCGCGGGAATCCTGCTGTACGATTCTCGAACCCAAAAAGTCTGGCTCTACTCCGTGAATCTGCCTGAATGTCCTGCTGGCACGACCTATCAGCTGTGGGCCATTCACGACAAACCCATCAGCATCGGGACCTTTCACATGGATACCGGAGAAACCGCTCACCTACTGGTCAAGAAGGTGCTGAGCTTCGCGGATGCAAAGACCTTTGCCGTCAGCCTTGAGCCCTCAGGCGGCCGCCTGCAACCAACCGGACCGATGTATCTCTTGAGCCGATCCTAGCCCGCATTATTGTGGCGCGCGACAAGCGAGACTTGCGAGAAAAGCGGGACGGGTGAGACGCATTTGGAATGTTGAATTGTTGGGACGGGGGAGAGTTCGAGGTTTTCGGAACTTCAAGTCGCGCTTGTCCCGCCAGTCTCGCCCGTCTCGCGTGAGTCAGGCATCGGCGATTGCAGCAGAAACGTTCATGAATAATGCAAGCTAAGGAGGGGAAAGTGCCGGGAGACGAGCGCGCACAGGACCTCACGTTTATGCGGATGGCCCTGGAAGAAGCGGCCCGGGCGCCTGCCGTCGGCGAAGTACCGATCGCCGCCTTGATCGTTCAAGGCAACCAGGTTCTGGCGCAGGCACACAATTATCGCGAACTTTGGCAGGACCCCACGGCCCATGCGGAGGTCATTGCGATCCGCGCCGCGGCGACCGCACTTGGCACGTGGCGGTTGACCGACACGACCCTTTACGTGACCGTGGAGCCCTGCTCAATGTGTATCGGTGCCATTATCTTAGCGAGGGTGTCCCGAGTCGTCTTTGGGGCATGGGATACGAAAGCCGGCGCCTGCGGATCGGTGTTCAACCTTCCAGCAGAGCCGAAATTGAACCACCGGGTCGCCGTGACCGGCGGGGTCCTCGAACAGGAGAGTCAGGCCCTCATTCAGAATTTTTTCAAGGAACTCCGCGAGGCATCACCAGCGACAAATCCGCTTTCAACTCAATAGGAGGCGCGAGAGGCCTTGCCGCTCTAGCAGGCTGAGGAAAAACTAGTTGAGCACGCGAGAACTTCGATGGTCCGCACGTGTGGTACAACGGGAGAGCCGCGCGCAGGATAATCGAGCGAGACAGGCGAGTCTGGCAGGACGGGCGAGACGAGGTGGGAATCCAATCTGTCCACGTCGCGCCTTTCTCGCATGTCTCGCGCTTCACGCGCCACGGTCTCTGGCGCTGGCGGACTTTTTCAGCATCCTGCTAGACCGCACTGCGCGACCCAGTCTACCTCCTGAGCGGCCACCGCCGCTTCCCATCCCTCGCCACAAGAGAGGAGACGAACCCTCCAATTGTCTTGGAGCGGAGAGCCCACCGGGACCAGAACCTCTGCGCCGACTCCGTCCGCTGCCATGAGAACCTCGCACTGACTCAACGCCCGAAGTCCGATACCTTGCGCCTTGAGCACCGCCTCTTTCGCGACCCAGTAGCGGAAGAATCTGGCAGCACGCTGCTCTTGACTCGACTGCATGATCGTGGCGTGTTCGGAGGGAGCAAAGTAACGCTCAGAAAGTTTCACAACTTCTACCTCCGAACGAATTCGTTCGAGATCAACTCCGACCTCTTGCCCCTTCGAGACCGCGATGAGCGCACGGCCATGCGCATGGGACATATTGAACGTAATCGCGGGCTGACCTCGTAGCTCCCTCGTCAAGGAGGGCTTACCTGCCTCACCACGATACAGCTCTAACACATCGGGGCCGATCCCAAGATACCGGCTGAGCACCGCTCTGAGACCTCCGTGCGCCAGCACGAATCGGACGTGATCTTGCCGGCGGATGAATCGGGCCGCCCTCCCGCGTTCATCTTCGCTCAACCAGGAACGGCACTGCTCCACGAAAGACAGGCTTCCGTCGAGCGAGAAGCCCCAGACATGAATGGTCCGATCCTCCGTCCCGATCGGCACCGACCAGCCGGCCGTTGCGATCAACTCAATGGACGGAAAGGCCATGACCGGCTCACCTGTACCCGGATTCACCAGTGCCCTCCTCACCCGCATCATTCACGAAGGCTTCTACTGCAATCGCCGATGTCGGACTCGAGCGAGACGGGCGAGACTGGCGGGAAAAGCGCGACAGGTGGGGACAAGGCTCACACGTCACGCAAGTCTCGCTCCTCGCGCTTGTCGCGCGCCGCCCCGCATTATTCGCGACGAACCCTTGTGAATAATGCGGGCTAAGACCCCGTCAACCCCGTCGGATCGCCCATCGTACTGGCTCTTCGAGCGAAAAGAAAACCGATTGAAAAATCACACTCTCCAGCGTAAGCTCCTCCCACAGTTGATCGCAACGACGATACATCCGCCCCAACCCTACCCTGACGTGAGGCGAGTTCTACCAAGCGGAGAGGTGCGAGAGTGGCCGAATCGGGCAGTCTCGAAAACTGCTGTCCTGGCAACGGGACCGTGGGTTCGATCCCCACCCTCTCCGCCAAATCAAGCTCGCTCGTGCCGCCGGCCTTAGAATCAAGGCCGGCGGATAAAACCTTCGTGTAAGGCCAACGAATCTGTACCTCATTCGCTTTTCATTTGCGCCTTTTCCTTCAACGCTCGCCTAAGCTCAACCATCGCAAGAGTGTCGCGCTTACAGTAGGCCAGCAACGCTTCTTGGATTTTCGCCCGCTCAACCCAATCCGTTTCGACAAAGACCATACGGTAGTACTGACTGGCAGCATGCCCTCCCTCTTTGATCGCCAAATCATCATAGGCAAGTGAGGGGACCATGGCCGGCAGCACCGACTTGATAGAATAGGACCCGCCGAATGCAGGATGGTAGTAATGGTCTCGTATGATCGGAAAGAGGTCCCAGAGCCGGCCGACGACGTGTAAGAGCACCGGCCTGAGTGACGGAAATGCGGCGGCCAGCCCCTCCAAGATGGACCGTTCGTACGGCGAATAGACACAGATACTCCCCCGGTCCCCCAGAGATTCCAACAAGGATTCGGCAAGAACCTTCCGGGGATCGCTCACATCCTTGTGCAGAAAATCCTCGTGGCGCAGCTCACCGGTTGCCTGCTCGATATGGTTCGACCACTGAACAGGCACGGCTTGATAGGGTCTCGTCTCCGAGAACCGAGGCACTGCCAGCATGGCCGTTTCAAAATCGAGGTGATGCACAGGATACTGCACGGCATTCAACACAGGACCGAGCTTCGCAGACACCCACTCCACATTCTCCTTCACACGACGCTGAACCGGCGACAGCTTCGTTCCGACTGGAATCTCGTCGATTGTCGTCACCCCCTGTTGTGTCAACTGACTGACCACCTGTTTCGATCCCGGCAAGTAATGAATCCACCGCGCCGGTTTGTCTTTGGTGCAATGTTCCCAAAACGGGCAATCGTAGGGTGTATGACAATGCTGGTCCGGCTCAATGGCAGGGGTTTGCGTCTGGAGCAACATGCGATTCATCGTGGCCAACCGCTCGGGCACCTCAGCCCGTCGTTGAGCCACCGCCTCTGACAGATCCTGAATCGCAAATAACTCTGTCAGATCGATCACCCCCTCTCGATACAGATACCCGGTATTGATATGCATGAGACAGACGGAGACGAGCGTCAGCCCTGCGCCCAGTATCACTTCGCTTTGAACGGCGAGATCTTCGAGATGCACGTCTTTGATCTTCGTTGAGGACTTGACCTCGATCAGACGCCAGCCACAGGGCTGTCCATCGGCGGTCAGGACACGCTCCAACACATCCGCGCGAATCAGCACCCCACCGTGCAAAAACGCCGCCTCGAAAATAGCCGGCACAGTGAGGTCCTGAATCAGCGCGACCGTCTGCGCAAGAGCGGCTTCTGTCTGGCGATAACCTGCTGCCACCAAGGCACCGCCGGGAAAGCGACTCCGGGCCAACTCCCCGACCTCTGTTCCCATATCAAACATCGCCTGGGTCGCCGCATCCGGCTTGGTCGCGAGAGAGGGATGATGAACTTCGAGGTACAGGCGCTTGTGACATTGCAGGCCGGACAGGAATTTTGACTTTGACAGGCGCGGGGTCTTCGGAAGAGGAACTGGTGAGGGACCGCTGAGTTCAGTCATGCTGAGACGACCCTAATCGGACAGACACACCTTTGTCTAGCAGAATAGCCGCGCAAGACATGCGAGACTGGCGGGACGGGCGAGACGGACGACGGTTCGAGGTCCGAAGTTCGAGGTTTTTGGAACTTTGAACCCTGAACTTCGGATCGCGCCTTTCTCGCCTGTCTCGCGCTTCGCGCGCCACCGCCTGTGACGCTGGCGGATTTTTTCAGCATCCTGTTAGGATGGCCCGCCATGGCATCCCGCGTTGCACAAATCAGAATGTCCGTCCTGACCCTTGCCTTACCAGTCACGGTCAGCAGCCTGCTCCAACGCACCGAAGGCATCGCCGCTGTCTTCCTTGTCGGTGGTCTCGGCGCCACATCCATCGCGGCCGTCGGACTTGGCCAGTTGCTGGCCTTCATGGCTACCACGCTCGTCTCCGGATTATCGGTAGGTGCAAATGTCCTCATCGCCCAACTGTGGGGCGCTCGCCGCACCAAAGACGTGGGAGAAGCCGCCACGCATCTCCTCGGATTGGCAGCCATCGTATCCTGCTCGCTCCTGGCACTCGGATGGTCCCTGAATCGTATCACCATGGAGCTGTTGGGCGCAGAGAACGACGTCATCACACTGGCCCTTCCCTACTCGAACTTCATCTTCCTGGTCATTCCCTGCACGATATTCTTGCAGGTCCTCTCATCGATCATGCAAGGCACCGGAGACACCAAAACTCCAATGTATGCCTTGATTGCAGTGAATCTCCTGTATCTGACGATCGCCTACCCACTGGTCTACGGACTCTGGGGCTTCCCTGCCTGGGGTATTACCGGAGCAGCCGTTGCTACGGGTATTGCAGAAGGAACGGGCGTGGCCTACCTCCTCTGGGCCTGCCGAAAGCTCTTTAGGAAGTCACTCACCGTACGACGTGATCTCTTGCGCTCCACCTGGCAGGTTGGAGCGCCGGTCTCCGGCGAGCGGATGTTTCAACAGGCGGGGGTTATCCTCTACACCAAGATCGTCTTGCTGTACGGCACTGTGACCTACGCCGCGCATCAAGTCGGCTTGTCGATCGAGTCCCTGTCGTTCCTGCCAGGATATGGCTTCGCGATCGCGGCGGCCACGATGGTGGGACAGAGTATCGGCGCGGGGAAGTATGTACGGGCAAAATTGGAAAACTGGGAAGCGAACCGCCTGGCAACCGTCGCGATGGCGTCGATGGGCGTGCTGTTCTTTTTCTTTCCCTATGCGCTGCTCCGTGCCTTTACCAACGACGAAGCCGTCGTCGAACTCGGGACGATGTTCCTGCGCATCGTCGCCATCCTCCAAGTGCCGCTCGCCCTCACCATGGTCCTGGCCGGATCGTTACGTGGAGCCGGCGACACTCGGTTTATCATGTTGGCAACGACGATCGGCATGTGGGGAGTCCGCCTGCCCCTCGCGGTCATCGCAGGTCCCTGGCTCACACTCGATGTGCTCTTCGTTTGGAGCGCGATGATCGCGGATTGGACGGTCCGAATGGTCTTGCTATTGTTGCGCTACCAATCGGAACGGTGGAAAGCGATTCAGGTCATTCGCTAACCCGCAGGGTAGCCGAGCGAGACTGGCGGGACGAGCGAGAGGAGGCGGGAATTCAATCTGTCCACGTCGCGCTTTTCTCGCCTCTCTCGCGCATCATGCACTATGGCTTCGAGCGTCTGATAGATGGCGCGCCCCAGGGGCGATGATTTTTTTATTGCTTTCATTGTCAGATTGTCAGTACGTTACCCTACAACGGGGAGGGGAACAGAAAAGTGCCTCCTACCCTGAGTCTGGCATTGTTTCTACGCTGTTGTGGATACAGTAACCTCATCCAAACCATCACATTTTAAAGGAGACCATGATGAAAACTAAAGCGATTTTCTACCACGCGGGATGCCCGGTGTGCGTCGCAGCCGAGCACAGCGTCGCCAACGCCCTGGATCCGTCGAAATATGCCGTGGAAAGCGTCCATCTCGGCACGAACAAAGCGCGGGTGAAAGAAGCGGTGGCAGCCGGGGTCAAGTCGGTGCCGGCGCTGGTGATGAATGGGGCGGCGTTTCACATTAACTTTGGCGCCAGCATTGACGCCTTGAAATAACCAGTTTCAGCCTGCTGACTGCACTGATCTCAGGGGGCGTGTCTCACGACACGCCCTTTTTTTTGCCACCGAATGACGCCATTGAGCGGCCGAGCGGGCGGGCGAAGCCCGCTTGCGAAGGTTCGCCTCGAATGGCTTGTTAGAGCGTAATCTGCTGAGGATAGAGAGTCCGTAGCTGTAGAGCGGTGCAAGAGAGCCCCTGGATGATGGGTAGCCACGCCTAATACTTTTCGCAGTTCATTAGATCCGACAGATGCCGTAGTTCGTTGGCCTGACTCTCGGCCCGCTGTACCGCCTGAGCGAGGCTCTCAAGGCTCTTCATTGCCCCGGACTCGACAACGGCAGACTTGACAGAAAATACGACTTGGCAGAGTACCCAGGTCGTGTCGATTGCGAGATCCAGAAGGTTCTCATCGACGTGTGCATCGTGTGTTGGTCTCGCTCGTTGCTCACCGTGCCAGCGTGGATTTCGGATGAAAGATGGACCGCCTACCGCTGCCGGAATAAGGGCTCCGTGCATGATCGCATGTCGATATTCCATGAGATCGGTTGCAGCGTCGCTGGCCTTAGTGACGACTCTCTGCGCGATAGGGGATAGCTGGTTTGAATGCTTCACAAGCAGCTGAATCTGACCGCTAATTGGGATCTTGTCCGTGGAAGGGCGAACTCCCTTCACTTTCTCGTTAGTCAGCACCCATAACGCGGCCTCCAGCTGGGTTTCGAACAAGCCCCATGCGACGGAGAAACCACCAAGTCGTTGCAGGACGCCCAATGAAAAACCCCAAGATGCTAGTCGTTCCATTGCTCTGGCAGACCGTTCGCGGTGTGGCGGCATTTGGTTTTCTGTGCTTTCGACGAGGGCCGTGGGCCGTTGCGCTCTAACTATTGAGCATACTGACCGGCATAGTACGCGAAACCCGCCCACAAATTCCTCTGTGATTGTCGTGTCGATTCAAAGACTTCTCAAAGACATCCACATAGCCGGATTGGCGTGATATACGGCGCCAGCGCCATAGGCCGTGGCGCGTGAAGCGCGAGACTTGCGAGCAGAGTGTGATCCAAAGTTCGAAGTTCCGAAAACCTCGAACTCTTCCCCGTCTCGCTCGTCCCGCCTGTCTCGCCTGTCTCGCGCGGCTAGCAATTCGCTCTCACCGATGGCCGCGTGTCTGCTCCGGTTCCGATGGTCACCTCGATTCTCGCAACCCCCTTCACGTTGGCGCACAGATCTCCGAGGCCGGGTGTCACCAACCGGAACGGACCGCCTTTCGCATCAGGTAACGCGGCTTCATCGAGTTCATACACCAACACGCCGAAGGCCTTGGCTTGCTCCAGCGTGAGACAGGCTGAATAGTTGCCGTCTCCCGAATGCACCGTCACATGATCGGCCTTGATCGCCAAGGCCGGCACATCCAGCAAGGCTTTTAGGCGAATTCCTTTACCGTTCATGCCGGGCATCACCGTCGAAATATCGAGCTGATGTTCTGCCGACAACGCCACGATCGCGGCACGATCGAACGAGATAGGTTGGACCACCGCCCCGTCGATCCGCACGACATCGTGACCGGTTCGATCCCGCTCGGTGATGGTCTTGATCACCGCCGTCAGCAGGTCGTTCAGCGGCGTCGGAATGTGGAATTCTCGCCCGAGCTTCGCGACATACCCATTCAGAAAGTCGATCTCGGTCGGCCGACCGGCCTTCCAATCGTCATACATCGAGGTATGGATATCCCGTATCTCGCTCGACCAACGGACCACCTTCTCCGCCATGTCGGCGGCTAACGGCACCTTCACGGTGGCCGCCACCGCCACGACTTCACCCACGATCTGGTGAATCACTCGCAACATCTCGGGATGATCGAGCGCCTTGGCCACTTTGTCGTCGATCATCACAGTCAAGGGATTGAAAACGCAATTCCAACACATCTTCTCCCACTTGCTGCGCCGGACATCATCGGTCAGCTGACAAGGAATCCCAGCCTGCTTGAACAGATCCGCGATGGCCAACAGACGAGGGCTCTGATGCCCCATCATCTCCCCGATCGCCACAGCCCCCTTCTTATAATGGTCGATGACGCCGGGTGCTGCGATTTTGGTATAGATATAAGCGATACCACCGACGACACAATCCCGTTGAAAGCGCGCCAGGATGCGATCTTCGGTATCGACCCCATTCTGTAGGGTCAAAATGACGGTCTGATCGTTCAGGACCGGCTCGATTTGGGTCAGCACCTCATCCAGATCGTAGGCTTTGACGGAGAGGATGATCAGGTCCGGCTTCGGGAGATCTCGCGGATCGGATGCGGCTGGTGGATGCACGGTGAAGGAGCCATTGGCACTGCGGATCGTCAGGCCATTCTGCTTCACGGCTGCGAGCGTCTTGGGCCGCAGCAGGAAAGACACAGAGAGATTCGCTTTCGCTAGATATGCGCCGAAGAACCCACCGACTGATCCAGCCCCCACCATCAGAATCTGTTTCATCATGCTCCTCACAAGAATAATGGACGCGTACTATACCACGCAGATTCGTTGGCTCGAAATGCGATACAATTCGCACATTCGACCATGGCCACTGACGATCAGATCCTCCTCGCCCGCACACACCTCGCGTCCGCTCGAAACGTGACCGTCCTCACAGGAGCTGGAATTTCTGCGGATAGCGGCGTGCCGACCTTTCGCGGGGCGGACGGCTTGTGGCGCAACTTTCGCGCGGAGGATCTCGCGACACCTGAAGCCTTTTCGCGTGACCCACGATTAGTCTGGGAATGGTATAACTGGCGGCGTGAATTGATTGCCACGAAATCGCCAAATCCTGCCCACAACGCGCTCGTGGAGCTTGAACAGCGATGGACCGATCGAATGTGGCTGATCACGCAAAATGTCGATGGGCTCCATCGAGCCGCCGGATCACAACACCTCTCCGAAATTCACGGCAACATCTGGAAAGTTCGCTGTACGGGCTGTGGCGTCATTTCGGAAAACTGGGAGATCCCTCTTCCCATCCTACCGACGTGCCGGCTCTGCCATGCACTGCTCCGGCCTCATATCATCTGGTTTGGGGAATCGCTCTGGGAGGAAGACCTGCGCCGCTGCGATGAGGCCCTGCGGGCCTGCGACCTCTTCCTTGTAATCGGCACATCGGGAGTCGTCTATCCCGCTGCAGGCTTTGCGTCGGTAGCGAAGGAGGTCGGCGCGCTGGTCATTGAGATCAATCTCGAGAGCACCCCGCAGTCGAACCTAGTTGACCTCTCGCTGCTGGGCCGCGCGAAAGATCTGGTTCCGTTACTCCTTTGAAGCCATCACCAGCTGGCTGCAGAAACACTATGCTGGCACAATAGCCGCGCGAGACGGGCGGGACTGGCGAGACGAGCGGGACGAGCGGGATGTGGATAGGGCGGATATCCGCTTTGTCTCGCTCATCCCGCTCATCTCGCCCGCCGCGCGTTTGGGACGCTGGCGGACTTTTTCAGCATCCTACCAGCGGAAGGAGCTCCTCCAACGTCCGAATCACATAGCCACCTGACGCCTGAGAGCGCCCCGCTCGATCCAGCAACACGCCGGTCAGCCCGGCCTTCGCTGCACCTTCCACATCGTCCCTGACACTGTCGCCCACATGCATCGCTTCATCTGGATCGACCGCATGTTTCTCAAGGGCAATCTCGAAAATCTTCGGCGCCGGCTTGGCGGCCCTGGCGAGGCTTGCAATCGTCACAGAATCGAAGAGCCGGTCGATTCCGAGCCCCCGCATCACAGGAAAGAGCCGGGAATCGAAGTTGGACACGATTCCCAACTCAAATCCCTCTCCACGCAGCCTGGTCAGCACGGCATGGGTTTCAGGAAACAATGCCCAGGAGCGAGGATCTTCAAACACCCGAAACACCTGCTCGAAGAATTCATCAAACCGCTCGAACATCCCGACTCGATAAAACACGTTGTGTACGACGTCGAACCACCAAAGCCGCTCACATTGCTTCAACTTGATAGGATCCGTTGCGGCAAAAACCGGTGGCGGCGCGTCGCGAAAGGCACGCTGAAAGGCTTGCGCAATCGATGCCTGTGAGTCGGGAGTCTGCCGAAACCCATGCTGAACCGCATACGTGAGGTAGATCTCTGCCACCGAACCATTAATATGAAACAACGTCTCAGCTGCATCAAAAAAGATGACGCGGATTGGGGTCTTCATTGGTCGTACGAGTCCTGCCGGTGTCGAATTGTAGTCAGGTCAAAAATCCGAAGTCAAAACACGCACCTATCGTGCGATTTCTTGACAAAGAATACCCCCACTGCTAGCTTCGATATAGTTCAATAACATTGGAGGGTTAGGTGGCTTCAACCATCTTTGTCGTCGATAGCAGTCCCGCCGTCCGCCGGCTGGTCGAGCAGATCTCGAAACCGGAAGGGTGTGATGTCGTGGGATTCCAGAATGGCCCCGCAGCCTTGGAAGCGGCACGCCGGATGAGCCCGAATCTCATCATCGCAGATTATCATTTGGAGAACATGACCTTCTCGGGGTTCTGTAAAGAAGTCCACAAGCTGGATAACTTGGCAGAAACCTATATTATCTCCCTGATCAGCTCGGCGGATCGTGTGGATGAAACCCACTTGCGTTCGCTGGGGGTGAAGGCCTTTCTCAACAAACCATTTCAGTCCGAAAACCTCATCGATATGATCAAGGATTTGGAAGCACAGCAGGCATCCAGGACGAACGGAACAAAGAAGAAATCTCGCTCCTGGCCTCCGGTCTCGAGCGCGACGGACGCCGATGGTGGTGATGACTTCAACGATGACAGCCTGACCGAGGAAGAAGAGGAGCAGGCGGCCGCACCCCACCCCCAACCGAAAGACTCCCCCGTGACCACCACCACAGCAGCGCAGGCCTCAACAACCGAACCGGAAGAAGCGATGAAGGGCCTCTTCGGTCAACTTCTTCAGTCCATGTCAGAACGGACGGAAAAAAAGATTGCCGACCTGCTCCCCCGGATGGTAGGGAAAGACCTGGCCACCCTCGTGGCCAAAGCCGTGGAAACAGAGGTACACACACACATGGGTGCGTCCCTCTCGGAAGAGCGGCTGACACAGGTCCTTGAACCGTTGCTCATGACGGCACTCCCGAAGGTTCTCTCACGGGAAATGTCCCTCCTCGAACCCATCATTCGGCACAGCATTTTCGAAATCGTGAGTCCCCTGATCAAAGAGCGCATCGATCCATTTGTCCGCGAACAAACCAATGCCGTTCGCACCGCACTGTCCAATATGGTTCGGGAACAACTCGGATCGATCGAGGGACTCGTCAAGGAAGAGATCCAACAGGCTGCCGCCAAGCAGGCCTCTGAAATGGTCGAAGCACTCGTCCATGCGATAGCCCGAGAGCAGGTCGAACAGGCCATTCAGCGTCTCGTGCCAGACCTGGCCGAAGAGCAGATCAAAGCAGAGATCACACGACTCACACAAGCCGCGTAGGACTATCGTCCACGCTCCGACTTACCCTTTCTTGCTCTTCTTACCCTTACCCCGTCTGGCTGTCGCCAGTGCCTTCACCCGCGCGACATTCTTCCGATGTTTCTTTCTCGTCTTGCGGTCTTTTTCACGGCCTGTGGCCATAGTCTCTCCAAATTGTAAAAAGTGGAAGCGGAACGAACCCCTCGCCCTCGCCTTGTGCGAGTCTGTATAACACACGGCTCTATACCCCTCAAGCGATGTGTGTTCCCCATCTTTCCTTGAGAGGCCAGCACCCGCATGTTAAGATGCGCCGCATTTCTAGCAGGATGCTGAAAAAGTCCGCCAGCGCCCATGAAGCGTGACGCGCAAGATATGCGAGAAAGGCGCGATCCAAGGTTCGAAGTTCCGAATACCTCGAACTTCGGACTTCGAACCGTCGTCCGTCTCGCTCGTCCCGCCTGTCGCGCAGTCTTGCTTGTCTCGCTCACGATTCACGAACGACGGATGAAGACTGGATGAGCACACCCCAACTCGAGAAAACCTACGATCCCAAGGCGGTCGAAGCACGTTGGTCTCAGGTCTGGGAACAGCAAGGCTATTTCCACGCCTCGCCGACCCATCCCGGCCAACCGTACTGCATCGTGATTCCCCCACCCAATGTCACGGGCTCACTGCATGTCGGCCACGCGCTGAATCATTCGATACAAGACATACTGATACGCTGGCGACGCATGCAAGGCCGCAATGTTCTCTGGCTGCCCGGCACCGATCATGCCGGAATTGCCACGCAGAACGTCGTGGAAAAGCAGCTCATGGCCGAAGGCGCCTCTCGGGAATCCATTGGACGCGAACGCTTCGTCGAGCGCGTCTGGCAATGGAAAACGACCTATGGAAACACGATCGTCAGCCAACAGAAACAACTTGGAGAATCCTGCGACTGGGACCGTCTGCGATTTACGATGGATGAGGGGCTATCGAAGGCCGTGGTCGAAGTGTTCGTTCGACTCTACGAGGATGGGTTAATCTACCGAGGCGAACGGCTTATCAACTGGTGCCCACGTTGCCTCACAGCCTTGTCCGATATCGAAGTCGAGCATGAGGAGATCAAAGGGAAACTGTATTCCATCGACTACCCGCTCGAACAGGACCCAACGATTCGTCTCACCGTAGCCACGACCAGACCTGAAACGATGCTGGGCGACACCGCCGTGGCCGTCCACCCTGAGGATCCACGTTATAACGAGTTGATTGGCAAACACGTGCGTCTGCCTCTGACCAGTCGGACCATCCCGATTGTCGGCGATGCGATCCTGGTCGATCGCGAATTCGGGACCGGAGCAGTGAAAATCACCCCGGCTCATGACTTTAACGACTTTGAGGCAGGTGAGAGACATAACCTTCCAAGGATCTCAATCTTTGACGATCATGCACGCATGGATTCTGGTGGATTGACTGAAGCAGCAGTGGACCAGGGCATCATGGGAAAGATCCTTCTACGTCCTGCACGCGACGCTCGCGCAATCATCATAGAAACCCTCCAGCAAGCTGGCCTTCTTCTCAAAACCGAAGACCATAAGATGTCTCTGGGAAAATGCTATCGCTGTAAAACTGTGGTCGAGCCATATCTGTCACCGCAATGGTTCGTCAAGATCAAACCGCTTGCCGAACCAGCAGTCAAAGCAGTTGAAGATGGACGCATTCGGATTGTTCCTGAAGGCTGGACCAATAACTACTTGGGCTGGATGCGGGATATTAAAGACTGGTGCATCTCACGACAAATCTGGTGGGGTCATCAGATTCCTGCATGGTACTGCCGGACATGCAATGGCACGGTGCTGATATCAACCAAACCGGATGGTACTTGGATCATTCCCCGTGAGGCTCAGCCAGTCGTCGCGAAGACTCAACCCCAGCTCTGCCCGGTGTGTGGGGGCAAGGATTTCATTCGCGACCCTGACGTTCTTGACACCTGGTTTTCTTCCGCCCTCTGGCCCTTCTCCACGCTGGGATGGCCTGAGCATACTCTCGATCTGAGAACCTACTACCCGACCTCGACCCTCGTCACCGGGCTCGACATTCTGTTTTTTTGGGTGGCCAGGATGATCATGATGGGCCTGAAATTCATGGGCGATGTCCCCTTCCGCGATGTCTACATCCATGCCCTCGTGCGCGATGCCGAAGGGCAGAAAATGAGCAAGTCGAAAGGCAACGTCATCGATCCACTACATGTGATGGAGCAGTTCGGCACCGACGCGCTCCGCTTCACGCTCGCCTCGATGGCCTCACCGGGACGCGACATCAAACTCGCAGAGGAACGGATCGAAGGCTATCGCAATTTTGCGAACAAGATCTGGAACGCCGCTCGTTTTGCCCACATATACCTCGCAGGTATTAAGGAGTCGATGCCTCCAACCGATCGGTCATTTCCAGGTCTTTGGATTCGAAGCAGGCTAAACGACACGATTCAGGTCGTGACTATGGAGCTAGAAGCCTACCGGTTTGACCGAGCGACTAATGCTCTCTACCACTTTTTCTGGCATGAGTACTGCGATTGGTACCTTGAATTGATCAAACCTGTTCTCCAGGACACAATGCATCCTCAAGGTTCTGCAACTCGACGGATGCTCCAGGAGACGCTCGAGGTGTTTTTGCGACTTCTTCATCCTTTCATGCCCTTTATTTCCGAAGAAATATGGCAAACCTTACCTCACACTGGTGAGACCATTGTCACTCAACCATATCCAGTCACTCAAACAGACTGGCATGACCCGTCTGCAGAAGAAACTTTTCATCTTTTTGAGCAGAGCATTGGTCTGTTCAGAACCGCCCGCGTCCTGCTGAACTATCCGCCGGGAAAAGAGGTACGCTTCTTTGTGACACATGAAGACCCTGCCGCGATTGTAAGACTGGCTACACTCGAACAGGATCTCGTACATCTCGGACGAGGCCAGATCTCGCTCACTCATGTCTCCCAGCGGCCGATGTCGAATGTACTCCGCCTCATCAGAGATGGTGTTACCGTTGGTGTTTCTGTCGAAGGAGACGTAGACCTCAACAAAGCGCTCGATCGCCTCGTGAAACAGATTGCGGAGACCGACAGGGAGTCCCAGCGGCTCGACGGCAAGCTGAAAAGTGCGGACTTTGTCTCAAAAGCTCCGCCAGAAGTGATCACCGACCATCAGGACCGCCTGCGCGCACTCTCTCGTGACCGCGCCATGTTGACCAGCAGCGAACAGCAGCTGCGCGCAATGCTGGGAGCCTAGCATGGTGGCACTGCCGGCTATTGACATCCGACGTGCGGTCCGGATGGGACTCGAAGAAGACCTCGCCCAAGGCGACATCACGACAACGGCACTCTTTTCCGAACCTACCCCTGCCCGCGCCAAGATCATCGCCCAACAACCTCTCGTCGTTGCAGGAATGGCAGCAGCCATTCAAACATTCATCGCGGTAGATGTATCCCTCAAGCTTACTCCATCCCGACGAGATGGATCGCATGCCAAAAATGGGGATGTACTATTGCGGATCGAAGGCGATGGACGATCCATCTTAATGGCTGAACGAGTCGCCCTGAACTTCCTCCAACATCTCTCCGGGATCGCCACCCTGACCAGTCACTTCTGCCACGCCGTTCATGGCTATCCAGTCACCATTATGGATACAAGAAAGACTCTCCCCGGGTGGAGAGCGCTTCAGAAATGGGCCGTGTCACTTGGTGGAGGAACGAATCACCGTGTGTCGCTCGGCGATGGCATCTTGATCAAGGACAATCATCTGGCCCTGATGAAAAACAAGAAACCGGCTGTCCTTACAGCCTGCCGGATAGCGCACGCAATGGCCTCCAAAGACAAGCCCGTAATTGTCGAAGTGGAATCGTTATCGGAAGTTCACGACGCCCTTCATGGCAAAGCCGACATCATTCTCCTGGACAATATGACTCCTGCCACAGTCAAGCAAGCGGTGAAACTCATCGACGGCCGTGCGCTGGTGGAAGTCTCGGGAGGCATCACCCTGAAGAACGTACGAGCGATGGCGGCGGCCGGCCCAGACCGCATCTCCATCGGAGCCCTCACCCATTCAGCCCCGGCCGCGACACTCAGTCTCGTACTCGAACCACCGAACCGGCTTCGCGGACCTAGCAAGTTGCAAAATAACCATGTTGGCACGCGAAAACGTTAAGGGTCCGCACATGTACTACAACAAAAAAACACACCCGCAGGATATCCTCGCGAGACAGGCGGGACGAGCGAGACGGGTCCGGTTTGTCTGGTTCATCTGGTTTCTCTGGTTTGTTTGTTGGTTGAACAAGATCAACCAGATGAACCAAACGAACCAGACAGCCGCGCTTGAGTGCGCTGGCGGACTTTTTCAGCATCCTGCTAGGTAACTCGTGCAACCCTCGCCACCGCTCACCAGAGACACGATCCACAGCACCCTGTCGACCAAGTGGCTGGGGCGTCGCATTGAACTGTTCGACGGCCTCCCTTCAACGAACCGGGAGGCCATTCAGCTCGCACAGGCAGGAGTGGAACATGGCACTGTCGTCGTCGCCGATAGCCAGACCGCCGGACGCGGGCGTCTCTCCAGAACCTGGTTTTCCCCGCCCGGTGCCAATCTCTA
>WNFB01001734.1_pt1 | contig 18793 bp, 19 predicted proteins | sample 5400501 | NCBI WGS metagenome assembly WNFB01 (sample SAMN13153341, study PRJNA577476) | soil metagenome | isolation source: 200 cm saprolite under Douglas fir tree site 2 hole 1 | place: USA:California | collected 2015-04-18 | reverse complement strand
CGAACGACGCGCCAAAGTGATTAACGCTGAGGGTGAGTTCCAGGCGGCACAGCGATTGGCCGACGCTTCACTGATCATCGAACAGCACCCGGTCGCTCTGCAATTGCGTTATCTGCAGACCCTCGCCGAAGTCGCGACTGAGAATAACTCAACCACTCTGTTCCCCATACCGATCGACCTGATCTCGCCGTTCTTGGAAGCGGTCAAGAAAAAGACGTGAGCCTACCAGCGGAAGAAAGCGACATTTGCCCTGACCTCGTGCTCCGGATGTAGGGGCGACCCCATGTGGTCGCCCGCAGCGATAGAAGGCAGCCACGCAGGACTGCCCCTACAGGTCAGAAACCTGGAACACCCGAGACCAAATGCTCCTTTCTGACTTCGACTATGACCTCACGCCCGATCTCATTGCTCAAGAGCCGGCGCCGGAGCGGACAAGTTCGCGCTTGCTGGTCGTTGAACGCCACAGCGGCCGACTCTCTCATTGTTACTTTGCGGATTTGCTTCATCTCCTACCATCTAACTGCCTGCTTGTCTTCAACGACACCCGGGTGTTTCCGGCGCGCTTGCGTGGACGGAAGGAAAGCGGGGGATCTGTTGAAGTATTGCTCTTGCACCGTGTAGCTGGAGAGGGAGAGACCTGGGAGGTCCTCTGCAAAGGGGCGCAAGGCATGCGCGCGGGGTCACGCCTGTGGTTCGCTCCTGAATTGTCGGCTGAATGGCGCAGCGCGCCGCGCGAGGGCCGTGGCGTGCTGCGGTTTTTCCCGCAGGGCGACTTGCCCGGGCTTCTCGAACGGCTCGGCGAGATACCGCTGCCGCCGTACATCAAGCGTCCTCCAGGTGGCCGCGCTCAGGACCGTGACCGATACCAGACAGTGTACGCCCGCTATCCTGGCGCAGTGGCTGCCCCTACAGCCGGTCTGCACTTCACTGACGAACTGCTTGCTGCTCTACGGGATCGTGGCCTTGAGACAGTCTTCGTGACCTTACACGTTGGCGCGGGCACCTTTCAGCCGGTCCGGGTCGAGCAAATCGAGATGCACAGGATGGAGGAAGAGGAGTACGAACTGAGCGAAGCGGCGGCTGAGCACATCAACAGGGCGAAAGCCGCGGGCCGGAAAATCATTGCCGTAGGTACGACGACGACCCGAGCCCTCGAATCAGCCCGGACGCGGGAAGGGAAAGCACAAGCTGGTCGGCGTCGGACCGACCTCTTTATTTACCCTGGCTACCGCTTTGGCGTGATCGACGGGTTGATTACCAACTTTCATCTGCCGCGTTCAACCTTGCTGCTCTTGGTCTCAGCTTTTGCCGGCCGTGAGTTGATCTTGAAAGCATATGCTGAGGCCGTGGCGCAGCGGTATCGGTTCTACAGCTACGGGGATGCAATGCTGATTGTGTAAGTGGGATCGTACTTTCTGTCTGTCTCTGTCTCACGTCGGAACTGCTACCGCCGCTCAAAATAGCAGATTGACAGACGCACTCGCCGCACCCCTTATGCCATTTGACACCCGCGAGGATAAGGCCGCATAATCGCCTCCATGAGCGGGGAACCACCAGAGAGAGCAACGGCTGACACGCGCAAACTGGCCGCCATCATGTTCACCGACATGGTGGGCTTCAGTCGCCAGATGGGTGCCGATGAAGCCCGCATGCTGCGAGTGCTGGCCGTCCATAACCAGATCATCGAACAGGCCGTGGCCGAGCATCACGGTCTCGTCATCAAAACTATCGGTGATGCCTTCCTGGTGGACTTCCCCTCGGTGGTCAATGCTGTGCAGTGCGCTCAGCGCGTGCAAGACCAATTCCATCACTACAACGCAGAAAAGGAGCCGACCGAGCAAATCCACGTCCGCATCGGCATTCACTTGGGCGACATCGTGCAACGCGAGGGTGATGTGTTTGGAGACGGGGTGAACGTCGCCTCCCGTCTGCAAGCATTGGCCGAGGCGGACACCATCTGTATCTCGCACGTCGTCTATCAGGAAGTAGAAAAGAAACTCTCTCTGGGCACGGTGGTGTCGCTGGGGCGGCCACGATTGAAGAACATTGCGCAACGCTTGCCGGTGTATGCCCTCCTGCCTAAGGGACCTCGTGGTTTCCAGCAAACTGTTCGTGTGCAGCGGCTGAAGCTCAAACAATGGCGGCGCACGTTACAAGTGGCGGTTGCGGTGTTGTTGGTGGGCGCGGGAGTGTTAGTGAAGGCCCTTTACTCTCCAGCTCCCCCGGCGCTGCCGTTCCCCGACAAGCCCTCCATTGTCGTGCTGCCGTTCATGAACATGAGTAACGACCCGGCGCAAGAGTATTTCAGCGATGGGATTACTGAGGACCTCACCACTGACCTTTCCAAGATTTCCAGCCTGTTTGTGATCTCTCGCAATTCCGCCTTCACCTACAAAGGCAAAGCGGCGAAGGTGCAGGATGTGAGCCACGAAATGGGCGTGCGATATGTGCTGGAAGGAAGCATCCGCAAAGCGAGTGACCAGGTGCGAGTTACAGCGCAGTTGATCGATGGCACCACCGGTGGTCACCTGTGGTCAGAGCGATACGACCGGCCACTTGCTGACATCTTTGCCCTGCAAGATGAGATCAGACGGGAGATTATAACCGCGCTGAAAATCAAGCTCCTGCCGGAGGAGCAGAAGCGCTTTCAGAGTTTCCCCACCGACAATGTGGAAGCCTATGACTATCTTTTACGCGGCTGGGAGTTCTTTGGACGCTTCACGAAAGAAGGGAATGAGCAGGCGCAGCGGATGTTTGAGAAGGCCATTGAACTGGACCCAACGTATGCATCGGCGTACGCAGCCGTAGGCATGACCTACTGGCAGGCTTGGCTCTGGCAATGGAATCCAAATCCCCAGGCTTTGCAGCAGGCATTTGAACGGGCACAAAAGGCGGTCAGTCTGAATGACTCCCTGGCTCAGGCCCATCAGGTACTAGGCCAAGTCTATTTCTATAAAAAGCAGCATGAGCAGGCCATCGCCGAGTTAGAGCGGGCCATCGCCAGCGATCCCAACTATGCCGATGGCTATGCAAATCTGGGAATTATCTTGGCCTATGCCGGGAGGCCGGAAGAAGGCATTGGCTGGGTGGAGAAAGCGATGCGTCTTAATCCTCGTCCTCCGATCTGGTACTCATCCTACTTAGCTACCGCTTATCGCTTAGCGGGGCGGACTGAAGAAGCGATCACCACCTTCAAGGGGGTCACTACTCGTACCCCTCAGTATCTGCCTCCCCATATTCATTTGGCTGCCATTTACAGTGAGTTAGGCCGAGAGGAAGAGGCCCGGGCTGAAGTCGCGGAGATCTTAACGCTCAATCCCAATTTCTCCTTGGAGGGGGTGAAGCAGCGGTGGCCCTTCAAAGATTCAACGGTGCTAGAGCGCTATCTTGCCGCCCTGCGTAAGGCGGGGCTGAAGTGAGGAGAAGCTTTCAGCGGTCAGCCTGGTAGAAAGGGTCATCGATCGACTTTACCTCGGTGACGGCGGTTGCAAGGCGGCGGGAAAACGACTAAAACGACCCGACAAGTCTACAAGCTCCGGGCACACAAGTGTAGTTCCCTTCCTCATGTTCGGCTTTAGCGTGATACAGAAAGACCCCGACACCCAGGCGCGTCTTGGGTCGATGTCCACGACTCACGGCGCGGTGAGGACGCCGGCGTTCATGCCAGTGGCGACGCAGGGAACGGTCAAGGCCACGACCCCACGCGAACTCCATGAGATCGGCGCCGAGATCATCTTGGCAAATGCCTACCACCTGTATCTGCGGCCTGGCGTCGAGCTTGTCGAACAGGCTGGAGGACTGCATCGTTTCATGGGGTGGGACGGTCCGATCTTGACCGATAGCGGTGGCTATCAGGTCTTTAGCCTCAAGGACCTGTGCCGAGTGAGTGAAGAAGGGGTCCGTTTCCGCTCACATCTTGATGGCTCGACCCATTTCTTGACGCCAGAAGCAGTCGTGCGCACACAGGAACGCCTCGGGGTGGATATTGCCATGGTGCTGGACGAGTGCGTGCCTGGGCCGGCCAGCTATCACGAAGCCGCGCGCGCCAACGCTCTGACCACGCGCTGGGCTGAACGTGCGTTGGCGGCGAAGACCTGTGGGGAACAGGCGCTCTTTGGCATCGTGCAGGGGGGGACTTTTCCCGACCTGCGTGAGCAAAGTGCTCGCGCGCTCGTTCGCCTCGACTTCCCCGGTTATGCCGTCGGCGGCTTGAGTGTGGGCGAAGACCCTGGTTTGACGCAGCAATTGGCCGCGTACACCGTACAGTTTCTCCCGGAACCCCGTCCACGCTATCTGATGGGAGTGGGGATGCCCGAACAACTTGTGCGATACGTTGCGCTGGGATTCGACTTGTTCGACTGCGTGCTGCCCACCAGGAACGCGCGCAACGGGACGCTGTTCACCCGTACCGGGAAGCTCAACATTCGCCGGGCGGCCAATGCCAACGATCTACGTCCCGTGGAGGAAGACTGCGGATGCTACACGTGCCGGCATTTCTCCCGCGCCTATCTTCGCCATCTGGCGGTTGCCGGAGAGATCCTCTCCGCTCGACTCAATACCCTACACAATCTGTATTTTTACCAACACTTGATGCGTTCAATGCGCGAGGCCTTGGCGACCGGTCGTTTTGCGGCTTTCGCCCGCCCGTTTCTTGAGCTGCCGGCAGTCGAGCGCGAAGAGGAAAGGGTATGGCAGATCTAGCCTACGCTCAGTCTGGTAGCGGAGGAGGACCAGGCCCGCTGGTGCAGTTCCTGCCGCTGGTCTTGGTGTTCGTGGTTTTTTATTTTCTGCTGATTCGCCCGCAACAGCAGAAGGCGAAAGCCCATCGCGAGATGATCGATAACCTGAAACGTAACGATGAAGTGGTGACCGCTGGGGGGCTCTACGGTCGGGTCGTTGAGTTGAGCGAGAAGGTCGTGACCCTCGAAATCGCACAGAATGTGCGGGTACGGGTTGATCGACCACGCATCGAGGAAGTCGTCACGGCGGGGAAACCTGGCAAGGGAAGCGGGGCTGACAAAAGTGAAGGAAAGGAGAAGTGATGCCGCGGGGAATTCTCTACCGTGCGCTGCTCATCATCGTTCTCACCTTGTGGGCGGTGCTGTACCTGGTGCCCTCGTTGACGACCACCATGCCTGAGTGGTGGCCCTCGTTTTTGCCGTCGCGCAAGATCCGCCTGGGCCTCGACCTGCGAGGCGGAACCCATTTGCTGCTGAGTGTTGATCTCGAGAAAGCGATCGAGAACGCTTTGGACCAGAACGCTGAAGAGCTTAAACGAGTGCTGCGCGAAGCCAATATCACCGGCGTGGAGGTCCAGCGCGTCGGCCAATCTCTACGTCTGCGCACGGCGATCCAAGAAGCCAAAAACGCGGCTGAGAAAATCCTCTCCGAGCAGTTTCCCATTCTGACTCGTACTGGCGCGCCGGCAGCGGCGGAAGGAGAGGTCGCGGTGGTGTTTGACCGCCGCGAGGCGCAGCGCCTGCATGAGTACGCGCTCGATCAATCGATCGAGACCCTGCGCAACCGCATCGATCAGTTCGGCGTGGCTGAACCCATTGTGCAACGCCAGGGGAGCCAGGAAATTCTCGTGCAGCTTCCTGGGATTCAGGATCCTGGGCGGGCGAAGGCCCTGATCGGGAAAACCGCCGTGTTAGAGTTCAAACTGGTTGCCGAGGGTGATAAGTCCACAGCCGGAGGGGACGGAACCGTCGTCCTGCAAGGACAGGAGATGGAGCCTCTCAGCGGTCAGATCCACAAGGTGCCCTATACCCTAGAAAAAAAGACCTTGATGACTGGGGACGTCGTTGCCGATGCGCGTGTGCGGCCGCCGACGAACGTTGAGGGGCCGTATGTGGAACTGATTTTGAACGAGCGCGGAGCCCGGCTGTTCGAAAAGATCACGGGCGAGAACGTTGGCCGGCGCCTCGCCATCATTCTCGATAACACGGTCTACTCGGCACCGGTGATCCGGGAGAAGATCGGTGGTGGCCGTGCATCGATCACCGGGAGCTTTGATATCAAAGAAGCCCGCGACCTGGCTATTGTTTTGCGCGCAGGCGCTTTACCGGCGCCGGTCACCATTGCTGAAGAGCGCACGGTCGGCCCTTCTCTCGGGAAAGACTCGATCAATCAGGGCATCTTGTCTTTCGTGGTTGGTGGTTCCTTAGTCATCGTCTTCATGGCCGTATACTACAAGGTCGCGGGCGTGCTAGCCGACTTAGCAGTGATACTGAATATCCTCTATCTCTTGGCGGCGTTGGCAGCGTTTGAGGCAACTCTCACCTTGCCCGGCATTGCCGGTATCGTGTTGACCATTGGCATGGCTGTGGATGCCAACGTGCTGATCAGCGAGCGCATGCGCGAAGAGATCCGGCTGGGCAAGAACCCTCGTGCCGCGGTTGAGTCCGGGTACGAACGAGCCCTGCCGGCGATTCTTGACTCGAACATCACGACCTTTCTCTCCGGCTTGATTCTCTTTCAGTTCGGCTCGGGTCCGGTGAAAGGGTTCGCGGTCACTTTGTGCATCGGTATTGTCAGCAGCGTATTCACTGCGGTGGTTGGCACGCGGGTGGTGTATGATTATCTCCTGGCGCGGCGGCGCCTGGTGACGATAAGTGTGTGAGCGATATGGAACTGATCAAACCTGGTACCAGTTTCGACTTTGTCCGGTTTTTCAAATGGGCGTACGGTTTCTCCCTCGCGTTGATCCTTTTGGGCCTGATATCTTTCTGGTATCACGGTGGACCGAACTATGGAGTCGATTTTGCCGGTGGCATTGTCGTACACGTCAAGTTTACGCAGCCAACTAGCATTGCGGATATTCGTCAGGCCTTAGAGGCCACGAACATTGCTAATGTGACCGTGCAGGACTTCGGGCAAGGTGGGAACGAGTTTCTCATCCGCATGCCGATCGTGGAGTCTGGCACGGCGGAACTCTCCGGCCAAGTGCAAAAAGGGCTGACTGCCAAGTTTGGCGAGCAAGCGTTCGAGGTACGGCGTGTAGAGGCCGTCGGTCCCAAGGTAGGCAGTGACCTGCGCCGTAAGGCGCTGCTCGCCGTGCTCTTTTCCACGGTGATGATGGGGGTCTATATCGCTTTTCGTTTCGAGCCGCGCTTCGGCGTTGGCGCGGCGATTGCATTGCTTCATGACGTACTGATCACCGCCGGTGCGCTTTCTTTAATGAATATGGAATTCGATCTCACCGTGGTCGCCGCATTGCTGACAATCGTCGGCTTCTCGGTTAATGACACCGTGATCGTTTGTGACCGCATCCGCGAGAACATGCGCAAGCTGCGACGAGAGAGCCTTGCCGCTATCATCAATCGTAGCGTGAATGAGACCCTGAGTCGGACGATCATCACCACCGGCACAGCAGTGCTGGTGATTATCGCGCTGTTTTTCCTGGGTGGGGGGGTCATTCACGCCTTTGCTTTCGCGTTGCTGGTCGGCTTTACCATTGGCACCTATTCATCGATTTACGTGGCGAGCCCCTTTGTCCTATTGTTTGAAAAGGAGGGGAAGCGGCGGTGACCGCACCTGCACGACGTTGGGTGATGCGCACTCCTGACCCCGCTCGGGTCGAGGCGCTGCTTGCTGCGGCGGGGTCTAGTTCTCTCTCTCCTCTGCTTGCCTGCCTGCTGATCAATCGAGGCATCGATACCCCGGAGAAGGCGGCCACTTTTCTTTCTCCCTCTCTGCGTGAGGGACTGCGCTCGCCTCTTTTGTTTCCCGACATGCCGCGGGCAACCGAGCGGCTGCTGCGCGCGCGTGCCGGCGGTGAACGGGTGTGTGTATACGGCGATTACGATGTCGATGGGGTCACTGGCAGTTCTCAGCTCCTGCTGTTTCTCCGCGAACTGGGGATGCAGCCGGACCTGTACATTCCGCACCGTACCCGTGAGGGGTACGGGCTCAATGCCCAGGCCGTTAAGCTGATCGCTGACCGCGGGACCAAAGTCATGGTGACGGCGGACTGCGGCGCGACTGCCCACGCGGAGATTAGCCTGGCGCAAAGCCTGGGAATCGACGTGATCGTGTGCGATCACCATCATGTCCCTGAGCAGCGGCCGCCGGCTTATGCCGTCCTCAATCCGATGGAGAAAGAGTGCGCCTTTTCCTTCACCGGTCTCTCCGGCGCAGGAGTAGTTTTTTACCTGCTCATGGGGCTGCGGATGCGTTTGCGTGAACAGGGTGAGAAGCAGGTGCCTGACCTGCGGCGCTATCTCGACCTGGTCACTTTGGGAACGGTTGCGGACCTCGTGCCGTTGGTGGAAGAGAACCGCGTGCTCGTGATTCACGGCCTCAAAGAAATTGAGCATAGCCAACGGCCGGGCATTCGCGCCTTGAAAGAAGTAAGTGGTGATGCCGAGGTATCGAGTAGTTACATCGGCTTTCGCTTGGGACCACGGCTCAACGCCGGCGGCCGACTGGCCGAAGCGCAGAAAGCGGTCGAGTTACTGACCACGACAGACGGGGAGCGGGCTCGGGCTCTGGCCGCCGATCTCGATCAGGAAAATCGTGCCCGCCAAGGCATCGAAGAGACGATCCTCAACCAAGCGGTCGCCATGGTTGGGGCGTGGCCGGACCTGGCGGAGCGGCGCAGCATCGTTCTGGCTTCGGCCGAATGGCACCCCGGAGTGATCGGTATTGTGGCGTCGCGCCTGGTGGAACGTTTCCATCGTCCTACCTTCTTGATCGCCCTCGATGGCGGCAAGGGGAAAGGCTCGGGGCGCAGTCCCAAGACCTTTCATCTGTATGAAGGACTTAAAGCCTGCGCAGACCTGCTCGATGGCTACGGTGGGCACCGCCAAGCCGCCGGTTTGTCGATCAAAGCAAACCAAGTGGCTGCGCTCGCCGAACGGTTCGAGGCGGTCGCGCGGTCACGGTTGAGCGCCGACGATCTAGTGCCGGTGAGTGAAGTCGATGCTGAAATGGACCTCTCACTGCTGGGCGCGCAGACTGTGGCTGAGGTGCGCCGACTCGAACCCTATGGACAAGGCAATCCAGAACCGATCTTCCTCGCTCACGAGGTCCAGGTGGTGGCTCTGCGCAGAGTGGGAGGAAACCCGCTGTTGGGCCGACCCGGTCACCTGAAATTAGTTCTCCGCTCATCTCACGGTGGGCGGCCAGTGGACGCTATTGGATTTGGCATGGCTGATCTGCCGATAGGCCAGGGCGGGCGGGTCGATATACTCTATACGCCGGAGATCAATGTGTGGAACGGTGCCGCTAGTTTGCAATTGCGCCTACGAGATCTGCGAATAATTCAGTAACTCTGCAGAATTGCACGGGTATTGACCATGTCCGGGTGTTGTGCCATACTCCCTCCCGCTCATTCGCCCATTCTTAGGCATGTGCTGTTATGGGAGAGAAGGAAGAGACCCTGCTCAACAGTCGGCAAGCGGCTGAGATTCTGGACCTAAGCCCGGATACGGTCAACGAGCTGGCTCGTAAACACACCCTGCCTGGGATCAAACGAGGCAGACAGTGGCGGTTTCGCCGTCGTGACATTGTGTTCTTTAAGAAGCATCTGCAGGAACAAGTGGCGGCCTGAATTTCTGGGGGAGGATGTGTGATTTCTGAGTTGAAGGAGGGGAGTCGCAGAAATCCCCACGAGAGCAAAATCTATTCAGAGTTCTCCCATCTCTACGACAAGATCTTTTCCCGCTTTTTCTGCGAGCGTATCAACTCCGTCATCACGAACCTCAACATCTCACCAGGAGCCAAAGTTCTCGAGGTGGGAATCGGGACGGGGTTGTCCCTGGCTGCGTATCCCCCGCATTGCGAGGTGACCGGGGTCGACTTGGCGCCGGATATGCTGGAACGGGCGCGACAAAAAGCGGAGGAGAATGGCTGGCGTCATTTCCGTCTTTTAGAGATGGACGCCCTGAACCTCGAATTCCCCGATAACTCGTTTGACTACGTGACTTCGTTCCACGTCATTAGTGTGGTGCCTGACCCGGTGCGCATGTTGCGAGAGATCCACCGGGTCTGTAAGCCTGGCGGTACAGTAGTGATCATCAATCATTTCCGCACCACCAAGCCTGTGCTTGGCCCTCTGGTCGGTGCGCTCGATCCGGTCACCCGTCTTCTAGGCTGGAGTGCTTCGTTACGATTGTCTCAGGCGTTCGACGGCGTGCCGTTGCGTATCGAAAAGCGCTTCAAGACCTCGCCCTTCTCGTTGTTTACCGTCGTCCTGGCGCAGAATCTGAAAGAGATCGAGATCCGCAACGGCGTGGTGCATTGAGGAAGAAGCTTTCAGCTATCAGCCTTCAGCGAAGACAAAAAGAGAATATCGTTCCTTGCTTTGCTGATTGCTGAACGCTGACGGCTGACCGCTCTCTTGCTACTTCAACTCAATCGAGACCTGCCGATAACGTGTCTCGCCCACGTTCGTCAGAACATGGGTAACGCCTTTGACTGGCGGCATGAAGACCTCAGCAAAGTTCGGCTGCATGGTCTGACCTTCTGGTTCCGGTCCGGCTTTGGTGATCCTGAGCTTGCTGCTCTCTAAGCAGATGACGATCTCGTCGAGTTCGTGAGTATGCTGAGGAGTGGACTGACCCGGCTCCAGAGTCAGACTCCAGGCTTTTACCCGACTATTTTCGAAGAGGAGCGCCGGGGCGGCGACCGTCCCAGCAGCGCTGACTTGCGCACGCAGGAACACGGTCAGCATGAGCGCCACACCGGCTACGCCAAGAGTGATCCCCACCGCTAAGCCAAGAGCGAACCGTTTCATGGAGAAGTCGCTTTCCCAAGAATACGGGCAATGGGAAAATTGCCCCTCCTACTTGTTGACGCGAGACAGGTAGCTGCCCGTCTCGGTATCGACCCGCACCGTATCCCCTGTGCCGATGAAGCTCGGCACGCGGACGACCAGGCCGGTCTCGGTCGTCGCGGGCTTGAGTTCGTTGGTGACGGTCGCGGTCTTCATGGTCGGTGGTGCGTCGGTGACCTGCAGATCGACGGTCTTGGGTAAGGAGATGCCCATCGGCTGTCCGTCGTACATGTCGATCTTGATCTTCAGGTTCGGCGCGAGATAGAGCACGGAATCACCCAGCATATCCTTGGACAGGGTGATTTGCTCGTAGTTGTCTGAATTCATGAAATGGAACTCGTCTCCTGATTGGTAGAGATATTCCATCTCCTGCTGTTCGAGAGAGACGCGATCGACCTTCTCTTCAGAGCGGAACTTATATTCAGTCTGCAGACCGGAGCGCAAGTTGCGCATCTTGGTCTGGACGAAGCCCCGTTTGTTGCCGGGGGTGATGTGGATGAGCTCCATGAGGCGGTGGAGATCATTTTGATGCATGACAACCATCCCCACACGCAACTGGGTTGCCGGTACGAGCATATAGCTGATCCTCCTGGAGTAACGAACGGAAGTTCCGCTACTGTAGCATCCGCTCGCTGACACCGGCAAGCGGATTACTGTAACTGTTCTTCCGGCAGGGAGGGCGGCGCCAGGATGGGAGAGGCATGGTGATGCACGAGGAACCATTGCCCGTCGCGTTTCTCGAAGAGATTGGTCGTGAGGATCTGGGAGCGCGAGGGCCCGTCATAACCGCGCGATTCGAGGTCCTCGATCAAGACGACCCAGGCGAGCGATCCTGAGACCTGCACGCGCACATCGTTTAGCGTAAAGCGCATGCCAAAGGTATTGGCAAAGATCCGTTCCCAGCTTGCCATAATCGGTCCCCACCCGGACAAAAGTGGCCAGCCTGGGTGCACGCACTTGATGTAGCTGGCGCGCAGCCAGACCTTTTCCATCTCTTGCACATCCAGGGTCTCAAACGCTTGGTAGAACGCCGCGTTCGCCGCGGTCACGGCTTTGCTCTCATCCGTACTCATGTTCCTCTCCTCAATTCGGCATGTACAAATCCCCCTTTAATCCCCCCTTTACAAAAGGGGGGAAGCGCAAAGCGCGGGGGGGGATTTGTATGTGTCGGCAGCACCGTTTGTCATTTTTCTCCAGACTTTAAGGTTTAGGAGCCATAAAGACCAGCACCGTCAGTCGGTCAGGTCCAGCGTTACGCATACTGTGCTCCGCGCCCGCGGGCGCGAGGGCGATACTACCAGGACCCAGTTCTCTGGTTTCTTGACCGACACGGACCTGTCCTCTGCCTTGTAGCACGTAATACACCTTGTCTGACCCTTTATGCGCGTGGGCAGTCTGTTCCTGACCTGGCTCAAAGCAGTAGACATCACAAAACATCCGCTCCGTGTCGAAGAGGTTGACCTTCTTCATCTTGTCAGCTGCAAAGCTGATCTGGGATAATACATCTTTGAAGACTTCCATACTGGTCCTCATCGTTTCGTGACAAGATTGTGGACTGAGAAAAGGCAGTCTTTCTTCCGCTATTCTGTATCGGCTTATCCTGCGTCCCTGAATGTATACTGCTCCTGTCTGGCAGAGACAAGCGACCGGAGATTTCTTTGCAAGCAGGAAAATTGCGTGTTATGGAGCAGGAGGGAAGGATAGGGGGTGCGTCAATGACCATCAGCGAGCCAAGCACGCGTGCGCTGCGGGAGGCGATAGCCGCCCTGGAGCCCAACCGATGGCTCCGGGACGACATCATTGAGGCGCTGGACGAGGCGAGCAAAGCGGTAAGCATCGTCTCCTTTTATCAGCGCTATTTCAACCGCCTCATTCTCGCCTTTGATAATCCAGAAGACGCCGAACTCGTAGATTTCCTCTCCTCGCGCATGCGTGAGTCAGAAGAGGTGGTGAACGCCCACGTCGAGAGCCAGCGTGACCATCTGCGCCATACCATCCATGACTTTCTCCTTGACTATCTCTTCCTGAATGCGACATCGTACTTTCACCCAATCGCAGAGGCTTTCGCTCGTCGTGTGGGTTATCGTGGCGACCCTATGTCATGCCTGAACTACACCTACTTTCTCGCGGCACACTTTCACGACCTTGGATATCCTGTCCAGTTTCATCAGTATTTGCTAGAGTTCGTGCGGCAAGTCGCTTCGGATTTTCCTCACGTCATCCATATGGAGCGCAGTTCTCTTATGAGGTATGGGAGCGACGCACCGCTGACGTCATTATTCGCGTGGCGGGCGGGCCTCTATGGAGACGCGGAGGGCAGTGAAGGGAACATCTCCACTCTCCCGGCGCGTGCCGTTCGGGAGCAGGTTGATATCCCTGACCACGCACTAACTGCTGCCTTTTTGCTATGGGACCGTGCGACGGAGCACGAATCAGGACCGTCTTCCGGAGAACGCTTTACTGCACCGGTTCTCCGGACTGCTGCGCTGGCCTGTGCGAGCCATAACTTTCAGTACTTGGTTCGTCACAGCAAATGGTATCGTATCTCCCTCGCTCGTGACCCGGCGTCGTTTCTGCTGCAGCTTGTCGATGAGATCCAAGACTGGAGCCGCGAACGGATCGATGTCGATCTGTTGGGGGACATAGGCAGAGAGGTGGAGAAGCACCGCCGACGCGAGACGTTGGACTGGTTCCTGCGGTCAAGTCGTACCTTTCAGTGGTTACAGCACCCGGGCGGTAGCGACGTTGGAATCACAGGGGAAGATGGAGCGCGGCTACCTATCGAGGAAGTGGATGAGGTACTCGCAAAGGAGTCAGGGACTGTGCGCCCGGAGCACCTCGGCTTGGTTCGGGAACTTGCGGTACGCAGCCTATTCCACCACAAGCTCGAGTTCCCGCCGCAGACTGAAGAAGAAGCCAAGACCTGGGTCGATATGGCGCTCAGATATCGTGACCTCGGCGAGAAAGATTACTTCGCCTCGCATCCTACCATCCCTGCGAGATGGTGGGCGATGTACAGGCATCACATGCTGCTGACCGGCGCCTATGTGTCATCCCGGCCCTATCCAGAGTTGTATGATCGGATGCAGTTCTGGCGTGATTGGGAAGACCGAAGGAAAGAAGGGAAGTGCTGGATTGAGAATGCCCAGGTAGGGGAACCGGTCAGGGACTACGGGTTGGCCATATGGACCTTAGACCGAGCGAGGGTTGACCTGGCAAGCCTCTGGAATGAGCCAGTCACTGGCCCAGCCGATGGCAAACGGATTATCAATCGCTTCGAAGAAGCCATCCAGCTCGCCAAGAGGGCTTTCCTTCACCGTCGGCGGGCGATTGAGTGGGGAACCGGCAAGGCGATTGATGGATACGAGACGTTGGCCCAGGGACTCGCGGACCAGGCGAGCGGTTACGACGTGGTCATCAGGGATTGTTGGGAGGTCCTCGAAAAAAAACTGAAAGAGGATCCGCGGGGTGTTGTTATACGGATGACGGTAGAGTTCGAGCGCGAGATCCGTGCTCTGTGGGAACGTGCGCGTAGGGTGTTACGTCCCAAGGAGACGCTTGCTCGATTCTATGCCCGCTGTGCGCGCACAGCTGCCTATGCCGCGTCCATACAGAGATACCTGCGTTCCAGAGAACGGGCCAGCCTAAGTGGCAACAGCCCCTGACGACGAGGAACATAAACCGCCGAGTGGATTGATGATACGCTGCCGGCATACTCGGGTACCGCCGCGCTCACGCGCTGGGCGGTACAGCTTTGCCAAAATGGTGGTGAAGGTGGGGTGATGCCCAAGATTAGTCGCTTCTTCGGTATTGTGATTCGGATGTTCTGCTCGCTAGAGTGAAGAAATGTTCCCACGAGTAACGAGCGTAAAGTATCTCCATGACTACATCCTGGAGCTGATCTTTAGTGATGGCTTTCACGGCTATGTTGACTGGCGGGAGCGGCTAGAGAAGGCGAATCCGGCGGGTGTCTTTGGTCCGCTGCGAGACCTGTCCTACTTTGCCCAAGTCGAACTTTGGACTGAGGCCGGGACGATCCGTTGGCCTAACGGCGCCGATATTTGCCCTGATGTCCTCTACAGCAAGGCAACCGGGATGCCGCTGCCGGATTTCCGTGAGCCCGAATCGGCACGGACCGACCCTCTGATATGACAACGAGGATATGAAGCTGCTACAGAAAAAGTCAGTGGGAAGAAAGAAACTCCGATACCACTACGACCGTGAAGCGGACGGCATGTACTTTTACTTTGACCGCCCGCATAGAGCAAAGATGCTTGAGGTTGATGACGATTTCATCCTCCGTCTAGATTCTATAACTGAAGAAGTGGTGGGGATGACGGTCAGTAGCTTCTCCCGCCACTTTCCTTTCCTACGAGGCAGGATGCCGGATGACGGCGAGGTAGAGACAGACGAGGTGGTGAAAGCCCTCCTCGCGGCATGAGCTACCCTCCTATACGGCAAGTTTCTTCTCACCGGCTTTTGAGGAAAATCTCTCCGTTGCTATGAGCCTCTGGGAAATGTTGGAAGCCCTGGGAGGGAGATGTGCCTGAACTGCCTGAAGTGGAAACCGTTCGGCGCAGTCTTGAGCGGTTGATCGTCGGTCAGACCATTGCCGCGGTCGAGGTGCGCGAGCCGCGCTTGCGCCGACCGCTGGCTGCGGACTTCACTGCATCCCTGGCCGGCCGCGCTATTTGTCAGGTTGGGCGCCGCGGCAAGTATCTCCACGTCGGTTTGGACAACGGCCAGGTGTGGCTGATCCATTTGGGGATGACCGGGCAACTAGTGGTTGGTCACCCAGACGAATCACCACGGCCGCACGATCACGTCATCATTGTCCTGAGCAATGGACAGTGCCTGCGCTACAACGACACCCGTCGGTTTGGACTGATGGCGGTCGGGAGCGAAGAGGAAGTTGCCGCCTGGACCGGTCTGGGGGTTGAACCGCTCAGCCTGGCGTTTTCTCCCCGGTATCTGTGGAGCAAGACGCAAAACACCCAGCGCACCATAAAAGACGTGTTGATGGATCAGCGCGTAGTAGCGGGGATCGGCAACATCTACGCCAGCGAACTGCTCTTTCGCGCGGGAGTGCGACCGGCCTGCGTTGCCGCGACCCTGAGCCGGCAGGCGGTCGAGCGGATCGTCAAAGCCGCGAAGGCCGTGCTGCGCGAAGCGATTCGTCACCGTGGCAGTTCGATTTCAGACTACCTGGACGGGGAGGGGCAGCCTGGCAGCTTTCAGGCGCGTTTCCGCGTGTATGACCGGGAAGGCGAACCGTGCCGGGTGTGTGCGACGCCGATTCAACGTGAGGTCCGCGGCGGGCGCAGCGCATTTTTTTGTCCGGCCTGCCAACTGTAAGAACACGAACACGGCGCCGTTCACCCGGCGAAAAGCCTGTCCTGAACGAAGGCGAAGGAGGCTTAAGGGGACGGGCCAGGAGTCGCTCGTTCTCAAACCGTGCATACCGAAGTGGTTCTCATTTGCATGCAGTACACCAGCGCCACACATCGCCCGGCCATCAATGTCCGGGCTACCGCACGACGCCGGCTCAAGCCGGCTAGCCCCCTTCAGGGGGCGTTGTTTTGTAGCTCGGCGATTGATCGCCGAGCGTTTGGGGGTTGTGCCACAGACAACCGAAAACCGCTATGAGCTTTTCACAGCATGACTAAATGGTGTCCCATTTCAATCAAGAAGTTGAGATTACTCTTGTCTTCCCTGCCATTTCCCTGGCATACTGGAAAGCCAGGGAGGCAGTGCGAATCTTTCGAAGAGGAGGCGGCAGGCGTGGATCTTCCCCAGTGTCAGAAATGTGGCCACGGAGTACTTGTACCGCTCTCGGACTTCGGTCCGCGTGGAGCGTCTCTTGAGTACAAAGTCTGGGCCTGCATCAACCCGACCTGTGGTTTTACCATCCGCATCGACAAAGGAGTGGTGATCTACGGGCGCAAGGTCGGTGACTCCCGGCAGCGCATTGACGAGCCGTGACCGCGTTGCTTGTTGACCTCTTCTCTCGTGACGGTTCTGTCGAGAATCCTCTTGAGACTCTCTGCGGTGCCTGTCAGTCTTCTGTTTTGTCTCTCCGTCCCTTCCGCTCAGGAGGGGAGATGCACGTCCGGGCAGTTCCTCTATGCGCGGCGCAACGCGCGGCCCGGGCGGGCGCCGGTGTGCCGCCCGTTGCGCGTGACCGGCACGCCGTTGACGAAAACATGGCGCACCCCCGCGGGGTACTGTCGAGGGTCAGCGTAGGTGCCGGTATCCATGATGGTTGCGGGATCGAACACCACTAGGTCAGCGTAGAATCCGGCGCGCACGAACCCGCGTTCATGCAAACGAAACTTCGTGGCCGGGAAACCAGTCATACGATACACGGCCTCCGCCAGCGGGAGCAGACCCTCGGCGCGCGCGTAACGCCCCAGTACGCGCGGGAACGTGCCATATAACCGCGGGTGAGGTTTCGCGCCTGCGGCGGGGACGCCGTCGGAGCCGATCATTGTCGTGGGATGGCGCATGACCGTGCGCACATCGGCCTCGTCCATCGTCTCAAGAACGACAACCACTCCCCTCCCTTCCTCGTCGAGGACCCGCTGAGCAGCCGCTTCCGCCGGCAGGCCAAACTGTTCGCAGAGGTCCTGGAGGGTCTTGCCTTCATACTCAGGGTGACGCGGTGCCGAGGCGAGGAGGATGTCCTTGGGCGCAACTCGGCCAATGCCGCCCTGAGCCCCCTGCTCGTTAAGGGCGTTGTTCTGTATGACGGCGGTGAGGACGGTGCTGCCGGAGGTATAGGGGTACTGATCGGCAGTCACCTCAACACCTCGGGCTCGCGCTTCCTCCAGCAAGCGCAGCGAATCGCGTACCCGCCCCCAGTTCTCTTTCCCGCTCGCCTTGTGATGCGAGATCTGCACGGGGACCCCGCTCGCCTCGCCGATGTGCAGAGCCTCGCGGATCGACTCCAGCAACCCACCTGCCTCGTTGCGCATATGGGTGGTGTAGAGCCCGCCTGCCGCTGCGACCTCCTCAGCAAGAGTGACAATTTCCTCGGTCTGGGCATAGCGTCCGGGTTCGTAGATCAAACCGGTAGAGAAACCGATGGCTCCCGCCTCCAGCCCTTCCCGCAGAGCATCTCGCATCTGCGTCAGCTCCTCTGCTGTGGGTGCGCGTTGCGCATTGCCCATGGCCGCGAAGCGCAGGGTGTTGTGTCCCACCAGGGCTGCGACGTTCAGGCTTGGCGGATCGCGGTCAATCGCCTGCAAGTATCCGGCGTGACCGTCCCAGCGAGGCAGCTCCGTGTCGGGGTAGAGGAGGCGAAAGAACAGCCCCGCAGCTTGGTAGGGAGCAACGCCCATCCCGCAGTTGCCCACGACATCGGTCGTCACCCCTTGCATGACCTTGAAGTCCATTGCGGGAGACAGGAGGACAGCGAGGTCATCGTGGCTGTGCACGTCGATGAACCCGGGGGCGAGCGCGAGGCCGGTGGCATCAAGCACAGTGCCTGCTTCTTCCCCAAGCTGTTGACCCACCGCAGCAATACGGTCGCCCCGCAAGGCCACGTCGGCCCTGACTGGCGAACCGCCACTCCCGTCATAGACAGTGGCGTTGCGGATAAGGACGTCCCAGCGGTCACTTGCCATAGGCGTGCTCCTCCTTGGTCGGCGTCCAGACGTTAGCACCGAGGAGCCGGCGAACACAAGAACTGCGCGTGAAATATCCCTCTCCAGAACTTTCTGCTACAAACCGAAGACGCAACTTTTCTTTCCGAGTGAGTGGCGGAACGGACGATGAACCGAGAACAGATGATCAACTGCCTGGACGGCCGCACGTGGGATGTCATCGTCATCGGTGGCGGCGCGACCGGCCTGGGGGTGGCGGTCGATGCCCAGACGCGCGGATACCAAACCCTGCTGCTCGAACAGCACGACTTCGCCAAAGGCACCTCGAGCCGTAGCACCAAACTCGTCCACGGTGGTGTCAGGTACTTGCAGCAGGGCAACATCTCTCTGGTGATCGAGGCACTGCGGGAGC
>WNFB01001733.1_pt1 | contig 18796 bp, 23 predicted proteins | sample 5400501 | NCBI WGS metagenome assembly WNFB01 (sample SAMN13153341, study PRJNA577476) | soil metagenome | isolation source: 200 cm saprolite under Douglas fir tree site 2 hole 1 | place: USA:California | collected 2015-04-18 | reverse complement strand
CCGAGGATGCCGCGGACTATCTCAAACTTCACGAAGAGCATCTGTCGCGCGGACTTCGCCACCGAGGCCTCGTGCTCACGAGCGCACGCGGCTTTCCACGCAGTCGAGCTGGGATTGGCCGACTCGTGCGGGCCCTCGACCGCCTGCTGAGGAGCCGACCAGGTGACGATTCGCTGATGGCGGACGTCCTGTGGCTGTAGCCGCAATCCTGAGCCGTGATTCTTGTCCCGCCAGCCGAGGAGCGTGCTGTGTAGCGCCTCATGGCTGAACGCCGGCAGCGAGGCACGTGGAGCTGCCGCACAAGCCAATAGGTCGGTTCCGATCAACAAAACACGAGAGGCAGTACGTTGGGGACGATTCATCGATTGATGGCCGGCGCGAGGGCACTTGCAGTGCTCACGGCCGGCGCGAAGCCTGGCGCCTAGCCACCCGCTGAATATGGTTGCCCGGGCGGCGTGGATCATCAACCGAGTGAACCCAATCGTGACCATGGATGACTCATCAAGCCCGACAAGAAGCGTTATGGACGGGGCAATTCGACAGGCGGCCTCTAAGGAGACGCATGGATTGATGCATGTCGACCGGATCGACTTTGTCGGACGTCATGACAACGGCGCCCGCTCGGTCGCCTACATCTTCTACGTCTATTTCTCCGACTCGAGCGGCATTGAGTACGAGCGCTTCGTACGGGTACTTCGCACTTCTGATGGAACCCTCCAGGTTCTGGCCCCATGAGCGGTAGCGATAGGTTGGCGTCAGCGGTGGCGCGGCGGCATGAAAGTGTGTCGCGTATGACCGTTCCGCCGGGTCGCGGCGTGACAAATTCGAATAGAAATCGATCGATTCAGCGATTTCTGGACGAGAGTTCTCAGGATTCGGGACCGTAAGGCCCCGGGTTCAAAACCCGGCCCCCGACCAGCCCCTCGCGGCAGAATGTGGGCATGCCGCCGCCGGCCACCAACACCGACTCACTAATCGCACGAGCAAAAGCGCGGGCAATGCGGATGACCATGGCCGCCAGGCCTCGTCTTCGCACTGTGATCCTGACGTGCATGGACGCGCGCATAGACCCAGCGCTCCTTTTTGGCTTGAAACCGGGTGAGGCGCACATCCTGCGAAACGCGGGCGCACGCGCTACTCCGGATGTCCTGCGCTCGCTTGCGGTGTCCCAGGCGCTGCTTGGGACGACAGAGGTGTTGGTGCTCGGCCACACCCGGTGCGGTCTCCTTGGTCGTACGGAAAACGAGGTCGCGCACGTAGTGGAGCAAGCAACCGGCCACCGACCAACCGTGCCGATGGGATGTTTCCCGGATCTGGATGCCGCGGTGCAGGAGTCTGTTGAGGCGATCCGCAGCTGCGAATTTCTCGGGCACCGCGAATCCGTTCGAGGCTACGTCCTCAACATCGAGGAAGGCTTCGTCCGCGAGCTCGGCGAACCTCCCGCCGCCCAAAGATCCGTGCGCATGTCACCGTCATCAATTCTCGGGCTGGGTACGCTCCGGGCCGATGTTCTCAATTTCGATCGCAACTTCAAACGACGACCGTAGCGTGCACACGTCTTAGCCGATTCGCCTGATAGCGAGCGACATCGACGGAACGTTGATCTGTTTTAAGTTGGCTGCTCGGTTGCGCGCCATCCGCATGTTGCAGGCGGCGCCGAACGGACCTGGCAATAATGCGGGATTATCCGCATAGGGAGCGGCTAGGACCAGTCCCGAAGTCGGAGCGCCTTGATTCTTGAAAACTCGGCCGCGTTCGCTGTGACAAGCGTTGCCCCAAGTCGCTGAGCTTGGCCGGCAATGAGGACGTCGTAGGCCCCGATCGGCCGACCCGAGACTTCAAGCGCCGCACGGATGCGGCCAGCGTTGTCCGCGTCCTCAAGGCTGAAGTCGATAATCTCGATCGGGCCGCCCATGAAGGTTGCGAGGCGCTCGGTGTTGACCTTCGGCCGCGCGCTCTTCGCGACTCCATACCAGAGTTCGAACAACGCGACGGATGACGTCGCAATGTCGTCACCCCTTCTTATCGCTCGATCGAAACGCCGCCGGACTGACTCTGGTCGGCCATTGATGAGAGCGATGCAAGCGTTTGTATCGAGCAGAAAGGTCAATCGAAGACGTCGCGGGAGGGTGTGGCAGGCTGACGACGGCCGCCCGGCATGATTTCTTCGCCTTGGAACTTGTCGAGCTCGCCGAACCAGGACTTCAGGTCGAAGTACGGTTCGAGCAGGACGCCCGTGCCGCTGCGGCGAATCCGCACCCTGTCGCCGCGGAACCGAAATTCCTGCGGCAGCCTGACGGCCTGGCTTCGGCCGTTTCGGAACAGCTTGGCAGTCGTTCGATCAGCCACGAAGTATCGCCTCCAAATGATCTATACCAAGAGTATAGGCCCATGTAGTAGTTCATGTAGTAATCCACCGAAAGAATGCCTCAAATCTGGGCGCGGAGTCGGCAGAGTTAGGACCTTCGAACTGAAATCGCCGAACAAGGGCATGGATGGATAGGTTCCGGTCTGATTCGGGACCGTGAGGCCCCGGGCTCAAATCCCGGGCCCCCGACTCTAGACCGAAGATTCCTTATCTGAACTGATCCGCGCGGGAGCCAGCGCACCGACTTAGCGCAGGTAGTGGTCCGCCAAGAGCTTGGCAGGGGTGGAAAGGCTCCCTGCTGGTCCGTGGAAAAGGCAGACCAACTGTTGTGGCCTGTGCCCAGGGCCGGACAGAAGCGCGGACTCGTCGCTGGTGAACCAACGGGAACTGAATGTCGTGCATGGGTCTGGTTCGCAATGCTCCACTTTGACATTCAAGTTCGGTTTGATGCCGGCCATCGCGGGCAAGAGGTGATTCAGAACTTGCGCGGGAGTCATCCGGAGCGTTCGGCACGCATCGACACTTTCATCCAGGCGGCGTTATCGCGGTAGTAGCGCTCAGTTTTGCCCGTCTTCGAACTAATCGAGATCACGTAGGTGTCGTTCGTGAGTCTCATATGTCGGCTGTGTCCTCCCGCTCCACCAGATGACGACTCCACGGAAACCGGGCCTGGGAGAATTGGTAACAAATTGTTGCAGCTAGAAAGTGACGGTGAGGGGCCTTGAAGTTCGCTGAGCTGGCCGCGAACCTGGACCAGATGGAGGCTACGAGCAGCCGGAACGAGCTCGTTCGCATCCTGTCCGATGTGTACCGGGCGAGTTCGACGGACGAGGTCGAGCCGATCACATACTTGATCCAGGGTCGACTCGCGCCTTTCTTCGAGCCGGTGGAGATCGGACTCGGCGAGAGGCTGCTCATCACCGCGATTGCGACCGCCTACGGCATTCCGAAGGAGGAGGTCACCAAGCTGAACCGTCAGGCCGGCGACCTCGGCGTCACCGCGCAGCGCCTGGCGCCGGCCTCGCCCGGTGATTCGCCTTCGGTTGTGGAAGTGCACCATCGCCTGTCTCAGATCGCCGCCGCAGGCGGTGCCGGCAGCCAGCAGCAGAAACTCGACGGCTTCAGCGGCCTGCTTGGCGATGTGGATCCCATCTCGGCCAAACACCTCGTGCGCATGACCCTGGGCAAGATGCGGCTGGGAATCGGCGACCCGACCGTGCTCGATGCCCTGTCGTTCGCAAAGCGAGGAGACCGCTCCCTACGACCGGTCCTCGAGGCTGCGTACAACCGGACCTCCGACCTGGGCCTCATCACGCGGACGCTCTGGGACGCTGGCGAGGCCGGGCTCGACGTGCTGAAGGTCAGGGCCCGCCACCCTCTCCGCCCGCAGCTTGCGGAGCGCCTTCCCAACCCGGAAGCGGTGATTAAGAAGCTTGGGACCGTTGGCGTGCAGCCGAAGTACGACGGCTTGCGCGTCCAGATCCATAAGGACGCAGCCGAGGTGAGCATCTTCTCGAGAAACCTGGAGTCGATGACGGAGATGTTCCCGGAGCTGGTCGCCGCCGCCGCCGGCCTGGAGGCCGAGAGCGTCATCCTCGACGGCGAGGCGATCGCCTACAACCCGGAGTCGGAGGAGTACGTCCCTTTCCAGGAGACGACCGCGCGCCGGCGCAAGGAGGGCATCGAGGAATTTGCCGCTCGAGCGCCGATGCGGGCGTTCGTCTTCGACGTGATGTTCCGCGACGGATCCGACCTGACGGCGTTGCCGTACGAGCGGCGCTTCGAGATAGTTGAGGAGCTGCTCAGGGAGTCGGACACGCTCCTGACGGCGCCGCTGATGAAGACCGATTCGGCTGAGGTGCTCACCCGGGAGCTGCTTGACAACATCAGCCGCGGCCTGGAAGGGGTCGTGGCCAAGCGACTCGACTCGCCGTACCAGGCGGGTGCCCGCAACTTCAACTGGGTGAAGCTGAAACGGAACACAAGTGGCCAACTGACCGACACCATCGACGTCGTGCTCCTCGGCTACTACCGCGGCAAAGGCAAGCGGGCAGAGTTCGGCGCGGGCGCTCTGCTCGCAGGCGTCTACGACACCGACAAGGACGAGTTCGTGACCATCAGCAAGCTCGGCACGGGCCTTTCCGACCAGGGCTGGCGTGAGCTCCACCAGCGCTTGGCCGGCATCGAGGTCGCGGAGAAGCCGGCGCGTGTGAATTCGCTCCTTCTCCCCGATGCCTGGCTGGAGCCGGCGATCGTCGTGGAAGTGTTGGCCGACGAGATCACCCCGAGCCCGCGCCACACGGCCGGAATGACCGGGGACCGGCCGGGCTTCGCGCTGCGCTTCCCACGGATCGTCTCACTGCGCACCGCGGACAAGAAGGCCGAGGACGCTACAAGCGTCCGCGAGATTCGTGAGATGTTCGAGCAACAGCGACAGCCGGGCCGCGGTCGACCCAGCTGAACGACCTACGCTGACCCCGAGATAGCAGGCAAGCTTTGGCAGGTCAGCGCCGACCTGGTCGGCACGACACCATCCCGTGAATCCTCGGGCGAGCGCGCGAAATTGACCATCGCCGGATCAAAGCCGGAGCACGCATTCCCGGAAACGGGAGGGTTCCAGAGGACTGAGGAGGACACGAAGCCGGCGGCGACCGAGTTCATGAGGATACGCGAGGAGCTAGGAGGTCACGCAAGGATACGGTTCCGACAGGGTTCGAGACCGTGAGGCCCCGGGTTCCAATCCCCGGCCCCCGACCTTTTCGGACCTTAATTGTGCGCGCCAGGCTGGGGCTAGCCACTCAGCAAGGGGCAGTTCCGAGGAGGGGCGGATGAAAGGGTCAAGCTTGCCTTGCCCAAAGCGGGGTAAAAAACTCCGCCACTTGGGCCTGGCCGAATCCAAGGTCAGCAAAGCAGCATCAACCCGTTTACCTCGGTAGACGTTATGTGTAGTGGTGGGATCTGCCCCCCAGTACGCTCACAAGCTGCGCCACCGGAAGCTCCATTGCCATTCCGGTTCGGCCGAGATCAAGTTTGCCTTGCCCCGCAGGTAGAACGTTCAGGAGGAGTCTGATGCCACCCGCATTTATCCGCTCACGGTTCTTATCGGCAGCGATGATCGGCATGGGAGTGCTCCTTGTAGGTGGGATCGCCGTCGTTGCCGACTCACCATCAGTCACGTTCTTCGCATGCTTGACTCCGGGCGGGACCCTGCACCAGGTCACGACCGATGCTGCCCAGCAGCCTGTGTGCTTGCCCAACGAGACCGCTGTCATCTGGAATCAGGTCGGCCCTCAGGGTCCAGCCGGGCCGCAGGGTCTACAGGGTATCCAGGGGCCCCCCGGTCAGAATGGTGTCAACGGCACCAACGGAGTCAGTGTGACCAGCGGTCCCGCGAGCACACTCAGCTGTCCCAATGGGGGGTCGGCCTTCGTGTCAGTGAGCGGCACCACGTACGCGTGCAACGGTGCTCCCGGAAAAGACGGAGCCAACGGCACTAACGGCACGAACGGAACAAATGGCAACAATGGAGTCAGCGTGACCAGCACGGCGCTCGGCGCCGGCGACCCCAACTGTCCAGCCGGCGGTACCAAATTCATTAGCGCGAGCGGCACCACTTTCGCCTGCAATGGTCCGCAGGGCCCGGCTGGACCGGCGCTCGCCTCCATCTCGTCGCTCAATGGAATCCCGTGCACGACCTCGGCAGGCAGCTCGGGGACAGTCAGTGTCAGCACATTGACTGACAACACCATCAGCCTGAAGTGCGTGGCGCCAACTCCGCCACCTACTACCAGCTGCACGCACTCGAATGGAGTAGGGCAGACCTATTCAGACTGTGTCAACCCGTTGGGGACTCCTGGAGTCGCCTCAACGTACAACGCAACGATGGCCGATGAGGCGCGGCGTGCGCTGAGCTGCTCTTTCTTCCTTGGCTGTGGCAGTGTCACCCTTAGTGAGGGGGCTGCCGGCTGTGGAGGCTCGAGCCCTGATTCGCTTTTCTGGACGACAACAGTTGCCGGCGGAGAGGCCGTCGTTTGGCAGTACGCAGGTTCGCTTGCCGGCCACGTGCATGCCGCAGCTGGGAGCACCTCGCTATTCTGCCCGTTGGCAACCGATCCGACCTGGAACTGAGACCAAGCCCAGATCACTACCGAGGGGGTGCCTACTCGCTGAGCCGGCACCCCCTGATTTGATGATTCGGATCCCGGGTCGAACTGGCCCGACTATCTGGCTGCCCGGTGGGGCGAGGCGACTTGAGCGGGCTACTGACTCTGAGCGCTGGCCGAACTCCTCTCCTCTGAGCTGCTCGCCCGAGCGGCTGGCACGCGCCCAGGATTGATGCTGGCCGGCTAGCGGCCGCGCTCGTACCAGTCCAGCACGCGCATGGCGCGCAGGGTGTTCCAGCGGCTGGGCCGGCCCTCGCGCTCGTCCATGTCGAACCCGAGATCGCGGACGCGGGCATCGACCAGTTCGCTCTCGTGTGGGTTCTCGAGCGGTAATCGGCCTTCGGCGTCACGCTTGGAGCGGACCAGGTCGATGGCCTCGGCCGCGCGCGCATCCGGCGTCACGCCCGCTGCCCGCAGGTAGTCGAGTCCGCGCAACGCGTCGTAGTGGTAGCCGGTCGGGAACGAGAACAGTGTGAAGGCCGTATCGATCAGCTCGCCGCTCGACAGCCGGCGCAGCATCCGGCGTTCGAGCAGGTATTCCTGCCCTCGCTCAAGCGCCGCGGTCACCTCGGCCGAGCCGCCGGTTGCTCGCTCGTGCTCCAGGAGGCCCTCGAGGACGTTGATCGTCGTGTGGAACGATCCGCGGGTCGAGCCATTCTCCTGCTCGCAATTCCACCCGCCATCGGCCATCTGCTCGCCGAGCAGCCGCTCGACGATGCTTGTCACGTCCTGGCCGAAGTACGAGCCGACCGTCACAACGCGTCCGTTGATGCACGGCTCGACCTCGCCCGCGAACAGCGGCGTGCCGTGCCATGGGCCCCGGGAGTGCCACGTCGCGTTGTTGCGGACGAGGCCTATCGCTTTCCGCGCCTCCTCGCTCGAAGCGTCGAGGCCCATGTCGCGGAGCAGCAACAGGGCGAGCAGCGAGACCCACTCCGGCTCCGGCGTGCCAGTGTCCCACAGCCCATCCTCTTGCCGGAGAGCCAGCAGCCGCGCGCCCCAGCCTTTGGTGGCAACGCGGGCACGCTCCGCGGCGACCTGGTCGGCGGGCGCATCGGTCAGGTCGCGCATCGCCTGCCAGCGAATCGCCGGGTCCGCATCGAGTAGCCAGTCGAGCGCGTTCATTGGGCAGGTCCCCCTTCGCTTCGATCCGCGCACCGTAGAGGATGACGAAGTTGTGTGCCGCCTGCCCGGTCCCTGTAGGGGCGGCGAGTAACGCGGGCTACAGTCGGGCCGCATCGGGGCGGGTTATGGTCCGCCCTCGGAATCACCGCAACCGGAGATCGACGATCGTGTTCGGTGTCGCCATTCCTCCGATGCTCTTTCCACACGCTGCAGCCTGATTCTTTGCCTCCCAGGGCACCGTTGGGAGCCGCCCAATTGAGCTCTTCGCTGATCGGCAGCACAATGTGCCCATGCGGCCGAGCTGGCAGCGAAAGCTTCTCATGAAAGCCGAGGAAGCACTCGGACATGCCTACGCTCCCCACTCCGGCTTACGGGTCGGAGCTGCGGTCCTGCTGGAGTCAGGCCGAGCTTACGTGGGATGCAACGTTGAGAACGATTCTTATGGTCTTACGATCTGCGCTGAACGGGCGGCGGTCTTGGCAGCCGTTGCGGGGGAGGGCCTACCAGTTGAACGTGCCAAAGACAGGGACAGGAGCATCAGGATCAAGGCTGTGGCGATCGCGTCGTCGAGGCCCAACGCCGTCGTTCCTCCGTGTGGCGCGTGTCGCCAAGTGATCGCTCAATTTGGGCCGACAGCCAAGGTTATCTACCTAGAGGGAGATCGCATCACGCAGCTATCCATAAAACGCCTGCTCCCGGAGAGGTTCGCTCTACATTGATCAACGCAGCGTCGTTCTTGCTGGGTGCGGACGCATTAACTGACACCGCGAAGACACTGGCCGCTACGGTCGCTAAGAATCTGTATGTCTCCGCGATTGTCCTGGTGGTGGTGCTTGTCCTGGTCGCGGCGACAGTCATTAAACAGTCAGCTATGACATACGGAGCACTGCTATTGGCTGCCGTCGGGATGGTACTCGTTACTGTCCTGGCCTTGTCCGCCCAGGGCTCAGTGGCGATTGGCCCACTCGTGTTCCTGGGTCTAATCATCGTCGTGCTAGGAGGGATCGCCGCAGTATTTACATTCAGGCAGCGGCCTGCACCAGCGCCCGCGGCCGTTGTGACTGGATCTGCCCGTAAGCCACTCGAGTTCGAGGCGACCGAGAAGGTCTTGGATCTGATGACCAAACTCGTCAGCGATGTCGCCAAGCACACTGCCGTAGGTCGACGCCAGATCCGGGCCTGCGTTTTCGCTAAATGCCCCGGCGACAAGATCCGAATGGTTCCCAGCCTCACCATCCGAATGAGTCAACCAGAGACGACCATTGAGCTTCCCATCGGGACGGGCGTCTCTGGGAAAGCCTTTGAGCAGAGGACGACACTCGCAGGCCGTTTCAAGCCCGGCGCCAAGCGCGGTCACTGGGAATGGCAGGGGGTCCCTCCCGGGGAGGCTTCGAAGGTGAATCGTGACTTGCGTTGGGTCGTGGCGCAGGCGATTCCATTGAGCGATCCGCGAGCCGTCCTCAGCGTTGATTCTCTACGGGACACGAGCGAGGATCGGCTGCAGACCGTCATAAAGCTGGTCCGAGGCTACGGTCCGTCCGTCCGCGACCTGATTGCTAATCTAGAATTGCCTGCGGAATGAGGCTTCGCGAAATACGGGTTGAGCCTGAGGAAGCCCTCGAGAGCCTGCGCGCGGTTGACGAGATCTCCCCTGATGAGGTAATCATCTCGGATCGTCTGCTTTCGTACCTCAAGTCGAAACTTGGTAAGAATGCCACTCCTCAGGCGCTCGAGCAGGTCGTGAGACAAATTCGCGTCGAGGCTGCGACTGGCGAGCCCTCTACTCGCAAGCCGGAGCCACACAACGCCGTCGGAGACCAGGAGTGAAAGCGAGTCGCTGAGCGACAACGACTGCCTTCGATGTTAATGGCAGGAGCGACAGCCGACCGGACCTTCATCGAACAGTCGTAGGCGTGCCCTCGCACGAAAGACAGCAAGCACTCATGAGGCCCCGGAAGTGCGTCGATGACGACTGGCACGGCCAGCCAATGCAGTCCGCTATAAGCAAGACCAATCCCACTGTCTCTGATGCGGATCTCTGCCCAACTCATTCGAGGCCTCCGCGTTCGACCGCGACGGCCTCGTCTGCGCCTGGCCAGGGCGGAGCTGTATAGCACAGGAAGCACAGCTCAGCGGCGTCGGATGCCTTGAACTGGAAACTCCAGCCAAGGGGAATTACGAGGCCGTCGCCAGGACCAACGTGAATCGTCTGCGCTGGCGAGGGTTCGATCCCGGGCGGGCAGCGCCAGACCCAACCTTCGCCGCTGGTGAAGTACCAAATCTCTTCGACCGTCCGGTGGTGAACGGGTTTGGAGACAGCGCCAGGTCCGAGCCGAACATGGCAGAGTCCAGCTTTTACCGCTCCGTGATACCTGTCGATGATCAAACGTATTTCGGACCCGTCGGGCGCCACCGTATTCGGTTCGACATCGGCGCGTCCGGTGGGCGGGGCTGACTCATCACCGCTGCGTTCGTTTGTCACTTCTTTAGCAACTCCAAAAAGGGGTCAGTCGCCGGATTTGGCCGTCGATCCAGGTACTCTGCGAACATCGATGCGTCGAAGCGCTGACGTGGCGGTCCCACTGAGCGCCCAATGCCGCTGACAATGCGGGCATATCGTCAGCGATTGGCAACGATGATGCGCTGCTTATCCGGGCGCGAAAGGCGGCTCAGCGCCTCGACAGCTGCCGGGCAGATCTCAATCCGCCACGGCCGCTCGCTCAGCCGAGGAGTTCCTTACGCACCGTCTCGTAGGTGATGCCCCGTTCGGCCTCTGCACCTTTGACTTCAGAGTCCTCCGCAGGCGCGACCGGGTCATCGTCCCATGGAGCCGTGTCGAGCACGCTCACCGTCGGATCGCGTGCTGCTCGCTCGAGCAATCGGCCAGCGGCTTCAACGTTGTGTGGGATGAGGGGAACCTGGTCGTTACCCAGAAGCCCGAGCGCCCGCGTCATCAAGCGCCAGACCTGTTCCTGGAGTTCAGTCCGTGACCGAGTGGGCTTGAGCCTGAAACAACTGGCTCAGCTGGGCGGGGCTGATGTTGCCGCCGCTGCAGATCAACGCCACCCCATGATCTTTTAGGCGTTCTTTGAGCTTTACGGCGGCGGCCAGTGGTGCCGCGCCGGCGGCTTCGACCAGCGTTCGAGTCTTTTCAATCATCACTCTTGCGCCGGCATCGATCGCGTCGTCGGAGACGAGGACGAAGTCGTCAAGCAACCTACGCAGGATGCGTTGAGGCAACTCGAATGACGTAGCGGTGGCGAGACCCTCAACGCGGGTCTGGTTGGGCGCCTCACGAAGCTCACCGCCGCTCCAGCTCATGTAAGCCGCTGGCGCTTGCTCCGACTGGACTCCGATGACCTCGATCTTGGGATTCACGGCCTTGGCGACAATGCAGGCGCCGGCAGCGCCCGAACCACCGCCTATGGGAACGATGATCGTATCGATACTGTGTTGCTCCTGCAGTACTTCGAGGCTAAGAGTTCCCACTCCCGCGATCAGGAGCGGTTCGTCGCCCGAATGTATGTACCGGTAGCCGTGCTCTCGCGCCAGCCTTTCGGCATGGAGGCGGGCGTCGTCGTAGCGAGCGCCCTTCAGGATCACCTCGGCTCCGAGATCCTGCATTGACTCAACCTTTACCGGGTTGGCGTTTTCGGGCGCGCAAATGATGGCGCTCACACCGAAGAGACGGGCGGCATAAGCGACGGACTGCCCATGGTTGCCTGTTGAAGCGGCGATTACGCCTCGATCGCGCTCCTCGTCAGTGAGCCGACTGACCAGGTTGACGCCCCCCCGAACCTTGAAGGCGCCGGTGGGATTGTGGTTTTCGTGTTTGACGTGAACCTCTGCCCCGACCAGCCGGTCCAGCGCGGAGTAATGCCTCAGCGGTGTGGGCTGCAGGTAGGAGCGGATCTGCCTCGCGGCATCGAGGACGTCGGAGAATGTCGGTTCCCTCAGTTCATTCATTACCGTGTTCTGTCGGGTTCTCTGCTCCTAGCTGCGCCGTTCGTGTTTCGCCTCAGGCTGCGTGGCCACATCGCCCACGATCCCGGCGAATCGCGGTACGAGCACCCCACCGATCGACATGGCGTATATCCGAGTATATACTCAGACCCATGAAGCTGGTCAAGATTCGTCGCGTCGGCAACAGCAATGTGGTCTCTATCCCTCACGAGCACGAGGGCCTGGGGTTTGTCCCCGACGTGCCTGTCTTGGTGACTGCACTGCCATCGGGTGAGCTTCGGGTTCTTCCCGCGTCTCGCCTTCGGCAACTGATCCGTGAATATGGTCGCCGCGTGATTGCCGAGGACCGCCGCGCCCTCCAGATCCTTGAAGATCACGACCACGCTGAGGCCTGATCACGGCCCATAGTCCGAATCGATCCGCGTGTCGCCTAAACCGAAGAGCGAGCTGCTGTATCTCGAGTTGGACGATGTATTGGGCATCTACGCCGACATCTTCGGTCTGACAGATCTGGCGGCTCGCGACCGAATTCGCTACGAGCCGGGACTTCGCGGGGCTGTGAGTCGCCCGCAGAACTACGCTCATTACCAGAAAGCTGACATCGCCCTACAGGCAGCTGTGCTCGCCCACGGTATCGCTGAGGGCCAGCACTTCTTGGAGGGGAACAAGCGCACCGCATTGGTGGTGCTCCGGACCTTTCTCTCTATCAATGGCTACGACGTAGCGGCGTCACAAGAAGAACGGGCGGAAGGGATCATCTCGCTCAGTGAGGGAGCAACGATCGATGGACTTGCGGTCCGCATTCGGGCCGCTCTCACGGTTCATCCCCCCGCATCAGAAGAGGCCTAACCACAATTCAATTTCCAGGGGTCCCAAGGAACGCGATCTGATGGGCCTTATAGAAGGTGGTGGCGAATCTCGGGCATCTTCACAAAAGGAGAGCGCGAAGCAGAGTCTCGCCTAGGGTGGCCCGATCGGGAAGTCGAAACGTGAATCGGGTATAGATTTCCAGGGGACATGGCTCAACGTGTGACCGTTCGCGAGCGGATCGACCCTGCCATCACAGCCTCGCTCTTTGCCAACTACCGTTCGTCCGCCGATGCGGTCATGGAACTGGTCGACAATGCCATCGACTCGCGCTTGAAGGGCAGCCAGCTCGAAGTCCTGCTCCAAGTCCATCCCTCCTACTTCGTCATCGAGACTCGGGGTGGGGAGGGCATGGGGCCGGCCGAGCTCGAGCGCAACTACCTCCGCTGGGGTGGATCACCAAAACGCGGCCGCAAGCTGCTCGGCCAGTACGGTCAGGGCGGCAAAGCGGCGATCGGTCACCTTGGAAAAAGCTTCACCGTAGAAGCCAGCCGACCCGGCGATGGGGGCGCGTGGCGCTTCGCGGACCCCGATTATCGCAACCGTTCCAAGCTCAAGACCTACGAGCTGAAAGTGGTGACCAAGCGCGTGCCGGTGGAGCAGGGCTATGTGCGCATTCGCATCGACGGCGTCGACAAGCGTCTCGATCCTCGCCGCCTGAGCGCGCGACTCGGTGACACCTACCGCCCACTAATCCTGCGCGCCGAGCTGAAGATGTCCATCAACGGCGCCCGCGTCGAACCGCCCCCGATCAACTTCCAGGAGGAACACCGCTTTGCCGTTCGCGCCGCGGGCACAACCCTCAGAGGTTGGTACGGGATCGCCGAGCCCGAAAGCCGCGGTGTCGACTACGTTCCAGGATTGCGCTGCTACAAGCTTGGTCGGCTCATTACGAGCGGCGAGTTCTTCGGCCATCCCAATGCTGTCCAGGTCTCGGGCATGGCCCGCCTCGTGGGCGAGATTGACCTGACTCCTGTCCCGCTGACGATGAACAAGAGCGATTTTGCCCGGGACGGAGCGGAGTGGGTAGCGGTCGAGAAAAGAATGCATTCATTGCTCGCACCGATCGCCATGCGATTGGCCGAGGATGAGATGGCGCCGCCTCCGGCGTCTGCGCTCAAGACTGCGGAGCAGGTCCGCCGCCTCCTCAGCCAGGTGCTAAGGCTCGCCGAGCGCGAGGAAATGTTCCCTGGTCTGGCCGCTGCACGCGCCCGAGTCGCGGCGCGGACGCGAGTGAACGGGCTGCACGCGGTCAATCCCGTGAGCCCTCGCGCGCCAGCCCGGTTGCCGGCCGAAAACGAGCAGAAGCGTCGTGGCTTCGGGCAGGTCGTCGTGCGCCCGCTCGATCCCGCAATTCGCAGCCAGACAGTTATCGAGCGCGAAGTCACCACCGTCGTGATCAACTCGCGCCATCCGCTCTTCCTGAAGCGCGGAGGTGACATCTGGTACCAGCTCGAAACAGCGGCGCGCGAAGTCTTCAAGGCGCTTGAGGGCGCGAGCGTCGGTGACTACGAGCGGCGCGTCAACGAGGTGGTCCTGCTGGCGTTCCAGCTTCGAGCGCGGCGCCGCGAAGCCCGGTCGCGTAGGACGACAGCCCAATTGCCGCTGATCAGCTGATCAGGCCACCAGCAATCGGCCGGCAAAAGTGCGTCAGGTCGTCTTTCCTCACTCCAAGGGGCATTCGATATTGATCGACCATAGCCTCAAGGCAGCAATGCGTATCGCGGGCGCGATCCTTGGTACGGCCCACGCCCGGTCCCGTCTCGGAGAGTCCGGCCAACCCCAGCCGTCTACGGCAATCTACGATCGTGAAGTCCATGCTTGTCTTGGATATCAAACTCACTGCCGAGCAAGCCCTCGAGGCATGCCGCCGGTACGGGCTCATAGTCCAAAGCGAACGCGAACTCGCAGGGCGCGCCGGCAGTCGTCACTGGCACCTCCGGATCCCCGGTCGCCAAAGCACCCTGGAGCTGAACGAGTGGCAGGGAAGGATCTGGGTGAAAGTCCACCCAATGCGCGACGGCGGCTGGGCGAGCGACTTCGGGTACGAGCTGTCCGCGATCCGCTGAGCTATGGAGTTCGCCGAAGCGATCGAGCGCGGCGTTAGGCGATGGGGAGTAGTAGGTCAATCACGCGCATGCTCCGATAGAACTCGATCGACGGTCGCGACGCATCGGGAGCTCCACGCCTCACGAGCTCGCTCATCGCTGCCGGAATGTGCTCGTAGACGGCCGGCGGTTCGCCCTGTAAGCGTGCGCACAAATAGGCTCCGCCTGGAAGTGTCGCTGCCTCGAAGCCGAGCGCCTGCGGATCATCGTCCTCTTTGAGCTGCGCACAGACGCGATACTCGTGCGAGCTGCTATCAAAGGCGCCGAAGAACTTCCGACCCTTGAGCCCGACCGCCACTTCGAACCGCGCCCACGCGTCCTGGATCGCTTCCGGCGTGTCTGCGCTCGCGCGCATGAACATCACCGGCGTGTCCTCGCGCTCCACCCGAACCGGCTCGGAGCTTTGAAACTCCGCCACCACTTGCCTGAGTCTAGGGACTTTCGGCCTCTAGGAAGCCCTCGCCCACGCGCGGGTGGTTATCACTCATCACGTGGTTATCCCTCATACGGTGAGCCTTTAGGAGCCCGAGCACGCCGGAGATGGGTGCGGTCTCCGAATTCAAACCGGTACTTTCCGTGCTGACGGAACTGCGAGCGCTGCTGGTGGTCTCATTTCCGATCATTCCTAGGAGCTGACGGGGGAGTCAGCCGATGTCGAAAAGGCCGCCTGTCATTCGATGAGTGGGTGAGGCCTCAAAGCCCGAACCCATGACGACGCGGAATTTGTAATCAGAGGAGACAGAGATGCGTGTGCTGATAATGGCTAAGGAAGGCGAGCAGAGCGAGGCGGCGACCCCCCCAACGCCGGAGGCTATGGCGGATTACCAGAAGTTCAACGAAGAGCTGGTCAAGGCGGGGGTGGTACTCGGGGCTGGCCGCCTCTACCCGAGCTCGCAGAGCAAGCGCGTTCGGTTCGACGGCAAGAAGCGCACCGTCATCGACGGGCCGTTCGCGGAGACCAAGGAGCTCGTGGCCGGGTATTGGCTGTGGCAGGTGCGCTCGATCGACGAGGCTCTCGAGTGGCTCAAGCGGGCACCCTACGATGGCGGGATCTTCGAGATCCGTGAGATCCTCGAATACGAGGGGATGTGAAGGAGCTTTCGCCATAGGTCCGCGAAACAGAGACGTGCCCGAGGGCCCAGGTCGCCGCGAGACAGCAGCCAACGAAGCGCATCGCGCGATCGAAGCGATCTGGCGGATCGAGTCGGCCCGGCTTATCGCCGGGCTGGCTCGCGTCGTCGGCGACATCGGGACGGCTGAGGAGCTCGCACAGGACGCCCTCGTCGCCGCGCTCGAGCAGTGGCCCGCCGAAGGCGTGCCCGAGCGCCCGGGCGCCTGGCTTATGGGGACCGCGAAGCACCGCGCGATCGACCTGATCCGGCGCCGCAAGACGCTCGAGCGCAAGCACGAAGAGATCGGACGCGATGTCGAGCGGGCTCAGGAACGCTTGGACTTGGACACGGCGATCGACGAGGAGGTCGGGGACGATCTCCTCGGCCTCATCTTCACGGCCTGCCATCCGGTCCTCTCGAAGGACGCACGGGTCGCGCTTACACTTCGCGTCCTCGGCGGTCTGACGACCGAGGAGATCGCGCGCGGCTTCCTCGTCCCTGTCTCGACCATCGCCCAGCGGATCGTGCGCGCGAAGCGGACCCTCGCCGAGGCGCATGTCCGGTTCGAGGTCCCGGGCGGCGCCGAGCGCGTTGCGCGCCTGGCCTCCGTCCTTGACGTGATCTATCTGATCTTCAACGAAGGGTATTCGGCGACGGCGGGCAAGGACTGGATCCGACCGGCGCTGTGCGAGGAGGCGCTCCGTCTGGGCCGCATCCTGGCCGAGCTGGCCCCGATCGAGCCTGAAGTCCACGGTCTCGTCGCGCTCATGGAGATCCAGGCTTCTCGTCTGGGCGCTCGCGTTGGACCGTCCGGCGAGCCCGTCCTCCTGCTCGATCAGGACCGAGCGCGCTGGGATCGTCTTCTCATCCGCCGCGGCCTGGCGGCGCTCGAGCGCGCCGAGAGGCTCGGAGGCGCCCTGGGTCCCTACGCGCTGCAGGCGGCGATCGCCGCCTGCCACGCTCGAGCGACGACCGCGGCGGAGACCGACTGGTCGCGCATCGTAGCGCTCTACGACGCGGTCGCACAGCTCGCGCCGTCGCCGGTGGTCGAGCTGAACCGGGCGGTCGCCGTGGGAATGGCGTTCGGTCCGGCTGCCGGCCTCGAACTCGTCGACGCCCTCGTCCACGAGCCCACGCTGAAGTCGTACCACTTACTGCCGGCCGTCCGCGGGGACCTCCTGAGGAAGCTCGGCCGGTCCGAGGAGGCGCGCACCGAGTTCGAGCGCGGCGCATCGCTTACGGAGAACGTGCGGGAGCGCGAGCTCCTGCAGAGACGAGCCGCGGAGTGCGCCGCGGAGCGGATGGCGGGCTAGAGCCTGGGGTTGCTGATCTTTGCGTTTCTTTCAGCGCGGACGCACGCGGTACTGCAGATGCGTGACCCGCAGGCCCTCGGTCACCTCGGGGTCATCGAGCATGATCGGCGTCTTGGCAAGGTGGTCGAAAAACCGGATACCGTCGCCGAGGAGCACCGGCACCAGGTTGACCCGGATCACATCGAGCAGGCCAAGGTTGAGGCACTGCTGGGTGATGGTCGGCGAGGCGACGGCGACGATCTTGTCGCCGGCGATCGTTTTGGCTTGCGCCACGGCGCTCTCGACGCCGTCGGTCACGAAGGTGAAGGGCGCGTCGTCCCGCGGCCAACCCTCCGGAACCGTATGACTGACGACGATGACGGGGCAGCCCATCGGATGACGGCCGCCCCACGCTTTGGCGAGATCGAACAGGCGGCGGCCAGCGATCAGAGCCCCGACCGTGCGGAGTCCTTCACGCAGTTGCTCGGCACTCGCCTCGTCCGTCTCGTAGGTCCACTTCTCATCGGCTGATGGGGTCGTTACCGGCCCTGTCTGGTACCAGTCGAAGAGTGGCCCGACCTGGTCATTTCGATCGGCGATGAAACCGTCCAGTGACATCGACATGTCTGCGACTACAGTGGCCATATCTATTACCTCCTACTTGCTCTTGCCGGTTTCTACCCAGTCGTCGAACCTAAGAGCCACAAATCGACTCCGACCGAGCCCGTCGTCGCGGCGACAGCGCTCTGTACACGCCGCGAGCGCTGCGCAAGCCGCCGGCTGAGTCGCGTCCATCGATCTCGCGTCTACAATCTTCTCTGTGCACGAAACCACGCTCACAGTCGCGCCCGCGTTTGGCGAGTTAGAGAATCATCGGGCACAGCTGACCGCCTATTGCTACAGGATGCTCGGTTCGCCGTTCGATGCGGAAGACGCCGTGCAGGACGCTTTCGTGCGAGCGTGGCGAGGTCGTGACCGCTTCGAGGGTCGCGCTGCGATGCGGTCCTGGCTATACCGGATAGCAACGAACGTTTGCCTTGACATGCTGAAAGGCAGAGAGCGCCGCGCCCGCCCCATGGACCTGGGACCCGCGTGCGAACCTCTAGCCGCAAACCTGAACGTCCGGTCCGAGAAGAGTTGGATCGAGCCGATCCCGAGGCAGTTGATTGCGCCGGAAGGAGACCCGGCAGACCTGGCCGTCGAGCGCGAGTCGATCCGCCTCGCGTTTGTGGCAGCTCTGCAGCAGCTTCCGGCGCGCCAACGCGCCGTGCTCATTCTCCGCGAAGTGCTCCGCTGGGAAGCGTCAGAGGTCGCCGAGCTTCTTGATACCTCGGTGGCGTCGGTCAACAGCGCGCTCCAGCGGGCTCGGGCCACGCTCGCCAAGAGCAACGTAAGCTCCAACGATCCGCTGCCGGCATTGAACGAGGCAGACCGCGCGATGCTGGAGCGCTACGTCGCGGCCTTCGAGCGGTACGACATGGACGCGCTGACATCACTCATTCGCGAGGACGCGACGCAATCCATGCCGCCATACGACATGTGGCTGCGCGGACGCGAAGACATCCTGGAATGGTGGCTCGGGCCGGGCATCGGCTGCCGTGGCTCTCGCGTAATTCCCACCATCAGCGCGAACGGCTCGCCGACGTTTGGGCAGTACAAGCCAAGTCCCCAGCGCGGCCACGAGCCGTGGGCCCTCCAAGTGCTCGAATTGTCAGACGGGCGGATCGCCGAGTTCACCTTCTTCCTCGATACGGCACGTTTGTTTCCGTTGTTCGGCCTGCCGCCTCGACTCGACTCG
>WNFB01001732.1_pt1 | contig 18796 bp, 19 predicted proteins | sample 5400501 | NCBI WGS metagenome assembly WNFB01 (sample SAMN13153341, study PRJNA577476) | soil metagenome | isolation source: 200 cm saprolite under Douglas fir tree site 2 hole 1 | place: USA:California | collected 2015-04-18 | reverse complement strand
CCGACGGCGGCGATAAATCCTAAGAAGCGGCGCATTTTTGGTCTCCCTGGTTGCTGATCTGGCAGCGAGTGTACTCTATTGGCCTATGGCTGGCCGCATCGAGCCAATCCATACCCCGGAGCGCGATGCCAGCCTCAACATGCCCTACACGCCGGCTATCAAGGTCCATTCCGGCAAGACCGTGTTCGTGTCTGGCGTGACCGCCGCGCCGGTCTATCACCAGCACCCGCACGTCCCTGGGGATTTCGACCGCATCCCTGAGGATCCTGCCGAACAGGCGCGCCTTACCATGGAGAACCTGAAATCCGTGCTCGCCGCGGCCGGCGGCACGCTCCAGGACGTGGTGATGGTGACCCGCTACATCCGCGACATGGCCGAAAACCAGGACGCCATCAACGGCGTCCTCGGACAGTACTTCGGCGAGCACCGGCCTACCAGCACCACCGTGGAAGTCGTCCGCATGGCGACGGATCCGCGGCTCAAGCTGGAGGTCCATGCCATAGCAGTGGTGCCTGAGTAAGAAAAGGAGGAGACGAGCGGTGAAAAGAGAAACGTACCTGGCGGCGGGGCTAATCATCTTCCTGGTGGGCTGTGGCGGCACATCGCCGCCAGCCAGCTCGGCAGCGCCGCCGAGTGTTGCGGCATCCAAGCCAGCCGCCAGCGCGAGTGCCAAGCCCGCTGCCAGCGCCAGCGCTAGTGGCCAGCCTGCCCTCAGCGCTAGCGCGGCGGCCAAGCCTGCCGCCAGCGCCGCCGCTGCCGGCCAGCCGATCAAGATCGGGCTCATCGAGGACGTCACGGGAGTCCTGGCCAACACCGCGAAGGACAACATCGACGGCTTCAACTTCTACCTGTCGTCGATCAACAACACCGTGGCAAGCCGGCCCATCCAGGTCGTCATCGCCGACACCCAGCTCAAGGCGGACGTGGCCCTGACCAAGGCCAAGCAGCTGGTGGAGAGCGACAAGGTCAATCTGATCAGCGGCCTCATCGTGACCGCCGAGTGCTACGCCGCGACGCCGTACATCAAAGAGGTCCAGATGCCGACCGTCGTCGCCAATGGCTGTGTGGCTCAGAACCTCTTGGTCGATGACAAGTACAAGAGCCCCTGGCTGGTGCGGACCAGCGACAGCAATACGCAGGTGACGGATCCCGTGGTGGACTGGGCCGTGAGGCAGGGCTACAAGAAGGCCTCCATGATCTCCATCGACAACGCCGGCGGGATTGAGGCCTCCGACGTGTTCGCCAGCGCCTTCATCAGCCGCGGCGGAACCATCATCCAGGAGCAGCACCCGGCCTTCGGCACGCCCGATTTTGGCCCCTACATCAGTCAGATCGATCCCAGCGCCGACGTGCTGTTCGCTTTCGAAACCGGCATCGACGGCCTGCGCATGGGGCAGGCGCTCGCCAGCTACTCGGGCGCCAAGAAGCCGGTCGTGATTGACTCCATCAATGGCATCACCGATGCCTCCAATCTGCCCCAGCTCAAGGACAAGGCCGAAGGCATCATCAGCTCCAACGTCTACAGCCGGGCCTTCGACAGCAAGCTCAACCAGGACTTCATCAAGGCCTGGAGCGCCAAGTATCCTGACCGCCTGGTGGGGCCCGCTGTCGCCCACAGCTATTCGGCGGCCCAGATGATTGTCGCGGCCATCCAGAAGGTCAGTGGCAACGTTGAAGACAAGCAGGCGTTTATGAACGCCCTGTACGGCATCAACACCGAGACCATCAAGGGCCCCCTAAAGCTCGACCAGGACCACGACGTCGTGGAGAACGTGTACATCGCGAAGATGGTCAAGAAGGGTGACAGCGTCGACGAGCAGATCCTCGAGACCTTCAAAGATGTGCCCGCTGGTTGGGTCCGGACGGCCCAGCAACTGCGGACATTCCCCTTTGGGCAGATGAAAGGTAAGTGGGTCGGCATGACCAAGGAGCAGATCCCCGGCGGCCCCGTCGGCACACCTAAGTAGGCGGCTATCGGCGTGAGGCGCAGTGACGGACGGATCCTGACGACGCACACCGGCAGCCTGCCTAGGCCGGAGCCTTTGCGCACCTTAATGCTGGACCGGCACCAGGGCAAAACCGTGGCCCAAGGCGAGCTGGATGCCGCGGTGCGCGAGGCCGTGTTCGAGGTTGTGGCCAAGCAGGTGGACTGCGGCGTGGACGCGGTCAGCGACGGCGAGCACAGCCGTATCGCCTTCAATGTTTATGCCAAGGACCGCCTAAGCGGTTTCGGGCGGATGGGCCCGCGCGGCGCTTCGCCCACGGGGGACCACGTGGGCCGGCACGGCGGCAACCTGGACCGCCGCCACCATCCGGACTTCGGCACGCCCTCGGGCGCGATGCAGCTCTTCGCCGAGTATCCCGCCTGCGACGGCCCGATCGGCTACACGGGCGCGGAGCTGATCGAGCGCGATGTCGATAACTTCAAGGCCGCCATCGCCCGCTCGCAGCCGACGGATGCCTTCCTGACGTCAGTTTCACCGGGAACGGTCGCCACGATCTTCGGCGAGGGCTACTACCCGTCGTATCGCGATTTTGTATTCGCCATCGCCGACGGCATGAGCGTGGAGTACCGGGCGATCACCGAAGCGGGCCTGACCGTCCAGCTCGATGCCCCGGATCTGGCGATGGAACGCCACATGAAGTTCTCGGACGTCACCGAGCAAGAATTCCAGCGGATCGTGGCGCTGCACATCGAAGCCATCAACCGGGCCACGGCGGGCCTGCCCAAAGACCAGCTCCGGCTGCACGTGTGCTGGGGCAACTACCCTGGGCCTCACGATGAGGACATCCCGCTGCGGTCCATTATCGACATCCTGCTGGAAGCGCAGGTGGGAGCTCTGTCAATTGAGGCCAGCAATCCACGCCACGAGCATGAGTGGCGGATCTTTGAACAAGTGAAGCTGCCGGGTGGCATGGTCCTCATTCCTGGCGTGATCGATTCCTGCACGAACTACGTCGAGCACCCTGAGCTCGTGGCCGAGCGGATCGTGCGCCTGGCGCGGCTGGTGGGGCCGGACAACCTAATGGCCGGCTCCGACTGCGGTTTTGGGACGTTCGCCAGCGGAGGGAATGTCGTGCCTTCCGTCGTCTGGAGCAAGCTGGAATCGCTGGCGGAGGGCGCTAAGCTGGCCTCGAGCCAGCTCTTCTGATGCCAGCGTCGTCTGATCCGCGCGTCCAAGCCGCCGTCGCCCATTGGGCGCCGCGGCTGATCGCCAACGGCGTCGACTACAACGATTTCCAGCGCACCCTGGCTCGTATCGAGCGCTGGGAGGACTGGTGCGCCGAGTGGCAGAAGACTGCCGCCTATCACGAGCAGCTCGGGCGTGAGGCTCTGAGCACCATCAGCGCCGGCGAAGCCTATCTGCGGGCCGCTATCTGCCACCACTTCGCCAAGTTCATCTTCTTCGAGGAAGGCGAGCAGCTCCGGGCCGCCAGCAAAGCCACTGTCGAGAACTACCTCAAAGCTGCGCCGCTGCTCGATCCGCCCGCCGAGCGGGTGCTCATCCCTTATGCCGGCCGTCAGCTTCCAGGCAATCTCCGCAAGCCCGCCGGCGTCCAGCGGCCGCCCCTCGTTCTGCTGCTGGCAGGCCTCGACTCGGTGAAGGAGGAGTTCAGCACTTTTGAACCACTGTTCCATCGCCGCGGCGTAGCAACGCTGGCCTTCGATGGTCCCGGCCAGGGTGAGAGCGAGTTCGAGCTGCCCATCGAGCCTGCCTTCGAGAAGGTGGTCACAGCCGTGGTCGACTGGCTCCAGGGCCGCTCCGACGTGGACGCGAGCCGCGTCGCCTGCGCCGGCGTCAGCCTCGGCGGCTACTACGCGTCGCGCGCCGCCGCTTACGAGCAGCGCTTGCTCTGCGCGGTGGCCATGGGCGGCCCGTACGACATGGCCGAGAACTTCCACAATACGCCCCCGCAGACACAACAAGCCTTCCAGACGCGCAGCTTTTCACCGACGCTCGAGGCTGCGTACGCTAAGGCGGCCGAGCTTACCCTGAAGGACTGCGCCCGCCTCATCCGTATGGCCTTTCTGCTCGTGTTCGGCAAGCAGGACCGCCTCATCCCCTACCAGCAAGCCGAGCGCCTCTACGCTGAGGTTTCCTCCCCGGACAAGCGCCTGGAGATGTATCCGGAAGGCAACCACATTGCCAATAACTTCCCCTACGCCTACCGCCCGCTGGTCGCCGACTGGGTGGCCGAACGCCTGCGCTAGGGTGAGGGAACCAGGAACCCAGAACCCACACTAGCCGGCTCTCGCGGCAGGCGCTCAAAGCTGAAAGCACTCACGAGATCGCGAGGCCAAACGTCGTCGCCGGGCGAGCACAATCCGAGCGTCGCCGCTAACCGCTCGACCAGCCGTGAGGCCGGCATGCCCGCCTCCCGGAAGGCGCGCACGCTGATCGAGCCGTGCCGCTTAGCCAGCCGCTGGCCGTCCGGCCCAAGCACCAGTGGCACGTGCGCAAAGCGCGGCGCCGTCGCCCCAAGCGCCTCATACAGCAGCAGCTGGCGCGGCGTCGAATCCAGCAGATCGTCGCCGCGCGCGATCTCTTCGATGGCCATGTCGATGTCGTCCACCACCACTGCCAGCTGGTAGGCGTGCAGTCCGTCCGAGCGCCGCACCACGAAATCGTCCGAGCGTCCGCACACGCGCCCATGGACGGCATCCTCGAAGCACAGCTCGCGATCCGGCGCGCGGAAGCGCAGCGCCGGCCTTCGGCCAGCGGCGATTCGCTGCTCCACCTCCGTCGAGCTGAGGTCGCGGCACGTTCCCGGGTAGGCCAGAACCGGACCATGCGGCGCGCTGGCCGCTTGGGCGACGTCTGCTCGTGAACAGAAGCAGGGGTACAGCAGCCCCCGCTGTCCGAGCCGCCCCAGCGCCTGGTCGTAGAGCGGGAGCCGATCGCTCTGCCGAATCGGCTCGCCGTCCCAATCCAGCCCCAGCCAGAGCAGGTCCTCAAGCATGCGCTCTTCCACACCGGGCACGACCCGCGGCCGATCGATGTCCTCAATCCGAAGCATGAAGCTTCCGCCGTCGCGCCTCGCCGCAAGCCAAGCCACCAGTGCCGTGCGAGCGCCACCAAGGTGCAGATCGCCGCTGGGTGAGGGCGCGAACCGGCCACGGGGCATGCTTAACTATCGCTGTCATGCTGAGCGCAGCGAAGCATCTTCTCGGCGCGAGCTGAAGATTCTTGCCTGCCGCCCAGAATGACATACTCTGCGCATGCCCATCGTCAAGCATGCACAGCAACCCTGGACCCAGACTCGCCCCGGCGTGCGATGGCAGTTCATCACCGGCGGCATCGCCAATGATGGTGAGCAGCCCGGCCCGGGCCTGACCATGTTCTATCAGAGCTTCGAGCCCGGGTATGGCGTCCCCCGGCACAAGCATGAGCTGGGCGACGAGATCATCACCGTTCTCGAAGGCGAAGCCGAGACTCTGCTGGGCGAACAGGTGAGCCACGTTGGGGCCGGCGCAACCATGCACATTCCGGAAGGCACGGTGCACAGCTTCCTAAACACCGGCTCGGGCGTGCTACGAGTCGCATGCGTCCTCTCGGCCAGTGCTCTGCGCTCAGTCTTTCTGGAGGATTCGCAGGCGATACCCGCAGCTTACTAGCGCCTAGCGACTCCGTTCAGTGGAGCGTCTGGTGATCCGCCAGCATGGCTACGAATTTGGCGATGCGCGCGTCGCGCGTCTCGGGTTTCTTGGCGGATTGAATGCGGTAATAGATGGCGTAGCGGTTGACACTGTTGAGCGTGGCAAAGAACGCCTTGGCCGCAGCGTTCTTGTCGAGTTCGGCCAGGAAATCGTCCGGTGGCGCTGCGCTGCGTTGCGAGGCGGAGGCCGCCGCCCACCGGCCATCGGCTTTGGCCGCTTCCACTTGTTTGAGGCCGGCCGGCTGCATCTTGCCCTGAGCGATAAGCGCCTCTGCCTTCTGGGTGTTGATCCTGGACCACACGCTCTTGGGCCGGCGCGGGGTGAAGCGCTGCAGCCAGAAGCGACCATCCAATGGAAGCTTCTGGCCGTCGATCCAGCCGTAGCAGAGCGCGACCTCCAGCGCTTCGGCGTACGACACTGACGTGGCGCCGGAGCCTTTCTTCGCGATTTGGAGGGACACGCCGGCCGACGAGGCGTGGTGCTCATGCAGCCACGCCTCCCACTCGCGCTGCGACTCATACAGCCGCGGCTCGTCCAGTTGGCCCCTGTCCGCCTAGTAGAGGTCCTTGCCGCCGCCGGCGGGGGTGGCGTATTCCAGCTCGAAGCGGCCCATCGAGATGCAGTGCGTCGGGCAGCGGTTGATGCACAGGCCGCAGCGAATGCAGCTGGTCTCGTCGATCAGCATCGTGGCGCCCTTCTCCCAGCCCTGGGCCTCGGCCAGCGCCGGCTCCGTCAGAGCATCCGCCTCGGTGTTCTCCAGCGGGACCATGCTGATGCAGCTGTAGGGGCAGATGTCCACGCAGCCGCCGCACAGGATGCACTTCGGCCCGTCGATGAAGATATTCATTTGGCACTGGTAGCAGCGCACGGCCTGGGTGTACGCCTGCTGCTTGCTGTAGCCCTCTTCCCACTCCAGTTTGAAGTCCTTGACGCGCTCCTGCACAGGCAGCGCCGGCACCCGCTCGTGAGGGATGGTGTCGTACCCTAGCTCGCGCTGGAAGGGGATGGGCAGTGTGGTGATCGTCGGCTTGCCGGCCGGCATCTCCTGCCCGGTGAGGTCTTCGTAGACGTAGCGCGCGGCCTTCCGGCCGTGGCTGATGGCCTCGATGATGGTCTTCGGGCCGGTCACGTAGTCGCCCGCGGCGTAGATGCGCGGATTGGTGGTGCGGTAGTTCTCGCCCACTTTCACGGCGCCCCGGTTCAGCTCGATGCCGAGGTGCTCGGGCACGAAGTCGTTCAGCGGCGCTTGACCGAGGGCCCCAATGACCATGTCGCAATCGATCACGAACTCGCTGCCCTCAACCGGCACAGGCGCACGCCGGCCTGAGGCATCGGGCTCGCCCAGGCGGTTGTGCACGCACTTGATGCCCTTGACATGGCCGTTCTCGTCGCCCAGGATCTCCAGCGGCGAGACCAGGAACTCGAAGTGGACGCCCTCCTCCATGGTGTCGCCGCGCTCGATGTCGTCCACCAGCATCTCCTTCTGGGTGCGGCGGTAGATCACCGTCGAGCTCTCGGCGCCGAGGCGCAGCACGGATCGCGAGCAGTCCATCGCGGTGTAGCCGCCGCCGATGGTGACCACGTGCTCGCCGATGTCGGTCGGCTTGTACAGGTTGACGCGCTCCAGGAAGCTGATGCCCTCCCAGGAGCCAATGAGGTCCTCGCCGGGCATCTTGGCCCGCAGGCCAATGTAACAGCCGGCCGCCAGCACGATGCGGTCGTATTCCGCCAGCAGGTCGTCCATGGTGATGTTCTTGCCGATCGGCGTGTTGTAGCGGATGTCCACGCCCAGCGCCTTCACCTGGTCCACGTCGAACTCGATCACGTCGCGTGACAGCCGGAACTCGGGGATGCCCAGCCAGCAAGCGCCGCTGGGGACCGGCGAGGCCTCGAAAATCGTCACCGGGAAACCCCAGATGGCCAGGTCGTTGGCCACACCCAGGCCCGCGGGGCCGGCGCCGACGACGGCGATCTTCTCCTTGCGCCAGGGCTTGGAGGTCATCGGCTTCCAGTTCTCTTTCCAGTCCGCGGCGGCGCGTTTCAACGAGGTGATGGCGATCCATTCGTCGACGTCGCAAGCGCGGCAGGCGGTCTGGCAGGGATGCGAGCAGACACGGCCCAGGATGCCCGGCAGGATGTTATCGCGCCGGTTCAGGGCATAGGCTTCGTTGTACTTGCCCTCCGCAATCATCGCGATGTAGCCGGGCACATCGGTGTGGACGGGACAGCCCCACTGGCACTTGACGTTGCGCTTGTACCATTCCGCGTCGGCCGGGGACAGGACGTACGTCTCACCGCCCGGGCTCACCTGGTCCAGCGGCACGTCGAACTGCGCGAAGCGATGCGGAGGCTCGTTGATCCGAATAGCCATAACGGTTCCAGTGTACGCAGGAACCCAGCCCGCCAGGCGAATTAAGAAGGTGTTTTCTAAGTAAATGTCATCCTGAGCGAAGCGAAGGACCTTCTTCGTTCGAGCCGGGAAGATCCTTCGGCTTCGGCCTCAGGATGACATGGATCAGCCTACCCGCCCCGGCTCGGGCTCAGCCGTCTCCTGGTAGGCCTTCATCTCTTCGGTTTCTTCCTGCGTCTCGAACCACTGGCACCACCAGTCGTAGCCGACCAGCATCCGGATTTTCTGATGCCAGCAGTAACCGATATCTCCAAAGCCCAGGTACCACTTGCAGTCCTTGCAGCGCTCGCCATCCTGGTTCGGCTGGGCCTGGAGGATGGCGTCTTCCATACGATGCATCAGCATCATGCCTTCGCGTTCGCGCTCGGGATCAATCTCGGTCTCTTCGTCGGCCACAGCACGATTCTAGGAAAAGCGCACAAACAAACCCGCTTCGGTTCTGGCCTTTTGTCCATAGGCAATAGGGAGAAAGCGACGTAGCATTCGAGCCAGGATGAGCCCAAGCGCCGAAACGATTCCCCAGCCCGACCTCAAGCAGCGCCTGCGAGAGCTCGAGTTCCTAGAGCGCATCGTGCGCGCCACTGCCGGCGCCAGCAACTATGCGGAGCTGCTGCGGCACGTCATCGACGAAGCCACCGGCGCCAGCGGCACCCAGGTGTGCTCCCTGTATCTCTGGAGCGAAGCCGAGCGCGTGCTCGTCCTGGTGGCCACAAACGGCCTCACGCAATCGGCCATAGGCCGCGTCCGGCTGACGCTCGGCCAGGGCGTGACCGGCTGGGTTGCCGCGCAGGGCCAGCCGTTGGCGGTGCGCGATGTGCGCTACGAGCCGCGCTTCGAGTGGCTCGCGGGCATAGACCAGGAACGCTTCGTCTCGATGCTGTCCGTGCCGATCAAAGCGCGCGGCCGCATGCTCGGCGTGATGAATTTGCAGACGGAGCAGGCACACGTCTTCTCCAGCGCCGAGATCGACTTTGCCCAGACCATCGCCGCCCACATTGCCGGCATCCTGGAGATGGCTTCAGCACGCGAGCAGGCGTCCGCCGACCTGGCCAGCGAGCGTTCCGCCATGGCCCAGCTGCTGGCGCTGCACGGCGGCGACGACCGCTTCGCGGCCATGCTCAGCGAGGACTTCCTGGCGCCGCTGCGCGAGACCAGCCGCCTGGCCGGCCGGCTGGTGGCTCAGGCCGGCTGGATCGAACCGGGCGATTGCCGCGACCTGGCCGGCCAGCTGCGCGACCTCGAGTCGCGCTTGGAACGCCTCATCGGCCTCGTTGACAGCGAGGGCAGAAATGCGTCCCTCGCCCAGCGACCAAAATCCTCCTGATCGGCGTCCCGCACACCAGGCAGGGCTCGCCGGTGCGCCCGTACACCCGTAGGTACACGTGGTGGTAACCCTTCTGGCCGGCCGGGTCGCGGTAGTCGTCGATGCTCGATCCGCGATTGGCGATTGATTCCTCCAGCACGTCGATGATCGCCTGGTGCAGCCGAGCTGTGCCTTTCGGCTTGACGGTCGCGCTGGAGCGGAGGGGGTGTAGACCCGCCCGGAACAGCGCCTCGTCGACGTAGATGTTGCCCATGCCGGCCAGGAAACCCTGGTTCATGAGCAGCGGCTTGATGCGACCCTTCCGCCGCCGCAGCAGCGCGCCAAAGGCCTTGAGCGTAAACGTCTCCTCCAGCGGCTCGGGGCCGAGCTCGGCGATTTTGGGGAAGTCCTGCAGCCGGTCCGCTTCCACCAGGTACATCCGGCCGAATTTGCGGATGTCGACAAAGCGCAGCTGCATGCCGCCATCTAAATGGAAGAGCACCCGCGTGTAGGGGTTGGGCGGATCGTCCGCCGCGACGTACAGCAGCTGGCCCGTCATCTTCAGATGGACCAACAGCGTGGCGTTGTTGGCCAGGCGGATAACGACGTACTTGGCCCGCCGGCCGGTGTCCTCGATGCGCCGCTCGCGGATGAACTCCAGGAACTCCGGCACGCTGGGGTAGCCGATCTCTCGCTCCCAGAACACCTCCGCCCGTTGGATGGTATGCCCCACGATCTTCTCGCGCAGGTCGCGACTTATCGTCTCGACCTCGGGCAGTTCAGGCAACCACTGCAACCTCCGGCGCGTCCACTGGCGCGATCTCGCCCCAGTTGCCACCGATCTTCACGTCAACCGTCAGGGGCACGGCCAGCTGCAGCGCGCCTTCCATGACGTCCTTCACCAGCTTGGTCATGAGCTGCAGCTCGTCCTCGGGCACCTCGAACACGAGCTCGTCGTGCACCTGGAGGATCATCCGGCTGCGCACCTGGCGCTGGCGCATCTCGGCCAGCAGTCGGATCATGGCCAGCTTGATGATGTCTGCCGCTGTGCCCTGGATGGGCATGTTGATGGCCATCCGCTCCGCGGCCGATCTCAGCTGATAGTTCCCTGCATGAATATCTGGGATGTAGCGGCGGCGGTTCAGCAGCGTGCAGACGTAGCCCAGCTCGGCCGCGTCGCGTTTGGTCTGCTGCATGTAGTGCTGGATGCCGGGATACGTCTCGAAATAGCCCCTGATGAAGCTGCCGGCCTCGTCGCGGCTCATGCCGGTTCCGCGCGCCAGGCCGAAGTCGCTCAGCCCGTAAGCGATGCCAAAGTTCACCATTTTGGCCACGCGCCGCATGTCGGCCGTCACCTGCTCCATCGGCACCTTGAACACGAATGCCGCGGTCGAGGCGTGGATGTCCTCCAGCCGCTGGAACGCGCCTATCAGGTTGGGATCGCCGGTCACATGCGCCAGGATGCGCAGCTCGATCTGCGAGTAGTCGGCCGCCAGCAGGAACCACGATGGATCGGCGCACACGAACGCCTGCCGGATGCGCGTGCCAAGGTCGGTGCGGATGGGGATGTTCTGCAGATTGGGTTCGCTGCTCGACAGCCGGCCAGTCGTGGCCGTGGTCTGGCTGAAGGACGTGTGGACGCGGCCGGTCTCCTGGTTCATAAGGCCCGGCAAGGCGTCGACGTACGTCGATTTGAGCTTGCACAGGCCGCGCCACTCAAGGACTTTGCCGACCGCTGGGTGGAGCTCCACCAGCTCCTCCAGCACTGAAGCGTCGGTGGAGTAGCCAGTCTTGGTCCGCTTGCCTCCGGGCAGGTGCAGCTCGCCGAACAGGATCTGACCGAGCTGCTGCGTCGAGCCGATGTTGAATTGGTGGCCGACCTCGTTGTAGATGTCCAGTTCCAGCTCGCGGATGCGCGTGTCGAGCTCGATGGCCAGCTCCCGCAGGAAGGCGGTGTTGATGGCTACACCGTTGAATTCCATCTCCGCCAGCACCGGGATGAGCGGCAGCTCGACCTCGAGGAACAGCTGGTAGAGGGCCTTCTCCTTGAGCTCGCGTTCCAGGATGGGCGTTACGCGCCGGACGGCGTCCGCCTCGCGGCAGGCCGTTTCCGCCACCTGGCTCACCGGCAGACTCGACAGCGGCACGGCCTTGGCGCCCGCGCCGGTCAGATCGGCCAGGCTGGTCAGCTCCTCGTCCAGCTTCTGGAGCGAGACGTCCTTCAGGTTGGGCGTGCGGTTGGTGCTTGCCAGGAAGTAAGCGATGGCCGTGTCAAAGGCGATGCCTTTCAGCTCGATACCATGCCGCCGCAGCACCAGCAGATCGAACTTAACGTCGTGCCCCGTCTTGGTGATGCTCTCGTCCTCGAGCACCTCCTTGAGCGTCTGCAGCGGCGCCGCGTCCTCGCTGAGGTCGAGGTATGCCGGCCCGTCTGCCGCGAAAGCGATCCCCAACAGCCGGCACTCCATCGCGCGCGGCCCGGTGCACACCACCCGCATGGCAAACGACCCCGCCTGCCGCAGCTTGGCGGCGAGCTCGCCCTCTCCCTTGCCCTCTCCCACTGGGAGAGGGGATCTGTGCTCCCTCTCCCTCTGGGAGAGGGCTGGGGAGAGGGTTTCAGCCGCATCGAACAATGACATCTGCGTCGCCGGCGGCGCCGAGCCGTACAGTGGCCCCTCCGGCTCCCGGCTCCCAACTCCCAACTGCCGCGGTCGCGGCAGCCGCGGGACCAGCGAATTGAACTCCAGCTCCCGGAACAGCTCCACCGCCGCCGAGCGGTCATAGTCCGGTCGCCGGCAGGCCTCCAGGTCCAAGCTGATCCCCGGCGCCTCCACGATCGTCGCCAGCCGCTTCCCCTGCAGCACTTGCGCCTCGTACTCTTCGAGCAGGTCGCGCTGCTTGCCCTTGATCTCCGGCAGGTGCTCGTAAATGCCTTCGATGGAGCCATAGCGGGCCACCAGCTCCGAGGCCGTTTTCTCGCCGAAACCCGGTACGCCGGGGATGTTGTCCGAGGGGTCGCCCTTGAGCGCCTTGAAGTCGATGGTCTGGATGGGCGAGATGCCGAAGCGCTCGCGCACCTTCTCCTCGTCGTAGACCACGATGTCGCTCATGCGCCCGCGAGGCGCATACACGCGCACCTTCGGGCCCACCAGCTGCAGCGTGTCCAGATCCCCGGTCACAATCGTCGCCAGCACGCCTTGCTCCGCGCACTGGTGAGCCAGCGTGCCGATGACGTCGTCCGCCTCGTAGCCATCCAGCTCGAACACGGGCAGGCACATGATGTCCACCACCTGCCGCACGCGCTGGATTTGGCCCGACAGCTCGGATGGCATCGGCGGCCGCTGGGCCTTGTACTCCTTGTACTCCTCGTGCCTAAAGGTGGGCTTGGGCCGGTCGAACGCGCAGGCGATGTACTCCGGCTGCAGCTCCTGAATGGCCTTCAAGACCATCGATGTGAAGCCGAAAACCGCGTTGGTGAGCTCGCCTTTGGTCGTCGACAACGGGGGCAGCGCATGAAACGCGCGGTAAATCAGCGCATGCCCATCGATGAGCATCAGCTGCCCGCCGGAACCCACCCCCCAACTATACTTTTGCTACCTCATGCCGAAGCGCAATACATATCAGAAGGATGTCCTCGACAACGGCCTTCGGATCATCACCTCCCCAATGCCGGAGATGCGCTCGGTAACCATCGGCCTGTTTTTGGCGGTCGGCTCGCGCTTCGAGAAGCCTCGAGAGAGCGGCGTGTCGCACTTTATCGAGCACATGCTGTTCAAGGGCTCCCGCAAGTACCCCACGTCCAAGGACATCTCGGGCACGATTGAGGGCATTGGCGGCGTTCTCAACGCGGCGACGGACAAAGAGCTGACCGTCTACTGGGCCAAGGTGGCTGGTTTCCAGTTCACGCTGGCCTTCGACGTCCTCGTCGACATGATCCTGGCGCCCAACTTCGACCCGGCCGAAATCGAGAAGGAGCGCAAGGTCATCATCGAAGAGCTGGCCATGTACATGGACAGCCCGCACGATTGGGTGCACGTCCTGATCGATGAGGTGCTGTGGCCCAACCACCCCCTGGGCTGGGACGTTGGCGGCACCAAGGAATCGGTCAGCGGCATCACCCGGCGCAACCTGATGGGCTACATGGGCCGCAGTTACGGCCCCGAGAACCTGGTCATCAGCGTGGCCGGCGACGTGAAGCACAAGTTGGTGCTGGACGAGGCCAGCAACCGTTTCGCGCCGTGGCAGCGCAAGAGCTTGCCCAGCTACAAGCCCGCGCCGAACCACAATGGCGCCTCACCTATCCGCGTCGAATACAAGTCCACCGAGCAGGCCAACGTGTGCATCGCCGGCCCGGCGCTGTCGCGCAACCATCCGGATCGCTTCAAACTGGCGCTGCTGAACGTCATCTTCGGCGAGGGCATGACCTCGCGCCTGTTCATGGAGATCCGCGAGAAGATGGGCCTGGCCTACGACGTCCACTCCTACATCAACCACTTTGCCGATGCGGGGGCGCTGGTCGTGTACGCCGGTGTGGATCCCTCCAAGATGGACAAGACCATTTCGGCCATGATCCACGAGATCGACCGCCTGCGCCAGGAGCCGGTGAGCGCCGAAGAGCTGCACCACGCGCGCGAGTACTACAAAGGCCGGATGGTGCTGCGGCTGGAAGATACGCGTGCCGTCGCTGGCTGGTATGGCGGCCAGGAGCTGCTGAACGACAAGATCATGCAGGTCGACGACGTGATCGAGATCATCGACCGCATCACGCCTGAGGAGCTGCACCAACTGGCCCAGAGGATCTTCACGGAAGATTGGCTGCACTTGGCCGCCGTCGGCCCCTTCAAGAGCGACAGCCGCTTCCAGAAGCTCCTCCGCTTCTCCTGACGCGTCGCGTGCTGGCGGTGCGGGGCTCCGGCTCCCGACTCCCGACTCCTGACCCCGCGCGCAGAGCGCGTTAATGGCCGGCGTTCCACTGTCGGCTGCCCGCCAGCTCGTAGCGGATCGCCTAGCGGAAGGCGACCCCGAGGACGCGCTGGCGTTGGTGCGAGGCATTGCCGAGCGTTTCCCGCGCGATTGCCGGGCAGCCACCCTGGCGGGCCGCGCCCACCTGGCTCGAGGCGACGTTGCGGCCGCCCGGGCGGAGCTGGAGCGGGTGGCGGCGGCGCTGCCCGACGAGCGTGACGCCTGGGCCGATCTGGCCGCGTGCAGCTCGGATCGCGCCGCTTCGCTGTTGGCCGATCTGCCGCCGCTGCCCAGCTCTGATGGCGAGCGGCCGGCGATTTCCGCTGCCGCGCTCGGCCACCTCTATCTGAGGCAGCTGCTGCTGACCCACTGCACAGCTCAGCTCGAGCCCGTCTGGAGCGCCGATCCGTCGCGCCTCGACGTCGGCGTGGCGCTGGCCGAGGCCCACTGGCGCCTGGGCGAGGTCGAGCCCGCCGAGAGCATCTGCCGCGACGTCCTGAGGGCGTCGCCCGACTGCCTCAAGGCCAACCTCATCCTGGCGCAAGTGCTGTGCGCCTCCGGCCGGAATGAGGAGGCCGCGCCTTCCCTGGCCCTTGCCGAGGCCGTCGACCCCGAGAACGTCCTGGCCGCGGAGCTGTACCAGTGGCTTGCCGTGCGCGATCCGGCCCTCGTCCCCCTCCGCGCCCGCGAGGTGACTATCGACCTCGACCGCGAGCCCCCAACCCTGGAAGCGCCCCCAGAGCCCGTCCCCTTCTGGGAGCGCCTCGCGGCTGAGGCTCAGGAGCCCGAGCCCGAACCCGCGCCTACACTCCAGCTTGAACCCGAACCCGAACCCGAACCCGAGGCTGAGCCCGGCGCTCCGGCCGAACCTGAGCCAACCCGCGCAGCGGAGCCACTCCCAGCCGAGGCCGATATCGCGGCGACAGCGCCTGAGCCGGCGTTGGCGGAGGTGGAGGTCGAAGCCGAGCGCTCCGAAGTTCCAGCGGTCCCTCTCGTGCCACTCCGCTGGCTCAAGCTCACGCCTCGTGGGCGACTCGAGGAGCTGGCATCCCCGTCCGCGGCTTGGAGCGAGCGCGCCCTCGCCTGGAACGAATCGTGCAGGACGCTGGGCGAGCGCCTCAAGCTGGGCGCGCTCCGGGCCTCCAGCGTGGACTCATCCGCCGGCGCGGTTCAATTGATGCACGAGGAAGCCGCCACAACCATCGCACTGGCCCCCGCCGGCGGCAATCTGGGGTTCGTTCGCAGCAGGCTGCGCACAGCGCCCAGCCTGAAGGAGCAGTGAGTAACTTGGAACGGACCCTAATCATCGTCAAACCTGACGCTATGCAGCGCGGCTTGGCCGGCGAGATCATCGCTCGCTTGGAGCGCCGCGGCCTCAAGATCGTTGCGCTCAAGCTCATCCGCATCGATCAGGCGCTGGCCAACCGCCATTACGGTGAGCACCAGGGCAAGCCCTTCTTCGAGGGCCTGGTGGGCTTTATCACCTCCAGCCCGGTGATCGTCGGCGTCCTGGAGGGTAGGAACGCCGTTCAGGCAGTGCGCAGCACCATGGGACCCACGAACCCCACCGCGGCTGGGCCCGGCACGATCCGCGGCGACTTCGCCCTGGAGCTGGGCCGCAACATGGTCCACGGCTCAGACTCGCCCGAAAGCGCCGAACGCGAAATCGCCCTCTTCTTCCGGCCCGACGAGCTGCTCGATTACGAGCGCAGCGTAGACCCGTGGATCTTTGAATAACTCGCTGTCCGCCTAGGACTAGCGACTCAAGACGGGCACCGCGTCGCCCACCAGGAGCGCGCGGAACTCGTTCTCATTGTCCTCGCGGATGAGCGCGTAGACTTTGTCGCCGGTCAGGAGCTCGGTGTCCGCCGTGGGCGTGATCGTCTCCTCCCCACGCAGGACCGCCGATATGTACATGTCTCGGCTCAGGCCGATGTCCCGTAGGCGCTTGGCGGCAACGGGTGAGCCATCGGGGATCTGGACCTCGACGATCTCCATGCCGGCCTGCTTGAGGCTAATCAGGTTGACCAGGGCGTGGCGCGGGATCTCCTGCTCGATCAGCGCTAGCAGGATATTGGTAGCGCTCACGGTCACGTCGATGCCAAGTCGTTCGAAGATGCCCTGGTTCTTGGGATTGTTCACCCGGGCTATGGTGCGCGGCACCTGGAACTTGACCTTGGCCATCTGGCAGCTCACCAGGTTGTCCTCGTCTTCGCCGGTCACCGCCACCAGGACGTCGGCCCGCTCGGTCCCGATGTCGGCCAGGAAGGAGGCTTCACAGCCGTCGCCGCGCACTGCCACGCTCTCCCCCAGCACCTCGGCCAGCTCGGCGGCGCGGCCCTTTTCCTTCTCAGAGAGGACGACCTCGTAGCCCTCGGCCAGCAGGCTCTTGGTGAGGTAGTAGCCGACCTTGCCGCCGCCCACCACAACTACGTACACGGTTAGCTCTCCAACATCTCGCGGATGGCGCTCGCGCCCATCACCGTCGGACACACCGTCTGCAAGCCAAGCTCGCGGTACGACTGCTCGCGGATGGGATCGTAGATGCGGGTGATGACCTTGGGCACGTTGAACACGCTCTTCACCACCTGGCTGGCCATGATGTTCCGGTTGTCGCCCTCGGTTGTGGCGCAGAACGCATCAGCCTGCTCGATGCCGGCCCTGCGCAGGACGTCCTCATCCACGCCCTCGCCAACCAGCGTCCGACCCTTGAACTCCTCGCCCAGCCGGCGAAAGGCGTCGCTGTTGCGGTCGATAATCGTCACCTCGTGGCCGTTGGCGTCCATGAGCATCGCCAGCGTGGACCCAACCCGGCCGCAGCCGAGGATGACCAGCTTCATGTGTTTCGGATTATAGAGGCCGAAAATCCCCTCTCCCGCGGCCGCGGGAAGGGGCTAGGGGTGAGGGAACCCGGGGGTGGGGTAGGGCTCGTCCCCTAGTGCAGCGCGAACGACAGCCCGATGACGATGGCCAGCATCAGCCCTGCGATGAGCGCGATGTTCCGCAGATCGTGCCGGAGGTACACCGCCTCGAGCCGCGCCAACTCAGCCGCTCGCGCCTGCAACGCCATCCGCGTGGCGCTCACGGGCGCCGCTCGGGGTGTCGTCGCCTGGGCCTGCATCGCCTCGCCAGGCTGCGCCTGATCGCCGCCCGTCGTCCCCGCCGGCCGGGCTTGCTGCCGCAGCGGCCGGACCTGCCGCCGCTGCTTGCGCCTTACCGGCCCGCGTGCAGGCAACGGCCAGGCTCTCGCGTCGTCATAGGTTTTCAGGCGAAGTATAGTCCGCCCCTCGCGCCGAAGCCGCTCGGTCGCTCCCAACCGTTACCCTATAAGCGCCGGGCCCGTAGCTCAGCGGTTAGAGCAGGGGACTCATAATCCCAGGGTCGCAGGTTCGAATCCTGCCGGGCCCACCAAAATTTGATCCAGCGGAATTTAGGAGCGGTTGCGGGTCAGTTTGGTGTAGGGACCAACGGCGATGCATGCCTCGGCTGATAGAGACCGACTTCGCCTCCGCTGGGAAGCCGGATCCTGGTCACCGAACCCCACCTTGCTTCTTCCACTAGCGAACACCGGACGTCCTTCTCTCCGAGTGCCGCAATCTCAGCGTTCAGATCGTCACACATGAAATAGAGTTCGTGGCCAATATTTTCCTCGGCGGGATGAACGGCCAGTTCCGCCGGAGGCAGTGCGAAGATCAGCCAATCGTGGCCAGCGTCAACATGTGAAAATCCGAGGACATCCCGGAAGAAGTCGCGATCAGCCGCCGCATCCTCGCTATATACGATTACGTGGGCACCAAAGATCACTAACTTTCTCCTTTCGCTCCGATCAAAGCTCCAACCGCAACCTTTGGATCTCGCGGGAAGAACCAAAGGTTAGTGCAGCGGCTCTGATCAAGCGGCCAGGGCGGCGCGCACCAGGTCCCCGAGCTCCTCATCGGGGATGCCAGCCGCGTCTTCGGGCCGCAGATGGATGGTCCCCTTGCTCGTCTTGAGCGCCGGGTGGCGGGAGGTGAAGCCGGCGTCACGACCCTGTTGCCAGCCGTAGATCGATAAGCCGTGTTTCCACACGCCGACGTAGAGACGGCGGTTGCCGACCTTGTAGGTGGGAATCTGATACGAGAGCACCACGGCTGCGTCGGGGTGTGCTGAAAGGATCAACCGATGAAGGCGGTCGAACAAGGGTCGCTGCTCGGCCGCGATGCGCTCGATGTAGCCCAGCACGGCTTCTTCCATCCTGTCCAGTTTAGTTTCAGGATTGGCTTTTAGCAGGCCCTAGCGCTGCTCGCCGCCATTCACTCTGGCGATGGGCCGCTCTGAAACGGTAACTGCTGGCCGGTCTCCAGCAGCGTCTTGAGACCGCTGAGGATTTCGGGCCAGCCGCCGCCGGCGCCCTGCGACTCGCTCTCGCCCGCGCTTACGGCCGCGATCTTCGGCGCACCGGTGAAATCGTGCGTCACCGTGA
>WNFB01001731.1_pt1 | contig 18797 bp, 16 predicted proteins | sample 5400501 | NCBI WGS metagenome assembly WNFB01 (sample SAMN13153341, study PRJNA577476) | soil metagenome | isolation source: 200 cm saprolite under Douglas fir tree site 2 hole 1 | place: USA:California | collected 2015-04-18 | reverse complement strand
GGCGGAGCCGCCTACGCCTTCCAGGTGAGCTCGGCCACTCAATCTCACCTCAACCTGGTCAACCGCCAGGTCGAGGTACCGGTCGACTCTCCGCTGGAGCTGACCCTGAACCGCCCGGCCGACCTGCTGGGCGTGGCCGGCGCGCTCTGGATCAACCCCGACGTCGACGGCCAGCTGACCGCCTCCCGGAACGGGCTCCAGTTCGCTTTCCATCCCTTCCAGGGCTGGCAGGACTACACCGAGTACCAGGTCTACCTGCGTTCCTTCACGGACGCCACCGGGCACCCGGTGCAGCCCGCCCGCTGGAGCTTCCTGACCCAGTTCGTGCCGCGGGTCGTGGGCGCCACCGCCGACGGCGCCGCCGTGGCCGAGGGCGGGGAGGTCGACCTCGGCAGCCCGATCCAGATCGCCTTCAACACGGCCATGGACGCGGAGCGGACGGCGATTCTGCTCAATGGCAGCGCCGCCCGGGTGACCTGGTCCGACGACGGCCGGACGGCGACCGTCGCCACGGCCGGGATGAGCATCGGCCCGATCAGGCTCGCCCTCGCCGGCGGTCGTGACCGGGAGGGCCACGCGCTGGCCGGCGACTGGCGCCTGGCCGCCGACCTGGTCTTCCGGATCCACATCGCGACCACGCCGCTCCGGTTCCCGGCGCTGGTGCAGATCCCCAACGACGGCTACGGGGCGCGTCCCCAGTACGGCCTCCAGGCCGCGGACATGATCTGGGAGTACCAGACCGAGGGCGGCATCACCCGCCTCACGGCCATCTACTCGCGGGTCCCCGAGTTCGTGGGTCCCATCCGCAGCGGCCGGCTGATCTCCTTCCGGCTCACACGCCACTACCACGGGATGCTCTTCATGAGCGGGCTCTCGGCCGGCAGCCTGACGGCCCTCAACTCAGACCCGGTGCCGGCGTCCTTCGGGCCCAACGGCTCCTTCCGGAGTCCTGACCGGGCCGCGCCCAACAACCTCTTCTATCCGGGCGGCGGCATCCGCGAGGACGAAGACGGAAGCGGCGGCGCCGACTTCCAGTTCGCGACGGGCAGCCCCCAGCTGGGCGGCGGCGAGGAGGCCACCAGCTTCAGCGCCGGCGAGCACGACGGCGGCTACACCTACGACCCGGCCACCGCCACGTACTTCAAGGACGAGTCAGGGCAGCGCTTCGTGGACCGGGCCCTCAACCAGCCGCTCCACATCTACATGGTCCTCGTGGTGCACGCTCACGAGTACCTGGTGCCCATCATCGAGAGCGGCTGCTGCACCCGGGGCCGGGACTTCGACCTCGACTCCGGCGGCGGCATCGATGTCTTCTACCGCGGGCGGCACTACACCGGCCGCTGGTCGGCCGCCGACCGGAACAGCCCGATCGTCTTCACGCTCGACTCCGGGCAGCCGCTGACGCTGCCCAATGGCCTGACCTGGGTCGAGGTGGTCGGCTAGGAGGCCGCTGCCGCCCTCGCGCGGTCCCGCAGCCGCTCCACGTGCATCGAGGCCGCCACGGCGGCCGTGGTTCCGTCCCCCACCGCGGTCGCGATCTGCTTGGTCAGCTGGGCGCGGACGTCGCCGACCGCCCAGACCCCGTCCACGGAGGTCAGCAGGTCGCGGTCGGTGAGCAGGTAGCCGGCCGGGTCGTGCTCGGCGTGGACCTTCAGCAGCCCCGAGTTGGGGACGAAGCCGATGAAGACGAAGACGCCGCCCACCTCGAGGTCCCGGAGCCGGCCGCCGGACTCGTACTTGAGGCCCCGGACCTTGTCGTCCCCGTAGATCTCCTTCACCTGGGCGTCCAGCACGAACCGGATCTTGGGGTTGGCCTTCGCCCGCTCCTGCAGGATCGGCTGGGCCCGGAACTGGTCGCGGCGGTGGACGATGTGGACGCGGGAGGCGTAGCGGGTCAGGAAGTCGCCCTCCTCCAGGGCCGCGTCGCCGCCGCCCACCACAGCCAGCTCCTCACCCTTGAAGAAGGCGCCGTCGCAGACCGCGCAGTAGGACACGCCGCGGCCCCAGTAGTCCTTCTCGCCGGGCACCTCGAGGTAGCGCGGCAGGCCGCCCGCGGCCAGGATGACGGCGGGGGCGCGCAGCTCCTCGCCGGACTCCAGGCGGACCACCTTGTCGTCGCCCTCGACCGTGATCCCCGCCACCGGTTCGAACTCGCGGATCTGGAGGCCGAACTTGCGGGCGTGGTCGCCCATCTTGATCGCCAGCTCGGAGCCCAGGATGGACTCGATGCCCGGGTAGTCCTCGACCAGCTCGGTGTTGAGCAGCTGGCCCCCGACCGGGCCCCGCTCCAGGACGACCGTGTTCAGGTTCATGCGGGCCGCGTAGAGGCCGGCCGCCAGCCCGGCCGGGCCGGCTCCCACGATGACCACGTCGTAGCGCTCGCTCACATCAGATCCAACGTACCCGGCGGCAGCCGGTATTCCGGTCGGAAGCGGCTAGCCGAACTTGTACTGGGCCCCGTAGCCCCCCCGGGGGGCGTGGCAGACGATGTTGTCGAAGGGGCAGCCGATGGCGCAGGCACCGCACTCGATGCAGTTGCCGAAGCTGACCAGGTTCTTCTGCTGATCCTGATCCCACTCGTAAACGCCGGCCGGGCAGAAGTGGTTGCAGTACTTGCCCGTGCACTTGTCGGCGCAGATCCGGTGGTCGGCGACCTCGATGTGGGGGTGGCCGGTGTCCTCTTTGAACTTGACCGTGAACAGCTTGTCGGTGAGCTTCTGCATCCGCGCGCCAGTCTACGACGCGCCGAAGGCCTCGAAGATCCGGCAGGCCAGGCGGACGGTGTTCAGGTAGTCCTCCACCTCCACGCCCTCGTTGGGAGCGTGGACCCGCGCGTCGGGACGCCCGGCCCCGGTCGCCATCACGGTCGGGATGCCGAGCGCGTGCGCGATGCCGTGCATGGGCCCGGTCGCCTGCATGAAGGGCCAGAGGTTGGGCCCGCCGAAGAGCTCGCGCTGGGAGGCGATCACCGCCCTCGCCAGCTCGGAGTCGGGGTCGGAGCGGGCCGGCTTCTCGCCGTCGTGCCAGACGATCTCCACCTTCTCGAACCCGGCCCGGTCGAGGTGCCGGCGCAGCTTGACCAGGATGTCCTCCGGGTCCTGTTCGGGGATCAGGCGGAAGTCCAGCTTGGCCGTGGCCTCCGCGGGCAGCACGGTCTTGGAGCCAGGACCCTGGTAGCCGGCCGTCAGCCCGGCCAGGTTGCAGGTGGGCGTGAAGAGCAGCTGCTCCATGACCCGCTCCGGGGCCGGGTCGCGGATCAGGCGCTCGAAGCCGACCAGCCGGCGGCGCTCCTCGACCTCGGGGTCGAGGCGGGTGAGCATCTCCCGGTCGCGCGCCGTGGGCGGGACCACCGCTTCGTAGAAGCCGTCGATCTTGATGTTCATGTCCTGGTCGCGGAGGCTGGCCAGCGCCGCCACCAGGTACATCGCCGCCGAGGGATAGAGCGAGGCCAGCCCGGAATGCTGGTCGTAGCCCAGCATCCGCACCCGCAGCTGCACGTAGAGCAGGCCGCGGCAGCCGAAGATGACCTGGCCCCGGCCGGCGGAGTCGAACCCGGCCGACTCCCAGAGGCAGCCGTCGGCCCGGAGCCTGTCGCCGTGCCTTTGGACCAGCCGCTCGAAGGTGGGCGAGCCGATCTCCTCCTCGCCCTCGATCAGGAAGCCCAGCGCGAGCGGCAGCTCGCCGCGCACGGCCTTCAGGGTCTCGATCGCATGCAGGCGCGCCATCACGTCGGCCTTGTCGTCGCAGACTCCCCGCGCGAAGACCCGGCCTCCGCGCTCGGCGGGCTCGAAGGGCGGCGACTCCCAGTCGGCCAGGGGGTCGACCGGCTGCACGTCGTAGTGGGAGTAGAGCAGCAGGCGCCGGCCGCGCCCCGGCAGGTCGGCCAGCAGGGAGGGCAGGCCGCCGGCTTCCAGCGTCTCCACGCGGTCGCTGAGGCGGCCGAGCCGCTCGCCCAGCCAGTCGCGGCAGGGCCTGACCGCCTCCGGACCCTCGACGGAGATGCTGGCAAAGGAGCAGAGCTCCTTCAGCTCGTCGACGAACCGGCGCGAGTTGGCCTCGACATAGGCGTCCACGTCGGCGGCGGGCACGATCGCCAATTCTGGCAGGCCGCGTAAACTGAGACGCTGAGACCAAGCGGGAGCTCCAAGTGGAGCTGAGAGGGCCAGAGGGCCGACCGCCAGAACCTGAACTGGGTAATGCCAGCGGAGGGATGAACATGGAGACCACCCAGGACGCCTTTCTGAAGGTCGAGTCGCTGGGCATCGAAGCCGTCCCCGACTCCCAGCGGCACGGGCGCCCGCGCGACCTCGGCTTCCTCTGGGCCGGCGCCTTCGTCAACTACGCGAGCGTGCTCACGGCCAGCCTCCTCACCAACTACTTCGGGCTGGGCGTCTGGGACGGCCTGCTCGCGGTCGGGCTGGGCTCGCTGGCGGGCGCGGTCATCCTTGGCCTCCTCAGCAACACCGGCGTGCGCTCGGGGCTGCCCCAGATCGTCTTCACGCGGGGCATCCTCAGTGCCGCCGGGGCCAGGGCCGGCGCGCTGCTTACGCTCTTCCTGGCGGTCGGCTGGTTCGCGGTCGACACGGTGATCGCCGCCCAGGCGGGTGCTCAGCTGGTGGGTGGCGGCGGCCGCCCGGCGACCTTCGCCTGGACCCTGGTGGTGGCCGCGCTTTCCGTCGTCGTCGCGGTCTACGGCCACAAGACGATCCAGGTCTTCGAGACCTGGGGCGCGGTCACGTTCGCCGTCCTCTCGGCCCTTCTCTTCGTCGCACTGGCGGGCCAGATGAACTGGACCGCCGGGCCCGCGAAGACGGGGGCGGACTACCCGGGCGCCTTCGTCCTCGGCTTCATGTCCTGCTTCGCGCTGGTCGCGTCCTGGTACCCATTCGCAAGCGACTACTCGCGCTACCTGCCTCGGACGAGCTCGGTGCGCGCGGTCACCTGGTGGCCGGTGGCCGGCGTCGTGCTGCCCATGCTGCTGCTCGGCCTGTTCGGCCTGCTGATCCCCACCATCGACCCCAAGCTGGCCGCCGCCGACCCCAACGGGCCGATTGCCGTCATCAGCAAGCACGGAGGCTGGCTGGCGGTGCCCTTCTTCCTGTTCGTGATCGTGGGTGAGGTCTGGGCCAACTACCTGGACGTCTACACCGCGGGACTGGTGACGCTCACCCTCGGCGTGCGGCTGCGGCGCTGGCAGACCGCGCTCGGCTGCGGAGTCCTGGGGACGCTGCTCGCGAGCTACGCCGTCCTGATCGTCGACTTCCACTCCGCCTACACGGACTTCCTGATCCTGACCTATCTGTGGGCGCCGGCCTGGGCGGCGGTGGTGCTGCTGGCGTTCTTCGTCTTCGGCGACGCCCGTCCCGGCCACGCCCTGGCGGCCTGGCTGGCGGGCACCCTGGCCAGCCTGGTGTTCGTCAACTACCCGAACCTCTTCGGCAGCGTCTTTCCGAGCGCCCACTTTCCGAACCAGGCGCTGATCGACGCGCTGCGCGGCGCCGACCTCAGCGGGCTGGTCAGCGTCGCGGTCGCGGCCGGCCTCTATGCCGGCCTGCGGCGACTCCGGCGGTGAAGCTGCCGGTCGCGCTCACGATCGCGGGATCGGACTCCGGCGGCGGCGCCGGCATCCAGGCCGACCTCAAGACCTTCGCCGCCCTGGGCGTCCACGGCACCAGCGCGGTCACCGCCATCACGGCCCAGAACACGCAGACCGTCAGCGACATCCTGGAGCTCCCGGTGGCGCTGATCAGGGCCCAGATCGACCGCGTGGTCGAGGACCTGCACCCGGCGGCCGCCAAGACCGGGATGCTCTCCAGCCCGGAGATCATCGAGTGCGTCGCGCTGGCGGTCCGGGAGCACGGCCTCCAGAAGCTGGTGGTGGACCCGGTGATGGTCGCCAAGGGCGGGGCCAAGCTGCTGCGGGACGATGCCGTCGACGCGCTGCGCCGGCAGCTGATCCCGCTGGCGGCGGTGATCACGCCCAACCTGCCCGAAGCCGAGGTCCTGCTCGGGCGGAGGCTGCTGACCCTGGCCGACCGGAAGCGGGCGGCGCGCGACCTGCTCCAGCTCGGCTGCCGCTCGGTGGTCGTCAAGGGCGGCCACGCGGACGGGCCGGTGGTCGACATCTACCACGACGCCGAGGGTGCTCTGGAGATCGCCCACGAGCGCGTCCCCACCCGCAACACGCACGGCAGCGGCTGCGTCTTCTCGGCCGCCATCGCGGCCTTCCTGGCCACCGGGATGCAGCCCCGAGACGCCTTCCCGGCCGCCACCCGGTTCATCCAGGCCGCCATCCGGGCCGCCCTCGAGCTGGGAGGGGGCCACGGCCCGGTCAACCCGATGTTCGAATTGATCGAGCGCTAAGCTCCCGGCGTGCAGTCAGCCGACGTGCCCCGGCGGGAGAGCCGCCGCCACTTCCGAAAGCGGGTCAATGCCGCGCTGGCGGACGAGAACCTGCAGCGGGCGCTGACCTCCGCCCTGACCGGCATCCGCGGCCGCCGCGATCGCGCCTTCGAGAACTTCGACTTCGAGAGCGGGCGCGACGAGCTGCGCCGCCGCCGGCTCGAGAACCTGGATCGCCTGCCCGAGCTGGTCGAGCAGTTCAGGAGCCGGCTGGAGGCTGTCGGCGGGAGCTTCCACTATGCGAAGACCGCCGAGGAGGCGCGCCAGGTCATCGGCGAGATATGCCGCCGCGCGGGCGCCGGCATCGTGACCAAGTCGAAGTCGATGGCGACCGAGGAGATCCTGCTCAACCCCTACCTGGAGGCGCTGGGCATGGAGGTGGTGGAGACCGACCTCGGCGAGCGCATGGTGCAGCTGACGCACACGCACCCCTCGCACCTGATCGCACCCGCCATCCACCTGACCAAGGAGGACGCGGCCCGCGTCTTCGGAACCGAGCCGACGATCGAGGCGATCCAGGGGCACGCCCGCCAGACGCTGCGCGAGAAGTTCATCCAGGCCAGCGTCGGCATCTCGGGCGCCAACGCGGCCATCGCCGAGACCGGGACCGTGATGATCGTCACCAACGAGGGCAACGCCGACCTCACGGTCACCCTGCCGGCGGTCCACATCGCGGTCTTCGGGATCGACAAGGTCATCGCGTCGCTCGATGACGCGGTCGCCATGCTCCGCATGCTGCCCCGCTCCGGCACCGGCCAGACCATGAGCGTGTACGTCAACTGGGTGACCGGGCCCTCGCGCTCGGCGGACATCGAGCAGTCGCTTACCATCGGCATGCACGGCCCGCGGGAGATGCACTGCGTCGTGCTCGACAACGGGCGCGAGGAGATGCGGGCCGACCCCGTTTTCCGGGACGCCCTCACCTGCGTCCGCTGCGGCGCCTGCTCCAACGCCTGCCCGCCCTTCATGGCCGTCAGCGGGCACCAGTTCGGCCACATCTACAACGGGCCCATCGGCCTGGTGCTGACGCCCTTCCACCACGGCCTCGAGGCCGCGGATCTCTCCAACACGCTCTGCACTCAGTGCAACGCGTGCCAGGAGATCTGCCCGGTCGGCATCCCGCTGCCGCGCCAGATCCTGGAGCACCGCCGGCACGGCCGGAAGTCCCTGCGCAAGCGGGCCCTGCTGGGCGTCTGGTCGCGGCCGCGCCTGGCGGACCCGCTGCTGCGGGCGGCGGCGCCCTTCTCCGGCCTGGTGCCGGGCGCTCCACGGCTCGCCACGCGGCCCTACCGCGACCAGGTCGCCGCCGGCGGCGACGGCGCCGCCGGTCCGCTGACCATCTTCGCCTCCTGCCTGGTCGACCGCGCGCAGCCGGCGGCGGGCAGGGCCCTGGAGCGGATCGCGCGCGCCGCCGGCTACCGGGTCGAGTTCCCCGCCGCCCAGTGGTGCTGCGGCCTGATCGCGGCCAACGCCGGGCGCTTCGACCAGGGTGCCGCCCTGGCTCGCGAGCTGCTGGAGGCGCTGGGGCCGAGCGAGGGGCCGGTGGTCACGCCGTCTGCCTCCTGCTTCGGCGCGCTCAGCTTCGACTCCTCCGATTGGGGCGTCAACGGCGCCGGCCTGGACGCCCTCCGTGAGCGGCTGCACGACTCCACGCGCTTCGTCCTCGGCCTCCTGGAGAAGCGGCCCGGACTGGTGACGCGGGGCGACCCGGTTCGGGTCGCCTATCACGACTCCTGCCAGTCGCTGCGCCAGCTGGGGCTGAAGGCGGAGCCGCGCCGGCTGCTGGAGCTGTGCGGCTACGAGGTGGTCGACCTGCCGGACATCGCCAACTGCTGCGGCTTCGGGGGCACTTTCAGCCTGGACTGGCCGCAGGTGGCCGACCGCCTGACCGAGTGGAAGCTTGACGCGGTGCGTCAGACGGGCGCCCGCCTGCTGGCCTCCGACAATCCGGGCTGCCTGCTCCAGATCGAGGCCGGGGCGCGCCGGAGGCGACTGGACCTGCGGGTGGCGCACGTGCTGGAGCTGGTCGCCGAGCGTCTCGCCGGGTGAGGATCGCCGCCGCCGCCCTCGCGCTGCTGGTCTGCGCCTGCGCGCAGGCGACCGCTCCGGCGGCCTCGCCCCGCCCCAGCCCTTCGCCGGCCCCCAGCCCTCTGAATTCGCCTCTGCCTTCTCCGAGCCCCTCGCCACCGCCCGTGCCCCAGCGCGCCGAGGCGCCGCTTCCGGAGGCGCGCGAGGAGACGGCGGCGGCCGCCGCCGGCGGGCGGCTGTACGTGCTGGGCGGCTTCGATGGGGCCGGGCGCAGCAGCCGCAGCGTGTTCGTGTACGACGGCGGCGGCTGGAGCCTGGGTCCGGCGCTGCCGATCGGGCTCGACCACCCCTCGGCCGCGGTCCTGGGCGACGACCTCTACCTGGCCGGCGGCTTCAGCGCCGGCCCGGCGTCGGCCCGGGTCTTCAAGCTGGCCGGCGGCGCCGGCGGCTGGAGCGAGGTGGCCTCGCTCCACCATGCCCGGGGGGCGCTGGCGCTGGTGGCGGTGGACGCCAGCCTCTACGCGCTGGCCGGCAACAGCGGCGCGGGCCAGGTGGCGCCGGCCGAGGTCTACGACGCCGCCGCCAACTCCTGGGCCGACCTGCCCGCCCTGCCGCAGCCCCGGAACCACGTGGCCGGCTTCGGCTACGAGCGGCAGGTCTGCGTAGCGGGCGGGCGGTCGCCCAACCTGGCTCGGGTCGACTGCTACGAGCCCGCCACCGGCGCCTGGCGGCGCCTGCCCGACCTGCCCCAGCCGACCAGCGGAGCCGGCGGCGGGGTGCTCAACGGCCAGGTCGTGGTCGCCGGGGGAGAGAACCCGCAGGAGTCGTTCATCGTCGAGCAGCTGGCCCGCTTCCGGGACGGGGCCTGGAGGTGGGAAAAGATGCTGGTGCCGCGGCACGGCATCCAGCTGGCGGAGTTCCAGGGGCGGCTCTGGGCCTGCGGCGGCGCGACCCAGGCGGGCCTGCACCCGGTGGCCGACTGCACGTCCATCGCCTGACATTGGCCGCTCGAGGCTTGACCCGGTAATTCAACCAGCGTAGAATTCTACGCGTGATGAATTCTCGCCCCGGTCCCCGCCAGGCGGCGGAGGCGGTCCTGCCCCCGATGCTGGCCGGCCTGGCGGTGCTGGTGACTCTGATGGCGCTCATCGCGAGCGCCCTCCACGACCCCAAGCCCCACGACATCCCGGTCGGCCTGGCCGGACCGGGTCCCGCCGTCGATCAGCTCCGAGAGAGGATCGGCTCGGCGGCTCCGGGGGCCTTCGCCTTCGCGGTCTACGAGTCCGAGGAGGCCGCCCGCCGAGCGCTTGACGCGCGCCAGGTGGACGGCGCGCTGTTCCTGGGCCCGAGCCCACGCCTGGTCGTCGCCGGCGCGGCCGGGGACGCGGTGGTGGGGGTCGTCACCGGAGTTTTCAGCGGCGCCTTCGGGGCCCAGGGGACCCGCCTGGCGGTCGAGGTGGTGCACCCGTTTGCGGACGGAGACCCCCACGGGTTGGTCCTCTTCTTCCTGGTGGTGGCGGTCTCGCTCTCGGCCATCGTGTCCCAGGTCGTCGTGCTGGTCAGGGCCCCGGGCCTGCTGGGGCGGGTCGCCGTCCTGGTGGTCTACCCGGTCCTGGCCGGGCTGGCCGCCTGGGCGACCACGCTGGCGATCACCGGCGCCTACGGCGACCAGTTCTGGGAGGTGACCGGGCTGGCCTCGCTGGCCACGCTGGCGGTGGGCGCTCCGTTGGCGGCGGCCGCCCGCCTGCTCGGGCCCGCCGGCCTGGGGCTGGGCGCCCTGGTGCTGGGCCCGGTCAGCCTGGTCTCGTCGGGCGGCCCGGTCGGCAGCCACCTGCTGCCAGACTTCTACCGGGCGCTGTCGCCCTGGATGCCGGCGACCGAGGCTTACAGCGCGCTGCGCGGCTCTCTCTTCTTTGTTGGCGCCGGCACGGCCGAGCCGGTGGCCCTGCTGGCGACCTGGAGCCTGGCCGGGATCGCCCTGCTCATCCTCTTCGACCTGGTTCTCTCCCGGCGGCGAGGTGCCACGGACAGGCCGGCGGCCGGGTCCTAACCGCAGCCGCGAGCAGATCCTCGCGGCCGCCCGCAAGCACTTCGCAAGCGCGGGCTACGACGGCGCGACCGTGCGCGGCATCGCAGCCACGGCGAAGGTCGACCCGGCTCTCGTGCTGCACTACTTCGGCTCCAAGGAGGGAGTGTTCAGGGCGGCGATCGAGTTTCCCCTCGACCCCGCCGAGGTCGTCGCCCGCCTGCTGGAACCTGGCCTCGAAGGCCTCGGCGAGCGCATGGTCCGGTTCTTCCTCGAGACCTGGGAGTCGCCCAGGGGCCGGCCCCTGCTGGCGATCCTGCGATCAGTGGTCAACCACGAGGACGCGGCCGGATTGATGCGTGGCTTCCTCAGCCGCGAGCTGCTGGGGCGCCTCGCCGCCGCGCTCAGGACCGACCGCCCGGACCTGCGGGCCAGCCTCGCCTTCAGCCACCTGATCGGCCTCGCGCTGGCCCGCTACATCGTCAAGGTCGAGCCGCTGGCCTCGGCCGACGCCGACACGCTGGCCGCCTGGGCGGGGCCGGTCATCCAGAAGTACCTAACCGGCCCCCTGCCGGGCTAGCTGCGCTCGATGTCGAGCTTGAAGTCAGGTGCGGAGCCCAGGCCGTCGAGGAAGGTCGCCTCCACCAGTTCGGCCGCCTCCGGGCTGGGTGCCGAGACCTCCTCGATCCAGTAGTTCACGCGATCGCCGTCCGGGGCGCTGAAACCAAGGCGCTCGAGGGCCGCGACCGCGCCGGGATTGGTCTCCACGGGTCCTTCCCCTCGCCGGATCGAGGCTTCGCAGTAGAGGCCGGGGCCACCGCCGCCGATGAACTGCACGAAGCGATCCAGGCCGTCCCTGGCCTGGTCGGTGGCGTCGGTCAGGATGACAAACGAATCTGAGTCGGCGGGCTGGCGCCGCAGCCAGTCGATCTCAGCTTGAATGGCCGCCAGCCGCTCGGCCCGGGAGCTCATCCGCGCAAGGGTAGCCGTCTAGGTCCCGCGGCGGACGTCGAGCTGGTAGGCCGGCGAGGCCTTGAAGACCTGGATGAAGATCGTCTCCACCATGACCGCGACGTCGTGGCTGGGCGCGGTGATCTGTGCGTTCCAGTAGTTGGGATGGCCGGCGTCCGGCGTCGAGAAGCCGAGCTTCCCGAGGGCCGCGATCGTGTCCGCGTCGCTCAAGTTCGGTCCATTCCCCTTCCGGATCGACGCCTCGGCAAAGAGCGGGCCTGGTTGGCCGCCCAGGAACTGCACGTAGCGATTGAGGCCGTCCTTTGCCGAATCGGAAGTGTCCGTGAGGACGAGGGAAAGGAACCCCGAGGTTGCCCGCAGCCAGTCGATCTCGGCCTGGATCCGGGCCACGCGGTCGCCACTGAACCCCGCCGGCAGAGCGCCGGCTGTCGGCGTCCTGCCGCCGGTGACCGGCGCCCCGCCGCAGGCCAGCAGCACCAGCGCCGCCGCCAGGACGGCCGGCCTCATCCCTCCGGCAGGCGCATCGCCAGGCGGCTGGTGATGATCCCGGTGTTGAGCCCGATCGTGCGCAGGCCGCCGAAGAAGCGCGCGTGCTCGATCTTGCAGCAGCGGTCCATCACCACCTCCAGGCCGGCGGCGCGGGCGATCTCGGCGCCCTCGGGGCTGATGACCCCCAGCTGCATCCAGAGCACCCTGGCGCCCACCTCCACCGCCTGGCGCGCGATCTCGGGCACCTCCCGCGAGGGCCGGAAGACGTCCACGATCTCGATCCGGTCGTCGCGGGCGGCCTGCGCCAGCGTGCCGTAGACCGGCCGCCCGAGGATCTCCTTCCCGTCATGGGTGGGGTTGACGGGGATGATGTGGTAGCCGTTGGCCCGCAGGTAGATGGCGGCGAAGTTGCTGGGGTGGTAGTAGTTGGACGAGAGGCCGACCATCGCGATGTTCCGGTAGCTGGTCAGGATCCGATAGCGGTCCCAGGCGGTCAGCCCGAAGTCGTTGCGCTCCCCGACCGCGCTCACCGTTGGTAGGGCGCCCCGAAGGCCTTGGAGAGGATGGAGTGGCCCAGCTCGCCGTCCTTCTCGGCCGGCGCCTGCACCTTCCGCTGCGAGCGCTCCAGCGCCTGCTCCAGGTCCCAGAGGATGTCCTCGGAGTCCTCGATCCCGATCGAGAGCCGGATCAGCTCGGGGCCGATCCCCGCCGCCCGCAGCTCGTCGTCGCCGAGTTGGACGTGGGTGGTGGAGGCGGGGTGGATGACCAGCGACTTGGCGTCGCCGACGTTGGCCAGGTGGCTGAAGAGCTGCACCGACTCGATGAAGCGCTTGCCCGCCTCGCGGCCGCCCTTGATGCCGAAGGTCATGATCGAGCCCGAGCCTTTGGGCAGGTACTTCTGCGCCAGCGCGTGGTAGCGGTTCGACTTCAGGCCGGGGTAGTTGACGTACTCGACGGCCGGATGCGCCTCCAGCACCTCCGCCACCTTGACCGCGTTGGCGACGTGCCGGTCCATGCGCACGTGCAGCGTCTCCAGGCCTTGCAGCAGCAGCCAGGCGGTGAAGGGCGCCATCGCCGGACCGTAGTCGCGCAGCATCTCCGCGCGCGCCTTCGTCAGCCAGCCGAAGTCGCCGAAGTACTCGAAGAAGCGGAGGTCGTGGTAGCCGCGTGAAGGCTCGGTCATGCCCGGGAACTTGCCGTTGTCCCAGGGGAAGCGGCCGCCGTCGACGATGACGCCGGCGATCGTGGTGCCATGGCCGCAGATGAACTTGGTGGCGGAGTGCACGATGATGTCCGCCCCCCACTCCAGGGGCCGGCAGAGGTAAGGCGAGGCGAAGGTGTTGTCGACCACCAGCGGCACCCCGGCCTCGTGGGCGACCCCCGCCACCCCCTCGATGTCGAGGACGTCGATCAGCGGGTTGCCCAGAGTCTCCGCGTAGAGGCACTTGGTCTGCGGCGTGATGGCGCGCCGCCAGGCGTCCAGGTCGTCGCCGTCGACCCAGACGGCGTCGATGCCGACCTTCCGGAAGCTGACGTCGAACTGCTGGACGGTGCCGCCGTAGAGGCGGCGCGCGGCGACGAACTGATCGCCCCCCTGCATCAGCGTGAAGAGCGCCAGGTGCTGGGCGGCCTGCCCGGAGGCGGTCGCGACCGCCCCGATGCCGTTCTCCAGGGCGGCGATCCGCTCCTCGAACACGGCCACCGTTGGATTCATGATCCGCGAATAGATGTTCCCGAAGCGCTGCAGCGCGAAGAGGTTGGCGGCGTGGTCGGTGTCCTCGAAGACGAAAGCGCTGGTCTGGTAGATGGGAACCGCGCGGGCTCCGGTGACGGGGTCCGGACGCTGGCCAGCGTGGACCGCCAGCGTGTCGAAACCGAACGCCTTCTCCGACCGGCGTGACGACTTCTTTGCCCCAGCCATGGCCGCAGTTTAGTTGGCTACCCTATCCCCTCGTGCGGGTGACGCTGTCGGAGGTCGAGCCGGACCAGCTGCCGCTCGACGCCCTCGCCGTCGCGGTTGCCGCCGGCGAGCCGCTGGCGGGCGGGGCGGCCGAGCTCGACGGCCAGCTCGGCGGGCTGCTTCGCGAGCTGCTGGCGGGCGAGATGAAGGGCCGCATCAACGAGCTGCTGCCGGTCCCCACCGGCGACCGCATCGCGCCGCGCCGCGTCCTCCTCTACGGGCTGGGAGCCGCCCGCGACCTGGACGGCCAGCGCCTGCGCTTCGCCCACCAGGAGCTGGTGCGCGCCGCCCGCACCTACGGCTACCGGCGCCTGGGCGTGCTCCGGTCCGGGCCCCTGGACGAGGACAGCCTGGCGGCGGTCGTCGAGGGCTGCGTCATGGGCGGCTTCGAGCGCCGCAACCGGCAGACCGGGAGCGGGCCGGGCCCGCTGGACGAGCTGGTGCTGGCCGGCTTCACGCCCGGCCACGACCTCGAGGTGGCCGCCGCCCACGAGCTGGGGGAGGCGGTCAACCGCGCCCGCGAGTGGTCGAACGCGCCCGCCAACGAGCTGACTCCCGACGTGCTGGCGCAGGCGGCCAGGGTGATCGCCGACAGCCACGGCCTGGAGTTCGAGGTGCTCGGGCCCGCCGAGCTGCGGGCCGGCGGCTACAACCTCCTGCTCGGCGTCGCCGCCGGCTCCGCTCAGCCGCCGCGGCTCATCCGCCTGCGCTGGCGCGGGGCCGAGGGCCTGCCCAGGCTGGCGCTGGTCGGCAAGGGCATCACCTTCGACACCGGAGGCATCTCCCTCAAGGATCCCCTGCACATGAGCCGGATGAAGGGCGACATGGCAGGGGCCGCGGCCGCCCTGGCCGCCATCCAGGTCATCGCCCACCGGCGGCTGCCGCTCGACGTCACCGCCGTGCTGGCCGCGACCGAGAACATGCCCGGCGCCAGCGCCCAGCGGCCGGGCGACGTCTGGGTGTCGGCCGACGGCAAGACCGTGGAGGTGGTCAACACGGACGCCGAAGGCCGCCTGGTGCTCGCCGACGCCGTCACCCATGCCCTGCGCAACGGCGCCACGCACGTGCTCGACCTGGCCACCCTGACCGGCGCCGCCACGATCGCGCTCGGCCACGCCGGCACCGCGGCGATCAGCAACGACGACGGCTTCTGGGGCCAGGTCGCCGAAGCCGGCCGCCGAGCCGGGGAGCGGCTCTGGCGGCTGCCGGCCTACCCCGACTACCGGGTCCTGCTGCGGAGCCAGATCGCGGACCTCCGCAACTCCGAGTACGGCGAGGCGGGCACCATCGCCGGCGGCATGTTCATCGGCGAGTTCGTGCAGGGCAAGCCCTGGGTCCACCTGGACATCGCGGCCAGCTCCTGGAACACCAACGCCGAGCTGACCACGGTCCCGCGTGGCCCCAGCGGCGTCGGCACCCGCACCTGCGTCTACCTGGCGGAACTGCTGGCGGCCGGCGCGCGTTAGGGTAAACAGGGTGCTGAAGAAGGGGCATCGGATGATCTGGCGATCCTGGCGAGCCGAGGGGCCAGTCAGCGGGTGGCGGGCGAGGAGTGCATCTGGATGATGCATGACGAAGACGGCCGGGGCCCGCTGGCAGCCAACTCGGCCGGACCCGGGGGCCCCGCCCGAAGGGAAGGGGTGGCGGGTCCAGAGGGCCGATGCCGCCTCCAGAATGGGGGCGGGCACCCCTTCTTCAGCGGCCTGTAATACAGGCGGTGAGCATCCTGCAGTCGATCTCCAGCCCGGCCGACGTGCGCCGGCTCGACGAGCGCGAGCTGGCCCAGCTGGCGGCCGAGATCCGGGCCTTCCTGATCGAGAGCATCTCGCAGACCGGCGGCCACCTCTCGCCCAACCTGGGGGTGGTCGAGCTCACGCTGGCGCTGCACCGGGTTTTCGAGAGCCCCTCCGACGCCCTGGTCTGGGACACCGGCCATCAGGCCTACGTGCACAAGATCGTCACCGGCCGCCGCGACAGCTTTGCGAGCCTCCGCCAGGAGGGCGGCATGTCGGGCTATCCGTCCCGGTCCGAGAGCGAGCACGACCGGGTCGAGAACAGCCACGCCAGCACCTCGCTCTCCTACGCCCTCGGCATGGCCGAGGCACGGCTGCGGCGCGGCGTCCCCGGACACGTGGTGGCGGTGATCGGAGACGGCGCCCTGACCGGAGGCATGGCCTACGAGGCGCTCAACCAGATCGCCCACCTGCAGCCCCCCAACCTGGTGCTGGTGCTGAACGACAACGGCCGCTCCTACGCTCCCACCGTAGGCGGCCTGGCGCGCCACCTGGGGCAGCTCCGCATCGACCCCCGCTACGAGCGCCTGAAGGAGGAGATCTCCCACCGCCTCCGCGAGCTGCCGCTGGTGGGCGAGGCCGCCGACCAGGCCGCCTTCCGCGTCAAGGAGAGCCTCAAGCAGCTGCTGCAGCCGACCACGGTCTTCGACGCCCTGGGTCTCAAGTACGCGGGTCCCGTGGACGGGCACGACCTGGCCGCCCTGGAGGACATCCTGAGCCGGGCCCGGCGGCTGAAGGAGCCGGTGCTCGTCCACGTGGTGACCGAGAAGGGCCACGGCTACGGACCCGCCATCGAGGACGAGATCGACAAGCTGCACGGCGTCTCCGCCTTCGACCCCCTGACCGGCAAGGCCCGGCGGAGCGAGCTCAGCTACACCGACGTCTTCGGGGAGGCGCTGCTGGCCGCGGCCGCCCGCCACCCCGACGTCTGCGCCATCACCGCCGCCATGGGCTCCTCGACCGGGCTGCTGAGCCTGGCCAGGGAGTTCCCCGACCGATTCTTCGACGTCGGCATCTGCGAGCAGCACGCGGTCACCTTCGCGGCGGGGCTGGCCATGGAGGGGCTGCGGCCGGTGGTCTGCGTCTACTCCACCTTCCTGCAGCGCGCCTTCGACCAGACGGTGATGGACGTCGCGCTCCACAAGCTGCCGGTGGTCTTCGTGCTCGACCGCTCGGGCGTCACCGGGCCCGACGGGTCCTCCCACCACGGGGTGTTCGACCTCTCCTACCTGCGGCTGATCCCCAACCTGCGCATCGCCGCCCCGGCGGACGCCACCGAGCTCTGCGCCCTGCTGGAGACGGCGCTCTCACTGGACGGGCCGGTTGCCATCCGCTTCCCGCGGGGCACCGTGCCCGCCACCCCCGACCTGCCGGTGGAGCCGCTGCCGGTGGGGCGCTGGGAGGAACGGCGCAAGGGGCGGCAGGCGCTGCTGCTGGCCATCGGCCGCATGGTCGAGGTGGCGGAGGCGGCGGCGGAGCGCCTGGCGGCGGAGGGGATCGAGTGCGGGGTCATCAACGCGCGCTGGCTGAAGCCGGTCGACCCCCGGCTGCCGGAGTGGGTCCGGCAGCACCCGGTGGTGGTCACGGCCGAGGACAACGTCGGAACCGGCGGCTTCGGCGCCGCCGTCCTGGAGGCGCTGGCGCCGCACGGGCTGGCCGGGCGGGTCCGGGTCCGGGCGCTGCCCGACCGCTTCCTGCCCCACGGGCGGCCGGCCGAAATCCTGAGGGGGCTCGGGCTGGACCCCGACGGGCTGGCGGAGGCCGTCCGCCAGGCCCTTCGCTCGTCGGTCGAGACCTAGAGAGGAGCGCCGGGGCCGGGAGGCTTGCTTCCCTCACGCATCAAAGCGGCTTGCGGCCCGCGAACCCCTCCCCGACCCGGTGCCAGTGGGACACCTTCTCCTCGCCCAGCTTCCAGCAGAGCTCGACCAGCTCGCCCTCGCGCAGAGCCGGGAAGTCGACCAGTCCCAGCTGCGGGTCCTTGAGCATGAGGCCCAGCTCCTGCAGCCCGAGCGCGGCCTTGGCCAGCTCCAGCTGGGCGCCCTCGAGGGCCAGCCCCGCACTGGCGACCGCCTCTTTCTCCCTGGCCCCGGCTCCCGCCCGCGCCGCCTGGTAGCGGGCGATCCGGTCCTGCTCCTCCAGCTCGGGCAGGAACTGCACCAGCTCGACGATCCGGCCGACCAGCTCGCGGACCTCCGGCAGCAGCCGGTTCGCCTGCTGCAGGGTGAAGACCCTGGGCTCGTCCCTCACGGCTTCACGCCGGACAGCGTCGCCAGGACGTCGTAGAGGGCGGCGAAGTCCTCCTTCTCCAGGCCCAGCCCGCGCGCCGCGGTCAGGTACTCGTTGGCGACGCTGGTGGTGGGCAGAGGCACGTCCAGCTGGCGGCCCGCCTCCAGGGCCAGCTGCAGGTCCTTCTGCATCATGTTGCAGTCGAACCAGGCCTCCGCCGGCAGGTGGCCGAAGAAGCGGGCCCGGTACTGGAGCTGGGGGGCGCCGATGACCGAGGCCAGCATCACCTCCAGGGCGGTCTCCCGGGGGATGCCACCCTTCTCCGCCAGCAGCACGCCCTCGGCGAACGCGAGCACGTGCACGGGCAGGCTGAGGTTGATGGCGATCTTCATCAGCACCGCCTGGCCGTTGCCGCCCACCCGGTGAACCGTGGGGCCGATGTCGAGCAGGATCGGCTTCACGCGCTCGAAGACGGCCTCCTCCCCGCCCACCATGATCGAGAGCCGGCCCTGCTCGAGCGTGCTCACGCTGCCGGAGACGGGGGCGTCCAGCATTTGGGCACCGCGGGCGGCGGCCTGCTCCGCGAGCGCCCGCGAGGCGGCTGGGCTGACGGTGCTCATCTCGACGTAGACCCGGCCCGGACCCAGACCGGCCAGAATGCCGTCCGGGCCCTGGGCGACCGCCTCCAGCGCGGCGGTGTCGGTGACCATGCTGAAGGTCACCTCGGCCGCGGCCGCCACCTCGCGCGGCGAGCCCAGGAGCTGGAGCCCGGCCTCCTCCAGCCACGCCGCCTTCGCCCGCGTCCGGTTGTAGCCGGCCACCTGGTGACCGGCCTCGAGCAGGCGCCTGGCGATCCGTCCTCCCATCGCGCCCAGCCCGACGAAACCGAGCGTCCCCATCA
>WNFB01001730.1_pt1 | contig 18797 bp, 24 predicted proteins | sample 5400501 | NCBI WGS metagenome assembly WNFB01 (sample SAMN13153341, study PRJNA577476) | soil metagenome | isolation source: 200 cm saprolite under Douglas fir tree site 2 hole 1 | place: USA:California | collected 2015-04-18 | reverse complement strand
TAAAGAGTAAGCGAGCTACTAAGGCCTGTTCTAGAGCCTGTTCACGAGCTTCATCATTTCGGCGTAGTGATGGTCGATTATCGGGGCTCCCTGTGTGCCCATCATCTGCTCAGCATTTTGTTTACACTGCGAGATGGCGGTGACAATCCCTTCCTTAGTGGGTTCGACGTAGCTTGCACCGCAGGAAGCGAAGACACCCTCTACGAAGCTTTTGACCTGCTGCTTGAGCTGTTCCTCTGTGACGGGCTGGTGCATGAGTTTGGCGAACTCCCCGTTCGCGCTCTCGAAGCATTTCAGAAGCTCGTCTCTTACGAAAACCGGCGTGACCTGGTCATCGGGGACCTTTGGCGCTGTGTATCCGGTCATTGTTGTTTCATTTCTTGATAACATATGTTATATAACCCTAACTGACAGAAGGCTAAGGAAATGCAAAGCGCTTCAACGGACAGGGAACTGCTGGAGAAGTTCGATGGAGAAGTATGGGCGAAAGTCCCCCATTTCGAGGGAAACAATGCTGTCAATTCGACCCCATTGGTCGAGGTCACCGATGTCCTTCTCGAGTGCGCCAAGATGGAGTACGGGCTGAAGCTGGGCGCGGAGGGGCTGCGCGTATTCGCGAAGTTCGATTCTAAGATTCATGGGGGATCGGTCAAGGTCAGGCCGGCCGCGAGCATCATAAGGGATGCCATCTCCTCGGGGAGGCTGGTCAAGGGCCAGACGATCTTTGAGGCGACCTCAGGGAACTTCGGGATTGCTCTCAACCTGGTACGGAGGCTGGGCCTAAATGTGGTTGCCCTAGTCTCAAGGAGACTCCAGCAGGGGGTGACGGGGCAACTTCAGTCCGACGGAGTGAAGCTGGTCAATCTGGACATAGACATCTGCCCTGCGCCCGGGTTTCAGGGGAGTGCCGATGCTCTGATTGCGAAGAGTGTGGCCACAAGCGTCAGACAGCAGCTCTCTGAGTTGGGGTTCGACACAGAGGCCTTTGATGGCGTCAGGAGCGAAGCTGAGGCACATCTGGGACGACAGGATGCCATTGGCCTGGCCAAGCTCCTTGCCCGTGCATACAATGGGTTCTGCACAGAGCAGTATGACAATGAGCTCAATGTCGATGTGCACAGGTCAGTTACGGCCCCTGAGCTGGACCAGCAGCTGGCGGAGAAGGGAACCTCCTTGGGAGAGGCGGACTTCGTGTGCACGTTTGGGACCGGAGGGACGGCCACCGGAATCAGCAGTTACGTAGCTTCGAAGTACGGCAAGAAAGGAGTGAGGGTGATCTTTCCACAGGCCGGTCAGGACGTCGCTGGGATCAGGACTAGGGAGAAAGCGACGGGACTGAGGTTCTACGAGCCCGCGGCTTATCTCGGAGAGCACGAGGTTGACTTCGAGGAGACGAGCAGGCTATTCCAGTTCTTCAACAAGAAGGGGTACGACGTAGGAGAGAGCGGGGCCCTGGCGCTGTATGCGTGCATGCAGCTGGTTAACTACGGAGTAGGAAGGAATTTCGTTGTCATGGTCGCCGACGGGGCTTCGAAGTACCTGTCAGAAGTCAAGGCCGTGGCGAGGAAGGGGAAGAGGGACCAGGTCAGGCTCGAAGAGGCTGCCTCCGCTATTGGCGAATACTCGGGCGTGGTCTGGGCGCACAACATGTTCGTTCCCAGAGAGGAGGGCATCAAAGTCATTGCATCGTCGCTTGGCATAGACCAGAGTAAGGTGAAGGTCGCGAATGTTATGGACGTTCAGGCGGTGCTGAACGGGCGCGAACCCTCGCAAGAGTTCGGGAAGCTCCTTCCGACAGACGACAAGCCAATCCTGGTGGTCTGCATGGCAGGTAACACTTCCCTGATGCTGGCGAAGGTGCTGGAGAGAAGCGGGGTGGCGGCTGAGAGCCTTGTGGGAGGGATTACAGGCCTTCCAGAGTCGAGAGGGAAGCAGCCCTTCCAGCTTGTAGAGATGGCGCGGAGTTAGACAGGAGCTCCGCAACTGCCGCAGAACTTCTGGCCGGGATTCAATGGTGAGCCGCACTGCTTGCAGTAGGCTGTGCCGAGTGCCGCGGGAGCTGCAGGCTGGCGATACGGGGGGACGCCTGCCGATGCCGCCGTGAAGGGTGACTGGTACCTGACGAGATTCTCTCGCAGGAGTCCGTAGGCCTTTTCCGCGTCCGCGTTGGGCAGGCTGCTAAGTTCCAGCGGCTCTCCTCCGAACCTGAGCGTACATCTTACGGTTGAGCGCAACATCCCCTTGTCCAGGACGACGTTGGAGATATCTTGATAGTTGTAATCGGTGTAGTCCTTCTTCAGCCCGAGCGCATGCGGGTGTCGGAGTATCAATCTCTCGTTCGTGATTACGACGGAGTCGATGTTGATCTTCGGATGGTAGATTTTCTGCTTGATGTACAGCTGAAGTTGTTCGTTCGGACCCAGTATGGTCTTCAGGTCGTCAGGAACTGGTTCTGACACTAACCTAACCCCCTTGACATGCACCTGCGCCCAGTTCGTATATTATGCTCTGCTTTTGAACGTGAATGTCAGGCCCGTTCGGCCATCTTCGATTTGGTTTCCGAGGCCGCGTGTAGGACCTCGTCGGCGGTGTATCGGTGAGGGTCCAATTCGAGGCAGACGAGGATGTCTTTACCTGAAATTTCATGCAGTATGCTGTTGAGGTCTGCGGTTCCTTCTCCGGGGATGAGGTGGTCGTCGGAGGCGCCGCCGTTGTCACTCAGGTGGACCTCCGTGAGCCTGGGGCCGGCCCTTTGGGCCAGGGAAACTGAACTCTGCCCATTGGCGTGAGCATGTCCAGTGTCCAAGGTGAAGCCGAGTCTTTCCACTTCGGCGAGGATTAGGTCGAGTGATTCGCCGGTGCTGGCGAGAGGGAAGTGATACTTCGACCTGCTCTTCGTCTGGTTTTCGATGTTGATAGCGAGGCGTCCGCCGCTTACTCTCACCATCCTGCGCAAGGTTGCCACCGCACTCTCGGCAGAGGTTGGCACCATGGCCTCGCTGTGGACGCTCCCCGGGTGGATAGTGATTATGGTCGCGCCAAGGTAGTCGCCGAAAGTTACGAAAGAATCGAGGGTCTTTTCGATCGCGCCTTTGACAGGCTGAAACGGGGAGGCGGGGTTGAGGTCGGTGAAGGGAGCGTGCAGGGTGACCAACATATTGTAGGACGAGAGCGCGTCCTTCAGCGCCTTCTTGTTCGTCCAGCCGGGGAGCGCATGTGGGGCCTCACCCCAGAGCTCTATGTACTCGAAACCGGCGTCGCCAATCGTCTGGACAGCGGATAACACGTCCATGCTCAGCAGAGACCACGTGCTCAGACCGACTTTCATTGTGTCATACCAGTGAAACCCGTTGCAATCTTAGCTTGTCAGGAGGCAGGCTCGTTATGCGGGGTCTGTGAAGTACGAAGTCTCTTCACCATCTCCTTCAGCATCATCATGGCAATCTCGGGGTTTGTCTTCACGATCGAGCTGAAGGCCCAAGACGAGAGGGCCCAGCATCTTGTCGGGGCGACGGCGACAACATCCGCAGACCGTGGTTGCTCGTCGATAAGTGACATTTCACCGAAGAACTGACCCTTCTGCAGGCTGGCTAGGACCTTGCCCTTCTTGCGGACTTCGGCCCTGCCGTCGAGGATCAGGTAGAAACCAACGCCCATGGTTCCCTCGTCCACTATCGAGTCCCCGGACTTGTATGAAAGTTCCTTCCCCTGGGAAGCGATTGAGTTTCTCTTTTTCTCGTCAAGACCGCCGAAGAAGGGTACGGCACCGATTAGAGAAACCGCGTCGGAGGCACCCGCCATTCGCTGAGAAACTTGCTGGAACTGATTTAAACCCACTGCTTCAGATTTCAGCGATTAAGGCGGAAAGTCTGGAGACTATCGCTTGTTTCGGTCTCGGAGGTATGGCTTGACCATCATTTTTCGGGGCTTCGGCCCCAGGGACAAAACCGTCTTCCCGTAGTCTGACCAGCTCACCCCAAGCTTCTTTGCCACCATCATCTCGATCATGGTCGCGAACTCATGCTCGTTCCTGTAGGGGGCCTTCGGGTGATCCCCTGGCTCCGCATCGATGGAATGGATGTTCATCCGCCGCTCAGCTTCGAAGTTGACGTCGAAAGCCACCACCTCCCTGTCGGTGATGCCGTGCATCTTGCAGAGCTCATACTCGATCATCTCATGGAGTGCCACGAGGAAGACATAGCGATGGTCCTTCATCTTGCTCACCCTGATCTGGGCTGGCTTCCCCGGTATCCAATCCCCCACGGTCTCGTATCTCTGCTTCTTGTGAGGAACTTGGGAGACCGCGAAAAGGGGTCTCATGTCTCTGGACCTGACAAGGCCCTTGGGTCGGAGCAGCCCCGAAATCCTCCTTGGAGTGCTTCCGAAGCGTGCTGGTCCCCGCCTAAGGCCCTGGGATGACAAAGCGTTCGCCAAGACCCGGCCGGAGCCCCCTAAGGGATAGGCTGTCAAAATGGCGCTCCACTTTGGTTAACCAAATTTCAGCCGCATGAGAAGCGCGAAGGGTCCCGAACCATCGAAAGTCTCTGTTGGGGCTTATCAACCAGGGATGAGACCGTGAGAGAGGTATGAGAGGGGGTGAGACTCCTCGTCAAGTAGTCTGGGCGAGCGCCAGCCCGCTAGGTGTAGAATACTGCACCGTTAGAGGGGGGGACCGATGGCTGGGCTCTTGGGGGAACGATCCTCAGGCGATATGGTGACTATTGGCGCCCTGCCTGACCGGGCTGCTAAGCTTTCCTGAACTCGAGCGCTGCTGAGTTGATGCAGTAGCGCAGCCCTGTAGGCCTGGGGCCGTCGTCGAAGACATGACCGAGGTGAACCCCGCAATTGCCGCATGATACTTCGGTCCTGACCATGCCGAAACTGCGGTCGCTATCCTCTTTGACGTTTCCTTTCGACACTGGCTGGAAGAAGCTCGGCCAGCCGGTCCCTGACTCGAACTTGGTGTCGGAAGTGAAGAGCGGGGTTCCGCAGACGACGCAAGCGTATATCCCGTTCTCGTGGTTGTCCCAGTACTTCCCGGTGAAAGGGGCCTCAGTCCCTTTGTTGAAGCAGACGTTGACCGCTTCCTTGTCAAGCTTCGCCTTCATCTTCTCCATCTGTTCTTGAGTCAGCATGTTAGACATTGGGCCCGACCCACGAGTATAAAGTTTCAGGGACAGGGAGGCCTGATAGGCTGGGACCTCTGCTTCTCTGTTGAAGGCCTCGGATACTTTTAAGAGGCCCGCGGCGATGATATCATCGAAGTTGGCCAGGTACACCTCGGCGCAACAGAGTTGGAAGGAACAGACCGGGTCCATCATGTCGGTCGAGCTTTCCAAACTATTTGTCGGGAAGACTAACGTCAGGAAGAGCCCAGGAGACGTCGGTGACCTGGTAGATTCTGTCAAGGAGAAGGGGATTCTAGAGCCGGTGCTCGCCAGGCCCATCGGTGGAAGGTACGAGCTTGTTGTAGGGTCGAGGAGGTTCGAGGCAGCGAGGATTGCAGGTCTCAAGAGAATACCGGCAATCGTGAGACCGATGACCGACGAAGAAGCGATCATTGTTTCCCTTGTCGAGAACATACAGAGAAGAGACATCGAACCCGAGGAAGAGTACGATGCGATAGTCGCACTCAGGAAGGCGAACCCCCGCGCCTACGGGTCGCCAGACCAGATTGCAAAGGCGCTCGGCAAGTCGAGGAGATACATCGACGATAGGATAAACGCGGTGGAAGCCGTGCGCAGCATAAGGAGGGAGTCAAAGGGTGCGGAGATTACGGTCAAGCAGGCGCCCCTCGCAAAGGAGAGGCAGAAGGGAGTCCTGCCGGTAAGGCACGCTACGTTCTTGCACCGCGCCGAGGAGGCGCAGACTGTCCAAGACCTCCCCAAGAGGGAGAGGGCGTCTCAGCTCAAGGAGTTGGCTCAGACGATTGCCCCCATGCCCACGCCGGAGGCGGAGAATGTCGTGAGCCACTTCGTCATGGCCCCGCAGAGGCCCTTGGAGGACATCAAGAAAGAAGTCTCGTATCTGCACGCCGTCAAGCTAGAGATACTCCTGGACCCAAGGGTCGCGGACGGCCTGAGAAGGGCAGCGGAGGAGAGGAACACCACCATGGAGGCTGTGGCAACCCTCGCCATCCACTCCTGGCTTAGACAGCAACGCTACGCCTGAGCCGGGTCGAGATTTCCCGGGGCCAACCTTAAACCACGCGCGGGTAGCGCGTTCATGGGAGAGCATTGATTGTGGGGGAACGGAGGCTGGGCGCGATCATGTTCACCGACGTTGTGGGGTACACTTCGATTTCTTCCCGGGATGAGTCCGCCGCCCTGGAACTTCTCAAAACCTACCGCAAGCTGTTGATGTCGGTCTTCCCGAAGTATGAAGGGAGGGTGGTGAAGACCATGGGGGACGGTTTCCTTATCGAGTTCGCCAGTGCCGTGGAGGCAGTCAACTGCGCCGTGGAGCTTCAGAAAGAGATGGTCAGACTGAACTCAACTCTCCCGGATGACCGGAGGACCATGGTGAGGGTAGGCATCCACGTCGGGGACGTGGTGCATTCCGGGGAAGACATTCTCGGCGATGCAGTCAACGTCGCCTCGCGGGTGGAACCTCTTGCGGAAGCAGGGGGCATCTGCGTAACGCGCCAGGTAGTGGACCAGGTGGAAGGGAAGGTGCAATGGCGGCTGAATTCTCTCGGGAAGCGTGAACTGAGGAATCTTCCCAATCCTATCGAGATATTCGCGGTCGAGACCGAATCCGTCGAGACGAAACAGGAAATCCGCCCTACCCCACCTCGCAGCAGGGTGGCGATTCTCCCCTTCAACAATCTGAGTCCGGACCCCAACGACAGATATTTCGCAGATGGAATCACAGAGGAGCTCATTTCTACTGTGTCCAAGATCGGAGAGCTGAGCGTGATCTCCAGGTCTTCGGCGATGAGGTACAGGGACACGGCGCTTTCGATGGAGCAGGTGGGTCGGGAGCTCGGTGTGGACGCTATACTCGAGGGTAGCGTGAGGAAGGCCGGAAACAAGGTGCGGATCGCTGCCCAGCTGATCGAGGTGGACACAGACAGGTACGTCTGGTCTCAGAGCTACGACAGAGATCTGAATGACGTGTTCCAGGTCCAGGGGGAGATTGCGGAGCAGGTTGCTCAGGGTCTGAAGGTCCAGCTGCTCACTAAGGAAAAGGAAAAGCTGGGGACGAAAGAGACTCAGAGCCCTGAAGCATACAACCTCTACCTGAAGGGGCGTTACTTCTGGAATGAGAGGACGCAGGAGGGAGTCAAGAAGGCAATCAAGTACTTCGAGGAGGCACTGGCGTCCGACCCCAACTTCGCTAGGGCCTACACTGGCCTGGCAGACAGCTACATGATACTCGCAGACTACAGATGGATGGCGTCGACGGAGGCGGGGGAGAAGGCCAGGCAGAACGCAATCCGGGCCCTGGACATCGATGGTTCCCTCGCCGAGGCACACGCCTCCCTCGGGCTCTTCCACATCAACCATGGATGGGATTTCAAGGAAGGAGAAAGGGAGCTGAAGACTGCGATGGAGCTCAACGCCAACTACGTCCCGGCTTACCATTGGTACGCCGTCCTCCTCAACTTCCAGAGAAGGTACGAAGAGGCGATGGTGGTGATCAGGCGGGCACTTGCCCTGGACCCTTTCTCTCTGGTGATAAGACAGAGCGTGGCGGTGACACAGTTCGGACTCGGCCGATACCAGGAGGCTGTTGACATGCTGAAGAGAGTGCAGGAGGACAGCCCTAACATGCCATCGATCCACTACTGGCTGGCAATGGTGAACCTGGCCCAGTCTAAGTATTCGGAGGCAATAGAAGAGGCGAAGGAGTTGGCGGATCTGGAGAAATCCGACCACACCACCAAGCTCGACCTGGCCTTCGCGTACTCGGAGGCAGGTGACAAGGAGGAAGCTGCGAGGATTCTCGATGAGGTACTGGGGAAGGCCGACGTCTACTACTCGCCCTGTTCTGTCGGCCTGGTGATGCTCAGCCTCGGACGGTCGGCCGAGGGAGGCCGATGGCTAGAGAGGGCTGTGGAGGAACATGATTCCTCTCTCCTGTACTTCAGGAGCCTCCCCGTCTACAGCAAATATGCTTCGTCCCCCGAGGGGACCAAGGCAGACATACGAATGGGAATCATGAGCAGCCGTACTAGCTGACTACTCTGATGGTCCAGAAGTCCGCGGAGAGGTCTTCCTTGAGGAGGTAGTCGTAGGGCATTGTGAAGTAGCCCGTAAGGCCGAACTTGGGCCCCCAAGAATTCCTGACCATGAATCGGCGCTCGGCGTCTTCGTAGCCCACAGCCAGGACTGCGTGCTTCCCGATGACGCCTTCGCGGGGTGCAGGCATTTCTAGGCGGCCCGTTTTCTTTACAATGTCACGGAACTTTTCATGGGCTGAGAAGCCGAAGACGAAGGGGAAGCCGGAAGCGAGGCAGGAGCGCATGTCGCCCAGGTTGCGGTGTATCCGATAGTACTGAACCGCTCTGTACTGGAGCGCTTTCTCGTAGCATTTCTTTGGGGGCCTCGTGGCGAACTTCTTCTCGACGTATGGCCAGAGGCTCTCTGGGCAGTCGCCGTGTAAAGCCAGTGCCTTGATAGCGTCCCGGATGTAGACGCCGTTGTCAGTCCGCTCGGTCCTTTCCATGGCGCGGGAGTTGTAGAAGAGGAAAAGGCGGGACGGGAAGATAACCCGTTCGTGTTTCTCTTTCATCAGGTCGAACTCAACGGCCGCGGCTATGGCGTTGGCGCTGCAGCTGTTGAGGCTCTTCTGGTTGTACGCCGGTGGAAAGTAGGGCCGCAGGTCTGCTCTTCCTGGGAGCTTGCCCGCGCCGGGTGGCGGGGCGTACTTCCAGTCCCTTTCGTCGTGGGGATCTTTCTTCCATCCGAACCCGAAAGGTTTGGCCGTTGTTGGTCGGCCCTAGGGACTTGATTCTCTATTTATCGCTGACCTGACTCGCCTCGGTCCACTTATCTGCGAGTTCATCCCGCACCGGCCGGTACACCGTTCGGAAGAATTCGCCCGAAGAAAGCAGAGTTTCCCTATCAAAACCCTTCACATAGGTGAGCGCCTCCTTCCATGCGGAAGAAAAGTTGTCCCCGAACCTCGACTTCACGCGTTTGTCGAACTCTTCCTTCGTCTGAACTTTGCCGCCTATCGTGAAGAGCAGAACACCATCCTTTACCGTCTTGAAGGCCTTGTCGTCGCCCAAATGGTAGGTGTCCGGGTCCTTAGAGGGCTCTCCGCCTTTCGAGCCTCCTTTCCCTGCACTTGCCCCTCCTTTGAAGCCACGCTTGGCCGCAGCAATGAATGTGGCGCGATTGAGCCCCCAGGAGTAAGCCGACTCGATTGGCAGACCAAGGACGTATGCCCGGGCGGCCTGAAGCACTGTCATGACCTGGAAGCGGTTGACGACCAATTACGACGTCACTGCGGCTTTATGGAGTACCATTTGATGCTGCAGCCAAAGGGCCTGGTGTCCGGCACCCGGACCGCTTTCCCCTCCAAGACGTCGTCCAGGGCGTTCCTCAGGTCATGGGTTGTAACCTTTGAGGCGTCTCTCGAGTCGTCGATCCTTCCCCGATACCGCAGGGTTCTGTTGCCGTCGAAGGCGAAGACGTGCGGGGTGCATACGCCGCCGTAAGCTTCGACCACCTCCTGGCTTTCGTCTCGCAGGTATGGGAAGTTGAATCCTTTATGCCTCGCACGCTTGACCATCTCAGGGAAACTGTCCTCGGGGTAGGCCTTTTCGTCATTGGAGTTGATGGCGACAAACTGAACACCTTTGTCTGCGTATTCCCCTTGAATTGAGATCATACGGTCTTCGTAGGCCTTCACATATGGACAGTGGTTGCAGGAAAAGACGACGACGAGCGCCGGTTTCCCTGCGAAAGTTGCGAGGGAGTAATTCTTGCCGTCAACCCCTGGAAGGTTGAAGTCGGGAGCGCGAGCCCCCATTTCTAATGTTGATGCAATCATGACCTGGCTAGGGAACCAGAGCCTCTGTATATTATTGTCGCCAAGGCAGCTTCCCTCTCCCGTTGTATCTCGAATTTAGGCCATCGATTAATTTCTCTAGTTTCTCCTTGGCCGCCCGTGAATCCCCCAGCCTGAGCCGCAGGTCTCTAATCTTCGGGGACCGCGACCAGGCCATCAGGGCCTTGGCGTGGAAGCCCTTCTCAGTGTGTATCTCCTCGGAGTACACAAGGAGCCTCCTTTCTATCTCACGAGCCGCCTCGCCAAGGCCCTTGAATGACCCGATCTTGTCAGTCCTCACCTCGCCTTCCTGGTCTACCATCGAAAGAAGACGACGCGCTGATGCTGAGAGCTTCTGGGTTTGCCATATCTCCCTCGCGGTGGCCACAGACAGAAATTCGGGCCAGTGTCTGCGGTGAAGATAGGTGACCTTGCCCGAGACCAGCCGCGTGGTCAGGGTGTCAGGATGAGCCTCGAGCTGCTTGAGCACGCCGAATATCTCGTGCCCTCTTTCGTGGCCCCACCATGACCCCTTAACCTTCGGGCCGGCGACCAGACCGACCACGTTGGGGAGGGCCTTGTCTGAAAGGAGAAGGAGGCCTGTTTCTTGGAACTGCCGCACCAAGCTTTGGAATCTCATTTTTGGAGTGCTTCGATGCTGTTTCCGTATTTCTCCAAGAAGGCCACCTCCGACAGGGGCTTCCGGTTCTTCCTTCCCATCAGCTTACGCCTGGGGTAACCGAAGGCAACGACGATCGTCGTGTTGAGCTCGTCGGGGACCCCAAAGTCATGGCGGAGATCCGCCTGCTTGATTCCAGTGTAGAGCCCGGAGGCGACTCCGTGGTCCCAGGCCGTGAGCTGCATGTCCTGGGCGGCCCTAGCTGCGTCGATGGCATGGTATCCCTTCTTGGGGTCGGTGCATATGATCACAGCGAAGTTTGCCCTTGCGACCCACGCTCCTGAGGTGCTGTCTTTGGCCAGGCGGGACAGGTTCTTCGGGTCTTGGACGAGAATGAAGCGCCAGTGCTGGGAATTGACTCCGCTTTGTGTAAGTCTCGCGGCCTCGAGGACTGCCATCTTGACGTCCGCTCCCACTGGCTTCGAATCGAATTCCCGGACGTCCAGTTTGGTCTTGACCGCTTCGGTTGTGTTCATGCCTAATCTCCTATGCTGAGGTCGGGTTTGTTCCCCAGGACGCCATCTATCCGCCGCATCACCTCCTTGGTTAGGGCAGAGACGTAATCCAGGGACTTCATGTTCTCCTCGACCTGCTCGGGGCGCGTGGCGCCGGTGATAACAGTGCTGACATTCTCGTTTTTGCGAGCCCAAGCAAGTGCAAGCTGGGCCACGGTGCAACCTAGGTCCTTGGCGATGGGCTCGAGTGCCTTGACTTTGGCTATGTTCTCAGACGTGATTACGTTTTCCTTGAGCCAGCCGTACCCTTCGAGTGAGGCCCTGGTGCCGGACGGGATCCCTTTGTTGTACTTACCGCTGAGCAAACCGGAAAGGAGGGGGCTCCATGTGGTCGTGCCCAACCCAATTTCCCTGTACAAGGGGAGGTACTCCTTCTCCACTCTCTCGCGGTGGAGCATGTTGTACTGCGGCTGCTCCATCTGCGGAGGGGTAAGGCCGAGCTCACGGGCTATGCCGTGGGCGCGCATGATTTCTGCACCGCTCCATTCAGAGGTTCCCCAGTATAGTACGAGGCCCTGGTGAACGAGGTCGTCCATTGCGCGGACCGTCTCCTCGATGGGAGTGCCGGGGTCGGCACGATGGCAGAAGAATAGGTCGAGATAGTCTAGCTGAAGGCGCTTGAGGGACCTGCGGCAGGCCTCGTAGATGTGCTTCCTCGAGAGGCCTTCGTCGTTGGGGCCGTGGCCGCCCCAAAACACCTTGCTGGAGACGACAATATCCTCCCGCTTCCATCCCAGCTTCTTGATGACGTTCCCCATGACCACTTCTGCGTTGCCATGGGCGTAGGCCTCGGCGTTGTCGAAGAAGTTGACTCCCAGCTCGTAGGCCTTTGACATGCACTTGGTCGCCACTTCCTCACCGACCTGGCCGCCGTAGGTGACCCAGGCGCCCAGCGACAGCTCGCTGAGTTTGATTCCTGCGCTGCCGAGCCTTCGGTAATCCAATCTAGAACGAGGGAGTCTCCATTCGCTTCTGTATTAATCTGACGCAGAGGCTCCGCCGAACTGCGACGAAAAGAGGGGGAAGGGCGTGGGTTGAACCCGCGCCGATCTATGCCGAAACGGTTACCAGCAATCGCGCCGCGAACTCTGTGGACCCGTCCTTCAGGTCGACGTTGAGGATGCCATAGTTGGTGCTGCCAAACTTACCAAGGTCCCGGCCCGCGAACAGGAACTGTGCGGTCCCTGCCTGTCCCTGCCCTATCATTCGGGCCCCGTAGGGACCGAGTTCGGAGGAGCCGCTGGAGATGGTGTAGGTTGTTCCGCCGATGACAAGGCTCCCGCCGGTGACCGTGAGGGCATACCCTCCCTTGAAAGCGCCGGTCACCTGAAGGGTCATGGAACCAGAGGCAGTGCCGTTGACGGCCGGGTTCCCGACTTCCCGGTAGCCGCCGGCCACGCTGGTCAGGGTAATGGTCTGGCCGACAGAGAGCTGAATCTTGTCGACTGCACCGTTCTGTTGATGCTGAAGGAGTTGCTGGACGTTGGGATTCTGTTGGGCGCCAGGTGAGGCCGCCATCGCAGGGAATGCGAAGAGCAGAGCCATGACCGCGAATGCCCCGATGGTGGACGCGATTGCAATTTTCTTCGTGTTCATTTTGCGTTCGGAGGATTCTAGGCGCGGATCGTATTTAGCGGGGCGGAAAGGAAGGTCTGGACGTTCGGTCCTTACTTTCTCTCCGAAAGGTTAAAGCCGCAAGTAGGACCCGAAGACCAGCCAATGCTGGCACCCGGGGCCATTATATTCTCGCTCAACATTTTGAGCGCCATCGTTGCGCTTCTCACAAGCTATTACGCCTACAGGGCCAACAGGCTGTTGGACAACTCTGTCCTCAGAGCGATAAGCATCGGGTTCATGCTTCTCGGAGTCGGGCTCATCGCTGACGCAGGAACCTCGCTGGTTTCTGGCAAGACGCTTGTCGAATCATTCGCCGACAGAATTCTGATTCTGTTCGCGTCGGTAACCTACCTGGCCATTCAGATGGTCGCCTACCTAGTCATTGCTGTAGGGTATGCTCGGGCGGCGTACGGCGGGCGGGGAGAGAAGCTAGCACCGGTGGCTCTTGCAGGTTCCGCTGTGCTGGGCCTCTACAGTTTCTCGCTCCTGAGTTACTTCGTGGCCCTCCTTTTGCTAGCTTTTGTTGTCTTCCAGGGAGTCCTCATGCGTTCGAGGGGGAAGGGCGGATTCTCAGGAATTGTGCTCATCGCGTTCACTTTGGTCTTTTTGGCTCATCTGATCCTCCTCGCCTCGGTGGTGACTCTTGGGGGCGTTCTCTTCCTCATAGGCACGAGCGTACAGTTTCTCGGTTTCGTCTCTTTGCTCGTGTTCGTAGTAAGGAGCGAAATAGTTGGCTCAACCTGAGAAGCAGAGGAGTGTCCTCAGGATCAACCTGGACATCCTCAACGCAGTCAGAGATGAGGGAGACGCAAAGCCGACGCACATCCTTTACAAGGCAAATCTTTCTCATGAAAGACTCGTGAGGTATCTTGACGACCTCACATCGAAGGGCCTTATCGAGGTGACCCAGGAGGGAGAGAACAGGACCTATAGGCTCACGACAAAAGGGGTCAGCTTTCTCATCGAGATGAGGAGGGCCGAGTCGTTTGTCCAGGGTTTCGGCCTCGCAATCTGATTTTCTGGGCACGAGGCTTTATCTTCAAGCGATTGCTGCGAACCCCGTTGTCGGCGACCGAGCGAAGACTGGCAGCGATCATGTTCACCGACGTCGTCGGTTTCACAACCCTCGGTCAAACTAACGAAAACCTCGCCCTTCAACTTCTAGAAGAGCACCGCGGAGTCGTCAGGCCGATAGTCGCTAAGTTCCGCGGGGTCGAGGTTAAGACCATTGGGGATGCTTTCCTGGTCGAGTTCGCCAGTGCTCTGGAGGCGGTCGAGTGCGCAATCGCGATTCAGACGTCAATGCACGAAAGGAACTCGATGCTGCCGGAGAAGGAGAGGATGCAGATGCGCATTGGGATTCATGTGGGGGACGTCGTTCATAGTCAGGGTGACATACTAGGGGATGCCGTGAACGTCTCTTCCAGGATTGAGCCCATTGCCCAGCCCGGGGGCGTCTGCATATCCGAACAAGCCTACGACCACGTCCGCAACAAGCTCGAAGCCTCAATGCAATTACTCGAAAGCAAGACACTAAAGAACGTCAGCGTGCCCATGGACGTCTACAGAATAGTCATGCCCTGGGAGAAACACACAGTCGAAGGGACCGATCTGGACACCCGCCGAGTGGCGGTGCTTCCGCTGAAAAACATGAGCCCCGACCCGAACGATGAGTACTTCGCGGAAGGCATGACCGAGGAGCTGATCACAGCACTTTCGTCGGTAAGGGAACTCACGGTAATAGCAAGGACGTCTGTAATGCAGTACAAGGGCGCCACGAAGCGGGTGGCGGACATTGGCAGGGAGCTGGGCGTTGGGACCGTTGTTGAAGGGAGCGTGAGGAAAGCGGGCCCCAAGGTCAGGATAACTGTGCAGCTGATCGATGTGAAGAACGAGGGGCACCTGTGGGCTCAGAACTACGACAAGCAACTCGACGACGTGTTTACTGTCCAGAGCGAAGTAGCGGGTAAAGTCGCTGAGGCTCTAGAGGTCCAGCTGGTCGAATCGGAAAGGAGGCGACTGGAGAGAGGAAGTACCAAGAACCCTGAAGCCTACAACTTGTACTTGAAGGGGATATTCTACTGGAACAAGCGGAACTCCGAAGCGCTGAGAAAGGCAGTCGAACTCTTTGAGCAAGCGATTGGCATTGACCCAGGATTCGCAATGGGTTACGCAGGAATCGCTCAGGCATACAACATAATCGCTTCCAACTTATACGAGGACCCGGCGGTGGTGTACCCGAAGGCGAAGGAGTTTGCGCTGAAGGCGCTTTCGCTGGACGACGACCTTGCAGAAGCTCACGCAGTTCTTGCGGCGGTCGCGGCAGGGTTTGAGAGGGACCTTGACCGTGCCGAAACAGAATTCAAGAGAGCGATTGAACTCAACCCCAGCTATCCCTCGGCCCACCAGTGGTACGCGCAGCTGTTGGGGTTCGAGAACCGCTGGGAGGAATCGTGGAAGGAAATCAACAGGGCGTTGGAGCTGAATCCGCTTTCGCTAATAATCAACGCCAACATCGCAGATGGGCATTATTACAGGGGAGAATTCGATAAGGGGATTGCTCAGGCAAAACGAGTCATCGATATGGACCCTAACTTCTCCACTGGCTACCCTACTCTGATCGAAAACTACATCGGCGCGTCGATGAAATCTGAAGCTATCCAGGCTGCGGAGAAATATGCGAAGTTGGTTGGCCCCGCAGATGGGAATATGGTGTACGCCTTTGTCTATGCTCGCCTGGGGATGGAAGAAGAATCTCGAAAAATCCTGTCTGAAATCGAGCCGGTTTACAAGGGGGAGAACTTGAGTCCCTCCTTCATCGGTTTCATACATTTCATTCTCGGCGACAGGGACGAGGGCTTCGAGTGGCTCGAAAGAGCCTACCAAGGCTACGACAGGTACCTTTTGCTCATGGGGATTGAAAGATGGATGGAACCTTATCGCTCGGATCCCCGATATTTGGCGATGCTGAAGAAGATAGGCCTCGCTGGACGTCTCAGGGCCTAGGCGGCGCTGGCCCGATTGAAGCCGAGGACGAAGCTTCTCCTAGCTTTACCTATCATCGCGGCGGTCGTTATCGTGCTCTTGTATTTCCGGCTGTTCGCCAGCCCCTTGGTAATAGTAGTGATCTTCGTCTTCTACGTTGCTATCAGCCTTCGCAACAAAAGGAAGTTCGGTAGAGAAAGGGGCCAGAAGTGAAGCCCCGTCTCTAGTTCGTCTTTCAGGTGACTATACTATTCGGAAAGAAGAGGCTGGTCCCCTGGACCATAACGTCATACATCTGGCTTCGACCCTCTGATCGCGCTGAGATAGCCGACGAAGTCTACTTGCTGACCCAACCCTTCCAGTCGCCGTCCCTAGCTCCGTGGGTCTTCAGAATGTGGTCTTTCAGCTCGTGTTCGGTCTCGCTGGTAAACCCGCAGTAGCACTTCAGGTCGGAGCAGCCTCGAGAATGTGACGAGCCTTCGCTGACAAAAACCTTGCCTGACTACCCTGGTGGTGCGAGCCTATTGTAAGGCGTGACAAGGCTGAGTTCCTTTTCGCGCGCTCGAAAGTCAGGACAGAAGACGGCGAGCCTTCGTTTGAAAGCGGAGGAATGGTTGAACTCCCGCAGATGAGTCAGCTCGTGAAGAACCACGTATTCTCTGAGTTTCTCCGGAAGGGCAATCATCTGCCAGCTGAACGACAGCCTGCCACTTCTTGTGCAGTAGCCCCACTTGCCCATCTCTCGTACGTCGACCCTGCTTGGTCTTACGCCGAGTTTCGGAGCCATCTCGGCCACCATCCTTACAACATAGGCAGAACTCTCCTTGAGGAACCATCTTCGGACAAGCTCCCTGAACCTCTTCCTTTCGCTAGTGTGGACGACGACTTCCCTCTTGACTAGGTCTGGAACCAGGGAATCCCCTGGGCTTTGGGAGAATACGACTTTCAGGAGTTTCCCATCATACATCACTGTGTCGTTGCCGAGGACATCCTTGATCTTAGATAGCTTCTCGTACTCGTGCTGCAGCCACACTGACCTGTCCCGCAGGGCCTTCTCGACGTCGACGACTCTACCTCTGGGAAGGATGACTTCGATGGTCAGGTCTGGCCTGAAGCGGAAGTAGGTGTACCTCCGGCTGTTTCCCCTTACCACTGCGTAGTCGATGCGTCTCGAGCCCAGGTACAACGACGGCAAATGTGACCTTCATATGGTTCTGGTAGATAATATTAGAGCTAGGCGCGGGTGATGCTATCGTTCCTGCCCCGCGCACCTTCTTTCTTTACGACTACGAGTGTCTCCTTCCATTGATGATGGCAATGCTTGCATTCGTAGGTGACTTCGAATGTGTCCCTCTCAATCGGGACCTCGATGGTGACTGCAGCAACCGGCATCATGGCTCCTCCTCCCATGGTGGCCCTTGGCATGGCCAGGTCGTGTATCTGCTTGATAGTGTCTCTTTCACTATCGACCAGCACCTCCTTGTCCACCTTTACAACGAACCTTCTACCGCAGTTGGGACAACGTCGGAAGAACTCCAAATCGGTGGGTGACCTAAAGCAAGCTTCCTAAAATGCCTATTCAAAATTAGGGCAAGGAACGTATTGCCCAAGACAGCGAGACCCCTGCGCCGCGCTAACTTAGTCTGACTAAGTCTTGAGTCCCGTCTACAGGAGAGATTACGACAGCCGTGCCGAATGCAATAATCTCGTCCATGGTCTGCCCTATCTCAGTTGAGTCGAACATGACGCTGATCACCGCGTTGGCTCCCATTCCCTTGGCGTGGTCGGCCAGCCTGTCGAGCGCCTGCTGCCTTGCTTGATGTGCCATCTCGGTGTACTCATGGATTTCCCCTCCGGCGATTGAACGAAGCCCGGCCATCAAGTTGCCCCCGATGCCGCGTGAGCGCACTGTGATCCCATAGACGAGGCCCAAAACCTTGTCGACTTTGTACCCAGGTGCGAAGGGTGAAGTCACCAGCATCAGGGCCTGACTCGAAGTCGCCAGTCTGAGGTCCCTGCCACAGCTTGGGCAGAATGTGCTCCCGTCAGCGACCTGTTTGCCGCAGTTTGGGCAAATCAACGTCTCAACCTACATCGGCCTCTCAAGGCGCCCTTTTACCTGGTAGGCGCCTATTAAGATTAGGAACGGCGCTACGAGGTTCAAGAGTGGGATGATTACGAAGATGGCTCCGAGTTTTATGGTTGTTTCGTTGTACCTCGATCCCAGTCTCCAAAGTCCGAGGATCTGGCCTCCTATGAGTCCAATCAGGGCTAGAATCCCACCGATTGCTGCGACGAGGCCTGCGAGGACCAGAGACCCGATTACAGAGAAGAAGGCTGAAGAGGGCGTCCCTGAAGTTCTTGGAGCTTGAGCAATTATCGCCGGGATATCGTTGAAGATCAGGTACACGCTGATTCCTGCTAGAACCGACCCGAGCATCAAGAAGAGCATAAGCTTCCAAGGCACGGAGAACTTCGACCTATCGACCCTAGACATGTCGCGCAGGCCCGTGGTCAGGACGATGGCGGCCACCAATCCCACGCCTATGTCCACGGGAACCAGGAGGCTAAAGTTCTGAAAGAAGGGACCGAGGGCAGCGCTTACCTGCGCCTGGGTCGCGTTAGGTGGGAGCCTACTTAGTCCTGAGAATGTACCGAATTGCAGGCCGAAAATGAAGAAAACGGAAATCCATCCTACGACCATGCCGACAATCTGTATGATGCCGAACCACATCACCTTGTTCAGGCCGGACTTCTCCTCAGGCGAAGCTGGCTGAGCCATCCCCATTGGGGCTGTCTGGGCGCTCACATGAGAGAAGAGCCTCACACGTTATTTAAGGGCTGACTCATTCACAATTCAGACAGTGTTGAAAGTCCGTCAATTTTTCTCTAAGACCCCCAAGGTCTACGTCGATGCGAAGATACTGAACATGCACGACCCTGGTCTTCCGCGGGAAGCGTACGTCGGTTACCTGGTAGAAGGGAGCGGCGAACATAATGCA
>WNFB01002595.1_pt1 | contig 18799 bp, 13 predicted proteins | sample 5400501 | NCBI WGS metagenome assembly WNFB01 (sample SAMN13153341, study PRJNA577476) | soil metagenome | isolation source: 200 cm saprolite under Douglas fir tree site 2 hole 1 | place: USA:California | collected 2015-04-18 | reverse complement strand
CTCCAAAACCGCACGTTTGTACTGTAATGATCCTGTATCGCGCTCTAAGGAGACGTTTCCCTTACTGGATAACGGTTGTGCCCGGTTGCCCTCTGCTTCAGGAATACGCATTTGCTCACCTAGTTGCATGGTCTCCTCGCTTTCTCACTGAATATGGATGCACTCAGTGACTTCATGTCATTCTTTGGTTCTCAAAGCATCTACGGATACTTTCGGTTCGCTAGAGTGTACACGTTTAACATACCCGGAATGAGAACACCGTACGCTGTTGAGGGATCCTTGTTACCTTGCCACCAGGATCTTCAAAAATTGGTGTATGATCATTGTCGCCAGTGTGTAGACGAGGGTCGCGATCAGTGTTGGGACCTCAATCGTGTAGTGGTCATAAGGAAGTGCAGGGAGCAGGTTCTCAAATGGAGTAACCAGGGGCGTGCTCGATTTCAACGATGGTGTCTGTGTCCTGTTCGCCCAGGATGTGGATTTGCTCCCAGCCTTCGAGAGGCGCATCAAGGAGTGTGCGTTGAAGCAAGCCGGCATGATAGGTTATGACCTGTTCATCGACCAGGCGGTGCCTGTTTTTATTTCGTTCCAGGCAGATTTCAGGCGGGATATTAAAGATGAGCAAGCAACCCAGGTAGCCGAAGCGGCGCGATAAGGCGCGTAGTTTGTGACGGGCATCCGGTTGGAGCGCTGTGCTGTCTGCAACAGTGAAGCGCCCCAGGAAGAGACGCTTCTGGATGATAAAGTGGAAGAGTTCAAAGGTATCACGGTTCACATGTTGATTGTTCTCGTAGTCACAGATCATTGCACGGCAGTGATCAGATGAGACGATAGAGGTTGGGATAAAGCGTTGGGCTGAGAAGGTGCTTTTACCGCAACCGGCAGGCCCGCATAAGACAAGCAGGGTTCTGGGCGGAACTTTGATGATTTTGGGCATGGTCATTGGGTCTGCTTCCTTGCCATTGCTATGAATTCGCTCCTTTGATATAATGGCCCTGCAACATATAATACGTCATGTATCGCATTCATCATACAATGCTAATGCCGCATTCTGTTTCTTAAGATTACCCGAATAGACGTAACGCATATATATACCTAGGAAAGAAAAGCTATATTTCTCGGCTTATAGATAGAGGTGGAAAAGATGTCTATCGAAATGAAATTTACAAGTACCGAAGTTCGACAACTTTTTCTGGATTTCTTTGTCAGCAAAGGCCATTTGAGAGTTCCAAGCTCGTCATTGATTCCGGATGATCCAACGGTGCTGCTGACCACGGCGGGTATGCAGCAGATGATTCCGTACTTTTTGGGGGTTGAGACTCCTCCCTCGCGCCGGCTTACATCCGCACAAAAATGCTTCCGCACGACTGACATCGATAAAGTTGGCAACGAACGTACATTGACCTTTTTTGAGATGCTAGGCAACTTCTCGGTAGGTGATTATTTTAAGCGCGGGGCAATCGAATTTGCCTGGGAATTTCTGACCCAGGTGGTCAAACTGCCTGCTGATCGTTTGCATCCGACCGTGCATCCAGAGGATAAGGAGGCTCCCAAATTGTGGAGCGAGATTGCCGGCATTCCTGATGAGGATATCGTACGACTGGAAGATAACTGGTGGGGACCGCCGGGAGATTCTGGCCCATGTGGACCTGATTCCGAAATTTACTATGATCGAGGAGTCGAGCATGGCTGCGGTAGAGCTGATTGCAAACCTGGGTGCGAATGCGAACGTTTCTTGGAGATCTGGAACCTGGTCTTTATGGAGTTCTACCAGGATCTTGAGGGCGCGCGTACGCCGTTGCCCAGGAAGAATATTGACACCGGCCTCGGCCTGGAGCGGCTCACGATGGTCCTGCAAGGCAAAGAGTCCATCTTCGATACCGACGCGTTTCGTGTCATCATCGACCGCTTCGCGGCTCTCGCTAACACCGCTTATGGGAAGGATGAGAAAACTGATATCTCGCTGCGAGTGATTGCTGACCACGCGCGTGCGCTGGTCTTCCTGGCTGCCGATGGGGTTCTGCCAAGTAATGAGGGACGTGGCTACATTTTCCGGCGCATTCTGCGCCGTGCCGTGAGACATGGTAGACTTCTAGGGCTGGATAAGCCTTTCCTGGCAGAGGCAGCCGATACGGTGATAAATCTGATGAGCGGACATTATGTCGAATTGGATCAGCGACGCGACCGCATTGTGGAGATTCTGAGCCTTGAAGAGAAGAAGTTTGGACTGACACTCAATGCCGGCCTATCCTTGCTCAACAACATGCTCGAGGATTTGAAACAACGGGGCCGTACCGTTCTTTCTGGCGAAGATGCTTTTAAGCTGTACGATACACATGGCTTTCCACTCGAACTGACGCAAGAGGTGGCAGCAGAGCATGGTTTCACTATTGATGTTTCTGGCTTTGAGCAATCAATGCAGCAGCAGCAGGAGCGCAGCCGAGCGGCAAGCGCATTCACGCGCGGACGGGATGACGAGGCCCTCGCTGAAGTGCTCAAGCGTGTTGGGCCGACTGCGTTTACAGGGTACGAGGGGGTCACTGGGAGCGGGAAGGTCGTTGGCCTGGTCGTAGATGGTGAGGAAGTTGAGAGTATTAGCGCTCCGCAGGAGGCTTTGGTGGTGCTCGATTCAACGCCGTTCTACGCAGAAAGCGGTGGTCAAATTGGTGATCATGGTGATATTAGCGAGTCGATGGGTGTCTTCCAGGTAGAGGATACACGCCGTCCTCTGAAAGGCCTGATCGTCCATTATGGACAAATCAGCGAAGGATATATACGTGTGGGCGACGAAGTTCAGGCCAATGTGAATGCGCAGAGGCGAGAAGATACCATGCGAAACCATAGTGCTACACATTTGCTGCATAAGGCACTGCGCGACATTATAGGCCCCCAGGTTGAGCAACGTGGTTCGCTGGTTGAACCGGAGCGTTTGCGCTTTGACTTTGCCAGTCCTCGTGCGCTGACCGCTGCAGAGGTGGCAAAGGTTGATGACCAGGTTAACCGCTGGATTCGACAGGACCTTCCCGTTATAACGAAAATCATGCCGCTGAAAGATGCGCTAGAGACGGGAGCGATGGCGCTCTTTGGTGAAAAGTACGAGGGCGAGGTCCGCGTCGTCACAATGGGGAAGAGCGTGGAATTATGTGGAGGTACACACTGCTCAGCTACGGGCCAGATTGGGCTGTATATTACTACCCAGGAGACAAGCATTGCTGCTGGTGTTCGTCGCATTGAAGCGTTGACGGGACGTGGCGCGGAGACTTACCTGCGTAAGCGTAGCGCCCTCGTAGAGGCGATCAGCGCAAAATTGCAGACGCAACCCGATATGCTTGAGTCACGGGTCGACCAGCTTACGCAAGAACTGGCAATCGAGCGGCGCCAGGTCGCGCAATTCCAACGTGAAGCGGCGCTTCGGCAGGCCGAAGCGCTTGCTCAAAAGGCCCAGGAGGTATCCGGGATTCCAGTCGTCGCCACGACTGTAGATGTCCCTGATGACAAGGTATTGCGCGAGATGGGTGATATGGTACTTAAAAGGCTTGGCCGACCAGGGGTTGTGGTGCTGGCTGGTAACTTCGGGGATCGCGTAGGTATACAAGTGAGTGTCTCACCAGAGCTAACCAAACGAGGCCTGCATGCCGGTAAAATTGCGGGAGCAGTGGGCCAACGACTGGGTGGTAGAGGCGGTGGCAGGCCAGAGTCAGCCCAGGGTGGAGGTAAAAACAAAGCTAAGCTTGGAGCTGCGCTCGATATGGTAGCGAAATTGGTAAGCGAAGCTCTATAAAGGTGGCATCTGGCATGAAGGAGCACCCTTGCGGTCGCTTGTTGAACGTGCTATAACGTACTCAGGAAGCAAGAGATTAAAAAGGAATCGAGGAGTTGAGCAAACAGTACGTTCACTACTTTAGTAGGGTTATAATTTTCACACAGTCCAGGAAGACATGCATGCATGAATAATCCCTTTCAACGTCTACGCGATTTTTTAACAGGGCGGCAAGAGAATGGTAGATATGCAGGTCGTGAGGGGCCTTATGGTGCTGATTTACGCTCTTCTGTGGGAGAGGATTCGCGTCCAGTTTTTACAGCACTTGATATTGGCACAGCCTATGCCAAGGCAATGATTATCGAAGTGCAAGACGATGTTGGGGTTGTACTGGGAGTCGGACGTCATCAGCAGAGCTATAGCCACATGTCAGATGGCATTGTGACAGATATTCCGGGCGTGATTACCAACTGTAACGAAGCGCTGATCAAAGCGGAACAGTCGGCAGGTGGTATCATTGCCCCTGCAACTGTGATCGGAATTGCGGGAGAGCTTGTCAAGGGTAGCTCGATCACGATGACAAAGCAACGCCAACAGCCAACCAAACCAATTACGCCGGAGGAACTGGAAAGCGTGATTTCCGGTGCGCAGCAGAAATTACTAAAAATGGCCAGGGAGCGAATAGCAGCAGAGACTGGTTATCAGAATATTGAGGTGCGCTTAACCAACGCGGCAGTGATTTCTGTGCGTATCGATGGGCAGGTGGTTTCCAATCCAATAGGCTTTCGCGGGCGTCACTTCACCCTGACTCTGTTCAGCGCTTTTGCACCGCTCATGCAGTTGGGGGCGCTGGAGACAGTTGCACAAGGATTGGATCTGACACTAATGACGATCGTCGCCGAGCCATACGCGCTGGCGCGCTGCCTGAGTACAAACGCAAGCACAGATAGTGGCGCTATCTTTATTGATATTGGTGGTGGTACGACCGATATTGCCCTGGTGCGCCAGGGTGGAATCGAGGAGACGCGCATGTTTGCGTTGGGCGGGCGTACTTTTACACGCCGCCTCGCGGCCAGTAAAGGTCTATCGGTCAAAGAAGCCGAGAAACTCAAGCTGAGCTACAGCAGCGGTGGGATTAAAGGGAGTCAACGGGACGAGATCCAAAACATTTTTGCATCAGAAGTTCAGACATGGATGGACAGTGTAGAACTGCTGATTGATGAACTGGCAAAGGGAGATCTTCTCCCACCCGCAATCTATACAGTGGGTGGCGGTTGTGCTCTGCCCGATCTACGTCAGAGGCTTGAGGATTTCCCCTGGACGGAACGACTGCCATTTTCTCGCAAACCAATCATCGAAACAATTCAGCCGGGAATGGTAACGAGCATTGCTGATCCCAACAATCTACTGAAAAATGCCCAGGACATTACGCCAATGGCGCTGGCATACCAGGCTATCGAGCTGCAAAACGAGGACAACGCTTTAGAGAGGACACTCTACCGGGTGATTCACAACATGCATATCTAGTATCACTTGTTCAGAGATCACTCAGTATCTGTCTATACTGCAAAGCAGCTAGTAGGGGGAGAAAGGCGTATGACCAATGAACAAATCATTTACCTCGGCCCCGAAGAGGAATTGACGAGTGTGCGCGAGCGCCTGGAAAATACCCAAGCGGGGCGTATTGTGCTTGTCATTCCTCCGCAGACGCAATTACGCAGTCATGTGGGGTGGCGACTTCTTCACTCTCGTATGCGGGAACTGGGCAAGGATGTTCTGGTCATCAGTTCTGATCGCCAAATTCGAGCAGTCGCCAAAGCGGTAGGGTTTAGAGTCGCAGATTCACAAGAAACTTCCCCTTCAAACAGGCCACACCTGGGTAGTCGTCCAACTCGTACAGATACGGGTGGTAGAACAAACCTACGTTCGCGTACCCTGCCAGGCAAAAGCATGCCGGATAATCGTACTATCAGGCCAGGGCAGCAGCCGAATCAACAACGCCGTGCAATCAATGAGGATGAACGGCAGCACGTGCCGCAATCACGAAGCGTGGCAAGTCGTAAACAATCTCGCGCTGGAAAAGCGATTGCAGCGGAAGGGGTGGATGCTGTTTCTGCTGCTTCATCCACATTTAATATGCAGGACATAAAGCTCGAGACCCCCTATGAATTACACATTGAAACAACCCCTTCCGCTCGCCCCCTGTTACCAGAGGAACAAGATGAAGAACCCGATACTTTGACCGAGGATTACCATGTTGCGCGGAGCATTCGTGAAGCGGCACAGGGAAGAGATGCTGGTACTGCGGTCCCCCCCTCCGACAGACGAGAGCCGTCGAGTGGTAGACCGGGACAATCTGACATGACGTCTCATCCGGCTGAGATGGATGATGATCTATTTTCATACATGGAGGACAATCAGCCGGTCCCTTTGCCAGAGCAGCGAGCTTCGACTTACATACAAGATATCGAACCGGAGATGCTAAATATCTCGGATATCCCGACCGAAGTGCAGGAACCCGAAATCGAGGATCTGGGTGATGAAGGGGATATCAGGATTCGGCAGGATTCCTCACCGGATTCATTGGGGGAACCAATAGAAGAAGAAGCAGATATAGAGGAGACGCAGCAAGTTTATGGTACGCCTCCACGCGACAGCCGCACGGGGGAAAATGCGCGGCCAAAGTTTGAGGATTTTGGCGACGGAGATGAGTTGCTGCCAATTCCGGATCGGCCTATACGTGTAGCCCCATCTACAGCGCGTACATGGGGTGCGATAGCTGCATCCTCTGCAGGAAGGCAACGCGGCGAGCCGCGACCTATCATCCAGTCTCAACCACAAGCTCGCCATGTCTCGACTACGCCTCCCACGCAACAGACGAGGAAACCCATATCGACAAAGGGGAGTCGTAGTGTCACTAATCCGCCTGTTAGCAAGCCTGTAAACAAGGGGCCGAGTTTGATATCCAATCACAGGGCCAGCCGAATTACTGCCATTGTTTTTATCAGTTTTGTAGTACTGGTGCTGGCTGTGCTGGCATTTCTCTTCTTTGGCGCGAACGCTACTGTCACCATCACCGTTCCCTCGCAACTCCTGAACTCGTCTGCACCTTATGAGGCCAGCATCAACCGAAATGATACCCAACATAATACTATTCCTTCTCAGGTGCTTACGTATACAGCCAGCGTCACAGATCAAGGGACGGCTACTGGTACAACCAGGCAAGGGAATTCGATAGCAGCCGGTACGGTCATCTTTACGAACCGGGGATCACAGCCCCTTGACATTCCAACTGGCACCGTTCTCTCAACCAGCATTGGTACCGGAGCAGTGCAGTTTCTCACAACTGCTGATGTCCTTGTGCAGCCAGCAAATAGCAACAATTATCCAGCGGTTGTGCCAGTGCAGGCAAAGTATCCGGGCGATAATGGAAATGTAGCATTCAACAGCATCAGCATCATTCCTCCTGATAGCCTCACGAAGATAGCATCGAACAATCAGATTCCTAAGACATCGGTAAACTTGAGTGTCACCAATCCAAATCCCACAAATGGAGGTGGAGCAGCAAATGTGCAGGCTGTATCCACTAATGACGTCAATACGCTGGAGAAATCATTACACCAGCAGCTACAAAGCCAGGTCACTAAATGGCTGGCAACAGCCGTCCATAAAGGTGATGTTCAGGGAACACCGATACCAAACGTATTAGGAAGTTCCACCCCTCTACCTGGCGAGAAATTGGTTACAATACCTGCTGTGGGGCAGCCTACAGCCAATGGGAAATTCACGGGGATACTCAGCATCAACATATCAGTGCTGGTTATACGGAGCGCTGCTATTCAAGCCATGGGCAGAACACAACTGATGGCAGTCGCCCTGAAAGAGAAACCCGTTTCTGTGCTGGCTACCCAACTACCTATCAACGCTACTGTTGCGAAGAGTATACCATCCAAAGATGGGACGACACTTACCATCGATGTGACCGCGGCAGGGCATGTTGTGCAACGGGTCTCGGCACAAGATATCAGTAAGCTGGTAGCTGGAAAGGGTGTGGACCAGGCGAAAAGTGACATCATGAATGGAGCAGGGGGAATCAATTCAGTGATCAATACCAGGATTGACATATTTCCTCCTTTCCTGGGTATCATACCATTCCGACCAGAGCAGATTCATGTCATTGTGCAGCCTGGACCTATAAGTTAGAGGTGCGCGAAACAGTCAGAAATTTTTCAAAAACATCCCCCAATTGTTTTGATGCTAGACAAACAAGGTGCCCCTCCGTTAGAATTATGTAACAAATAAGGTGCTTCTTCGTTAGAATGATGTAGGAGTCGGCTTTTTCTTGCCCGGAGAGAGCAACATGGCACAATTGATAGCGCTGGATGTGGGGGAGGCCAGAATCGGCGTAGCAATTAGCGATGCCAGCGGATTCCTGGCCTCCCCCTATACAACATTGCATATCACTCGTGATGAAGCTCAGACCTGGAAAGCCATTCAACGCCTGGTCGACGAAACAGGGGCAGAGGGTCTTGTGATCGGCCTTCCGATCAGCCTGGATGGAGAGATTCACTCGCAAGGAAAACGCGTGCAGGCCTTCGCTGAGCGACTGAAGGAGCATATTACTATCCCGCTTACGTTCTGGGATGAGCGCCTTTCCACTGTCGAGGCAGAACGCCTGCTGGCCGAACGCGAACAGGAACAGGGAAAACGTTATAGGGTCGGCGGTGGAAGACAACGCAGTCAAACAAAGCGAAGACGCAGGCAACAGGAGATTGATGCTCTGGCGGCGACTGTTATTTTACAAGAGTACCTGGATCATCAAATAAGCAAAACAAGGGACAATGACGTATGAAAAAACGAGGGCAGGGAGGCACTATCATTGCAGTGTTTCTGATCGGCCTCTTGATTTTTGGAGCAGTCTATTTTGCATGGACAACAGTTACCGACATCTTCCAACCAGTAAACACACATCAGGGTCAGCCCATCGCTGTTGTAATTCAGAATGGTGAATCTACACTCCAGATTGCTGATGACTTGCAAGTTAAGGGTTTAGTCCGTAATGCGGTTGCATTTCGCATCTGGGCCAGGATTAAGGGTTTAGATACCCATTTACAGGCAGGAGCCTACAAACTGAACCCGGGCATGACCATTGATGCGATTATCAACCAGTTACTCAATGGCCAGCCTGATTACCTCGTTATTACGATCCCCGAAGGATGGCGTCTCGAGCAGATTGCTCAGCGGTTCGGGAACTCTGGGCTGACCAAATTCAGTGTACAAGATTTCTTGAAGTATACAAAAAATCCAACGCAATTCCCCGATTTCGCCACCTATCCTATTCTGAAATCGATACCCCCGCGTGATAGTATGGAGGGGTTGCTTTTCCCCGATACCTATTTGATCCCGGTGTATGCCACTTCAACTGATGTTGTAAACATGATGTTGAAAGAGTTCAACGACAAGATACAGTTGTATCATCTTGATACGCAGGCTCAGCGGAACAATTTAAGGGTGTACCAGATGGTGATCCTTGCCTCAATTGTCGAGCGTGAGGCAATATTTGACAAGGATCGGCCACTTGTAGCCAGTGTCTATTGGAATCGTATAAAAATGCCAAATGCTGAAACTGTAGGGTTGCTTAATGCCGATCCAACGGTACAATATGCCCGCGACTCGCAGCCAGGAACAACAGGCTATTGGAAACCGCTTCAGAATACTGGCGGCAACATTGCTCCCGGCAGTCTCTGGAATACCTATACGCATACAGGGCTTCCTCCTACTCCTATTTGTAGCCCGGGGCTTGCCAGCATGCAAGCAGCGGCTGCACCTGCCAGGACAGGCTACTATTTCTTCCTCTCCAAGAAGGATGGGACGAATGTCTATGCAAAGACAAAAGCAGAATTTGAGATGGACATACAGAAATATCTTCAGCAATGAGAGAGTAAAGTAAGTTATGAACTTAAATATCTGGCAAATTATCTTTTTGGCTCTTCTCCAGGGAGTAACGGAACTTTTTCCTATCAGCAGCCTTGGTCATTCCGTGATCATACCCGGGCTATTAGGCTGGGGCAATCTCATTAACAACACGAGTTGTGGGGGACAGAGTTGTTTTCTGCCCATCATTGTAGCCTTACACCTTGGCACAAGTATCGCCCTGGTGATCTATTTCTGGCGTGACTGGTTGCAGATTATTCTCACCATTTTCAAGAACATCAAGGATGGCGAAGTTCGTACAGGGACGGATGATTGGGTTAGCTGGTTAATCATTATTGGCCTGATTCCGGCAGGTATCCTCGGTGTCGTGTTGGAGACGCCGCTCAAGCAACTCTTTGCTTCTCCCACAATCGCAGCAGCATTCCTGGTCGTAAACGGATCGATTCTGTTTGCCGGTGAACGCTTGCGACGACGAGTGGAGACAAAGCAGGACTTTGCTACTGCTAAAGAACGCGAGGCCAGTTTTCGTACGCTTTCATCTCTGACATGGAAAGAGGCAGTGATTGTCGGTTTTGCGCAGTCGCTGGCGCTGATAGCTGGAATCTCGCGCTCGGGGGCGTCTATGGTCGCGGGCTTAGGTGTGCGTCTTAGCCACGAGGATGCTGCCCGTTATTCTTTTTTACTGGGCACGCCGCTGATCGGTTTAGCTGCTTTGCTCGAGATACCACAACTTATTGGTCAGTCGGCCCATACGTGGTTACTCATAGTTATTGGTATGGTGCTGGCGGGGGGCGCGGCTTACCTGAGTACCAAATTCCTGATGAAGTACTTTGAAACCGGGAAGCTTTATCCTTTCGCTTATTATTGCTGGGCCGTTGGGCTTGTTTCGCTGATCTTGCTGTTTACTGTGCTGCAGGGCAGGGGGTAAGATTGGGTTGGTACCCAAAATGGCTATTTTGTGTGTGTTTATGTAGCTTGAAGAGCTTTACTCGTTTGATACAATAGATGGGCTCTGGATATGCCAGGGTAGATATTTTTTTGCGCGATCACAATCTGAGGATCGCTCATCTAATCTAGAAGAGGTAGGTAGCTACAAAATGAAGAATTCCGCCATTTTCTATGCTGCAATCGCTCTTGGCGTTATTGCTCTCGTCGCTGGTATAATTTTCCTGACTGCCGCGCATCCTTTCCGAGGCTATGTTGGACTGGCGATTGGCGCTATTCTGCTTATCGGTGGCGTGGTTGGTATGTTCATGTCTCGCCCCAAGGCAGTCGCCAAGTAGGTAGAATGGAACAAACCTTGTAGGGAAGGGAAGACGAAACCACCAGGGGGAGGGAAGATCAAGGCTTCCTGGTGGTTTTACGTTTGTCTGTTGAGTGTCAATCGACGGAAACAGATTAATCATCTGATTGTCTCTTGAAAGGTTTCGTACATCTGATATAATGGCTCTGTCCGAAACGGGCAAGTGACTACTTTAGAGAAGTTACTACTTTTGAATTAGAGAAGAAAGGTATAGAATCAATTATGAAGAACCCGGCTCTCTTCTTTGGGGCGATCCTGCTCGCCATTATTGGGGTGGCTCTTGGAGTGTTTTTTCTGATTCCCGGAGTTCCCCATATTATTGCCGATAGCAATATGCACATTAAGCACGCTATTTTGTTCTTTTGCCTCGCCGTCGTTGGCATAATTGCCGCGCTCGTTACACGGCCAAAGGCGGAAGTCAGGTACAAGTAAGATTAATCAAACGAAACAGGGGTGATCGTTAGGCATACGTTATGACAGAATCGGGCTTTAGCCCGCCGCAAGCCGCGCCTCTTTAGAGGCAGCGGTTAGGCGTCTGTGGCTTTAGCCCATAGCCGTTGCATCTCCCGTTTCGCTGCTCGCAACGCAAACCGTAGGGCCTCATTATCCGAATTAAGGCCATAGTAGGTTCGTATTTCGGTGATAATCGCTTTCTCTTCCTCCGTAAAACGTACAGTAAGAGCGCTGGGTTTTTGTTTCTTGTCCATACCATAAGCATATCCCCTTGCAATCCTACTGTCAAGGTGCTATAATCCTGATAGTACCTTGAAAACTGAATCGTGTACGGGTTCGCTGGCGCAGGGCCAGCGGTAAAAACACGACCGTGTTCTTCCAGATGTACCAGGCTATTGAAGGCGCTACGAAGGTACGACACCATCGGCTGTACGGCTTTAGGAAGTGGAGCGGAAGCCCGAAATAGCTTAGGAAAAGCCTCCGCCCCTGTGGGTACGTTCCCAGGGGAGTAGCATCGAAAGATGCGGGTGTTGGTGGTTCCCAAGACGCCAACCGCAAGCTGTGGGCCATTCATCCCTTTGCGTCAGGCATGGAACCAGCAACGGGCATGGCACCGCCCAGGGAACAGATGCATGAATGGATGCGGCTTTTTCCGCGCTTTTCCCTGCCCACTACGGGACGCACCGAGTCGCGGCCACGCCGCATTTCTCAGCGTACCGACTACGTGAGAGAGGCAGAAGCTCCTGGACGAAAGTCCAGGTAGAGTGTCACGATTATCCCTGTTGTCGCTTAATTATCCTGACCTGGATCATCCCAGTACAGCACCCACGATGTGTGGGTATCCACGCGCGAATTCACCGGCACTCATAGCTTTTCTACCCTCTAATTGAAGGTTATCCACCACTAAAAGGCCGTTACCGGTAACAACTGAGAGGACCTGTTCACCGTTCTCTTTGCGAAGCCTGACCGTCCCAGGCTTTACCTCTTCACCTGGTTCCAACATTATTGGATGGGCAGAAACGATTTTCAATAGTCTACCGCGCCAGTATGTATAGGCGCTGGGCCAGGGAGTGTAGGCGCGGACTGCGCGTGCCAGTTCGTCGGCGGAGCGATTCCAGTCTATCTCACCGTCTTCTTTATGCAGCATACGGGTATAAGATGCAAGTTGTTCATCCTGGGGCTGCGGCGTGATTTTACCTTGTACCCACAGTGGAAAGGCCTCTAGCAAAGCCCTGGCTCCCAATTCAGCCAATTTGAGTGTAAGACTTCCAGTGGTATCATCTTCTGCAATCGGTATACTGCGTTCGAGCAGCGTTGGGCCGGTATCTATACCAGCATCTATGAGCATAATAGTCACGCCTGTCTCTTTATCGCCTTGCAAAATTGCTGCGGGGATGGGCGAGACACCCCTGTACTTAGGAAGCAAGGAGGCATGTATGTTCAGCGTTCCATAACGAGGCTGATCAAGTACGCCCTGCGGTAAAATTTGCCCAAAAGCGGCCACGATGTACAGGTCAGCGTGGTAGGCGGCAAGCGCTTCAATGTTTTCTGGGCGCTTGAGTGAGCCTGGCTGCCAGACGGGAATGCCATATGAGAGCGCGACCTGCTTTACTGGTGAGTAGACAATTTCTTTTCCCCGTCCTGCCGGCTTATCTATACGAGTAATCACAGTGACAATTTCGTAACCCTCTGGTAGTACCTGACCAGGCCTGGCGTTCTCGATCAGCGCTTCAAGAGCAGGAACCGCAAATAGAGGTGTCCCCATGTAAATGATGCGTATCATGTTACATTCCCTTCTACGTAGATTTTGTAGATTTTTGAGAGCAAATTCAATGTGTCCAAACTATATTAGCATATTCAGGCTACCGGGTCACCTGAAAGGACAGCTCTTCAGTTGGTAAACGCTGTGATATGGTATACTTGCTCACACCAAGTTGATTCGCCATCCCTAATGGGAAGACAACAGGGTTGAGTGTATGAGACAACCACACGTTTCCAGACTCAGTATATATTCTATAGTTCCGCCACTCACCGATCCTCGTATTGTGCTGCAACGCGCTGACGAGGTCGGGATTGCTTTTCGCATGGTCGGCGACGCTCAAATCAGCACGTTGGTATTCACTGGCGATCCTGGGGCGGGTAAATCGACTCTAGCAGCAATCTTGTACCGGGGCCTGGAATCAGCAGCACAGGCTGGGCAAGTTGGCTGGCGGCATTTTGTCTGGCTGAGCATCGGGCCAAATGTTACGTTGCCTGATGTGATTGCTGCTGTTCTCAGTAGCGTGGATGTGACAGATGTGAGTGGGGTGGGAGTGAACGGGGGGTTAGATGCAGGTAATAGGGCAGGGACAAGTAACGGGGTAGGGGCAGGTAATAGGGTGGGGACAAGCTCCGCCCTTACAATACGCGAAAGCTTTGCCGATTTTTGGATGCTCAGGCCGGAGGAGCAGATTGGATTGCTGATGCGGGTGTTGTGTCGCCCGCAGGAGAGCACTTTTTTGGTTTTGGATCAGTTTGAGGAATTGCTTGACCCAGCGGATAGTTCTCTGGGGTCAGTTGGGCGAGGTGCAGTTCCTCTTTTTCTGGATATGCTGCAAAGTGATCTTGGAGCCAGCAGGGTAGTATTGACGTGCAATCGCTCGCCATTTTCTACTCAAAATGAGGAGAACGCTCGTGTGCGCACGTACCTGGTTTCGCGGATAAGTATTCCCGAAGGCGTGGCGCTGCTACAGCAACGAGGTGTTCAGGGTAGACCTGAAGAGCTATCACTTACGTGGCAGCGCTGCGCGGGTCACGTTTTTGCGCTGCTATTGTTCAGTACACTCTGCGCACTGAGTGGGTTTTCTCTGAGCTATCTACTCAATTCACCCGATTACTTGCCGATGTGGATTGGCGAGATTACCGTCAACCTGATCAGCGCGGTGTATAACTTCCTGAACCCGGTACAGCGCACTCTCTTACGCTCGCTCTGCCTCTTTAGCGAGCCTATGCCGGTTGAAGGCGTGATGACCGCGATTACGGGAGAAGAGCCTGCTGCTGTCGATATGATGATCTTTGAACGCGAACTCAGTATCTTAGCAAGATTGGCGCTCGTGCAACAATTCTCATATGACGACGGCAAGTCGAGCTTTTTTCTGCATCCATTGCTGCGCCGATATGCGATGGGACATTTTCTCGAAGGCAGCGACCGGCATCCCAGCGGCGACTTAATGATTGAACTGGGCGTTACGAATGAACCCAATCCGATAGTGGGCAATCCGGAGACGAGGGAAATTGCCCTGGCTGCCGGTCATATGCGCGTGGCAGCCTATTATGCGCGCCTGGCACAACAATATTGTCCTCCTTCTCAGAAACGCGACGGGCCCCAGGATGTTGAGCCGCTGCTGGTCATGGCACTTCACCTGTGCCTCGGCTGGCACTGGCAACAGGCTTACGACCTGCTCTCCTATGAAGGATTGCACCAGAGCATGATGCAATGGGGGGCATGGAACACATTGATCCGATTATATACAGCCATGGTGCCTCCGCTTGGCGTAGTGAGCCGCCGAGACGAGGGACAGATTTTAAGTCAGCTCGGCCTGCTCTATGGGCGCCTGGGCGATTACCAGCAGAGCCGATTCTATTTTGAACGTGCGCTGGCCACACAACGCGAGATTGGTGACCGGCAGGGTGAGGCTGTGACGCTTGCGAATCAGGGAGAGTTGCTGCGAAGTATTGGTGAAACTCAGCAGGCGCGTGTCAACTTCGAGCAAGCGTTGATGTTAAACGGGCAGGAGCATAATGCGCACCTGGAGAGTGTAGTACTGCATAACCTGGGGTTGCTTTGTCAAGGTGAGAGAAAGTACCAGGAGGCGCTTGGTTATTACCAGCAGTCACTGAAGCTGGCGCAAAACCTGCAGGAGTGGGCGAACATGGGGATGATCCTTACCAATATAGGGATGTTGTTTTACGAGCAGGGACGTCTTCAAGAGGCTTTGACGCTGTTATTTTCAGCATTAGGGGTGCGCGAAGCGGCGGAGGATCGGACCGTGGGTTCGCTGGAACTTTTTTTAGAGATGCTTGAGAAAAAGATAGGGCCGGAGGCGTTTGCACGGCCTTAAAGCAAGCGAATCAGTAACGGCTTAGAGGATTCCTGACCCCCTGCCGGGCGACCACCAGGGTCGCCCCTACTATGGACGGGCCTGGGGAGCCGCTTCATTCGTAGCATAGTAGGGGCGACCCTCGTGGTCGCCCGCCGGTGCTAGCGGCACAAAGTGTCTTCATGCTATACTGCATGCTATATTATGTGTGTGAAAGAACCTGTGCCGGAGTAAATGCTCTGGCTTGAACAATATATGCTTTCCACAGGTATAGAAAGAGAGTTTTCCTATGTCCACCACTACTCCCAGCCCACGCGAGACAAGGAAGGATGAAGACACTATCGCTACAACTGCTGGTCGAAACTTACAGGGCTGGTTGCTTATCTTGCTTGTTTTTGTTGCGGGCGCTTGCTCGTTGGCTGTTGAACTATCGGCATCACGTTTGCTGGCACCCTATTTTGGAACCTCTCTCTTCGTATGGGCTAATCTGATTGGTCTGATCCTGCTCTATCTCACTATTGGCTACTACATCGGGGGGCGATTGGCTGACCGCTTTCCTCGGCCCTCGGTACTTTATACGTTGACGATTGTTGCCGCATTTCTGATCAGCGTGATACCTTTTCTTTCGAAACCTATTCTCTTGTGGTCGCAGAGTGCCTTTGCCACCTACTCGGTAGGTGTCTTTTATGGGTCGCTGGTCTCGGTTATACTGCTCTTTGCCATTCCCATGATCCTGCTGGGCTGCGTCTCGCCCTTTGCAATTCGCCTGCGCATCGAGCAGGTAGGCAGGTCGGGGCGTACTGCCGGGCAACTATATGCGATCTCCACGGCTGGCAGTATCCTGGGGACGTTCTTGCCGGTACTCTTCCTCATTCCGACCATTGGCACCTATCGCACATTCTTTACGTTTGCTGTGTCTCTATTGATCGTCTCGATTATTGGCCTGGCAAGTACGCGATCTAATAACTCAGGTCCACGCTCAAAACGATTGGACAGTAGTCTCCTGTCGATCTTACTGTTGATTCCGATGGCGCTTTCGATCCTGACAATGCAGGGGCCAATTAAAGCGGCGTTTGGGAGTAACGGAGGAGGAGTGCTCATTACCGAAAAGGAATCGGCTTACAACTATATACAGGTGGTGAAGGTAGGCGAAGAGACGCAATTGATACTGAATGAAGGCGTAGGAATCCATTCAATTTACAATCCTAACAGTATTCTCACACAAGGTCCGTGGGACTATTTTATGATCGCACCGTACTTCAACAATCCCCCGTTCACGCAGGACCAGGTACGTAAGGTTGCCGTCGTCGGGTTGGGAGCAGGAACTGCCGTTCGTGAATTTACGGGTGCATATGGGCCTATTCCGATTGACGGTGTTGAGATCGATGGTACCATTGTAGACATCGGACGGAAGTATTTTCACATGAACGAACCTAACCTGCATGTGATTGTACAGGATGGCCGTTACTTCTTACAGACCACCTTGCAGAAGTATGACGTGATCGCCATCGATGCCTACCAGCAGCCCTATATACCTTTCCAACTCACTACGAAGGAGTTCTTCCAAACAGTTCGCGACCATCTTACTCCTACCGGCGTGACGGTGATTAATGCCGGGCGCACGGGTAGCGATTTCCGGCTGGTAAAGGCGCTGGCTCAAACGATGCACTCCGTGTTTCCCAATGTCTATATCATAGATACGCAGCGTTTCACTAACAGCCTGATAATCGGCACCAACGCACCGACCTCGCTCGGCAATTTTCAGATCAATACATCCCATTTGACGAACTCGCTGCTTCAGAGCGTTGCGCAGGCGAGCATTGTCTATGGCAATATGCGTGAAGAGCATTCGCGTACCGTGTATTTCACCGATGACCGCGCACCGGTCGAGCAATTAATTGACCAGATCATTTTGACAGCTGTACAGAATCCAGGAAAGTAAGGAGAAGAACCTATGAATCCAATTGATCTTAGCCACATGCAGGTAATTGACCTATCGCAGAACTGGGATGTGAATACCCCAGCGTTCGCCACTTACGAGGGACCTACCGTCAAGTGGATCAAACGTCCCGCCTTTGAAAAGGTAGGGGGGCAGTTCATCTCGTCTACACTCCATGTCGGGACGCACCTGGATGCTCCGTTGCACTTCATTACCAATGGACAGGACATTGGAAGCATTCCATTGAGCAAGCTGGTGGGGCCGGGGGTCGTGGTAGACCTGGAAGCTATGGGGATTGGCGATTACGAAATTTATACCTCGCAGCACTTCGAGGAGTGGGAACGCAAAACAGGCATTCGTATCGAGCCAGGCGATATCGTGGTGGTGCATACCGGCTACCACAAACATTATCAAAGTAACTGGTATGGTAAATGCGAACCAAACGAAATACGCTATTTCAACATGCACCCTGGACCCACGCGAGAGTTTGTGGATTGGACGCTGAAGCGTCAGATCTCCTGGTTTGCAATAGATGCCAGTTCGATGGATCATCCCATGAATACGGTTCTGCGCATTGTACGATCTGATCTCGCGGCCAAGTGTGCAAAGAAACTGGGCAAGCCGCTTGAAGAAATTTGGCCCGAGGATGACTTGCAGCTTATGCACTACCAGTTATTTCCTCACGGCGTCTTCCATGTTGAAAATGCTGGCGGCATGATCGACGAGGTGCTCGATATGCGCCTGTGGATCGGCTGCTTCCCCTGGAAATTCAACATGGGTGAGGCAGCATTCTGCAGGCTGGTGGCGTTCGTTGAGAAATGATGTTGGCCTCTGAGAAGTAACGGAACGGAAAAGTACGATAAGGCCATGAATAAGCTCTATTACAATCAAGAGCTGCAAAACATGTGCCTTTTCAGACCATTCTGCCTGCCACGCACTGTTCTTCCTACCCTCATCGATCAGCCTCAGAAGCCGTTTCATTGCTTAACATGTTTTTTCTGATTGGGACCAGTCTCCTGAATACGAAATAGCCCGCGTAGTACATTACCAGCCACATTACAAGGTCCACTGGACCGGCCAGGGGGCTGGTCCACACGAGAAAGCTTGAGTGTGTAACTACGGCATCCAGGAGGTCCCGGAGAAAGCCAAAAATGGGGACTCCGACCGGCAGTATAATGGCGAGCCAGTGCCAGCGAGTTTGCCAGAGGCGCCAGATCAACAGGTAGGAAATCCCACCATAGATTAAAATTGGTGTAATATAAAAAGGTAAAGGTAACTGCAAAATCAGCCCGATGGCGGTATAATGCCACCAGGTAGCGTAGTAAGCAATG
>WNFB01009039.1_pt1 | contig 18804 bp, 16 predicted proteins | sample 5400501 | NCBI WGS metagenome assembly WNFB01 (sample SAMN13153341, study PRJNA577476) | soil metagenome | isolation source: 200 cm saprolite under Douglas fir tree site 2 hole 1 | place: USA:California | collected 2015-04-18 | reverse complement strand
TGTCCCTTCTCCCTGCGGGCATAGGTATCTACGCATCTCGAATAGATCGTCATTCCCGCGCAAGCGGGAATCCAGTATTGACGCGGGGTATCTGGATTCCCGCTTGCGCGGGAATGACCGTTGGGTGTTGCGGTGCGATGGGGCGGTTCCTACAGAATCATTGGGTTGATGAATTGTGTAGATACCTATGCCCGGCGGGAGAAGGACAGGATGAGGGCTGTTTTACCGGGATTTTCCCCTCACCCCAGCCCTTTCCCGGTGTATACACCCGGAGGGGAGAAGGTGAAAACAATGCGCACTATTTGCCGGCCGGGTCAGTAATAGGCAATGGGAGAAACACTGTTGGTGCGTAGCACGCATCCGACGTTTGCTGACCTTGTTACCACCTCGCAGCGCGTCGCCGAGACCCGAAGCCGCCTGGCGAAAGTCGGCCTGCTGTCTGAATGCCTTAAGCGCCTGGCGCGTGATGAGATTGCCATCGGTGTGGATTATCTCTCCGGCCGGCTGCCCCAAGGGCGTATCGGCGTCGGCTACGGATTAATTTCCCAAGCACGCCGCGCGTATGTTGACCGGCCGGAACTAAGCGTAAAAGAAGTCGATGAAATCTTCGCGCGCGTGTCCGCCACCACCGGTCCCGGCTCGACCGCGCAGCGGCAACAGCTATTAGCTTCCTTATTCGCACGTGCGACGCGCGCAGAACAGGACTTTCTGGTCCGGCTGGTTTTAGGCGATCTACGCCAGGGCGCGCTCGATGGCCTAATGGCGGAAGCGATCGCGCAGGCAGCGTCTGTGCCGGCTGTGGAGGTACGACGCGCGCTCATGGTTTCCGGCGATCTCGCGGCGGTGGCGCTATCCGCGCTTACGCAAGGCAGCGCCAGTCTCGCGCAATTCAAGCTGCAAGTTTTAAAACCGGTGCAACCGATGTTGGCGCAACCCGCGGACGATATGCCCGCGGCGCTGGCACAACTGCAACAGGCGCGTCTGGAGTACAAGCTCGACGGTGCGCGCGTGCAGGTGCACAAGGCGGATGATGAGGTGCGCGTGTTCACCCGCGCCTTAAACGAGGTGACGGCGAGCGTGCCGGAAATCGTCGAGGCCGTGCGTCAAGTCAAGGCGCGCGCGTTGATCCTGGATGGCGAGGCGATTGCATTGCGCCCGGACGGCACGCCGCTGCCGTTTCAAATCACCATGCGCCGGTTCGGTCGCAAACAGGACATCGAAACGCAGCGCATGGCGCTGCCGCTTACCGTATTCTTCTTTGACTGCCTGCATATCGACGGCCAGGACCTCATCGCGCATCCTTCGCAGGCACGTTTTACCGCGCTGCAAGAGGTGTTGCCGCCGGCGCTCTTGATTCCACATCGGGTAACCGCGGATACGGAGTCCGCGCAGGCGTTTCTGGCCGAGGCCCTGGCGCTGGGCCACGAAGGCGTGATGGCGAAGGCGCTGGACGGCCCCTACGAGGCCGGCAATCGCGGAAGTCGGTGGCTCAAGATCAAGCAAACACATACCCTGGACCTGGTCGTGCTCGCGGCCGAGTGGGGCAACGGTCGCAGGCAGGGCTGGCTGAGCAACCTACACCTGGGCGCGCGTGATCCGCAACAGGGCGGGTTCGTGATGCTGGGCAAGACGTTCAAAGGCATGACCGACGTAATGCTGGCAATGCAGACGCAGAAGCTGCAAGAACTCGCTATCGGCACCGAGGGCCACATTGTGCACGTGCGTCCGGAATTCGTGGTCGAGGTGGCGTTCAACGATCTCCAGGCCAGTCCACACTACCCGGGCGGACTTGCGCTGCGCTTCGCACGCATCAAGCGTTATCGTCCCGACAAACCTGCGGCGCAGGCGGATACGATCGATACGGTGCGCGGGCTTTATGCCAGGCAGGTGCAACAAGAAACAAAAAAAACGCAGGCGCTCAAGCTATAGTTTTACCATAGCCTTTGCGGAATTGTTCGCCCGAGGACCGATTGAGGTCTTGGTGACCGACATCCACGGCATCCAGGTCGAACTCGGCTTCACTGCCGATTCGCGTTTTCTCGACCGCTGGTTCCCGACGCGGTCTACCTCCTCCATCCCTGGAGTCGTCATCTTGCGCGAAGAACGCCACACCGGCCATAAAATCCCCACCTCCACTCGTTAACCCGTACTTCAATCGAGTCCCTACTGTCCATGACTTTCGACGCCCACCCAACCCGCCACCTCTTTGCTCGTGGCTTACGCCTCCGGCAACTGCTCCCGCTCTACCTTCCCACATCCCTGTGGGTCGCCTGCACAATGTCGGCCTGGACAACCTCGAAAAACTCGCCCAAGCTTTTCAAATAAAGGTCGCCGACTTGCTCGCCGCCGATCTGGATTGGCGACTTTAGCAAACGGTATTTCAGACACCGTTATCTCTTGAAAAAATGGAGGTATTCCGTGATACAGGTAATCAAAACGGCTCTATTTATTGCGACAATACTGGTCTGTATAGGACTAGAACGAAATGTCGCCCTTGCGGAGTCGGAAAAAACGTACAAGACGCTTTCGGATCTATATCAGGCGGGTAAATACAAAGAGGTCCGCGAGCTCGGTACGCGGTTCGCTGACTCTCGATCCTCGGGCAGTCAGGACAAGCTGGTGGGGCTGTATTTCTTGATCCTGTTGGCGGGGAAGCAGGGGTTTGACGCAGCGCGCGAACTCGTGGAGCGCTTCGAGGCGCAGAATGCGGTCTTGACCAAGGAGACTTTTCCCCAGTTTCGAGAAATGTTTCTTAAGGCAAAGAGGGAAGGAAAAACTCCGCCTGGTCAGACTTTAGAGAATACGCTATACGCGTATGTTGATAGCAGGCTGCCGGAGGCCTACTACTATGTCGGACTTAGTTATTACCTTAAGGGTAAGCACGCCGATGCAGACTTATGGTTTACAAGAGTGGCTTATTTTTATCAAACAGATGAGAGTTTCACAGAGCTTTTTGCACTGAGCAAAGTGATGATTGGGGCACTCGATGAAGCGCTCGAGTTGTTTGCCCACCAGTCGGTGTTGAACCCAAAGAATCCACGACCTGTGTACAATCGAGCCGCTGTCTATGCGCGAAAAGGAGACACAGAAAGCGCGATTCAATATCTGGGGCATGCTATAAAAATGTCGCCTGATTACCGCAAGAAAGCGAGACTGGATACGGATTTCTCGAAGATGCGAACCGACCGACGGTTTATCACGTTAACGAAGGAGTGACTAGTAATACGAGAAACCAGTCCGGATTAGCGGCTTTAGCTTTCGCTTATTATGGGGAGGCTATACTCAAATTTACATAGTCCCACGGACATCTATTTATACTTAGGTTGTAACACCGAATAATGGGAAAACTGGCCTTTACCACTGTTGCCGGCGTGCTAGCTCTTACAACGATTATGTCGGGGCTCACGGCATATTATTCTGCACAAGCTAGCGTGGGAGTGGCATTGGCTTATCTAAATGCCCATGGGATTCCGTGGCAAGCCAAAGGACTTTTAAATATGCTTGGGTCCTCGTTCTATGCGAGCCTTGCTGTTTTTGTAATACAAGTAATTAGCTTGGCGGTATTGTTATGGTACATGAAATCATTGTTCGCGCGCCGCTGAATGCAACGTTAGATTGTTATGAAAATCGCGCTTCCGGCTGAATACATTCGCTACATGAAGTCGAAATATGCTGGAGATGCGCTTGTGCTTCGTGTCTCGGAGCTAAAGGGTATGCGAGACAATCACGCCATCAAGAGTGTAAAGCGAATTAGACATTGACCGGTCGGGGAGACAGGTAACAAAAAAGGTCGGTCGCACCATTGCAACATTGTATAGTCAAACGATAACGAGGAGGAAAAATGAAACGACTATTGTTGGTTGCCATGCTGATAGTCTTGGCCCTTGTCGCCGGCTGCGCCACTTACCAAAAACCCGATCCCAGCCAGAAAGTTTTGTTCAATGCGAAGAAAATCGCATTAATCAAATATCAAGAAAAACCTCCGGCCTATTTCGTGGACATTGGCAGCCTGCACCGGCCGAACGGCTGGCTGGTTATTGCTTTAACCGAGCAGAACGTCGGCGAAAAGAGCTTTAAGTTCACCCAAAAAATCAATGCGAACCTGGGATCTCCCAATCTCGAGAAAGATTTCCAGGAAGCTTTAGTGCGGTTACTTGGAGAGAGGGGTTGCGAGGTTAGAACGATAACGGTTTCCAGAGATAAATCGGGGAACCCGATAATTTCAGAAATTTCGTCAACCGAATTCGACGCGATCGTCGATATCGCGTTTATCCCAGGTTATTTCGCATACGGCCCTACTACTGACTACCGGCGCGCGCTGCAAGGTGACCTAAAGGTATACTCCGCTGCCGACAGAAAGTTGATGTTCAGCAAGCCTATCGATCTCAAGGCGTTCACGCGCAAAGGGCAACCTCCCGAATTCCAGTACAAGGACTTCGATGAATTGATGGCGGACCCGGTTGCCGCCTTTAATGGCCTGAAGGCTTGGGTTACTTCCAACGCTGTCCTGTTTGTGGCCAATACGCTGCGGTGATCTGTGATCAAGCCATTCTCGCGTGGGCTGCTTCATGCAGTCCTATCTTTTCGGAGTGTCATCCAAAAATCATGCGCGCCCTCTCAAATGTAAGGTCGCCGACTTGCTTGCCCAGATCTCGATCGCCGATATTAATTCCTTGCTACGCTATACTTCATTTGCCCTAGAACGGGAGGTGCTAAATGGTCTCACGCTACAGCTTCATTATCGCCTGCGGCGTCTCGATTCTAACCGGCTGTGCAGGAAACATTGCCGACAAAAGTAAAATCCCGCTTGAATCGGCGCGGCCCGAGCGCGATGGAATTATCTTCGTAACACTCGGCACGCAACAGCCAAAGCCGTTCCACTTCGTATCTATGGGTATCCGGCCTTTGGGGCAGGGAGGGCCAACCTTGACGGAAGATATCAAAATACGGCCTCGTCTCAATCGCGCATATTTTGAATACAAGGGTACTTTTATTCGACCAGCCTCAGATTTTTCCGACACCAATGAGGCGGGCGCTCTATTCGTCGCGGCACTTCCTCCCGGCGACTACGAAATATACAGTTACAGTTTTAGTTGGAGAAACTACACTGCGTATCCGGAGCCGTACTTCTCAGTCCCCTTTCGCGTACGCACAGGAGAGGCCCTGTACTTGGGGCGCTTCATTGGACAAGTGACTGAAATAACTACCCGGGATGAATTGGGGGGGCTTTTCAAATCGGATGTCCCTGCGCGCGCGCTTTTTGCTGTCAGAAGTACATTAAGTGCGGACGTATCGCTGCTCGAAAAACGTTTAGCAAGCAGCCGTGGGTTCAAAGTCGTCGACGGAAATCTCCCTGCTTGCACCTCTCCTAAGTATGTAAAATGTCTGCGGTAGCAAGGCGTAGGTGCGTTCTATGCGCCTCGAGATAAAGCACAATTAAAGTGATACCAAGGAATATCGATGATACGACGACTGATGAGATCAATATGGGCAATGAGAGGAGCGATGCTGGTGCGTAGAACGCTATTTACGTTGTTGTTTGTAAGCGCGGTAACGGCGTCGGCCGATGACATTCCGGTGCCGAAACACTTGGAGCTTGGCCGAACTCTGGTGGCTAACGTGTCTTCCGAGACCACCAGCTACAAGCACGACGGCTTGGTGCGCTGGAAAGGTGATTTTCTAGTGTCGCACTATCAGGCGCACACGGATTGCAGCGGTCTCATCAACAGCCTGCTCGAGCGCGCTGAAAGCCCAACCATTGATGGCCTGACACGGGTGACGAGACGTGGCCGCCCGAGGGCCGAAGACTATTACACTTTTATATCCGATCAGAACGGCTTCAAACGTATCGACGCTCTTACCGAAGTCCTGCCCGGCGATATCATCGCTATAAAGTACTTCGAGCGCCATGACAGCACCGGACACGTGATGCTCGTCGATGCCAAACCTGTGCTTCGAACGAAGGACACGAAACCCATTGTCGAGGGCACGAGGCAATGGGAGGTGTTAATCATCGATTCCACGGAAATTGCTCACGGTAAAGGTGACACCCGTGTCAAACCAGACGGCACTAAATACGATGGGGTCGGCCGCGGTACTATAAGGTTATATACGAACGAACACGATCAAGTAGTGGGATACTCCCCGAGCACCAGCTCACCGAGGCTTCGCGAATCCGCGAAAGCACCCATCGCGATTGGTCGTCCTATTACGAAAACTCCCTAACTCTTTCAAATAAAGGTCGCCGATTTGCTCGTCCCCGGCCTCGATTGGCGACTTTAGCTTTTATTTTTATTGGGAGGTTATACGCGTTGAATTTGGCGTAGAATATCCTAATAATTGGATGCCTATTTTACAGGTTAGGTTGTGGAGACATTATGCAGTCCCAAACATTACTACTCGTTGCGTGTGTCATCGTTTTCGTAGTTGCCCTTCCGCTCGTGTTCAAGCTTGTTCCGCCAAACCGCCTCTACGGTTTCCGCACAGCAACCACATTATCGCGCACTGATGTTTGGTATCGATCTAACGTATTTGCCGGTTTGGCGCTCATGGTTGCTTCCGTGTTATCCACGATCATCATTTTCTTCGTACCGACGCTTTCCGGTGCAGCCGTCACCGCGATATTTGTTGGCTTGATACTTGGCGCCGCGGTGGTTTCTTTTGCGTATCTCAAATGCATTGCCTAACATGCGCTCCGAGACGGACTCGGAAAAACGCTGTGCGTTTTTGCTCGCCGCTCAAGTGCGGCGTTTAGATTGCTATGAAAATTGAGCTTCCGGCTGAATACATTCGCTACTTGAAGTCGGGCGGTGTTATTGAAGGCTTCACCAGTGGGCTATCTACGTACGGCACGGCACTTGTACATCCGGCAACTGCTCCCGCACTACCTTCCCACATCCCTGTGGGTCGCCTGCACAATTCGGCCTGGACAACCTGGAAAAACTCGCCCACGCTTTTCAAATAAAAGTCGCCGATTTGCTTGCCTCTGATCTGGATTGGCGACTTTAGCTTTTTATTGGGAAGCTATACTCAAATTAGGGTGGAACGTCGCCTATTTATAATTAGCTTGACCGATGCTTGATGCCAATGCTTTTACGTGTACTAGTTAGCATGATCGTCGCTGCCACGTGGGCGGCTACTGTGTATGGGCAGGAAAGAACGACAAAGCCGGGTCTCGTCGTGCGCGAAGGCTTCGATTGTCTACCAGTGCCAACGTTTGGGCTTTCTGGCGTTAGATTAAGGCAAACCGAATCCGGCGTTTTGCGAAAGCTTGGCAAACCGAAATCGACAACCAAAAGTTGGGGAGAAGATGATGGCGGCCGTTATGATCTCATCACGCACCACTACGCTACCCTTAGTGTCGACATTGTCCGGGGAGAAGTAGATCGGATTCACACTAAATCTCTAAACCAGAGGACGCCAGAAGGAATCAGGGTGGGCGATAGCCGAGAAGTGGTTGTCAGGAAACTCGGGACAGCCCCTAGAAATTGGAGACGCGATGAGTTGCGGGTATCGATAGCTAGTGTAGTGCGCCCTAAATATCGGTACATATCGACGGTGCGGTCGGCGCTACGGGTAGGGTGGATTAAGCGCAGCGAATCCACCGGGTTGGGGGTTCGTGCCGCCACATGGCCAGGCGTGCGGAACGGACGGTGGATTCGCCGCGTGGCGGCTTAATCCACCCTACTTCACCGGACCGCCAAGGCCAATGACATCTTGCAAAAGATCATCCGCGCCAATCGCCGGTTAAGTTCCAAATAGAATGGCGTACACCACTAGAATCTTATCTGTAGTTGATCGCGCCCTCCTTACTCTCCATAATGGCGGCAACAGGATTTTCGAGTCGATCAGGCACTTTATCTTATTCGTGAGAGAAGCCAAGATTGCTAAGCCGAGATGTACTTTCAGGTGGGGACGTTGACACTCTACCGCTTACCGCGCTAAAAGGGGTCGGTCCCAAGCTCGCGCAAAAGCTGCAACGCCTAAGGCTGGTTACCGTCCAGGATCTGCTGTTTCATCTCCCATTTCGCTATCAAGATCGCACGCGTGTCGTGCCTATCGGCGCGCTGCGTGCCGGCCAGGAAGCGGTTGTAGCCGGCACGATTGAATTGACTGATGTGGTGTTTCGCGGGCGGCGCAGCCTGTTGTGCCGCATGAGTGACAAGACCGGCAGCGTTACTTTGCGGTTTTTTTATTTTTCCGCCGCACAGCAGGCGAATTTCGCGCGTGGCCGTAAGCTGCGCTGTTTCGGCGAGGTTCGTTTCGGGCCTATTGGCCTCGAAATGGTGCATCCGGAATGTGTCTTCGATAATGCCGGTGATCGCCCGCCGGAGAACACGCTTACGCCGGTTTACCCAACCACCGAAGGCTTAAATCAATTAAGCCTGCGTAAGCTGATACGCCAGGCATTGGATGGCTATTTGTCGCGCGTGCGGGAGTGGTTGCCGCCGGTGGTGCTCGCCGATTCGCGTCTGCGCAATCTGCAGGAGGCCTTGACCTATATACATGCGCCGCCCGCCGATGCGCCGGTGGCGTTGCTTGAGCAAGGCCGGCACCCGGCGCAGCAGCGGCTCGCGTTTGAGGAATTGCTGGCGCATCACTTAAGCTTGCGTCGCCTGCGCGCGCGGGCGCGCGCCCATCAAGCGCCGCGCATCGTCGCCGGCGGAAAATTAACCCAGGCGTTATTAGCCGGATTGCCGTTTAGGTTGACCGGCGCCCAGCGCCGGGTGGTGCACGAAATGGTGCAGGGCGACGTCGGATGCGGCAAAACCGTGGTCGCCGCCGCCGCCAGCCTTTATGTGATTGAAGCGGGGTTGCAGGTGGCGCTGATGGCGCCCACCGAGCTTTTGGCCGAGCAGCATTGGCGCAACTTCCAGGACTGGCTGGCGCCGCTTGGAATAGAAGTCGCCTGGGCCGTCGGCACCCATGCCTTATTCCAGGATGACGTCGCGTTTGCCAACTTAGGGTTAATCATCGTCGACGAGCAACACCGCTTCGGGGTCGATCAACGCCTTGCCTTGCGCGAGAAAGGCGGCCGGCAAGGTAACCAGCCGCATCAGTTAATTATGAGCGCGACGCCGATTCCGCGCACGTTGGCGCAGACGCTGTACGCCGATCTGGACGTTTCCATTATCGATGAATTGCCGCCGGGCAGGCGGCCGGTGGAAACCGCGGCGGTCCCGGCCACGCGCCGTACCGAGGTGGTGCAGCGCGTGCACAATGCTTGTTTACAAGGGCGCCAGGCCTATTGGGTGTGCCCCTTAATCGAGGAGTCGGACGTTTTGCAATTACAAACCGCGCAGGATACCGAGATATCTTTACGCGCGGCGCTGCCGGAGTTGCGCATCAGCTTGGTGCACGGCCGCATGAAACCGGCGGAAAAAGAAGCGGTGATGGCGGCGTTTAAAGCGGGTGAGGTTAATTTACTGGTCGCAACCACGGTGATCGAAGTGGGCGTGGATGTGCCGAACGCAAGCCTGATGATCGTGGAAAATTCCGAACGCCTGGGTCTCGCGCAGTTACATCAACTGCGCGGGCGCGTGGGACGCGGCGCTGAGGCCGCAAGCTGTGTATTGATGTATCAGCCGCCGTTGGCGCAATATGCGCGCGCGCGGCTGCGTTGTTTGCGCGAGACCACGGATGGCTTCGAGATCGCGCGCAAGGATCTGGAGATGCGCGGGCCGGGAGAAATGTTCGGCGCGCGCCAGACCGGTATGCCGGCGCTGCATATCGCCGATCTCGCGCGCGATCAGAGTTTGTTGCCCAAGGTAGTGAAGACGGCGGATCTGCTTTTGCAGGAATATCACGCAAAGCAAAAAGCGGCCGCTCCTGCGCATCCCTGCGCTCGCGGCATTCGTGCATCCTGCACAGCATGGTTTTTGCTTTGCTTCATTTTTCAAACACTTAGCGTGTTTGAAAAATGGCGGTACGTCCCTATACCGCGACGGGCAGGAAGCCCTAGTGCCGCGTAGCGCAGGGATGCGCGAGAGCGGCCACCGCAGGGTGTTGAAAAACGAGTTTTTCAACACCCTGCTAAAATAATATCCGTATGCCGATCAAAGCCGGAAATCAAACCCTGACGATTTTTCACCGTCTGCGCGAATACGCGCGGTTGATGCGGCTGCATCGGCCGATCGGCGCTTTATTGTTGCTATGGCCGACATTGTGGGCGCTTTGGCTCGCTGCCGGCGGCCGGCCGGATACCCGCATCGTGGTGATTTTTATTTTCGGAGTGGTGCTGATGCGCTCCGCCGGCTGCGTGATTAACGATTACGCGGACCGCGATTTTGATCGCCATGTGCGCCGCACGCGCGATCGCCCATTAACCGCCGGGCGTGTTACCGCGCGTGAAGCGCTGACGCTGTTCGTGCTTTTGAGCGGAGCTTCGTTGATCCTGGTGCTGCAATTGAATCGCCTCACCGTGGCGCTTTCCCTGGCCGGGGCGTTGCTCACGGTTGCCTATCCTTTTATGAAGCGTTTTACCCATCTCGCGCAGTTTTATTTGGGTCTAGCCTTCAGTTGGGGCGTGGTGCTGGCATTTGCCGCCGAGGTTGAGCGCGTACCGTTGATCGCGTGGCTTATATTCGCCGCTAACTTATTTTGGGTAATGGCTTACGACACCGAATATGCGATGGTTGACCGCGAAGATGATTTGAAGATCGGCATAAAGTCGACCGCGATTTTATTCGGCCGCTGGGACCGTTTTATGGTCGGTATAAGCCATGGCTTGGCGATATTATTCTTGGCGTTGGTCGGATACCTGGCTGCGCTCGGCGCTTGGTATTATTTGGGCTTAATCGCCGCCGCGTGCATCGCGTTTTATCAGCAATATTTATTACGCGGCCGCGAGCCGCAACGATGTTTCCGGGCATTTCTAAATAACAATTGGTTCGGCGCCAGTGTTTTTATCGGCCTGGTGTTGGATTATATTTGGGAATAAATCCGAAAGCCGGATAAACTTCTCCTGGCTATCATGGGTATCTACACATCTCGAATAGATCGTCATTCCCGCTGGAGCCTGCCCTCGACTCGATCGGGGGCGGGAATGACAGTTGGGTGTTGCGGTGCGATTGGGCGGTTCCTTCAGAATCATTGGGTTGATGAATTGTGTAGATACCCATGCCTGGCTATCTAAGGAAACTCTGATTAAGTCGTATTTGTCAGGTTCCTCACCGCGCTAGGACAAATACGACCTGATAAGAGCTTCCCTAAATAAATAAAAGGCAAATAATAAAATCAATGACACTGGGCCTGCTTCTCATTTCCCTGCTGATTATTTTATTTGGCGCTGAAGCCTTTACCAACGCCCTTGAGCATTTCGGCCAGCGCTTAAAAATTTCGGAAGGAGTAACCGGCTCTATCTTCGCCGCGGTCGGCACCGCCTTGCCCGAGACGATGGTGCCGATTGTCGCGGTACTGGGAACCACGACAACACCTGAAGTAGGCGAGGAGGTGGGTGTGGGCGCAATTCTCGGCGCACCGCTAATGCTGTCCACATTGACCCTGTTTCTGATGGCGGCATTCGCCGCCAACAGGCGCGGTTGGCGAGCAGCGCTGCGTCCGGAGCAGACCGGTTTGAAGCGCGATCTTCATTGGTTTTTGCTTGCCTTTAGTATCGCCGCTGTTGCGATATTTGTACCGCACCATAATCGGATAGTGCGCGTGGGCCTGGGCCTGTTATTGGTATTAACCTATCTGATTTATATCATGCTTACCGTGCGCGCCTCGGCCCATCTGGTTGCACAGGGACACGCCACGGAAGCGGATCATCCGCTGTATCTGCGCCGCGCCGGTCTGCCGGGGAATCTGCCGATAATCGTATTGCAACTTTTCATCGGCTTTGCCTTGATCATTACCGGCGCTGAGGGTTTTGTGCATGGCGTTGAGGCGTTATCCGAATGGATCGGATTGTCGGTTTTAGTTTTGTCGCTCTTAATCATACCGCTCGCGACCGAGCTGCCGGAAAAAGTGAACAGCATTTTATGGATCCGGCGCGGGCGCGATACCCTCGCGTTCGGCAATATCACCGGCGCCATGGTGTTTCAGGGCAGCCTGTTGCCCGCCATCGGCATCACGCTCACTCCCTGGGAGCCGCGTCAGGACGTGTTGGCCGGTATCGCCATTACCTTAGTTGCCGCGGGTTGGTTACGGCTGGCGCTATTGCAAGGCGGGCTTAAGGTATGGCATCTGGCCGCTAACGGCCTGTTGTATATGTTTTATTTAGCGGTTGTGTTAATTTGAGCGGAAGCCCAAGCCCCCTATAAACATACCCTCGCATTGATCATAGTTAAGACACACAAGTGAAAACAATTGTTCTTCTTTTCCTTTCGAATATCTTCATGACCTTCGCCTGGTACGCGCATTTAAGAGAGTTGCGCGACAAGCCCTGGATCGTCGCCGCCTTAATCAGTTGGGGCATTGCGTTGTTTGAATACCTGCTGCAAGTGCCGGCCAATCGCGCCGGTTATGGCCGCTTCGACCTCGGCCAATTGAAAGTGATACAAGAAATTATCACCCTCTCGGTATTTGTTCCGTTCGCGCTTTATTATATGAAGGAACCGCTGCGGCTGGATTTTTTATGGGCCGGATTATGCCTTGTGGGCGCGGCCTATTTTATCTTCCGGCCGCACGGTGCGTAATGTTCGACTTCGATAAGCCGCAGCGCTATGCGGTGATGGGCAACCCGGTCAGCCACAGCAAATCACCGGTTATACATCTACAGTTCGCGCGGCAATGTGGCATCAATCTGGAATACGACGCCATTCAAGTCGATCCCGGCGGTTTCGCCCAGGCGGTCGGTCAATTCCGCGCCAACGGCGGCAAGGGCTTGAATATCACCGTGCCGTTCAAGCTCGAAGCGTTTCGGCTTGCGGATCGCAAAAGCGCGCGCGCCGAGCTTGCGCGCGCGGTCAATATCCTCAAGTTCGACGCCGACGGCACATTATACGGCGATAACGTCGATGGCTTGGGTCTGGTGCGGGACCTGACCGTCAACCTTGGCGTTACGTTAAAAGACAACACGGTTTTAATACTCGGCGCCGGCGGCGCGGTGCGCGGCGTGCTGGGCCCGCTGTTGGATGAGCGGCCGGCCTCGCTCGTCATCGCCAACCGCACGGTTCCCAAGGCGAAAGAACTTGCCGGGCAATTTGCGCCTTACGTAAAAAATAGCGCCATGAATAAGATTGAAGCCGCAGGCTACGATCAATTGAACGGCCGGCGTTTCGGCGTCGTCATCAACGCCACTTCCGCCAGCCTGCAGGGCGAAGTCCCGCCGCTGGCGGGCGATGTATTCGCGGCAAACGCATTGGCTTACGATCTGATGTACGGCACCCGGCCCACGCCGTTCATGGCATGGGCGCGGCAAAACGGCGCGGCAAGAGTCGCGGACGGCCTCGGCATGTTGCTGGAACAAGCGGTCGAGTCATTTTTCCTGTGGCATGGCAAACGGCCGGATGCCAGGCCGGTGATGGCTACCTTAAGGAAATCATTGCAATGAATCCTCCGGATCTGGCCGCGATCCGCGCGGCGGCAAAAAGAATTGAGCGCTATGCGCGCCGAACCCCGGTGTTTACCTGTGAGAGCCTTAATCTTCTTGCGGACGCCGAACTTTTTTTTAAATGTGAAAATTTTCAGAAGGTCGGCGCATTCAAGTTTCGCGGCGCCTGCAACGCGGTCTTTTCCCTGTCGAATGAAGAAGCCAAACGCGGCGTTGCCACCCATTCTTCCGGCAATCACGCCGCCGCCTTGGCGCTGGCGGCGAAATTACGCGGCATCGACGCCCACATCGTTATGCCCAGCAATGCGCCGGAAGTGAAGCGCGCCGCGGTTGCCGGCTACGGCGGCAAAATCACCTTGTGTGAACCGACCCTGGCGGCGCGCGAGGCGACGATTGCGCAGATCGTCGAGCGAACCGGCGCGGTCCTGGTGCATCCTTATAACGACTACCGCGTCATTGCCGGCCAGGGGACGGCGGCGTTGGAGTTGATGCAGGAGATTCCAAGTTTGGACGTGGTGATGACGCCGGTCGGCGGCGGCGGGTTGTTAAGCGGCACCTGTATCGCGGTAACCGGAGTCTCTCCCGCCGCCAGAATTATTGCCGCAGAGCCGCAAGGCGCCGACGATGCCTTCCGCTCGCTAAAGGCGGGAAAAATAATCCCAATGACCGATCCTAAGACCATCGCTGACGGGCTGCGCTCCTCGCTTGGCGATCGCACGTTTGCAATTATGCAGAAACACGTGCATGAAATTATCACCGTGAGTGAAGAGGCCATTATCCACGCCATGCGTCAGGTATGGGAGCGGATGAAAATTATTATCGAAGCCTCCGCCGCGGTACCGGTAGCCGCGGTGTTACAGCGTAACAAAAATATTATTGGCAGGCGCGTGGGGATCATTCTCTCCGGCGGCAACGTCGACCTGGAAAAATTGCCCTGGCGCGGACCGGTATAAATCTCTCCGGCCGTTCTCTGCTTTTTTGCCAGTGTCATGTCCCGTTAATTCGCTGCAAAGGATTTCCCTCACCCCAGCCGGCTTCGCCCCCCTCGCTTCGCTCTCCCCGGAGGGAGAGGGGCTCAAACTCCCTTCTCCCTTCGGGAGAAGGGCCGGGGATGAGGGAGCCCTGTGTCGGATTGCAGTGAGCTCGAATCATCCGCGAATTAAAGGGAGAGGGGTTCAAACGCCCTTCTCCCTTCGGGACAAGGGCCGGGGATGAGGGACCCATGTGTCGGATTGCGGCGGGCTGAATCATCCGCGAATTAATAGTATTTGTAGGGTGGGTTAGCGGCGCAGCCGCGTAACCCACCATCGGCCGCGTCCGGTGGGTTACGCCCTGACGGGCTAACCCACCCTACAAGCACTGCTTTTTAGCGGCATTCTTTTTTTTCCAGTGTTGGCAGTGATCGAGCATCGCCGCCTGACAACGTCCTCGGCAGCGAGGACCGGATATAGATTAAGAGAAACTTATGGTAGGTTCGTGCCATGACTGTCGCCGGTCGCTAAGCTAGCTGAACGCGAGCCGCCGCGGTTGCTCCGGTCATTTTTGACGGAAGAGGCCTGGCTTACGATCGGATAAGTTACTAACGAGGTGGGTTATGTCGCATATACCGGAAACGCCGGAAATAGAGAAATTGCCCGCGGAAAGAGAAGTGGCCGCTTCCGCGCACGTGGTCGCGGAAGAACTCCGCGCGAAAGAGCTCGCCGCGCTGTATCGCGGACAAAATCCGGCGTTTGCCGGGTGGGCCGCCGGCTACGGCGTCATCCGGCATAGCGATGCAACTCAGATTCGGATTTATGAAATGGCCGATTTATTGTTTCAACGCAGCGTTGTGCAGGCGAAGGACCAGGTTTATCAGCGCTTGGCCGCGGCCGACAGAATCGCCAGCGCCGCCATGTGGCTGGTGGTGCACATGACCTATGCGCGCAACGTTTATCCTGACGGCAGGAACCTGGATGCCGGTGACTTCAAATTAAACCCCGACGGTCATACCGGCGGCTCGTTGAACATGGTGCCGGCCTACGCCGGTTATCTTGCGATCAACGCCATCACCGGCATCACGCGCTCCTGGCTCATGGGCCAAGGGCACTGTGTCGCCGCGATCGATGCGACCAATTTAATCGTGGGCAATATGCTCCCAGAGCACGCGCAGCGCTATGGTTTATCCGAAACCGGGCTTACGCGTTTCGTGCGCGATTTTTATTCCTATGCCATCCGGCCTGACGGGCATCCGGAATCACCGTTAGGCAGCCACGTGAACGCCTCCACCGCGGGCGGACTCATCGAAGGCGGTTACTTGGGATTCGCTGAATTGCAGTACGTGCATATGCCGTTGCCGGGTGAGCGGCTGGTGGTGTTTTTAAGCGACGGCGCGTTCGAGGAGCAGCGCGGCAGCGATTGGGCGCCGCGCTGGTGGCGCGCCGGGGACTCGGGCTTGATCGCGCCGATCATGATCGCCAACGGCCGCCGCATCGATCAGCGCACGACCACGGCGCAGGAGGGCGGCGTTGCCTGGCTGCGCGAGCATCTGCGGCTCAATGCATTCGATCCGATCGATCTCGACGGCCGCGACCCGGCTGAGTTCGCCTGGGCGATCTTTGAAATGGAAGAAGAGCTGCTTGCGTGCGCCGAGGCGGTCGTGGCCTCCCGCGCCCGCTACCCGGTGCCGTTGCATTATGCGATCGCGGAGGCGCCCAAGGGTTATGGCTTTCCCGGCGCCGGCACCAATCTCGCGCATAATCTGCCGCTCGGCGCTAATCCCGCCGCGGACGCGGAAGCGCGCCGCCAATTCAATGCCGGCGCGCGCCGCTTATGGGTCCAGTTCTCCGAGGTGGAACAGGCGGCGGCGGCGCTCAATACCCATCAGCAGCAGCACCGGGTGCGCGAGCGCGATCACCCATTGGCGCATCGCCGGGTAGCGGCGCCCAAGCTGCCGGAAGCCGATTGGCGCGATCCGGAAGCCGGGACGATAAGCTCGCCGATGGATGCGCTGGATGCTGGTTTTGCCGCGATCGTTCAGGCCAACCCGCAATTACGCCCGCGCGTGGGCAACCCGGATGAAGTGCGCAGCAATCGCATGAACGCGACGCTCGATTTATTAAAGCACCGGGTAACGGCGCCGGAAGAAGGCGTCGCCGAGGCGGTGGACGGCGCGGTGATCACCGTGCTAAACGAGGAAGCGGTGGTCAGCGCCGCGCTCGCGAACAAGGGCGGTATTAATCTCGTCGTTTCCTACGAAGCATTCGCCGTGAAGATGTTGGGTGCGATCCGGCAGGAGCTTGTTTTCGCGCGCCATCAGCGCGCCGCGGGCCGCAGCCCCGGGTGGCTCGCGGTCCCGATTGTAATTACCTCCCATACCTGGGAAAACGGCAAGAATGAGCAGTCACACCAGGATACGACCTTGTGCGAAGCGTTGCTCAATGAGATGTCCGATGTCTCGCGTGTCCTGTTTCCGGCGGATGCAAATTCCGCGGTGGCTGCTCTGCGCGCCGCCTATTCCGCGCACGGTGAGATCTGGACCCTGGTAGTGCCGAAACGCCCGCTGCCGGACCGCTTCACCCCGGCGCAGGCGCAAGAACTGATCGAAACCGGCGCGATGCGGGTAGGCGGCGATAACGACGCGCAAGTGCTGCTGATCGCGGTCGGCGCTTATCAGTTAACCGAGGCCATGCGCGCCTCGGATCGATTAAGCGAACGCAATATCGCCAATGCGGTCGTGTATCTCCTGGACCCCGGTCGTTTCCGCGCCGCGCGTGACGCGATCGAGGCCGCCGGCCTGGCGCCTGGAGAGCTGCGCGAGCGGCTGTTTCCCACGCGCATTAGCGCGCGGGTTTTTCTCGCCCATATGCGCCCGGAACCTTTGCTCGGAATTTTGCGGCCGCTCGATACCGGCGAAGGCCGCACTCAGGCGCTCGGTTTTATCAATCGCGGCGGCACGCTTAATGTCCCCGGCATGTTGTTCGCCAATCGCTGCACCTGGGCGCATGCGGTTGCCGCGGCCGCGAAGCTGATAGGGCAGGCGCCGGAGAAATTATTAAGCGCGGAAGAGCTGGGTGCGGTCCGCAACAAGGCCGACCCCGCGGTATTGTTTTGAAGCGGCGCAGACCCGGATGAAAGCTATTTCGTGTTGCGCCGGAGTCGCCGTAAGCCATTAAATCAATGTAGGTTGGGTTAAGCCGCGCAAGCGGCGAACCCAACAAAATCATAGTTGCGCTGGAGTCGCCGTAAGCCACTAGATCAATGTAGGTTGGGTTAAGCCGCGGTAGCGGCGAACCCAACAAAATCATAGATTTGATGGGTCCGCTCTGCTTGCAGGATGCACGAATGCCGCGAGCGCAGGAGCGGCCGCTACCCATCCTACATGACAATATGGAAGATAGGACATTACTTTTGCATTTACCAATAAATCGCCGAGATTGGCAAAGCATTCTAAAGCAACCTATTAAAGGCGGCTTGCGGCCAGCGCCGCGCCCATCAACCCGACCTTGGGATTCATGATCACGCGCACGGGTATCGTGGCAAGAAATGGGGAAAGACGGCCTTTGTTTAAAAACGCGCGCATGAATGCCCCGTCCGCCAGCCGGTCAATAATTTTAGGCGCAATGCCGCCGGCGATGTATACCCCGCCCGCGGCCAACACGGTTAACGCAAGATTACCCGCCTGCGCGCCGTAAATGCTGATAAAAAGGTCCAGCGCCTGGCTCGCAAGCCTGTCTGTTTGCTTAAGCGCCGCCGATGTCAGCGCCGCCGGATCAGGCGTGTCTTGAATCAATGAAGTCGCATCGGAACTATGGCTGCGCAGGAAATCGTAAAGATTGACGAGCCCGCGGCCGGAGAGAATGCGTTCATAAGATACGCGCGGGAATCGCTGCATCAAATAACGCAACAGCGCGATCTGTAATTCATCGGTCGGGGCGAAATCGACATGCCCGCCTTCGGCGGCCAGCACCTCGTAGTGATCCTGCTGCCAGATCAGCAGCCCTTCGCCCAACCCGGTGCCGGCGCCGATCAGGGCGCGGGTGCCACGCGGCTTCCGCTTGCCGGTTTGTAACTCCCGGAAATCCTCCGGCGCCAGCGCCTCGATGCCGTAACCGGCCGCCTGGAAGTCGTTGATCAGGCGCACTTTAGGGATATTTAAGGTATGAGACAAACCATTACTATCTAATATCCAGGGTAGATTGGTGAGATGGGTATGTTGGCCGCCAGCGGTCACATTAATCGGCCCGGCGACGCCGAAACAGGCGGCGTCCAGCGTCAAGGGCGCAATGCGCGCGGCTGCCGACTGCATAAATTCATTGACGACAGCGGTAAAG
>WNFB01002998.1_pt1 | contig 18808 bp, 22 predicted proteins | sample 5400501 | NCBI WGS metagenome assembly WNFB01 (sample SAMN13153341, study PRJNA577476) | soil metagenome | isolation source: 200 cm saprolite under Douglas fir tree site 2 hole 1 | place: USA:California | collected 2015-04-18 | reverse complement strand
TGGGACCGCACATGGACCAGGCTTTCTGCGGGGGACATGAGGATCGTATTACTGCGCACGAGCGAGTGGACAGCGCAACCGTTTCGTAACTCCGCGTGGGAGAAGCCCACGATCAAGGCGCTCACGGCGGCCCTGTGTCCGCAGCACGCAGGGTTCATGATGGCGAGCGAGCGCTCCCGCTGGCAAAGAGATGGCGAGATCTACGCGAACTACCTGGCCTCGCTGCTCTGCGCCGCAACGAACTTCCTTCAACAAGAACATGAGTAATCCCACTGTCAGCCGCGGCTGTGGCGAGTGGCCGAACTGCGACACAGCGTCTCTGCACGAGATGCGCACGGAAGAGAAGCTTTCAATGACCTTCTATCGCATCACACCGCAGGCAGTGGAAGTAACCATACTCAGTTCACTGGAAGCGGTGTTTGGGTGGTTGCGGATGTACCAATCCCTATGTGCAGGAGCGCCTGGTGAGAGTAGGGCAGAGTGACCTACAGCCGGAGGTCGCCGCCGGGGCGGGGAGCGGCAACGGTCACGAACAGGTTATCTCTTGGTTCGCAACGCGTGTATGAGCATCACAGCGGAAAACTTAGATGATCGAGTACATGGTGATGCACGTGAGCAACGTGACCCGGAAACGTGTGCTCAATGCGTCACAAGAAAGGAAAAACGTATGACAATCACGTCAGCACAGATGGAACTGCGTCAGCGCCGCGAGGCAACCATCAGGGAGCACATCGATGCAGAGAACCATCACGATCCCAACAGAGCGGTGGCGACGTTCTCCAGCTACCGGGCCAGTTATGACGTTCCTTCCATGGGGGAGGCGGGGCAACCCGCCGACGCCAACGCCGTTCGAGCGATGTGGGTAGGCATCATAACGGCCTTCCCGGACATCCATATCGTACCTGGACCACTGTATCATGGCGATAACCACATTTTCGTCGAGGTTCGGATGACAGGAACGCAACAGGGGGACTTCGTGGGTATTCCTGCCACTGGACGCTCATTCGATGCCCGAGTGGCCTGCCTGTATGAGTTCGAGGAGGACCAGTTGGTGTGCGAGCGGGTCTACTTCGACTTCGCTGGCATCATGCGCCAACTCGGCGTGTTACCTATGTGAGGCTTTCCAATGCAGAGCGAAAGAGATCGTAGGGAGAGATCTCTCGCTCTGCTCAGCAAAATTGGGACACAATCGTTTAATTCCAAAATTTACATTCTGCTATACTACCTGAGCTGTCATAGCTCTTGCAAGCATGAGCGTAAAAGTATCTTCACGTAAGGGGAGGCTATGGAAAGCACTGGAAATGTGGAAAACGTTCGGAGGACCCGCGCTCGCAATGATCGTATCCTCCCGGAAACACCATGGGTCTCAGCGATCATCGTCCCTTTTTTGCTGGCAGCTTTTGCAATCCTCTTCCTGCTCGTTGCCAGCACCCTTCTCTATATTTGGATGGAAACGCGGGGCAAAGTGAGAGACAAAGCAGCTTAGTCTCAAGCTCAGGAGCGTGTCATGACAACTACTTCGCCTGGCTCCTTTCTGTGCCACAGGGGGATGCGCAAGTCACCATTGCGGTCAATGGCGGAGATCCACAACACTACCCCAGCATCGGCTATCACGATCATAACTGGGGAAATATCTCTATGCTTAAGCTCATGCACGACTGGTACTGGGCACGAGGCAAGATTGGGAATTACCAGGCAGATACGCTTGTTGAGTCACGCCACGACGAGTCCCTATGGGAACTCATGTACTTCGGACACATTCCCCGCAAGTAACTCATGCTCTGTCCCTCAGCATATGATGTGCCGAGGTATCCTTACTGGACATCCAAAAACGACCGCAAGGAGATGAATACTGATCAGCTTATTCTAAAACTACTCCGGAGATACTCAACCCTCTTTGAGAATTTTTTCTAAAGTTACTATGGATTTTTTGGTTTCTCTACAGCGGTGTGCCAAAAGATTGAGCTATATGGGTTGCTTGGCTGGCGGCTCAGAGTAGGACAGGGCAGGAGGAGCGAAGATCCAGGATTTTAGATACCGGACAAAGCATGTTTGCATGTTTATCCTTTCCTATGCTATACTTCGTCACTATGGGAATGCAAGAGTATTGTGGCTATGAGGGCTTCTGAGGCTCTTTCTTTGCATACCGTTTTCAGGAAGGAATGACTCATGCTCACAACCTGGATTCGTCGCTTGTACCCATCTCAGCACCGAGGCCGAGTGGTGGGACTCACCCTGAGCGTGCTTCTCATCCTGGTACTTGTAGGCGGCCTTTTGCGCACCTTCCTTTTTGGCCGTTCTTCTCTTTCTCCGAACCTGGGGAAAACGGTTCTCTTGCTCAGTAATCCTACCGAAAATCGGTTTGCTTTAGTGACTCTCCTGACGATGATTCGCATCAGTGATGGCAAAGTGCTCTGGCAATATCATTTACAAGGCGCACTCGCGAATGGGTACTCGTACACCAACCCGATCGAGGAGCAGTTAAAGGCCGGGACAGCCGTCCGACTAGTGGGGGGGATCGTCTATTTTGCCCAAGTAGTTGATGCTCGTCCAGACCGGCCAGCCATGAGCACATACAGCCTCACGGCGTTGCGGGCAGATACGGGGGCGTTCCTATGGCAGCATCAGATGCAGGCAACCGCGCTGGAAGTCGTGGGCATCAGCAATGGCGTCCTCGTGGCACAGGTAGCAGTGGGTTCAAACTCGACTGTCGACGTGCTTACCGCCTTTGGATATCGTGCTGATACCGGTTCTTTGGTTTGGGAACGTCGGATGGCTGAGCACATCAGCTATGGTGAGCGTACTGCTCAGGTAATTGATGGAATCCTCTACATAGGAAAAGGAAACCCCTGGACTATCTCGGCGCTAGAAGTACGCACGGGAAAGCCGCTCTGGCAATATAGCACGCAGGCAGCAATGGTGCCTTCGGGTCCTCTCATAGCCGCGAATGGAGTGGTCGTACTGCAAGGAGCGTCAGGGGAGATCATTTCCCATCCCACATTCAACTTGAGTGGCCTTCGGGAAAGCGATGGTACGCTCCTGTGGAGCCATGAAATCTCGAAGCAAGGAGGGTTTCCAGGGGACCTCTCCTCACCTTTTCAGGAAAGCGGGGGTCTGCTCTATTTTGCCACCAACGTTGCTGAACAGAATGATCTCGAACTCAATGCTTTGCAGATTACTCGTGGAACGCTGATTTGGCATCGACAGGTCACAGATCAGCAGAGCATAAGTGGAAGAGAATTAGCTCTGGGCGATGGGACGCTCTACCTGCCCTATACAGTCCTGGCTCAGGGCACAGCCGGACTCTTCATCCAGGCAATTCAGGCAAGCGATGGTGCCTTGCGCTGGAAGAAGCACCCAGGCCAGGCTGGAGCCCCTGGCCTGGTCATTGTTGACGGAACAACTGCCTCCACTGTGTTTGCAGAGTCGAGCGACTCGCAGCACAGTCCCCTCATTGGCTTGAACGCTGGAAATGGTGCAACGCTCTGGCAAAATCAGCAATGGGTCGTGTATAGAGAGATCATTGCTGATGGAAAACTCATCGTCTTTTCCAGACTGAACGATCTCAACCAACAGTTGTGTGCCCTGCAACCAGCGACTTCTGCAGTCTTATGGTGTCACAACGTTGATAAGTACCAGGGTTGGGCCATAGCCGGACCCTAAAAGGACGGCTGAGTGTACAGCAGACGCCTCCTGTTATCCGCTCGATCTTTTGGCACACCGCTGTAGATTCTTCGCTCACGAGAAAACATGGCTCGGTTGCTCTGCATTGAGTAAAATGCTCATGTCAACAAACTACCGATAATGTTCAGGCCCCCATATGGCCCAGCATCACAAGTACAATGAGGCATGCCAGGATGAAGCAAAGCAGGAGGGTAGCACTCAAGGTATCGTTACCCCCCCTCATCGGTGGTAGGTCCTCCGGGCGAGGAAGTAATGACGCTCGCTCTTCCACATCATCAACTGCGTTTAGTGGCAGTGGCAGCGCCTGAGCAAAATTATCGGCATTGCGCTGCATGGGTTGCCTATTTCCAGAGGGAAGATTACCCCTACCCGAGACAAGGGAACCGCTCACTGAACGCATTGCCAGCAAATCCTGGCGCAGTTCAGATGGGCGCTGATAGCGCTGGTTAGCAACCGCTCGTAGTCCCTTTGCCAGGATAGCATCAAATTCGGGTGAGACAGTGGGATTGATGCGTTGTGCTTGAGGAACGCTCCCTCCAATACCTGCCGGGACGCTACCCGTCACCGCATGATAGGCGGTAGCGATTAATGAATACATATCCGTTCGCACATCTACCACCCCGCGAACGAACTCCGGCGGAGCATAAGGCGAAAGACGAGAGCGGTCCAGCCCTACGATATATTGAGTCGCTCCACCTGCAAGCACAATTGAGAAGTTGGTAAGGATGTAGTACGAGCCATTGCGGCCAACAAGGATATGTTCAGGACGTATCAAACCGTGCACGAGCTGGGGGGACTGTTGCGCCAGCAGATCCAACACATCAGTCATCTGCAGGCAACACTCGATTACTTCTTGTTCCGGTAACGCGCGTCCGCTATAGCGCATGCGTGCCATCAAAGACTCACCCTCAACCGGCTCAAAAACAAAGAAGCTGCGTCCCTGATCACTAAAGGCGTCCCACAGTGTTGGGATATGCGGATGCCTACCAACAGAAGCCAGTGACATAGTGGCAGTACGTAAAATCGTCTGCGTCATCACCGATGTATTCTCGGGTAAGACCACCTCGATGATCGTCACCCGCGAATCTCCCCGGTGGGAGTCCTTGCCAGTCCATGTCGCTTCAAAAACGCCTGATAACCAGTCCTGGCGTTCCTGCAACTCCTGGAGTCGATAGCGACCGCCGCGCAAAAGAACCCCGGGCAGAAGAGGCCGAATACTCGCTGTACCGCCGCCGGTTCTGACAGGCGCAGGTCTACCAGGTGCAGGCTGAAACGAAGGTCGCGATGCCTGCTGGTTTTGCGCGCTCTGCGTCGAATAGTCCGGGGGAAATACATTTGTGCGAGGCCGCGAAGGCGCTTGGACCTGCATTTGCTGGCGACGAAAATCCTGCTGCTGATACTCTGTCGAGCGATTTAGAGGCGATGGTGGCGGAGTGTGCATGCCGCCCCTTAATGGCTCTGTTCTGGACGGCCCAGGTTGTGGCATACTTTGCTCTCCCCCGGCAGGGATTTTCCTCAAAGTATTTTTCTCGAATGCGGGTCTGCTGAATGTGCCACCAGGAGCAGCTAGGGATGTATTTGATCCCAATGTTGCGTCTTGTTGATATACCGGCCCTGGTGGTATGCTGCGAGGAAAACCCGGAGACACTGGAGTTGTCGCGCCACCGGGCGGCTGCTTCATGGGCGGCACTCCCCCTGATTGCAGCCTCGAGCTTGACAATCCGCCTGCTTGTTGATTATTTCTCTGCAGTGAATTCTGCAAAGGTGGTAATGACCCGGACAGACTAGTCGTGCGAATGATAAACCCGCAACGAGTGCAAGCGCCTTTCGTTGCATCCCACTCATTGCCACAACGCGGACATTGCATGATGTACCCCTCTCTGTGCCCCTATGACCAGCACTAACTTCCCTTTACATTAACTGCTGCGCCGGGAGGTCCTTCCAACATGACTGATAACGTCAGTCTATAAATAAAGCCCGAGGTCAAGCGTCGCCTCGGGATCATGTACTGATCTATCAGAGTATGCTCTCACAAGTAGTATAGTAGAGTAGAGAATATGTAACTGTCAATACTCAATACCCAATAATACTAGTGGGCCAGTCATTTCCTGAGATTACGGCCAATAGGTGCCAGCGCGGCTAAAAATCCTTCCAGCGCTTTAGCCAGCTCATAGAGTTGTGTCGCTTCAACCACAGAGACCTCATGGTTGGCATGGGCAACCTGGTACAACAACTGAACGGCGGGATGCTTTGTGGCTGTACTTGTCTCACTAACGGCAGAGCCAAGCAGCGAGGCGCGCATGGCATCGACACTGGCATTCACTTCATCGAGATGGGCGATATCTATGAAGCTAGCAGGTTTGGGCTGGTTTTTCCCCTGTCCCCCTCCTCCCCTGCTGGCTTCCCATTGGCGGCGGGCCTGTTTGCCTGCCGAGCAGTAACAGAATTCAGGATGTTCGGAATCCGAGTTTTGCAAACCGGTATCATCACAGATCAGGCAGATAGGCATAGCTGACCTCCTTTGCGTTTCAATCTACTCGAACTATACCATACCGCCGGTGGTTTGTGATATGGGAAAATCCTAATCCTGTATTCAGGATACTTCCTTTGGTCCTGGCTGACGGACGCAGTCCCGTCTGGAGTGGGGAGCAAGAAAGATACGGGGTATCTTTACAAGCCCTCGGAGAGTTGAAGCAGCGTTGCCAGGACCCATTTCAAGATACTTCCTTTGGTCCTGGCTGACGGACGCAGTCCGTAGACGCGCAGCGTCGTTGCCAGCACCCATTTCAAGACAGCCCTTGATGCCCACTCAAGTAATCTTTAAGCATCTGTTCGCAATCGAAAGCCATGTGCCCAAAGACTTCTTCAGGTCTGCGCCAGCATAGTTCGCCCTCGCCCGAGCCATGGGGAGACCCACTCACAATATACCCCTTATAGGCAATTGCGACTGCCCGGAAACGCGGATCGCGCTTGAGCGATGAATATACACCCACCACGCCGGTAATAGTAACGTCGTAGCCGGTCTCTTCGCGTACCTCGCGCAGCACACACTGCTCTATCGTTTCCCTGTGACGCACGATGCCACCTGGAACAGTAAAACCCAGCCCATCCGAGCGGTCAATCAGTAGAAACTTACCATCCTGCTCGATAACGACACCTGCCCCCAGCAGAGGAGAAATTTGTCCCAACGTAAGAAGAACGATCAGGCGGTAGGCCAGGCCGGCCAGCAGCCCTTTAATCTTCTCTTTCATGGTCACCTGCTTTCGTCGTTGTGTGGTGCGGTTTGGTGCTGCTTGTGAGGCCATTTTCGCGGCTCATTTGTTCGCTATTGTTCACTGTTTTTCGCCGTTGCTTGCCGCTTTTGCTGTCAGTTTTGCTGTCATGTCGGCTATGCCAACAGGGATTCTGGTTAGCCTCGGTTATTTGAGCCAGCAGGTAAGAGCTATCTGCTGGCTTGTTACTTCCCTCGTGCTTTTTGAGCCTGGTTGAGTTCATAGCGGAATTGTTGTAGTTCTTCTTTCTGTGATAGTAGGTATGCTACTGCAATAATGCTGTTGGTGTCAAATAGTGGTACCACGTATTGTCGCGCTATGTGTGGGGAGAGAGATGCGAAATTTTTGATCTTTTTGTGGCTTGAGTACTATACCGGTAGGACTATCTATTCTTTACTCAGCCCCAATTAGCCTTCAGAGTTGGCCTTAGGGCATTATTGTGTGTTCAAACCGATTGTATCCTGCGGTTTCTTCTTAATAGAGGCTCCTACTCGCTACTTTAGCCGAGTTGGAGAGCTTTTTCATAAGCTCGCCTGGCCTCTACATTGCGCTTGAGTGCGCTGAGTATCCAGCCTTTCCTATCATAGGCTTTGGCAAAATTGGGGTCAAGGCGAATGGCTTGTTCACAGGTGGCCAGGGCTTCCTCGTAGCGCTTGAGTGCGCTGAGTGCCCAGCCTTTGTTGTCATAGGCTATGGCAGAGTTGGGGTCAAAGCGAATGGCTTGATCGAGAGCAACCAGGGCTTCCTCGTAGCGCTTGAGGTTCATGAGTGCAAAGCCTTTGTTTTCATAGGCTGTCGCAGAGTTGGGGTCAAGGCGAATGGCTTGATCGAGAGCAGCCAGGGCTTCCTCGTAGCGCTTGAGTTCATCAAGGGCAACGCCTTTGTAGTGGTAGGCAAAAGCATCGTTGGGGTCAAGGCGAATGGCCTGCTCATAGGCGACCAGCGCCTCGTCGTAGCGCTTGAGGTTGTGGAGGGCAACGCCCTTGTTGTTGTAGGCAAGAGCAGCAAAACCATCGTTGGGGTTAAGGCGAATGGCCTGCTCATAGGCGACCAGCGCCTCGTCGTAGCGCTTGAGGTTGTGGAGGGCAACGCCTTTGTAGTGGTAGGCAGCGGCATAGTTGGGGTCAAGGCGAATGGCCTGCTCATAGGCAGCCAGTTCCTCATCATAGCGCTTGAGATCACGGAGGGCAGCGCCTTTGTTGATGTGGGCAAAAGGAAGGTTGGGGTCGAGTTGACGAGCCTGCTCATAGGCATCCAGTGCACGTCCTTTGTAGTAGTAGGCAAGGGCATCGTTGGGGTCAAGGCGAATGGCCTGCCCATAGGCGGCCAGTGCTTCGTCGTACTTCTGAAGACGATGAAACGTTCCTCCCTCGTCCAACCATCGTTGTGCCGTCTTCTCTAGCGCGTTGATGAAGGTAACAACGTCTTCATGCCGGTCGGTGTGTCGCTCTGAGAGGGCTTTCAGGATGGCCTGCTCGATATGTGGAGGAACGAGTGGATTGAGTGTGCTCGGTGGAATGGGGGGGTCAGTGCGAGAGTGGAGGAATGGCCTTTGTCCGGTCACCAGCTCGTAAGCAATGCACCCGAGCGCAAACTGGTCGCTCTTCTTGCTGACAATGCCCTGAAATTGCTCTGGTGCCATGTAAGCTGGTGTTCCATCAGGGTTGATAAAGGTGGTACCTTCGAGGAGCACAGCGATCCCGAAATCGGTCAGCATGACCTCCCCTTTGGCATTGAAGAGGATGTTTGCTGGTTTCAGGTCACGATGCACGATGTTATGTTGATGGGCATGGTGCAATGCTTGTCCGATCTTTGTAAGAATGCTGACGGCTTCTTCTACTGACAATGGGCCTGGATGTTGGCGTTGGAGATATTGCTTGAGAGAGCCATTGGGACAATATTCTACTACCAGATACGGTATTTTCTTCTCATAGATGCCCACATCAAGGACAGGGAGGATATGGGGATGGCTAAGATCATAGAGAAATTGTGCTTCTTGGAGAAATTCATCACTTTTCTGGTGTGAGGCAAGATGGGCATGTAATAGCTTAATAGCAACAGTATGCTTCTTCAGATGGAGATGTTCGGCGCGGTAAACACACCCAAAGGAGCCACAGTCAAGTTTTTCTGCTAAACGATAGTTACCGATTTCTTGGTTGATATAATTGTCTGCATCCATCAGCCGCCGTACTCCATCAAAAGCCAAATGTCCACCTGCACGAACGGACAGGAAAATACCTGGGTCAAGCCCTAGTATAAACCTGTTGCTAAGTTTTTATCAAGCAGACTACCCTGAAACCCTGAAAATACTACGAACTTCGGCACTGCTTGTTCCAGCGTGATTAGTTTAGGCTATTGTAAGATGCCATACCAAATTTTGTGTAATGGTACATAGCAGAACAGCCCGAAAGCCAGGTACGGATTGGGTTTAGCGCCTTCTCGTTGCAAAGCATTACACAAAAATCGATAGAGCATCTGCTCTCGGCGGTGCACGTGGAGATTAACTGTTCCAGAGCTTCCAGAGCCAGCGCCCAGACATCGACTCTTGTGATCGGTTACACATATTAAAAGTACCCCTTGCGAGAAAAACCATTGACCCGGACCATTGCAACTGTGTAAGATACCTCAAAGAGAAACAGAACCCATTTCATTGACGCGCAAACCTGAAGAGGGAGCGGCAGAAACCGGAATGTCTGCCAGGACTGCTCTCGCTTTTGACTCGCTTTGCTCGCCTTTGCGATGAGGGGCCAACACACTCTCAAGCATCTCTTGAAGCACAATGAGACTGGGTATCAGCGCTTCATGCCAGACACAAGCAGCAAGGAGTTGAATGTTCCATGAAATATTTTGTGACAGGCGCCACCGGCTTTATTGGCGGGCGCGTGGCGCGGCAACTGCTCGCGGCAGGGCATGAGGTCATCACGCTGGCGCGCACGCCATCCAAGGCGCAAGAGTTGGTGGCACTGGGCGTCAAGGTGCATGCGGGCGATATTACCGACAAAGAAAGCTTGCGCATACCAATGACGGGCGTTGGTGGCGTCTTTCACATTGCCGCATGGTATAAAGTGGGCGCGCGGGATAAGAGCCAGGCCGAGACGATCAACGTGGGTGGCACGCGCAACGTGCTGAAGATGATGAAGGACCTGGGCATCCCCAAGGGTGTCTATACCAGCACGCTGACGGTCTTCTCAGATACCAGGGGGCAGATGGTGGATGAGAGCTATAAGTACACCGGCACCTCCTTTCTGAGTGAGTATGATCGCACGAAGTGGAAGGCGCATTACGAGGTGGCGAGGCCTCTGATGCAGGCCGGACTCCCACTGGTGATTGTCCAACCAGGGCTGGTCTATGGGCCGGGCGACACCAGCGTCGTTCACGAGGCGTTGGTGAACTATCTGCGCGGGAAGCTGCCCATGACGCCCAGCGGCACGAAGTATTGCTGGGCGCATGTTGATGACATTGCGCACGGGCATATCCTGGCAATGGAGCAGGGCAAAGTAGGCGAGAGCTATATCATTGCCGGGCCAAAGTACAGCCTTGTTGAAGCGTTCACCCTGGCAGAACAGATCAGCGGCGTGCGAGCGCCGCGCCTGCATCCGGCACCCTGGATGATGAAGGCAACGGCAGCGATGATAGCACTCATTGGCGCCGTGTTCCCTCTGCCAGAACCCTACAGCGCGGAGGGCATCCGCAGCAGCGCGGGCGTCAGCTACCTGGGCACCAACGAGAAGGCCCGGCGAGAACTGGGCTACGCGCCGCGCACGCTGGAGCAGGGTCTGCCAGAGACGCTGGAATACGAGATGCAACAACTGGGAATGAGGTTCCAAAAGAGTTAGAGAGGAGAGGGCTCGATGGCAGCAAAGATTCGCGTGGCGTGATGGGGTGAACATTGGTGGCAACCCTATCCCTGCTTTTCAGACACACGATGCCTTTCAGGTGGTGGCGATTGCCGCCCGTCACCAGGAGTGTACCCTGGAAGCCGCGCAATACTACGACATTCCCCACGCCATCGCGGGCTACGAGCCGATGGAGAAAACGCGCTGGCGGTCCTGGAGGGCTTAGTCGTGGACCTTGATCCCTTAACGACTGCTTTAGGCAATCAGCCAGGGATCGCCAATGGGTTAGCCACCATCGCTGATCTGCAAAGCAGCCCGCCAGCCAGCTTGACGCCCGCGCAGGTTAGTGTCCCAACGGGCGATCAGCGAGCTCACCAGTGCTTTTTGAGGCCTTCGTTGACAGAGGCTGCCGTGTCGGGTAATAGCAGGCGGCAGCTTAAAATCCTGGTGCCAGGCCGTTCCAGAGCTTAACGTACAAAATTCCCGTTTCGATCTGGTCACCCCTTATTGCTGCTCCATGCCGCGATAGAGTTGGAGCGCCTCGGTCAGCCGCTGGCGCGCTTCGGGGGTGTAAGGCTCGCATTGAAACATGATGTGCTGCACGCCGAGTTCCGCATAGCCGCGCATTGCCGCTGCGATCTCCTGCACCGTACCTGTCAGGGGATTGTCGAAGAAACTCGGTTTCTTTGCTTCGAGATCGGGGAACCAGAGGCCGATGAGCGCCGTGACGCCAACCGTCGCCGGGTCGCGCCCGATCTCGCGGCACGCGGCTTCGATTTTGGCGAGCGGCTCGGCCATTGTTTCAGGTGTGCCCATATAGCCAGTGTTCCAGAGGTCGGCATACTGTGCGGTCAGCTTGAGCATGCGCGGACCTTCGCTTCCCACCATCAACGGCGGCCCTTCTGACCGCGGACCGCGCGGCACGATGTCGCAGTTTCGCGCTTGATAATACTGTCCCGCGAAATCGACATGCCCTTCATGCAGCAGTGGCTTGAGGATCTGCAAGGCTTCTTCGAAGCGGTCCACGCGATGATCGAAGGGCAACCCGAACGCCTGATACTCCGGCTCGTTCCATCCCGCGCCGACACCCAGGATCAAGCGCCCGTGGCTCACCTCGTCGGCGGTCGTCGCCATTTTCGCCAGGATCGCCGGATTGCGGAAGGAATTGCACAGCACCAGCGTGCCGATCTCCACGCGCTGTGTCGCTTCGGCCAGCGCCGCCAGCATGGTCCAGCATTCCCATATTCCCCGGGTCGGCTCACCAGGATTGCGATAGAAGAGGTGGTCAGCGAGCCAGATGCTATCGAAGCCATCCGTTTCCGCCTGTTGCGCGATTGCGCGGATCGTATCATAAGGACGCTTGCTGTTATTTTCGCGGTCGTTCGCCAGGAAGACCATCAGCCCAATTTTCACGGCTTGCCCTCAGCTTTCTTCGGAACACGATATCTCCCTACCAGAAGTGTACTGCTCTCGGGAGTGCTCATCCATCTGCTTCAATGGTACTCTGGAAACAGGAGAGAATCGTTCCTAATTGATCGTGTTTTGATACTGTTCAGATTTACCCTTGTCTGATAGACTGTGGACATGACAGCAGAAGAGACGATCGCCTCATTAGAAACGCGACTCAAGCAAGCCTTAGAGCGGCTGGAGGAAGTCAGCGAGCAATTGCGCGTTGCCCAAGCACACAGAGAGGAACTGGAGGAAGTCTTAGCGGGGAAAACTGTACGAAAAAATGTTATGACCCCTATCATAGCAAATACAACCCGATCGAACGTTGTTGGGGCATTTTAGAGCAGCACTGGAATGGGGCTTTGCTTGATTCTGTCGAGGCTGTGATCCGATATGCCGCTTCTATGACCTGGAAAGGCAAACATCCTATTGTTGAGTTGGTGACGACGACATATCAAACCGGCGTGAAACTGACCAAGGAAGCCATGGAAGCGGTGGAAACCCACCTTCAGCGATTACCTTCCCTGGAAAAGTGGTTTGTGGACGTTCGGTATGTTGCCTAGAAGGCAAGCTAGGGGAGGGAATACAGCTTGAAACCTTTAGATGGACTCTCCTAGTGAAAGAGAAGCCTATGAAATATCCATATCACATGGAGTATCTGATGGTAGGATCGCATCAAGTACCTGTGATGCGATTGCCACAAGAGATCGAGTTGGTAACAACATTTCTTTCTAGTGATGTTCAAGGGCCACTTGGAGAAATCTTTTTCTTAGAGCATATTGATCTTGTCCTACAAGGCAAGGAGTTATATCAAGAGGTAGGAGGCAATGTCTATGCTCTTGAAATTCGCCAAGATTTCACACGGGTAGTTGATACTCTGGCGGACGAAGAGACCTCCTGTGTCATAGAAACGGAAGAGCTGCGACAATTGATCGAAATCTGGATTGAGGAGACAAAAGAAAGCAAAGCCTATAATGCATCTCTCATCCCCCCACCCCAGGCTTCCCCAGTAAGAGACACACTGAGGAAGTGGACATCAAGTGTAAGACAGCTGTTTATGAGGCACCCTCTCAAATAGAGAGAAGTAGACGCTAAGAAGGCAACCAGGAGGAAATGACAGAAAACCATCCACATGAATGCTCTTTTCGCCTAATTTTCCGGTAAAAAGAGTAAAACAGGTTTTTCGTTGATCGTTGTGCGAGATTCCCGTGGGCACTACCATTGAAACAGATTGGCTTTACAAGCCATCTCATGTCTTAGCGTATGCTTCTCCCCGTTTGATACGGTGGCCCTTTGAAGGATGGGCAGATCCCAGCGTCTCAATCCAGAACTGTAGAGGCATTACTGGAGGGAAGACCTGTAGATGTGTTTCCTGCCAGGAAGTCGGGATAGTTAATAATTCTTGAGTCCCTAAGAGACGAGATCATGGCAGAAGAGAACCGCTTCCAAAGACCCACCCCCACCACTTCTCGAATCTTGCTCTTGTTTCTGACACCTCCTAAAAAAGCAACTTCGGGGTTGCCTATTGTGGTTTTTTCTGGTATACTCTCTATAGGCAACCTGAGAGTTGCCTCTATAAAAAAAGACATACGCATTTTGCGTCACCTTGAGAGGAGATCCCATGACCCTTTCTGATCGTATCGAACGAACCATGCTTTTGCCCGTCCCGCGTGAGCGTGTCTGGGATGCCGTCACCAAACCAGAACAGCTTGCCCGTTGGTTTGGGGTGGTGAGTGATATGGATTTTCGCGTAGGCGGTGCCATCCAATTTACCTGGGAAAATGAACGTTGCCCCTATCCTGGCGTGATCGAGGTTATCGAGCCAGAGCAGCGTTTTGCCTTTCGCTGGCCTTCCTATGCTGTTAGTCATCCCAGGCTCACGTTTGCCACCGCACCCAGTACGTTGGTGGAAATTACCCTGGAAGAACGCGCCGAAGGGACCCTCTTGACGCTGGTTGAGTCGGGGTTTGCTTCCCTGCCTCAGCCTATTCCAACAGAGGAAGCCTATCGCGACAACCAGGATGGCTGGCAAGAGTGCCTGAACGGGTTGCGTGCTTACCTCCAGAGCCAGGAAGTCGTGTAGTGCCTGCGCGGTCCTGGTCCGTTTGTATTGCTTGTTGGAGGTGATGCGAAAGAGCATCTCGCCCAGAGGGGAGAAGAAACAGGTGATGACTGATGAACATTCGCAGCGAGTCTTTCTGGCTCTGGCTGATCCCACGCGTCGTCTCTTGCTGCAACAATTATGCGAAGAAGGCTCAGGGACAGCAGCAAGCTTCGCCACCCGTTTGCCCATCACGCGTCAAGCAATTATCAAGCATCTGGTGACCTTAGAGCAGGCCGGTCTGGTGACGGCCCAGCTGCACTGCGGAGCTATCTGCTTGAGGAACCAGGCACATCCTCCGCGCAGGAGCAAGGAACCAATGCCAGCGCGAATACACGAAAGGACGAGGAGTCCCTCAATCCATAGTCTGGTGGTAGCAAGAGAGCATGGCGCCCGCAGGAACGCCTGGCCACACGGAGCGTTTCGCAGAGAGGAAAGACTGGTTCTTCAGGACGAAGCGCGTGTCCAAATGGATTGGTGATGGATGGGCATGTCCCGGATGTTACCCGTCTTCGATGCTGTCTTTCCCATTGGGTATGCCCCAACTCCAGTTGAGGAAGGGCATGCCCAAAAGAAGGGCATTTCTCTCAACATATAAGAGATAGGAGAATGAATATGTTACTTGAGAACAAAAGTGCGGTGATTTATGGAGCAGGAGGAGCTGTTGGTGGCGCGATTGCCCGTGCCTTCGCCCGTGAGGGGGCAAAGGTGTTCCTGGCAGGTCGGCGGCTTGCTCCGGTCGAGGAGGTGGCCAGAGAGATCTCGGATGCAGGAGGAACAGCCTCTGCCGCTCTGGTCGATGCGCTTGACGAGCAGGCGATCGAAAGGCACTTGAGGACGGTGGCAGAGAAGACTGATGGCATTGATATTTCGGTCAACGCCATCGGGCTTCCTCAGCAAAAACTACAGGGAATCTCGCTCGTCGACCTGTCGCCAGAGCACTTCTCCCTTCCGATCACGACCTACCCGCAGACCACCTTCTTAACTGCCAGGGCTGCAGCGCGCTACATGATCAAGAAGAAAACAGGTGTGATCTTGACGATCACTGCGACGCCGGCTCGTATGGTTGCCTCCCTTGTAGGAGGGATGGCACCGGCATGGGCTGCGGTCGAGGCTCTCACCCGAGGGTTCGCAGCCGAACTTGGACCGGAAGGCATCCGTGTCATTTGCCTGCGATCACATGCCATCCCGGAGACGGAAACGATTCACGAGGCGAATAGTTCTCAAGGCGCTGCCTTCGGCATGTCACAAGAGCAGTTCACCGCTCAACTCGCAGGCATGACTCCGTTGCGACGACTCCCAACCCTTGGAGAAGTCGCGAATGTCGCGGCTTTTCTCGCTTCTGATCAGGCGAGTGCTATGACAGCGACAGTCGCCAATCTGAGCTGCGGCTTTATCCCCGATTAGTGTCTAACACCTGGCTTCATTGAAGGAAAGTCAGGAGAGCAGGAACTCATCATCACTCTCCCTGATGCAACGCATCTGGAGATGGTTCGTCAGTTCGGTCGAACGTTCATTATGTAGACCGGACGGATTGAGATAGTATCAGGTGCTCGTTTTTGCGATGAGCAGCCTGTTTCGATCATCAGAAATGAAAGGTTGATCCAGGGGCATGGTTCAAAAAAAGGCCAGACGCTTGGAGAACCCAAAGCGTTGTTTCTGAACAGAAGACAGAAATGAGCAATGGAAGGAGAGGACATGAGAAACAACCCTCATGGCATGAAGAATCATCCCATCGTTTCACACGATGCAAGGCTTTCCGCACGAAAAGCCTTGCTTGCAAAGGAGATGTCGTAATGGAACATTGCTCAATCAGCTTGTTACAAGCTTTTCGGGCAGGGAAGAACCCATGTTTTACAACACACCATTATCACAGGGCGACAACATAGAACGATCTCATTTGCACCTGGAAAAGAGCAAGGTCGGAGAAGTTTTTTCTTTCTCTGCCAAGAGAATAGATCTCGTTGCAACTTGCAAGGAGAGAACCATGAGTCATCCCGCATTCAAGAGGGATAGGAAAGAAGGAGTAAAAATCTTATGAACATCACAGGCAAAACAATTTTGATAACAGGCACCAATCGCGGCCTTGGGAAGGCGCTGGTTGAGGAAGCCTTGAGGAGAGGCGCGAAGCAGGTGTATGCCGGTGCGCGTGTACCAATGGAACATTCAGATAAGCGCGTCACGCCTTTGACCCTGGATATAACAAACGCGGCCCAGATTCAGGAAGTTGTCGAGAAGGTCAAATCTCTTGATATCCTCATCAACAATGCCAGTATAGCGCTTTCTGACGACTTGAGCGATCGGACCGCGATCGAACAGCATCTCGCCGTCATCTTCTTCGGCACATACGACATGACCCAGGCCTTCCTGCCGCTACTCACTCGTTCTCGGGGAGCCATCGTCAATGTCCTATCCTTGGCCGCCTTGGCCGCCTTGCCGGTCGTTCCGCCCTACTCAATCGCAAAGGCAGCCGCGTTCAACCTGACACAATCACTACGCGCTTTGTTGGCTGGACAGGGCGTAAGCGTTCATGCCGTCCTACCCGGACCTATAGATACCGAGATGTCCCGATCCCTGGACGTACCGAAGGCCCCTCCAGAGTCTGTCGCGCGAGCTATCTTCGACGGAGTGGAGAAGGGAGAGGAAGAAATCTTTCCCGACCCCATGTCTGAGTCCTTGGCAGAGAGCTGGCGCAGCGGTGCGGTCAAGGAGCTTGAGCGCCAGAATGCGACCCTCGTAGCTGCAGAGAAGGGCAAGTCATGAGCAAATTGCCAGGCCGCCCGGCGAGACTACGAGAGCATTCATCGTACAGCCCCGACACTCTGTCTCATTGGTGATACCGATGAGCGGGCCAGGGCTCAGATCCCAGGATAGGCGGGTGACGTTTTCCCTGGAGATGTTGGGGCATATGGTCTCATTGGCACCGTGGAGACCATCCGCCAGCGGGTTCGCCACTTCGCTCGAGCGTTCATTGTGTAGACTGGACGTATTGAGATACGGTTGTATGCTCGTTTTTGCGATGAGCAGCGTTTTTCGGTCATCAGAAATGAAAGGTTGATCGAGGGGCAGGGTTCTACAAGGGTCGGGCCTTGTAGAACCCGAAGCGTTGTTTCTGAACAGAAGACAGAGATGAGCAATTGTAGCAGAGGACATGAAAAACAATTCAGACGGCATGAAGAATCATCTCGTCGTTTCACACGAGGAAGGGCTTTTCGCACGAAAAGCCCTGCTTGCCAAGAAAATGAAGTGAATAATTGCAGCATAAGAAACATTATCACAGAGAAAAGGTGAATGTTCTGCATCTTTTCCTCGTGAACTATGCTCATATATACCTTCAATTTGCTGAGCTTTAATTTTTTGCAACACTACTATCAAGATTGCCAGCCCAACCCAGGAGTTTGGAACACGAACCTTACGTGCTGCCTTGGATAGCAGTCCGTTGTGGGGAGCGGGACGAGTGGAAGACACCTGTAATCTCATAGAGCACGCGCCTCATTGTCGAAGATGATCCTGATATTGGGAAAGCCCTGACCGTTTTCCTCCGAGAGACAACGGCCTATCAGGTGATCCATGTGTTCGATGGGTTTGCGGCCCTCAAAGTCGCACGAACCCTCATTCCGCACCTCGTCCTGCTCGATTATCAGCTTCCCAGTATGAATGGTCTGGAGTGTTTAGACATGCTCCGAGCAAGCAAAGGAACGGAGCAAACACAGTCATTCTCATGAGTGCAGCGCTTCCCGAAGGGGTGCAGGCGCATCAACGTGTCCAGGCACGTCCTGATCTGGTCTTCCTTGAGAAGCCATTCGAGATGGACACCTTACTTGACCTGATCAGACACCTCCTCCAGGAGAGCTAACGCGAACCTCTCTTTCTCTTCCTCCAATTTACAAGATATCAGTGAAAGAAGCCAGATGGAGAGCGGCTTTTCCAGGAATTTTTGTACCAGTGCTCACGATTGAGGGCAAATGCTTACGTTTGAGGACCAAACCTGCTCACTTCGTAGGTCATTTACCACAAGCTGTCTTCGGGCGAGGGCGTCGGGTCGCCGCTGGGATGGCTACAGCTCTCCCTCCGTTGCCCCCGATTCCTCCCGCGATTCTGGCATAGGCGTACTTACATTTGCCAGGGAAGCGACCACCTGCTCAGCGATACACTGAAAAGCCGCTGACACGGGCGATTCTGGCACACTCACAACCACCGGCTGCCCCTTGTCGCCGCTCAAAGCAGTAGCAGGATCAAGTGGAATAGCGCCCAGCAGGGGCAAACCGTCGAGCAAGGAGCGTGACTCGGCACTTGAGGGGAATATATCGACACGTTCGCCACAATGGGGACACACAAATCCAGACATGTTCTGTACCAGCCCCAGTACTGGTACGCCCGCATTCTGGAACATCGCCAGCCCCTTGGCAGTATCAATACGGGCGATATCTTGCGGCGTAGTCACCAGGATAGCCCCATCGATGTGC
>WNFB01001725.1_pt1 | contig 18828 bp, 16 predicted proteins | sample 5400501 | NCBI WGS metagenome assembly WNFB01 (sample SAMN13153341, study PRJNA577476) | soil metagenome | isolation source: 200 cm saprolite under Douglas fir tree site 2 hole 1 | place: USA:California | collected 2015-04-18 | reverse complement strand
AGGAGGCGAAGCGGCGGAAGTCGGCGGGCGAGGCGGCGGCAATTCGACTGAGAATTCCCGAGCATCCCCTACGATTCCACGACATCGTGCACGGCACGGTGGAGTTTTCCAACGAGGTCGTCAGCGATCCCATCATCCTGCGCTCAAATGGAATGCCGGTCTACAACTATGTCGTCGTCATCGATGATGGGCTGATGAAGATCACTCACGTGATCCGCGGGGACGATCATCTTTCGAATACTCCAAAGCAGGTAGCGCTGTACGAGGCACTGGGCTGGCCGGCACCAGAATTTGCGCATCTTTCGACAATTCTAGGCGGCGATCGTGAGCGACTGTCAAAGCGTCACGGAGCGACCTCCATCGCGAATTTCCGCGAGATGGGGGTACTGCCCGAGGCGCTTATGAATTATTTGGCCCTCTTGGGCTGGGCGCCGAGCGGCGGGACACGAGAGATCTTCAGCAAAGAAGAACTGGTCCAGGAATTTTCGCTGGAGCGGGTGACCCCGTCGCCGGCCGTGTTCGACATGGAGAAGCTGTACTGGCTAAACCGGCATTACATCAAGAAGCGGCCGGTGGCCGATTTCTACAACCAAGCACTCAGTTTTTTCGTCCGAGCGGGGTTGCTCTCGCCGGAAGGAGAGTCCGGACGCGGCGCCAGCCTGATGCTTCCCGCCGGTTTTCGCGAGTGGTTCCTGAAAATAATTGAGCTGCTTGTGCCCTCTGTGGATCGGGTTGAACAGTTGCCCGGGCGTGCTTCCTTCATCTTCAACTATGACGCGAACGCCGCACTGTCAGCGCCGGACAACGCCGAAGTCCTCAACTGGCCCCATACCGACGCGGTCATCTCCAGGTTCACGTGCAAGATTCTTGAGGATGAGTCGGCGAAGTCTGGTCATCTAACTCCAGAACGATTCAAGGCCATCGTGAACGAAGTGGAAGCAGAAAGCGGAACGAAGGGTAAGGAATTGTTTCATCCGATCCGCATCATGGTGACGGGATCACACTCCGGCCCGGAATTCGACAAGTTGATTCCCATCATTGAAGAAGGCAGCCGGCTGCAGCTTCCCAAGCACGTCCTGAGCATACGTGAAAGAGTGCAGGCGTTCGCGAAAGCGCGAGCCAATAACACAGAGCCACGAATCAGCACCAATCAACATGCATGAGAAAGGTACTACACATGCGTGTTCCTGACATTGACAGTCTCCAGCTTACGGCCACTGCAAGTTGATTACCGTTTCAATATCGCCTGTAGCGCCGTTTTCAAATCCGAATGCTGAAACGTATATCCGCTGGAGATAAGTTTGGCGGGCTCGGCGCGCTGGCTCGCGAGCAAGAGTTCGTCCGCCATTTGCCCAAAGGCGAGACGTGCGGCGAAGGCAGGCATCGGGAAGATCGCGGGCCGGGAAAGGACCGATGCCAGCGTTTTGGTGAATTCCGCGTTCGTGACCGGCCTGGGCGCTACCAGGTTCACCGGGCCCTGCAGCAGGTCGCTTTTCAGAATGTGGTGAAGGGCCCCGACCCAATCCTGTACGTCAATCCAACTCCACCACTGTCGGCCACTGCCCATATTACCGCCAAGACCCATGCGGAATGGCAACAGCATCTTTTGCAGCGCTCCCCCGACGGGGCTGAGAACCAGCCCGGTGCGCATCTGCACGGTCCGGATTCCGGCTTGAGCTGCTGGCTGCGAGGCTGCCTCCCATTCGCGACAAACTTCCGCGAGAAAACCTTCGCCCGGCGGGCTGTTTTCGCGCAGGATTTCGTCGCCACGGTCACCGTAGTAACCGATGGCGGAAGCTGTGATGAGGACTCGCGGATGATCTTTGGCTTTCGTTAATGACTCGACCAGATGCTGCGTGGGGCTGATCCGGCTGTTGCGAATGCGCCCTTTCTTCGCCTCAGTCCAGCGGCCTACAATGCTTTCTCCAGCCAGGTGAACGACTGCGTCAAAGCCGGAAACCCTTTCAGGCGGCGGGGGCTTGCCGGGGTCCCAACTTATTTGTCTTTCGCCGGACGCCGGGCCGCGCACCAAACGAGTGACCTGAAACCCACGGGCATTCAGCGATGGCAGGAGAGCGGCGCCAATCGGGCCAGAAACCCCGGTGACGAGAATGCTGGACGAGTTCTGGGCAACCATGGCGAACAAATGTAACAGATAACCTCGATGTTAGATTCTCAGCAGTTACGAACCGGGCAAACCTCAACGCTATAATGACAGTAAGATCGAATTACGGGATTACTTATCCCGAGGCCGAGCTACGCGCGACCGGGGCAGGCGGGGTGGCCGTCCCGAGGGGCGTTTCCCGTTTTCCACGGGCTATAATCTAATATGGCGACTCTGCGCCAACAGATCGCGACCAACGTCCTCACGGTAACCCGCTTCCGTGACCTTATGAAGACGTTGCGGGCCAACCGGCCCAATGATGATCTGGGAATCGTCGAGAAAGCTTACGAATTCTCCCAGAAGAATCACGCCGGACAGACCCGCGCCTCGGGCGATCCCTACCTCGTGCACCCTCTGGAAGTAGCCTGCGTGCTGGCGGAAATGAAAATGGACCCGGCGGCCATCGCCGCCGGCCTCCTGCACGACTCTGTCGAAGATACCTCTGTCACGATCGTTGACATCCGCAAAGAATTCGGTGAACAGGTGGCGCACATCGTCGAAGGCGTCACCAAGATCGGCAGAATTGATTTCTCCTCGCGTGAGGAGCAGCAGGCGGAGAATCTGCGTAAGATGATGCTGGCCATGGTGGATGATATCCGCGTGGTCCTCATCAAGCTTGCCGACCGCCTGCATAACATGCGGACTCTCGAACACCTGCCGCCGGATCGCCAACAGAAAATTGCAAAGGAAACACTCGATATCTACGCGCCCATCGCGCACCGCCTGGGAATGGGCAAGATCCGCGGCGAACTGGAGGATCTTGGTTTCCGCTACACGGATCCGATCGGCTATGAGCAGGTGCACGAGGCAATTGAGGCACGGCGCAAACAGGGCGAGCAATTTCTCGCGCGAGTCGAGCAAGTATTTCGAGACAAACTCAAAGAAGCGGGCATCACTGCCAAGGTGGAGAGCCGAATCAAGCGTCTGTACAGCGTCCACAAGAAATTGCACCGCCAGCGGATTGGCGTAGACCAGGTCTACGACCTCTATGCCATGCGTGTCATCACGCAATCAGTGCAAGACTGCTACGCCGTGTTGGGCATTATTCACAATGTGTGGCGGCCAGTACCGGGACGAATCAAAGATTTCATCGCCATGCCGCGGCCGAACTTTTATCAGTCGCTGCACACGTCTGTAATTACGGAAGACGGTACGCCCTTCGAAATGCAGATCCGCACCGAAGAGATGCACAAGATGGCGGAAGAAGGAATCGCGGCGCACTGGAAATACAAAGATGGACCGGTCTCGGCGCAGGACGAACAGCGGCTGGCGTGGTTGCGGCAGGTGGTCGAATGGCAGCGCGACGTTTCCGATCCCAACGAATTTCTCTCGACTCTGAAAATCGATCTGTACCCGGAAGAGGTCTACACATTCACTCCCAAGGGCAAAGTGGTGGTTCTGGCGCGCGACTCCACACCCATTGATTTTGCATATTCGGTTCACACCGAAGTTGGACACAGTTGTGTCGGCGCCAAAGTAAATGGTCGCATGGTGCCACTGCGTTACAAGCTGCACAGCGGCGATATCGTGGAGATCCTCACGCAGTCGGGCCACAAGCCGAGCCGCGACTGGCTGGCGGTGGTGAAAACCTCGCGGGCGCGTAACAAGATCAAGCATTGGTTGAATGTCCATCAGCGTGAGCGGGCCATTGAAATCGGGCGGAAGCTGATTGAGAAAGAGGCACGCAAGTATCGCATTGCCCTGAAGGAAATCAAAGACGAGGCGCTGCAGAAGATCGCTTCCGATTACGGACTGGGACGTCCCGAGGACCTGATGGCAGGTATCGGCTACGGAAAGTATTCCGCGCGACAGGTGCTTGCGCGGATAGTTCCGGCTGGCAGTGAACCCATCGCCGAAGGCGAGGGACCGCAAGCCAGCACGATTGCCAGCGTTGTTCGACGCGTGTTTGGCGGCGACAACAACGCAATTTCCGTGAAGGGGCAGGGCGACCTGCTGGTCTATCGTGCACGATGTTGCAACCCCATTCGCGGCGAAGCCATCGTCGGATACGTGACGCGCGGCAAAGGAGTGGCAGTGCACGCGGTAAATTGTCCCAACGTGACTAACCTGCTGTACGAACCCGACCGGCGAATTGATGTGCAGTGGGGCCGCGACAAGGAGGATGTGCCCGATAACGCTTACCCCGTAAAACTCACGCTCTTCTGCGACGATCGCGCCGGCATGCTGAAGCAGATTACGGCAGTAATCAGTGACACTGATACGAATATCCGCAACATAGAAGCGCATACCGCCAACGGCCAGGCCAATATCGACGTGGTGCTCGACATCGCCGATTTGAAGCACCTGCAGAACATCATCAATGGAGTGCGTAAGATTCCCGGCGTGCACGATGTGCAGAGGCTGCAGAAGATCTGATAACAGTTGTTAGTTCTCGGTTCTCAGTTATCAGTCGACCCACAAAAAGCTAAATACTGCGGCACGCAGGGCATGCTGAGTTCCCGCTTCAGTTACTTGAGATTTTTCTGTGTCATTGGCGTCCACTGTGGTAAAGAGTTTCTCCTTACCGAGAACCGAGAACCGAGAACTGCTCTTGGGGGCTTAATGAAAGAAGTGATCACCACCAAAGACGCTCCAAAGGCGATTGGGCCGTATTCGCAGGCTACTAAGGCGAATGGGTTTGTGTTTATTTCGGGGCAAGTGGCGATTGATCCGGTCAACCAACAAGTCATTAGCGGTGACATTGCGGAACAGACTGAGCGCGTACTGGAGAACTTATCTGCAATCCTGAAGGCAGCCGGAAGCGGGCTGGAGAAGGTTGTCCGCTCGACTGTCTTCCTGAAAGACATGGGGGACTTCGCCGCTATGAACGAGGTCTACGGGAAATATTTCAGTTCAGCGCCACCTGCGCGATCTACTGTCGAAGTGGCGCGGCTCCCAAAAGATGTGCTAGTGGAGATTGACGTGATCGCGTTGGGGTAGGGAGGAACACCGAGAAGGACGCGGAGAAACTCTGAAACAGCCAATTGGCTTTACACTTGTCGGAATGCAGTCCGGGGAGCCGAGATTCCTCCACAATAAGGAAAAGTGCAATAAAATCTCGGCGCACTCGGCGTTCTCTGGGTTGAATTTTCTTAAAGGAGCAGAATTGATGATGAAATACACGCTTCTAGTCGCAATCGTCGCGCTGGCGGCCACGGCCGTATTGGCGCAAAGCAAGACCACAAAGAAAGCCTCGTCAGCCGCGCATCCGAATACCACCGCGCCGACGAAAGTCACGGGAGAGCCGACGAAGACGCCTTCAGGACTCGAATACTGGGACATCAAGGTGGGCACAGGACCGATCGCCCAAAAAGGACAGATGGTCACCGTCAACTACACCGGCTGGCTGACCAACGGCAAGAAGTTCGACAGCTCTGTGGATGCGGGCAAGCCGTTTGACTTCACGCTGGGTGCGGGTGCCGTGATCAAGGGGTGGGATGAAGGTGTGGCGGGAATGAAAGTCGGGGGCAAGCGGCAGCTGCGGATTCCGCCGCAACTTGGGTACGGAGAGCGCGGCTATCCGGGCGCGATCCCGCCAAACTCGACCCTGATCTTCGATGTGGAGCTGCTGGGAGTGAAGTAAATATTGATCACAGAGGCACAGAGACGCGGGGGGAATTTCTTCATTGCAGATTGAAGATCTTAGATTGCAGATTCGTCATGAACTATGATTCGGGCAAATCCGCAATCTGAAATCAACAATCTGAAATTCTTGTCAGGTAATGGCGTTTTTTCAGCCTATTCGCTATGCCTTGACGACTTTGCCGCTGCGCAGACAGGAGGTGCACACGCGCAGACGCTTAGTAGCGCCCTTCACCTTGGCACGAACCGGACGCAGGTTGACGTTCCAGCGCCGCTTGCTCACGTTGTGGGCGTGGCTGATGGTGTTACCGAATTGCGGCCCTTTGCCGCAGATATCACAAACTTGTGCCATGAGTGCTCCAGAGAATCTCAGAACGTGAGGGACGAAATATGGATTCTACTGGATAGGAGCGGGTTTGGCCAACTCGCCGACCGAAAGCAGCTCCTGAAATCGTATCTACGTGGTCTTGGTCCGAGCGTCCTTTCCGGAGACGTGGACATCTCTAGTCCAGGTGTATTCAAGGTCGCTGGCGACAACAGCGGCCGTTTCGGCTCCCCAGAAACGCTCCACCACCCATAGCGCAAGATCCAGCGAAGATGTGACACCGCCGCATGTGAGAATGTCCCCGTCATCGACCACACGCGCTTCGATCACGTGCGCCCTGGTTGCACGCAAGTTGTCGAGCGCGGCGTGGTGAGTCGTTGCCGGACGGCCGTCGAGCAGCCCCGCCGCAGAAACAGCCATAGTGCCGGTACACACGCCGGCCACAATAGCGCCGTCCTTCTTAAGCGCAGCGATTCTGCGCGGAAGCTCGCCGCGTTCAATCTCGGCACGCACACCGGCAGGCGCACGGTTGACAAATCCTCCACCGGGTACCACCAGCAAGTCGACCCGATCTTCCAACACGCCGTCGGGATGCACGCACAGGCCATGTGCGGCGGTGACCTTCGTCTGAGGCTCCAGAGTGGTGAGCGCAACATCGATGTCAGTTCTCAACTTCGCCGCTCGGCGGAAGACCTCAAGGGGGCCTACAAAATCAAGCTCGTCGGCTCCATCGTAAGCAAGAATTCGAATCTTCATCCGCGACTCCTCCTCCGGACGATTATGGCGGATTGTCCGAATTGTTCAGAGACTCCCACAAAGTATCTTGATTCGCCCGGACCGCCTTTGGTTCCGATTCCTTGTGACGTGCCTGTCCGTCGCCGCTTGCTCGGCTGTGCGATACTGAATTTATGGCCCCCTCCGCAGATCCCAAGTCGGTTAAAGTGAATCTGACTGCCGGCACGGGTGTGGAGATAGAGTGGAAGGACGGTCACCGGTCGACCTACAGCTTTACCCTTCTGCGGGATGCCTGCCCCTGCGCCATGTGCGACGATGAGCGCAGCAAGACAGGACGCAGGCCCGGTGACCCGCCCAAGCTGGCGCCCGGAGCGTTGCCTATGTTCAAGCCCGCAGCCAAGCCAAAATCGGCGGAGCCGGTTGGCAAGTACGCCATCAAATTCAGTTGGAACGATGGGCACGAACTGGGTATTTACTCCTGGCAGTTTCTGCGTGATGTGTGTCCGTGCGCGGAGTGCAAGGCCGCGCGGGCCGCTGAGGCGAAGACAGGATGAAATTTTCAATTGACAATCAATAGCCGATTGAATCGGAGATCGGTTTTCAATCGCAAATTGGCAATTGGCAATCGAATTAGGCAATCTCTCCTGTTAAGAGGCAGTAGATCCTTTGTCATTTCTCGACCAACTTAACCCCCAACAGCGTGAGGCTGTCGAGACCGCCGAAGGACCGTTGCTCATTCTCGCCGGTGCCGGCAGCGGGAAGACGCGTGTCATCACCTTCCGCATTGCCCATCTGATCGAGCACCTGGGCGTCATGCCGGAGTCCATCCTCGCCATGACCTTCACCAATAAGGCAGCCTCCGAAATGGTTGAGCGCGTGGACAAGTTGGTGGGCGGCCTCTCGATCGCCAAGCCGGTCATCTCCACTTTTCATTCTTTCTGCGTTCGTGTGCTGCGGCGGCATATCGAAAAGTTGCGCATTCCGGCGGCAACTCCGGGAGGTCAGCCCATCGGGTTCCGCAAAGATTTTGTCATTTACGACGAAAGCGATCAGCAGCAGCTAATCAAGTCTGTCATGCGGCGGCTGGGATTGGACGACAAGCAACTCACACCCCGCGCCGTGCTCGCTCACATTTCCTGGGCGAAAAACCACATGCTCGATCCGCAGGAGATTTATCTGCAATCCGGCGATCCCAAGACGGAGCGCGTGGCCCACATCTACGAGGCGTATCGCAAGGAGCTTCGGAAAGCGAACGCACTCGACTTCGACGACCTGTTGCTCGAGACCGTCCGCCTGCTGAAGAGCGTGCCCGAAGTTCGCGAGTACTACAACCGGCGCTTCCAATACATCTTGGTAGACGAATATCAGGACACCAACCGTCCGCAGTACGAACTGATGCGGATGTTGGCCGGCACACGGCACAACGTGTGCGCGGTAGGCGACGAGGATCAGTCGATTTACTCCTGGCGCGGGGCAGATATCCGCAATATTCTCGAGTTTGAAAAAGATTTTCCCGAGGCCAAGATCATCCGTCTGGAGCAGAACTACCGCTCGACGCAGAACATCTTGCAGGCAGCCTCGTCGGTGGTGGCCAATAACGTCAAGCGCAAGGGCAAGAGCCTGTGGACCTCGCGCCAGGGCGGATCGAACATCGGCTATTACGAGGCGCCCGACGGCGAGAACGAGGCTCTGTTCGTGGCGGACTGGATTGCCCGTTATCTGCGTGAAGCCGCGGAGCAGGGAGAAAGCCCGCGGGCGGCGGTGCTTTATCGCATCAACTCGCAATCGCGGCTGTTTGAAGAGGCGATGCGCCGCTATCAACTGAAGTACCACGTCGTCGGAGGCTTCTCCTTCTACGAGCGGGCCGAGATCAAGGACATGATCTCGTACCTGAAAGTCATTCATAACCCGGACGACTCGATTTCGCTGCTGCGCGTGATCAACACACCCACTCGCGGCATCGGCAAAACCACACTTGAGACACTCGAACGCGTGGCCCTGGAGACTGGGCTGTCGCTGTGGGGAGCAATTGGCGAGGTACTAAAGCGAACGCTTTTGCCGCAACGAGCGTTGGCCGCGCTGAAAGGATTCAGAGATCTGATTGAAGATGCCCGAGCCGTGCTCGCGGGAACGTACGTGGAGCGGCTGGAGCAGACCTCGCGCGAGGAAGAGCCAGCCGAGATTCCGGCGGCAATCGCTGTCCCGGAGGACGACGAGGATACGGAGTTCGATCCTATGGCGCTCGACTTTGGGGCAGTGGAGGAAGCTACAGAGACCGGACGCTCCCACGACAGCTGGCAAGATACCGGCGTTACAAACGTCAACCCGACAGAAGACGGGAGTGAGCCGTCCAAAGAGCAGAACACAGAAGCAGGGTCTCCACACTCGAATGATGCCGAAGGCTTTCCAACTCCACGTGTCAGCACGGCGGAAATCCTGAAATTTCTCATCGACCGCACCGGCTACATCAAGCAGCTTGAGGAAGAAGACACACCCGAGGCGTACTCCCGTATTGAGAACCTACGTGAACTGGTGAATGCCTCCATGGACTCGCGTGATCGGGGCGAAACTCTCGACCAGTTCCTGGATCATGCAGCACTGGTGAGCGAGGCCGATGCCTACGATGAGCGGGCGCAGATCACGCTGATGACGTTGCACGCCGCCAAAGGACTGGAGTTCCCGCTGGTTTTCCTCTGCGGGTTGGAAGAGGGTCTATTCCCGCACTCGCGCACCATGCTGCAGCCAGATGATATCGAAGAAGAGCGGCGCTTGTGCTATGTGGGCATGACTCGGGCGATGAACGCGCTGGTCCTGACGCGAGCGGTATATCGTCGGCGCTATGGGACGGATTTGCCAGAGGCCAGTGTGCCTTCGAGGTTCTTAGCTGAGGTTCCGGCAGAATTGCTCGAGGATGTGGGATCGCCTCGAAGGACAAGAACTTCTTCGCGGGTGGGAACTTCCTTAGCCCAGCACGCGCAAGGTGGTCGTCTTCCGGGGAGGATGCCCGAGTCCCACGAATACGAGCATGGTTCGCCGCATTACGCCTACGAGGATGAAGATCAGAGTACGAAGTGGGGCCGTCCGGGGCGGAGCAAAGGGATGTCACACTCGGGAACGCCGTACTCGGGAACGCCGTACTCGGGGAAGAGTTACAACTCAATTGATAACATTGCCGAGTTCTTCGCCTCTCGGGGCAGGAAATTCAAAATTCCCAAAATACCTGCTGAGGAGCCCGGTGGGCACCGAGGGTTTCGTCCGGGCCAGAAAGTGCGCCACCCGAAGTATGGCGAAGGATTGGTCTATCAGCGAGAGGGCGAGGGTGAAGAGGCCAAGATTACGGTACAATTCCCTCGCTTCGGGCTGAAGAAGCTGGTAGAAAAATACGCGCAGTTGGAAGCGGTTTAGCTCGGGCCGGCATCGGCCACGTAGGCCCGGACGCCCTCGTCCGGGCGGCCGAGCGCAGCTCGGCGGTTTGATCATTGTCAGGAGAGACAGAGCGCATTCATGGCGAATACATCGACACTGAGCAGGGAAGAACGCAAGAAATCAAAACGCGCAGCGCGCAAGCAGCGGAAGATCGCGAAGCCGCTGGCAAAACGGGATTACGCGCGAGGATCGAAGAAGCGCAAAGTAAAGAAGATGGTACGCGGCCAAGCCAAGCGATAAAGTTACATCTCTGTAAACGGGACACGGAATCCTGTGTCCCGTTACCTTCACAACCAGTTCCTGACCGCGGGCGAGATCTCACAGGTTCCCGCCCTGTTCTTGGCTGCCTTAGCCTTGGCGTCGCTCTAGCGCAAGGGCACAATCCCCGATAGAATCAGCTAACTTGGCACGCTCACCGCAATGCAGGCAGCGACAAAATGGGTTCGCGCGTACTGCTAGCTCCGGATCTTGCGCTTCGTGAGGAGAGACGGCCCTTTGGCACAAATACCAACAACAACCAACCAGAATAGCAAGGCTCCCACCCAGAGCTCGGGCAGTCAGCTCTTCACTTGCAAGTCTATTGACAAGTTGATTTCCGACTCGGAAGAGCCCGAACGGCGACTGAAGAAGACTTTAGGACCGGTGTCGTTGACCGCGCTCGGCATTGGCGCTGTGATCGGATCCGGCATCTTCACGGTAGTCGGCACCGCAATTGCCGGCCAGAAGTTCGACACTTCGTCCATCCTGAATGCCCCGCTGCTCGATTATCTGGTCAGGCATACGGCCACGCTGGGGCGCCCCGGTGCAGGGCCGGCCCTGGCGTTGTCACTTGTACTGGTGGCGATCGTCTGTGGATTCACTGCCCTCTGTTATGCGGAACTGGCTTCGATGATTCCGATCGCGGGCAGTGCGTACACTTACACCTATGCGACGATGGGCGAGTTGATCGCGTGGATTATCGGCTGGGACTTAATTCTTGAATACGCCGTCAGCAACATGGCGGTGAGCGTCGGCTTCGCGGCGCACTTGGTTGACATGTTCGATTGGTTCAGCTGGCATCCCGCCCTGCGTTGGATTTCGCCTGCTTACCTGCCCGCGGGTCTAACCGACCTCAAGGGCAATCTTCTCTACCTTCCCGGTCTGCACTTCGGTTTTAACTTTCCGGCGTTTCTCGTAGTGATGATCCTGACGGTAATCCTGGTGCGCGGCATCCGTGAGTCAGCGGAAGCCAACAACACCATGGTGATACTGAAGATCGCGGCCATCTTCGCGTTCATCATTGCCGGCGCACATTACGTCCGTCCCGGAAACTGGCACCCATTCGCTCCGCAGGGCTGGTCCGGCATTCTCACAGGCGGTTCGATCATTTTCTTCACCTATATTGGCTTTGACTCGGTGTCCACGGCTGCAGAAGAGGCCAAAAATCCGCAACGCGACTTGCCCATCGGCATCATCGCCACGCTGGTGGTCTGTACGCTTCTTTATATTGGAGTAGCGGTAGTGCTCACGGGTATCGTGCCCTGGCAGTCTCTGCTCGACGACGCTGCCCCTGTGGTGAACAGCCTTAAGAAGCTCACCCTTGCCACCGGATCCCACAGCCTCCACTGGGTGCGACTCGGAGTCTTGTTCGGCGCCATGATGGGCATGATCTCTTCCCTGCTCGTCTTCCAGCTTGGACAGGCTCGCGTGTGGTTCGCCATGTCCCGAGACGGTTTGTTGCCCAGGCTGTTCGGTCGCGTGCATCCGCGCTTCCGCACACCTTCGACGGCTACTTGGATCGCAGGTTTTGTTGTCGGAATTCCGGCGGGAATTCTGGACATTGGAACTCTTGCCGATCTCTCCAATATCGGCACGCTGTTCGCCTTCGTACTGGTGTCGATTGGCGTCATCATACTCCGCTATCGCGATCCAGGCCGCCACCGCGGTTTCCGTGCTCCGGGCGGCATCCTGGCCCCAGTGCTTAGCGTCTTCTTTTGCGTGCTGCTGATGACTGGTTTGCCGATTCTCACATGGCTACGATTCTTCGCGTGGCTGGCCATCGGATTGACGATTTACTCCCTTTACAGCCGTCACCATAGCGAGTTCTGCGGGAGTCAGAAGTAAGATTTCAGAAGTAAGAGGTCAGACTGCAGAAGTACCTTCTAACTTCCATCCTTCTGAATTCTGAATTCTGACTTCTGCATTCTTACTTCTGCCTTTTAAAATCTACAATCATGAATCTGGTGCCCAGTCCCCTCATCCTCTCCCTTCCCAAGGCCGAACTGCACCTGCACCTCGAAGGCTCGATCCTGCCGACGACTCTGCTTGAACTCATGCAGCGTCACGGCTCGCCGGACGCATCTCTTGCCTCAATTGAACAGCTTTATCAATTCGAAGACTTCAGCGGCTTCCTCATGGCCTTCAAGGCCGTTACCGAGCACTTGCAGAGCCCAGACGACTACCAGCTGATTGCCTATCGCCTGATGGAGCGGCTCAAATCGGAAAACGTTTTGCACGCCGAAGTTTACGTTTCGGTAGGTGTGTGCCTGTGGCGAAAGCAGGAGTTCGACGCGATCTTCGAAGGACTGGAACGCGGCCGCATGCGAGGCGAGCGCGACTTCGGCATATCCCTTCTCTGGATTTTTGATGCGGTGCGGCAGTTTGGAGCGGCGGAAGCGCAGCGGGTAGCAGAACTTGCAGTGCGCTATCACCACCGCAACGTCGTGGGGTTTGGTATCGGCGGTGACGAGGGTCGCGCGGCGCCAGAGCTTTTTCGCGCCCCATACGCCTATGCCGGCGAACATGGTCTCCGGCTCACTGCGCATGCGGGCGAAACCGCAGCGCCAGAATCTGTCTGGGGCGCTCTCAATCTGGGCGCCGAGCGCATTGGACACGGCTTAAGCGCAGGCCAGGACCCTGAGTTGGTTGAAGAATTGGCGAAGCGTCAAATCCCGGTGGAGATATGCGTCACCAGCAATATCCGGACTGGCTGCTGTGCTGGGATAGCGGAACATCCGGTGAAAAGCTACTTCGATCGGGGAGTCATGATCACGCTCAACACTGACGATCCAGCGATGTTCAGTACCTCCTTGACGCGGGAGTATCAGTTGGTCCAAGAAGCCTTCGACTTCACCGACGAGCACCTCCGAGAAGTGGCCCGAAACTCGTTCGAGGCATCATTCCTGGCTCCAGAGAAAAAGCTTGCCTTTCTGAATTTGTTTGACGCAGCGGTTTCCCGCTCGTAATCTTTTCCACCTCCCCTAAGTTGGGGCCAGAAATGAGAGCATTTGCCGGCGTTCTTCTCCTACTTTGCCCGTTCGGCTGAACGTGGTACAGAATGTGTGGCCCGGGTCTTGAACCCGGGCATGCGCGGCTCATAGAGCCGGCCCCACAACTTACGCACTGGAGTTCATGGCTCAACACATCGGAATCGTGGCTTGCAGCGCTGAAGGAGCGGCGTTGTGCTATCGCACGATCTGCCTGGAAGGGGCGGAACTGCTGGGGCGCCATAACCATCCCGAGGTCTCGCTCCACACCCACTCACTGGCCGAGTATATGAAGTACATCGATCAGGGTGACTGGACGGGAGTCGCGGAGCTGATGATGTCTTCGGCAGAGAAGCTGGCGCGCGCGGGTGCGGATTTCCTCATCTGCCCCGATAACACCATTCACCAGGCGTTCGACTTGGTGGCGCACCGCTCCCCCCGACCATGGCTGCACATTGCTGAAGAAGTAGCGAAGGAATCCAAGCGATGCCATTTCAAGCGACTGGGTGTGTTAGGCACACGATATCTGATGGAAGGGCCAGTGTATCCGGAGAAGCTGAAGGCGGCGGGTCTGGAACATCGCATACCGGGGGAGAACGAACGCTCGAGGTTAAACCAGATCATCTTCAACGAGTTGGTGTATGCGCAGTTCCTGCCGCGGTCGCTGGCGTACTTTACCGAAGTCATTCGAATACTTAAGGACAATGGCTGTGATGCTGTAGTGCTGGGCTGCACAGAGATCCCGCTGCTTGTGACTCCAGACTCGTCTCCACTTCCGGTGCTCGATTCCACGCGGCTCCTGGCGCGCGCCGCATTGCGGAAAGCGGTCGGTTAGCGAACCAGGAGTCTTCATAGGCTTAAGTTCGAGTTGCTGCCGGAGAAATTCACCATTTGCCGATTGCCTGCCGACGCGGCCCTCCCGGCGTGGGCTGTTCGCGGAATGCTCACGTCCCTTACCCGCACGGCTGACGAACTTTCCATAATTTGTCCAGAAACCAGCGTCCCGGCAGATTTAAATGCGGGACGAGGGTGGAAATGCCTAAAGCTGAAAGGTCCGATTTCCTTTTCGGAAACTGGAGTGCTTACCGCGTTCGTTCAGCCACTCTCGGAGCACGCGATTCCGATTTTCGTGCTCTCGACTCATGACACACACTATGTGTTCGTGAAAGAAGCATGGCTGAAAAAGGCGCTGCAGTGCCTCAGGGATGCGGGCCACGATGACGGAACAAAACCTGGCACAAACTGATCAGGCAACCGGTCCTTTCACCTTGAGTCCAGCGTGCGCAAAACCTAGGCAGATTGCCATTCGCTGGCAAAATTGCGCAGAATACTGTTGAAGGGGATCCACCTTAGCTTCTGCTTGTGCTCTAATAACCGAATACTGACTGCTATGGCATCCAGCCAGAAAATCATTCGGTCTCACCTGAAGGATCTCCACAGAAAAATCCGTGGGGCACGGGAGATGCTGCGCGCTCTTGTCTCGACCGAGCACCCGCTGTTGGCGCACATTATTCCCATCCGCCGCTGCAATCTCGCCTGTAAGTACTGCAACGAATACGACGATTTCTCCAAACCGGTCCCGACCGAGACGATGTTCCGGCGGGTCGACAAACTGTCGGAGTTTCGCACTTCGGTGATCACCATCAGTGGCGGCGAGCCGCTGCTCCACCCGGAACTCGACGCGATCATCCACCACATTCGCAAGCACGGCATGATCTCTGGTCTGATCACCAATGGCTATCTGCTTACGGCCGAGCGAATCCAGCGGCTAAACCGGGCGGGACTGGAGTGGCTGCAAATCTCGATCGATAACGTTACACCTGACGAGGTTTCGAAGAAGAGCCTCAAGGTGCTTGATAAGAAGCTGCAGCTTCTGGCGGAACATGCCGAGTTCCACGTGAATATCAACTCGGTAGTGGGCGGCGGCGTGCGCAATCCGCAGGACGCATTGGTCATTGGACAAAGAGCGGTGGAGCTGGGCTTCAGCTCTACGGTTGGGATCATCCACGACGGGGAAGGACAACTGCAACCACTCGGCGACCAAGAGCGGCGTGTTTACCAAGAAATGAAATCGATGGAGAAGCGCAGCTTTACGCGGGTGAATGCTTTCCAGGACAACATCGCGCTGGGGCGTCCCAACCAGTGGCGCTGTCGTGCCGGAGCTCGTTACCTCTACATCTGTGAGGACGGGTTGGTGCACTACTGCTCGCAACAGCGTGGGTACCCTGCCATCCCGCTGGAGAAATATACGCCCGGGGATATACGCCGCGAATTTGTAACGGAGAAATCGTGCGCCCCACACTGCACGGTCTCCTGTGTCCACCAGGTGTCGATTTTTGACTCCTGGCGAGCCCCGCAGCAGCCAGCCCCCGAGACGCTCAGTTCCAATCCTGGTGAGCTGGTACAGATCAAATAGTTGCCTACTTCTTCTGTGCCGTGGGTGGCAGCAGCCCGTTCAGGCGGAGGTAGATGGCCGCTGCCCCATAGTGGTCGGCCCAGTCATTGGTGAGAGCAATGAGGGCCCAGGCGCGCGGCGCGTCGTGCCCACCATAGGCCTGAATCGTGTCGCCGAGCTTCGTGTCGTCCACCTTGGCCAGTGCGGTATTGCAGAAATCGAACGAAGCCTTCAGCGCTGAAACCAACTTTTCTTTGCTGGCCGTCTCTTTCAGCTCTTCTGCTTTTGGAGCCGGAGCATCACTAATCTTGGCGCAAAGATAATTGTTGGATTCGGTGATGTGCATCACGAGGTGACCGAAGCTCATCTGCTGTGGCGTCGGCTTATACGAGAACTTGTCCGCGGGCATTTCTTCGACGGCCGCCACCAGGTTTTTCTGCTGACGCGGAAGAATCTCACGCACCACACTGGTAACAGGATTCTTTGCCTGTTGTGCCCAAACACATGCGGTTAAGAGAAGGAGCAGAAGAATGAATAGTCGTTTCATTGGCAGCGCCTCCCGGAGTGCGCCCCAAGCATAAACCCGGAAACATCAAATTAGCCACAGAGACACTCTCGGCTATGCCGAAGCCACCCGCGAAGGGTGGAAGGTCTGAGCTCGTGATTTTGAACCGGCGTCGACCGGTCGCTATGTGGGCTTCAGACGACTACCTCCGGCGTGGCTTCCAGCAGGCTGCGAGTGTAGGCGTGCGCTGGTCTTTCCGTGATCTGCTCGGTGGCCCCGACCTCTACGATTTTTCCTCGGTACATTACCGCGATCCGTGTAGCGAGGTAGCGGACAACAGGCATGTAGTGGGAGATGAAAAGATAAGTCAACCCGAATTCGCGTTGCAGCTGCGCCAGAAGATTGACGATCTGGGCGCCCACGCTGACGTCGAGGGCAGACACGGGCTCATCGGCCACGATAAACTTCGGCCGCAGGGCCAGGGCACGGGCGATACCGATGCGCTGCCGCTGTCCACCGCTGAATTCATGGGGAAAGCGCCGCAGCACAGATTTATCAAGCCCCACCGCATTGAGAAGTTCGGCGGTGCGGGCGCGGCGCGTAGACCGGCTCATGCGCTCGTGAATTACAAGCGGCTCGCTGATGATGTCTTCCACTCGCAAGCGGGGATCGAGCGAACCGAACGGGTCTTGAAAAATAATCTGCATGTCGCGGCGGAGGCGGCGTATTTCGCTGCGGCTGGCGGAGAGCAGGTTGCGTCCCTTGAAGTAAATACTGCCCGCAGTCGGCTCAATCAATCGAAGGACCAGCCGGCCCAGTGTGCTCTTCCCGGACCCCGACTCGCCTACGAGTCCTAGAGTTTCTCCGGCTTCGATGTCGAGCGAGACGTCGTCCACGGCTCGGACTTCACCCTTGGCGCCTGCGCCGAACATGGATTCACCGAGCGGAAACACTTTGGTCAGATTGCGGACTTCGAGCAGTGCCATGTCGGCGATAGTAGCAGCTGGGAGTGAACAGTTGCGAGTAGCGGGCAGCGAATTTCGTCCAGAAGATTGGGCCAATAACGACAGCCACGGATCGGCACGGATTTTCACGGATCGAGAAGGAGATTTCAGGAAAAGATCCGGTTAAAGATAAATCCGCGTTTATCCGTGCAAATCTGTGGCTGATTTCTATTCACTACAGCGCAATCATCGGCACGGCCAGAATTGCCGCTAGCATTCCTACTACTTTCCAACGCGTGAAATGTTCTTTAAGGAACAGCCGCGCGAGCAACACGGTGACCGCTGGATAAAGTGAAGTAAGGACTACGGCAGCATCCAAACGTCCAGTCTGGCTGGCGCGGACGTACAACGCAGTTCCGGTTACATCTAGACATCCGGCCAGCCCGCCCAGCAGTACACCGGTGCGTTGAATACTTCTTTCCGTAACACCCACAAGGACAATCGCGCACACCAGAACGAAGGAAGACAGACGAGCCAGCGCCGCAGACCACAGAGCCGAGCTGCCACCGGTCTGTTTCATGCAAAGAAAGAAGCCGGCGAAGCCGAGACCGGCAAAGAACGCCAGAGAGAGACCCTCGGGGCGGCCTGCCCCATCTTCAGGTCTGGAAATCAGAAAAATTCCGATCGCTGCCAGAACAAAACCCACAAGTTGAATTGCGTGGGGAAGCCCCTCGGTGAAGATTCCGTAACTCACCGAGATTACCGCTGCCAGGACAGCAGAGGTCGGAGCGATCAACCCCATTTTCCCACTGGCCAGTGCGCGATAAAAGATTGCGAGAGCCGCGCCACCGCTGAGACCGGCTGCGATCGCCCATAAGGCAGATGTCCGCGACGGGAAGGGACCACCGCTGAGCAGCGCGACCGTGGTCATCAGGATCAGCCCGCAAGCGTGAGCCAGCGCAGCCAGTACAAAGGCATTCGCCCGCTTAGCGGCGTATCCGCCGATGAAGTCGCCGGTGCCCCAGGAACAGAGTGTGGCGAGGCTGTATCCGGTAAAGACGAATTGGGATGAAACAGGCATGCTCTCTTCGAGTTCACGAGATTAGCACGCCTGTGATCGCAGTCAGGATAAAGATCCTGCGGAGAAAAATGAGATCTCGAATCGCAGAGCCGATAGGCATGCTGAAGGCCGCTTTTCGGATCTCAGCAGCTGAAGCCTAAGTCAAGAAGGACGATCCTATGCCGCGCCAAGACGCAGCTTCACCCCAACCCACAAATCGCCGCGCACCGGCATGTTTGGGGCGGCGGCATGGGAATCATCGCGAGTGGGCCAGTCGTTTCATCTGCACCATTCATCCGCACCTGAATTGACTTGCGAGTGGCCACAGCCTAACATAGCCGTCCGACTGTGAACGTGCCATGCTGGGACAAACCATCTCCCATTACCGCATTCTGAACAAGCTGGGCGGCGGCGGCATGGGAGTCGTGTACGAGGCTGAAGACCTCC
>WNFB01001723.1_pt1 | contig 18831 bp, 15 predicted proteins | sample 5400501 | NCBI WGS metagenome assembly WNFB01 (sample SAMN13153341, study PRJNA577476) | soil metagenome | isolation source: 200 cm saprolite under Douglas fir tree site 2 hole 1 | place: USA:California | collected 2015-04-18 | reverse complement strand
ATGAGTGGCGCGAAATGCCTTCCGCCAAGCTGAAGTACGTTGCGACTCAGGGAATGTGGCGATTGTACTGTCAGCATCGCGATCGTCGGTGGCACGCTTACGAAGCGTTGCCCGAGGCTTCAAGCTTCGGGAAGCTACTCGACGAGGTGGCCGAGGATCCAACCGGGATATTCTGGGGGTGACTTGAGCGAGATGCCGTCTAACAGGCCCAACGCCTTTCCAGTGGGGAGATAGCGTATGGCTGATGCGCCGAAACGAATCAAAGGCCTCCTTCGCGAGTACGCCGCAGCCGCACACGAAGAGGAGCTCCGGCGGGCTCTGCTCCCGGTGTCAGAAGGGTTCAAGCGGTGGGAGAGGGGAGAGCTTGGCAGTGGCGAGCTGAGCGAGATCATCCACCAATTCCACCAAGGGCCAGCGAGAGAGCTGTGGGTCCGCTACAACACACCCCACCTGGAGATGGCCGTAGCGTTTGCGATCACGACGGGCCTGCTGGCTCGCGACACGATCCCGGGTGAGTTGTTGGAGCATCTCGGCGGAGCCATGCGGTTCTACGAAGAAGGACAGGCGGCGTCATAGTGCGGCTGGTGGTGCCGACCAGCGGGACGACGTTCGGGGAGAGGCTGCCCCGAGCGCCGACAGGCTGCTGATCGCCGTGACCAGTTCGTCCCGAGCTTTTCCACTTGACAGCCTCCGGGACGCGAATTTGTCCTGGGCCGCGAGCCCTTCGCAAGTCCGGCCCAGTGGCCGCCCAGGGCACCACCCGTGCGCGGTCGGGCGAGCCGCAGACCAAAAATCATTCCGCGTCCCGAGATCGTTCGCCTCGCGCGCTCCCAGAGCGCTCGAAAACCATGGTGTAGAGTCGCGACAGCCGAAGGAGGGCTCGCCATGGCGATCGACGCACTCACCGTACTCCCTACGCCGCCATCCGTCGCGGAGCTCGATCGACTCGGCGACGAGATCGCCGAGCTGTCCGCGCACCTCGACGCCGCCACCGCCCGCGTGCTCACCCTGATCCGCGAGTTCGACGCCCGGGGCGGGTGGAACACGGGCTTCCGTTCCTGTGCCGGGTGGCTCGCCTGGCGGGTGGGCCTCGACGTGGGCGCGGCCCGGGAACGGGTGAGAGTCGCCCGTGCCCTGGCCACGCTGCCCCTGCTGAGCGACGCCTTGGCCCGCGGGCAACTGTCGTACGCCAAGGTTCGAGCCCTGACGCGCGTGGCGACACCGGAGACCGAAGCCCGGTTGCTGGCGGTGGGGCGGGCGGGCACGGCGGTGCACGTGGAGCGGATCGTGCGGGGCTGGCGACGGGTGGATCGGCAGGCGGAGGCGCGGGAGGCCGCGCGGCGGCACGCCAGCCGAGCCCTGCATGTCCACCAGGGCGAGGACGGCATGGTGGTCCTTCGGGGGCGTCTCGAGCCGGAGGTGGGGGCGCTCCTGATGCAGGCGCTCGCCGCTGCGCGGGAGGCCCTGTACCAGCGGGCCCGCGCCAGGGTGGCTGCGGCGGGCCCGAGTGATCGATCTCAAGAGCCCCCGACCCCGGCCCAGCAGCGGGCGGATGCGCTGGCGCTGCTCGCGGAGACAGCGCTGCATCAGGGGCTCGAACCTGGGGCCCCTGGGGAGCGCTATCAGGTGGTGGTGCACGTCGACGCCCCGGCGCTGGCCGATTCCGAGCAGCCGGGGCAGTCGGCGCTGGAGGATGGTACGCACGTTTCCGCGGAAACGTCCCGGCGCCTGGCGTGCGACGCGGGCCGGGTGGTGATGCGCCACGATGAGGAGGGGCGCGTGGTCGAGGTCGGGGCGCGGACGCGCACGATCCCGCCCGCGCTGCGGCGGGCTCTCCAGCACCGGGATCACGGCTGCCGCTTCCCGGGGTGCGGGGTGCGGTTCGGACAGGGGCATCATCTCCAGCACTGGGCGCAGGGCGGCCCGACGACGCTCTCGAACCTCGCGCTGCTCTGTCGGCGGCACCACCGCGCGGTGCACGAGGAGGGCTACCAGGTCGCGCGGGCGCCCGACGGGGCGCTCCAATTCCGACGGCCGGACGGCCGGCCCCTGCCCGAGGTGCCGCCGCCCGTCGCGGTGCTCGCTGATCCCGTGCACACGCTCCGGCAGCAGCACGACTCGCAGGGCCTGCATCTCCACCCGCGCACGGCGTGTCCCGGCTGGCTCGGGGAGCGCCTGGATGTGGGGTGGGCGATCGGCGTCCTGCACCCCCGCTGCGCGCAACCGCGCCCCGCACCTTGACAGGGGTGGGCGGGGCGCAGTCTCATGGCTCACGCGGAGGTGCTGTCATGCGATCCGATCGCCTGCTTGCGACCATCGACTTCCACACCGCGGGGATCGGGATGCGCCTGCTCACGAGCGGACTCGGGCGCCTACCCGGAAGCACGATCGCGGAGAAGCGCAGGTGGTTTCACGAGCACCAGGACCATCTGCGGACCGCCCTTTGCCTCGAGCCGCGCGGGCATCGCGGCCTGCTGATCGCGGTGATGACCGAGCCCGTCACACCGGCCGCGCACTTCGGCCTCTTCTTCATGTACCCCGGCGGCTACTACGTGTCGTGCGGCGAGGGGACGATCGGGGCCGCCACGGTGGCCGTGGAGACCGGGCTGGTGGAGCGGACCGGAGCGGAGACCAATGTGCTGATCGACACGGAGGCGGGTCCGGTGGAGACGATCGTGCGCTCGGCCGGCGACCGCGTCCGCGAGGTCACGCTGCGGTGGGCCCCGTCCTTCATGGCACTGCCGGAGCAGGTCGTCGAGGTCGACGGCGTGGGCGAGGTACCGGTCGACGTCGCGATCGGGGTGGGCAACGTCTTCGCCATCGTGGAGGCGAAGCATCTCGGCGTGTCGGTACGGCGCGAGCTCGCGAAGCGCATCGCTCAGCTGGGGATGGCGGTCCGGCACGCGGTCAACGCTCAGCTCCAGGTCGAGGTGCCAGGCCTCCTCGGCAAGACCAGCGTGGACAACGTGCTCGTCCACGAGCTGCCGGATGCCGACGGCGTGTCACCCAACGCGCTCGTGTGGGGTCCGGGCCAGGTCGACGCGGCGCCGTGCGGCTCGGGCACGTGCGCCCGCCTGGCGCTCTTCCACCATCGCGGCCTCATGGGGGTCGGCTCCACGTTCGTGAGCCAGGGGCTGCTCGGCTTGAGCTTCACGGCACGGATCGGTGGCCTGACCCGCGTGGAAGGGCGCGCGGCGATTCTTCCCGAGATCACCGGAACGGCGTACCTGACCGGGTTCAGCCAGCACCTGTTCGATCCCGACGACCCGATGAAGGCCGGCTACCTGCTGGACGTGTGATGGGGCGGGGCCCTCGGAGGGGGCGAGCGGGCGTCGAGCGCCCGCCCCGCCACCCCCCGGGCTGCGTCTAGAACGTGAGCGGATCGGTCAGGCGCACCCAGCGCCCGCCCTTCACCACCGCCAGGAACGAGGAGTTGGCGCCCTGATGCTTGTCGGGGCCGAAGTTGGCCTCGGGGCCGTTGAAGATGTCGCGGTAGCCCTTGATGGACTCCAGGCCCTTGACGAAGTTGTCGGTGGTCAGCTCGGGGCCGGTCTTCTCCAGCCCCAGCACCGTCAGGTCGGCGGCCACGTGCCCGTAGATCGCGCCGATATTGGGATCGACCTTGTAGCGGTCCTTGTAACGGTCGAACCACTTCTGGGCGGGCGCGCCCAGCGTGTCGTGATAGGGCATGGCGGTCAGGCCCATGGCGTAGAAGCCTTCCGTCACGCCGCCCTGGGCGGCCGCCACGAAGAGGTCATAGGACGCGGCGGAGCCCAGGAAGTCCACGTCGGTCCAGCCCATCTTGCGCGCGGTGGCGTACGGCACGATCGAGTCGCGCACGATGGTGCCGAGGACCACCAGATCGCAGTTGGCCGCCTTCAGCTTGGTGACCTGCGCGCTGAAGTCCTGGTCGGTCGGCTTGTGGGTGACCGTCTCCACGATCTTGAGCTTCATCTTCTCGGCCTGGGCCTGCACGCCGTCGAGCACTTCCTTGCCGAAGTCGGTGTCCTGGTACATCGCGCAGAGCGCCTTCTTGCCCTTGTTGGTCACGAAGTAGTTGATGCCCGCCTTCACCTGGTCGACGTAGCTGGCCGCCCCGTAGAACTTCAGCTTGTGGAAGGGGTCGTACATCGAGCGGGCGGCGGAGAGCGGGAAGAGATTCAGCACTCCGGCGTCGAACTGATCCTTGAACAGCGCATTGTTCATCGGGGTGCCGAGGCCACCCACGATCGCGAAGACGCGGTCGCGGTTGAAGAGCTTGGCCCCCGCCTGGACCGCGCGCGGCACCTGGTACTGGGTGTCCTCGATGACGAGGCGGATCTTGCGGCCGTGGATGCCGCCCGCCTCGTTGACCTCGTCGAAGCGCATCTTCACCGCGTTCGAGGAGGACACCCCGTAGGTGGCGGCGGGGCCGGAGAGGTCGGTGTGCATGCCGAGCACGATCTCGGTCTTGGTGACCCCGCGCGTCTCCTTCTGGGCCACCGCCACACCCGCGAAGGCCACCACGGCCGCCAGCACGCTGACTGCGAGTCGCTTCTTCATCCTTGGCTCCTTTCGTACATGCCGTCGATCAGGTCCTTGTACTTCACGTTGACGAAGGTGCGCTTCAGCTTCATGGTCGGGGTCAGCTCCTCGTCCTCCGCGGTGAGGAGCTGCTCGATCAGCCGGAACGCCTTGATGGTCTCCACCCGCGCGAGCTCCCGGTTCACGCGCTCGATCTCGCTCCAGATCAGGTCCTGCACCTCGCGGGCCCGGCAGAGGGAGGCGAAGTTGCTGAACGGCACGTTCCGCTCCTGGGCGAACTGGGCCACCGTCTCGTGGTCGATCATGACGAGGCAGGAGAGGAACTTGCGCTGGTCCCCGATCACCACCGCGTCGGAGATGAAGGGCGAGAACTTGAGCTGGTTCTCGATCTCGGACGGGGTGACGTTCTTGCCGCCCGCGGTGATGATGATGTCCTTCATGCGGTCGGTGATGCGGACGAAACCGTCGGCGTCGATGGTGCCCACGTCGCCGGTGTACAGCCACCCGTCCACGATGGTCTCCGCGGTCTTCTCCGGCTTGCCGTAGTAGCCCATGAACACGTGCGGGCCCTTGAGCAGGATCTCGCCCGCCGGGGACAGGCGCACTTCGGTCTCCGGCCGGGCTACCCCCACCGTGCCGAGCTTGATGCGATTGGGAGGCATCGCGGTGGCAAGGCCGGTGTTCTCGGTCTGGCCGTAGACCTCGTACATGTCGAGCCCGAGGGCCAGGTACCAGCGGATCAGGTCCGGGGCGATGGGGGCGGCGCCGGTGGCGACGCCGCGGGCGCGATGCAGCCCGATCGAGCGCTTGACGTTGTCGAGCACGAGGAAGTCGGCCACCCGGAACGCGGCCCGCAGGGCCAGGGACGGCCGGCGCCCCTCGATCCGGCGACCGGCCAGACGCAGCCCGATGCGGATGGCCCGGTCGTAGGCGAAGCGGCCGAGCCAGGTGGCGTCCCGCATGCGCAGCGCCACCCCGGAGTAGAACTTCTCCCAGATCCGCGGCACCGCGAAGAACAGCGCGGGCGCCACTTCGCGGATATTCTCCGGGACCGTGTCGATGCTCTCCGCGAAGTTCACGGTGGCGCCGGTGTAGAGCGGGTTGAAGACCGTGAACGTCCGCTCGGCCACGTGGCAGAGGGGCAGGAAGGAGAGCTGCTGGTCGCCTTCGCGCAGGGGGGTGATGAAGTCGGCGTACTCGAGCTGGAACAGGATATTGCGGTGGCTCAGCATCGCCCCCTTGGGCGGGCCGGTGGTGCCGGAGGTGTAGACCAGGATGGCCAGGTCCTCGGGGCGGGGGAGCTCGACGAGCCGGTCGTAGGCCTCGGGATGCTCGCGGTCGTGGGCGTCGCCCAGCTCGAGGAGGGCCTCGAAGGTCATCACCTGGTCGTCCTGGAAGGCGTGCAGCCCGTCCATGTCGAAGACGAAGATCTTCACCAGCTCCGGGCAGCGCCCGCGGACTGCCAGCGCCTTGTCGAGCTGCTCCTCGTTCTCCACGAAGAGGAAGCGGGTGCCGCTGTCGTTGACGATGTACTCGACCTGGCGGGCCGAGTCGGTCGTGTAGATGCCGTTGGGGATCGCCGCGACCGACATGATGCCGAGATCGGTGTAGAGCCACTCCGGACAATTGTCCGCCATGATCGAGACCACGTCCCCGGGCCGGAGGCCCAGCGCCACCAGCCCGAGCCCCACCGCGCGTGCCTGCCGGCCGTACTCGCGCCACGAGATGGCCCGCCAGATCCCGAGGTGCTTCTCCCGCATCGCCACCCGGTCGCCACGCTCCCGCACCACGTGGCGGAAGAGCCTGGGCAGGGTGTCCTGTCCGTGCACCGTGACCGGGCGGCCCGTCCCCGTATCCCCCGTTGCCGCATCCACGGTCGCGGGGCGAGTCGTCAGCGCCATGTCTTCTTCCTTTTCCAGCGCCGCGTCCCGCGGACGCTCGACTCCTTGAGGCCCAGGTAGAACTCCCGGATATCGTCCTTCTGGAGCAGCCGCTCGCAGGTATCTTCCATCACGATCCGGCCCAGCTCCAAGACATAGCCGTAATCCGCGGTCTGGAGGGCCAGGTTCGCGTTCTGCTCCACCAGGAGCACGGTGACCCCGCGCTCGCGGTTGATGCGCCGGATGATGTCGAAGATGTCCTTGACCAGCTTGGGGGCCAGGCCGAGCGAGGGCTCGTCCAGCAGCATGACCTTGGGCCGCGCCATGAGCGCCCGCCCGATGGCCAGCATCTGCTGCTCGCCCCCCGAGAGCGAGCCGGCCCGCTGCTCGGCGCGCGCGGCGAGGACCGGGAAGTACTCGGTGACCGTCTCGAGATCCTGGGCCACCGCGTCGGCGTCGCGGCGGGCGTAGGCACCCATGCGCAGGTTCTCCCGCACCGAGAGGAACGGGAAGACCTCGCGGCCCTCCGGCACGTGAGAGAGCCCGAGGCGGGCGACCCGGTCCGGATCGAGCCCGTGGATGGGGCGGCCCTCGAGCGTCACGCTGCCCTTCTGCGGATCCATGACCCCGGAAACGGTCTTGAGGATGGTCGTCTTGCCCGCCCCGTTGGCCCCCAAGATCGTCACGATGGCGCCCGCGGAAACCGTGAAGCTCACCCCGCGCAGGGCCATGATCGGCCCGTAGTAGGTCTCGACATTGCTGACCGCGAGGAGCGCCTCGGCCACCGGTCAGCCTCCGAGGTATGCCTTGATCACTTCGGGATGCTCCTGGACTTCCCGAGCCGAGCCGCAGGCGAGGACCCGGCCGTAGTTGAGCGCGAGCACCCGGTCGGAGACGGCGCTGACCAGGCTCATGTCGTGCTCGACCATGAGCACGGTGATGCCGAGCAGGCCGCGGATGTCCTGGATCCAGAACGCCATGTCCGCGGTCTCCTCCACGCTCAACCCGGACGAAGGCTCGTCGAGCAGGAGCAGCGCGGGCTCCGTGCAGAGGGCCCGGCCCATCTCGACGACCTTGCGGACGCCGTAGGGGAGGTTGACCACGAAGCTGTCGCGGTAGGCCTGCAGATCGAGGAAGTCGATCACCTTCTCGGCGGCCTCGCGATGGGCGCGCTCACGAGCGCGTACTCGGGGTAGGAAGAGCAGCTCCTGCAGGAACCGCCGCTCGGCATGCGCGTGGCGGCCCAGCAGCAGGTTCTGCAGCACGGTGGCGTGCTCGAACAGCTCGATGTTCTGAAACGTGCGCGCGATGCCGCGGCGGGCGATCTCGTGCGGCGGCACGCCGGTGATGTCGTCATTGCGGAAAAGCAGTCGCCCGCTGGTTGGATCGTAGATCCGCGAGATCAGGTTGAAGATGGTGGTCTTGCCCGCCCCGTTGGGCCCGATGATGGTGAAGACCTGCCCGGCCTCGACCGCGAAGCTCACGCCGTCCACCGCCCGGATGCCCCCGAAGTTCACGACCAGCTCGTCGGCCGCGAAGAGGGTCACCGCAGGCGCTCCGACCGCATGTAGGTCTTCTGACGCCGGAAGGTGGCCGTCTTGTAGAGGGGGAACGTGGAGAAGTAGAGCCATATCTTCCGCCAGCGCCCGTAGATGCCGAGCGGCTCGAACAGGATGAACAGCACCAGGATGAGGCCGAAGACGCCGGGCTCGAGGCCGGGCTGCTTCACGAAGCGATCCAGCGACTGGTAGACCGTGTCGCCCACGCCCTTGCCCAGCGCGGCCGCAGCGTGGCCGGCCCAGGCGGGCACGTGATCGCGCGCCTCCGAGATGAGCACGGGCAGGAGCGCCACGAAGACCGCGCCGTACAGCGCGCCGTGCAGGCTGCCGAGGCCGCCCACCACGACCATCAGGAGGAACTGGATCGAGAGCAGCACGCTGAAGATGTCCGGAGCCAGGAAGCCGATCTTGTGGGCGAAGAGCGCGCCCGCCGCGCCCATGAGCCCGGCCGAGTAGGCGAAGGCCAGCGTCTTGTAGCGCGCCAGGTGCACGCCCATGGACTGCGCGGCGATCTCGCTGTCGCGGATCGCCACCCAGGCCCGGCCGGTGGGCGAGCGCAGCAGGTTGGCGGTGAGCCAGAGCCCGGCGATGAGCACGGCCAGGCACAGGAAGTAGAAGGCCCAGTCGGTGGCGAACGACACGCCGAAGAGCACCGGCTTGTCCACCGGGCGGCCCTTCAGGCCGTGGGTGACGCGATCCCAGCGCGTGAAGACTTCCTGGATGATCAGCGCGAAGGCCAGGGTGGCGATCGTCAGATAGACGCCGGTCATGCGCAGCGCGGGCAAGCCCACCAGCACCCCGGAGGCGGCCGACAATACCGCGGCCAGCGCCACCGCGACGATCCAGGGCAGCCCCAGGTCCTGGACGAAGTACACGTGGGCGTACGCGCCGATGCCGAGGAAGGCCGCGTGGCCCAGGCTGACCAGGCCGGTGTAGCCGGCCAGCACCATCAGCGAGAGGCCGCAGAGCCCGTAGATGAAGACCAGGCTGATGTCCGACAGATAGGCGGGCACCGCCAGCGGCAGCAGGATTACGCCCGCGAGCAGGGCCGCGTACCAGCGGCGCTGCACCGGATCGCGGAAGAGGCCGAGATCGTGCTCGTAGGCCGTCTTGAAGGCGAAGCGCATGAGAGGGCTAGACCTTCTTGCGGCCCACGGTGCCGAACATGCCCTGGGGCCGGATGGCCAGCACGAGCAGCAGCACCACGTAGGCCGCCACGTCCTTCACGCCCTGCGGCAGGTAGGCCCCGGAGAACAGCTCGATGAGCCCGATGGTGACGCCGCCCACCAGCGCGCCCGGGATGGAGCCGAAGCCGCCCAGCACCGCCGCCGCGAAGGCCTTGAGGCCGATGAAGCCCAGGTTGATGTCGATCAGCGACACCGGTGCCAGCAGCACGCCCGCGATGGCGGCCACCCCCGCCGAGATAGCCCAGATCAGCGAGAACATTCGCTTCACCGGGATGCCCATGTAGTACGCGGCGAGCTGGTTCTGGGAGGCGGCCTGCATGGCCACCCCGACGCGCGAGTAGGTGAAGAAGGCGTAGAGCACCGCGCAGAGCAGGACCGTCCCCACGATGATGGCCACGTACTCGTGGCTCACCGTGACGCCGCCCACTCGCGTGGTCTTGGCGCTGAACGGCGTTGGCAGGCTGTAGATCTCGGAGCCCCAGATGATGGAGGCGAAGCTCCGGAACATGGCGCCGAGCCCGATCGTCAGCATGACCACCGCGAACTGGGGCTGGCCGATGACCCGCCGCAGCACCGTTGCGTCGAGCGCCGCTCCAAACAGGGCGACCGCGGCCACCGCCAGCGCGAAGGCCGGCCAGTAGGACATGCCGTACCAGACCACCAGCATGTAGCAGGTGAAGGCGCCCAGCATGAGCAGATCGCCCTGGGCGAAGTTGACCAGCTCGGTGGCCTTGTAGATGAGGACGAAGCCGAGCGCGACCAGCCCGTAGATGCAGCCGACCGCCAGCCCGTTCAGGGCCAGCTGCAGAATGGTGTCCAGACCGAGCCTCCCGACCGCCGTCGCCGCCTGCTCCGTCCGCCGCGGCGACCCTGTCGCGGCGTGACGGTAGTGGGGGCGGTTATAGCCGGGCGGTGCCGTCCAAGTCAACCCTCCGGATCCACACCGCGGTGTCGTGGAAGACGGCGCCGCCGTTGGGGTAGCCGGGCTCGGCGCTGGTCAGGGCATTGATGCCGAGCCGGTTGACGAAGTGCTTGTTCGGCCAGACCCCCTCGACGATCACCACGCCCCGCGGCTGGCCCTCGCGGGGCTCGGCGTGGGCGATGACCTCCCCCCGCTCGTTGCCGAGCTGGACTGCGGTGCCCGCCACCGCGCCCAGCGCCGCGCAGTCGTCCGGATGCAGCAGCGCGGTCGGGCGCTGCTCGCGGGCCAGGGACGAGGGCGTCTCGGTGAAGGTGGAGTTGAGGAAGGTGCGCGCGGGCGCGGCCACCAGCCGGAACGGCTTCTCCGCGGTGGCCTCGTCGGTCACCGCGAAGTGATCCGGGAGGGTGGGCATCTCCGCCCCGCGCCCGCCGAAGCGCGCCCAGTCCGGCTTGAAGTGGAAGCGGCGGTCCGGGGTGGGGAAGCCGTCGAGGAAGTGCGCGGTCTCGAACGCGGGCGCGAAGTCCTGGCCGCCTCGGCGCCAGTTGGTCTCCGCGTCCCACATGCCGGACTTCCGGAGCGTCCAGTCCATGATTTCCCAGGGCGTCATCTGGAAGCCCTGGTGCGTCGCGCCGAGACGCTTGGCCAGCTCAGAGATCACCCAGTGGTTCTCGCGGCACTCGCCCGGCGGCTCGATCACCTTCTTGGTCACCTGGAAATAGGTGTGCCCGCTCGCGGTGTAGAAATCGTCGTGCTCGACGAACATCGTGGCGGGCAGGACCACGTCGGCGAAGGCCGCGGTCTCGGTCAGGAACTGCTCGTGCACGCAGAGGAAGAGATCCTCGCGGGCGAGCCCCTCGTGCACCAGGTTGAGCTCCGGGCACACCATCGCGGGATTGGTGTTCTGCACAAGCATGGCGGTCACCGGCGGGCCGCCCTTGAGGGCCTCGCGATCGCCGGTCAGGATCTGGCCGAGACGGGACTGGTCGAGGGCGCGGATCGACTTGTCGACCAGGTCGCGCCCCTCGATCAGGGTGCGGTCGAGCGGATAGATCGCGGTCTGGCCGTAGACGGCGCCGCCGCCCTTGTACCGCCAGGCGCCGGTGATGGCGGGCAGGCAGGTCACCGCGTGCATGTTGACCGCACCGTTTCGGGAGCGGCTGAAGCCGTGGTGGCACCGGATGAAGCTCTTCTTGGTCCGGCCGTAGAGGCGGGCGAAATCGACGATCTGCTCGACGGAGAGGCCGGTGAGGGCCGCCGCCCACTGGGGCGTCCGCGTGGCCACGTGGGCGGCCAGCTCGTCGGGGCAGTCGGTGTACGCGCGCAGGTAGTCCCAGTCGGCCAGACCCTCGGCGAAGAGCACGTGCATGATCGCGCACGCGAGCGCGCCGTCGGTGCCGGGCCGCGGGGCCAGGTGCAGATCGGCCTTCGCCGCGGTGTCGGTGCGGTACGGATCCACCACCACGAAGGTCGCGCCGCGCCGCTTGGCCTGCATGGCGTGGCTCATCACGTTGACCTGGGTGTTCACGGGATTGCCGCCCCAGATCACGACGAGGTCCGAGTGCTCGCCGATCTCGCGCAGGTCCACGCCGCGCTTGGCCCCGACCCCGGCCGCCCAGCCGGTGTCGGCCAGGGTCACGCAGATCGTCGAGTAGTAACGCGAGTAGCCCATGGCGTGCGTCAGCCGGTTGATGCCGTCGCGCTGCACCAGGCCCATGGTGCCCGCGTAGTAGTAGGGCCACACCGTCTCGAGCCCGAGGCGGGCGGTCTGGCGCGTGAAGGCCTCCGCGACCAGGTCGAGGGCGTCGTCCCAGGCGATCCGCTCGAAGCGCCCCGCGCCCTTCGGGCCCACGCGCCGCAGCGGGTGGAGCAGCCGGTCCGGGTGGTGCACGCGCTCCGCGTAGCGGCCGACCTTCTCGCAGATCACCCCGCGCGTGTAGGTGTTGCGGTGCGAGCCGCGGACGCGGCCGATGGTGTGCAGATCGAGGCGCTCGACCTCCAGTGCGCAGGTGCTGGTGCAGTCGTGCGGGCACACCGACGGGACGGTCTCGATCTGGGACTTGGCCATGGCCCCCAGCATACCCTAGAGAGACAATGAGGCGGTGGGGACCCCGATCCGACCGCTTCCCGAAGGCGTCGCGCGCTGGAGCACGCGCGCGCGCTGGCTCCGCCGGCTCGATGCGCTGGCCGCGGGGGTCCTCGTCTGGGGGCTGGTAGCGGTGAGGCTACCCGACCTCGGCGCGGGCCTCCAGGCCGCGGCGGCTGGCATGGTCGTCGGGCTGCTCGGGGCGATCCCCCTGATCCGCCTCCGATGGCGGCCGATCAGCGGACCGGTGGGGCTCTGGGTGAGCCGGATGCTGGTGCCGGGAGATCGCGCCTGGTACGTGCGGCCCGAGGCCCCCGAGGTGGTGATCGTCACGGCCCGCCGCGGTCTGCGCCTGACCGTGGCGGTGCCGGGGCGCGGCGCCGCCGAGGGGCTGAGCGTGCGGCGGACCCGCGTGCTGCTCTTGGGCGCGGACGAGCCGGCGCGGCGGGTGCCGCAGGCACGCTGATCCGGCTCAGGCCGCGTAGCGCTTGACCGCGTCCTCGTCCCAGGCGATGCCGGCGCCCGGCCGGTCCGGGATCTGGGCCACCCCGTTCTTCACCCGCAGGGGCTCCTGCAGCAGGGGCGCGGCCCAGTCCATGTACTCGAGCCAGTGGCAGGTGGGCGTCACCCCGAGCAGGTGCACGCTGAACTCGGGAAAGAGATGGCTCGACATGTCGATGCCGTGGGCGTGGGCGAGCGCGGCCGCGCGCAGCCAGCCGGTGACCCCGCCGATGCGCTGCACGTCGGGCATGACGAAGTCGAGCGAGCGCATCGCGATGGCGCGCGCCATCTCGAAGGTATCCACCAGGTTCTCGCCGGTCTGGATCGGCGTGGCCACCTCGGCCGCGATGCGGGCGTAGCCCTCGTAGTCGTCGTGGCGGAGCGGCTCCTCGATCCAGTAGAGCCCCTCGCCGTCGAGGGCGCGGGCGCGCCTCAGGCCCTCGTTCACGGTGAGGCGCTGGTTGAAGTCGCACATCAGGATCGGCCCGTCGCCGATCCGCTTCTTCACCGCGCGCACCGCGGCCAGGTCCTGGGCGAAGTCGTCGCGGCCCACCCGGAGCTTGATCGCGCGGAAGCCCTCGCCGAGGAGCGCCTCCGCCTCGTCGGCGAGCGTCTCCACCGGCTGGATCCAGAGCCCGGTGCTGTTGTAGGCGGGAATGGGTCGGGGCGCGCCGCCCAGCAGCGTGACCAGCGGCACGCCGCGCGCCTGGGCCAGCGCGTCCCAGGCCGCCATGTCGAGGCCGGCCAGGGCCAGCCCGACCAGGCCCGGCGTGTCGAGCAGGGTGAGCTGCCGGCGCAGCTTGGCCTCCAGCTCGAAGGGCGCCAGCTCGTCCCCCTTGATCATCTCGAACAGGCCCTGGGCGCAGCCGACGATGGAGGCGAGCGTCCACGGGGCGAAGCCGAAGACGTAGGAGCGCCCGGTGACGCCGCCGTCCGTCTCGAGATCGAAGAGGACGAGCGCCGCTTTCGTGATGGCTCCGCTGGCGCTCACCGGGGGACGGCGGAAGGGAGGCAGCACGGGACGCGCGCGCAGGGCTAGGATTTTCATGGCCGCGCCTTCACTACTTCACTTCCTGAACTCTGCCGCTGCTCGATCGTAGGCCGACGCAAGGTCACGGTAGGCGTCGGCGAAGCCTTCCTTCGCCTTCTCCCACGACGCCTTCGTGGCTCGGCTCAGCTCGGTGACCTTCTGGGAGGCCTTCGTCCGCTTGGCCTTGAGATCCTTGATCTGCGCCTGCGACTTCGCCTTGATCTCGCCGGTCTGCTTGGAGGCCTGCGCTTCGAGTTCCTTGATCTTGGCCTCGAGGTCGGCGGTGACCTTCTTGGCATGCGCCACCGCCTCGTCCTTCTTTTCCACCGTGTAGTCCTTGATCGCCTGGCCCGTCTCCGACGCCTTCTGCGAGACATCCTTGGACGTGGTCTGGGCCGGAACGGGGAGCGCGGAGGCGGCGAGCACGCCGATCGTCACGACAATCGCCGGAATGATTCGTGGACGCATGGGGCCAGTGTAAGGCCACCGAGTCGGCCTCGGCAATCAAGCCGAACTTGACAGGGGGTGCTGACGGGGCCGATCATCAAGGATAAGTCTGCCCCCAGGGAGGGACGCCAGGATGACGACGCTACAGCGGGCCGAGGCCGCCGAGCACGCGCTGAGCCAGGAGCTCGACCGGGTCGTGGTGAAGTCGGTGATCTTCACCTCGGGCGAGCGGGATCCCCGCCAGCCGGTGTCGCGGCCGCCGGACGACGGTCGGCTCTACATGATGGGCCACGACGTCCGCCTCCCGAAGATGCCGGACAAGCCGACCCTGTTCGACTTCTTCCGGCTGCGCTTCGGGCCGTCGGCGCACCTGCTGCAGAGCGCGCGGCTCGCCATGAAGAACGGGGTGGACGAGAAGATCGTCCTGGCCTGCCTGCTGCACGACATCGCGATCGCCGGCTTCATCCGGAGCGACCACGGCTACTGGAGCGCCCAGCTCCTCGAGCCGTACGTCGACGAGGAGGTGGCCTGGGGCATCCGCTACCATCAGGCGCTGCGGTTCTTCCCCGACGAGTCGGTGGGCTACCGCTATCCCGAGCTCTACCTCAAGCTCTTCGGCGCCGACTACGTGCCCGAGCCGCACATCCAGGAAGCCCACCGGTACGCGCGGGACCACAAGTGGTACATGACCTCACGGCTCATCACCGTGAACGATCTCTACGCCTTCGATCCCACCGTGCAGGTGCAGCTCGAGGAGTTCACGGACGTGGTGGGGCGTCACTTCCGCCAGCCGAAGGAAGGGCTCGGCTTCGATCAGAGCCCGTCGGCCCACATGTGGCGTACCATCAACTGGCCGACGCGCTACCTGTAGCCTCAGAACCCAAGGGCCGCTGGTTCAAAATCCAGCCCCCGCAACCAGGAACGACGAGGGGTTAGCGGACGCTGAAGCCGCTAACCCCTTTCGTTTACCAGACTTCACCAGGAACTGGTTCAAGCGTCGGCGGAGCTGCCACCGCGAGATGATTCTCCAACAGGCTCCGGATGACCTTCCGCTCCTGTGGACTACTTCGTTACTGAGGCGATTTGCGGCCCGGAGCTCTGGGAGGCGGATCACCTGCGTGATGTAGCCACAGGTTCGGGAGCCGCACCGCTGTATCGAGGGGGGGAGTGCCGGGGCGGGGGAGCAACTGGGGCGAAGCGAATTTCAGGATCGCCTGTGAGAGTGGCTGTTCACGACAGCTCCTCCAGAAGCGCCTTGGCCTCTCGGAGGTCCGGCGTGTCATGCCCTTCGGTGAACCAGGCGTAGATCGTCGCCAGCATCTGCCGAGCCTCGTCCTTCTTGCCCTGGCGCTGCCACAGCCGACTCCGGCTCGTCACCGCCCGCAGCTCGAATGACTTGGCCTGCTGACGGCGGGCAATCTCGATCGCCTTCAGGAAGGATTCCTCAGCGCGTCCCGTCTCCGCCGCTGCGACTTGGAGTGAAAGCTCCCCGTGCAGCCGATGTATTTCGGCGTCCCAGAAGCCCTCGCCAGTCTTGTCCGCTGCCGCTCGGGCTTCGGCCAACCGCTTGAGTCCCTCCCTTGGCTGGTCCACCGTTTCGTGCGCCTCGGCTAGCAGCGCCAGAAAATGCGGCCATTCCAGTTCGAATCCAGTCTTCTGCCACTCGACGATGCCCTGCCGGACCTGCGCGAGGCCCTCTATGCCCCGCCCCTCCCTGGCCAGCGCCCAACCCCGTACGATCGTTCCCATGCCTGACCAGAGCGGAAAGCCTTGCTCGCTCGAAATCGCTATCACTTCCGTGGCCAGCTCGCGAGCGAGCGCGTACTCCCGTCGGTAATGATGGAGCTGTGCCACGAACTGCAGACCGAAGGCGAGGCTGAATGGGTGGGCCAGCTCCCGTGCCACGCTGAGCGCATCTTGCGCTCTTCGAAGAGCCTGATCGGGATAACCCAGGAACCACAGAGCCCAGGCTCCGAAACCCAGGCAGGCCACCCCGGCATCATACCCATACAGGAAGATATGGGACTGGCGCTGCTGGACGTCGTAGAGCGCGGCGCCCTGCTCCAGGTGGGAACGCGCCGCCGCAAACTCTCCTAGCCAGAACAAGGTGTCTCCCATGACATCGTGGGCGACCAGAAGCGCACCCGGATCCTGCACCCGTCCAGCCAGGGCGAGGAGCTGCTCTCCGAGCTCACGGGCAGTCCCATATTCGGCCCTCAGTTCATGGAATTCCCAGAGTCCTCGCAAGACGGGCACGAGCTGGGATGTCTCCCCTTCCCGCTGACACAACTCGAGCGCCCGGGCGTACGCCTTGCCCACCTCGGGGGCGGCGAAGCCCTTGATGGCTCGCAGCGGCACACCCAGGGCGATCAGCAACGTGAGCTCCCGTCGGGCGTGCTCGGGGCTGTCTGGCAACGTCCTCAGCAGCTCCAGTCCGCGCGTGAGATGGTTGATCGCTTCCACGTTCGCCGAGCGCTGGACGGCTCGTTTCCCGGCATCCTGCCAGTACGGCAGGGCCTGCTCTGCGCGACCCGCCTCACTGTAGTGATGGGCCAGCAACTCAGGCTGCGTCTCGATGGTCTCCGGAAGGCCCTCTTCCATCGCGCGCGCGATCTGTTCGTGATACCGCTGTCGCGTGCTCTTAAGCAGGGACTGGTAGGCCGCGTCCTGAATCAACGCATGCTTGAAAACGTAGCGCGCCTGGGGCGGCTGCCCGCGCTGGTAGAGCAGCTCCGCGTCGACCAGCTTGGCGAGTGCCTGCCGCAAGCCCGCCGCGTCGAAGGGTGAGACCGCCTCGATCAGCTCGTAGCCGAACTCCCGTCCCAGGATGGCGCCGAGCTGCGCCACCTCCTTGGCGGTCGCGAGCCGATCGAGGCGCGCCATCAGCGAGTCGTGCAGGGTGGTCGGGATGGCCAGGGGCGAAGGGAACGCGGCGTCGGGAGACCGGAGTGCCGAGCCAGCGTCTCCCCCGACCGGCATGCCCGACTCCAGCACGGCCTTGGTCAGCTCTTCGACGAACAGGGGCACGCCATCGGTCTTGGCGACGATCTGGGCGATCAGCGCCTCCGGGAGCGTCTTCTGGGCGACCCGCCCAGCCATGAGCTCGGACTGCTGCCGGGACAGGCGGTTGAGCGAGTGCAGGGTGACGTGGGACGGCCCTGCCCAGGGCGGCTTGAACTCGGGCCGGTGGGTAACGAGGACGAGCACGCGCCACTCGGGAGTGCGAGCCCCCAGGTGAGTGACGAGCTCCAGTGTGCTGGGATCAATCCAGTGAACGTCCTCGAACACGGCCACCAGCGGAGCCATCCCGGCCAGGCGCCCGAGCCCCTGGGCGATGACCTCGATGGTCCGCTCCTTCTGCCGCAAGGGCGAGAGGTCGAGGCGCGGATAGCGCCTCTCGCTGGGCACCGAGAGGAGCGCTGCCAGCAACGGCCGTGCGTCCGCCACCGCGCCTCCCGAGCTGTCGAGCAAGCTCTCGAGCTTGTCGAGCCTGACCTCGGCGCTATCGTCGTCGCCGAAGCCCGCCGCGCGCTTGAGCTGCTCCATGACGGGGTAGAATGCGGTGTTCGTGAAGAAGGGCGAGCACTGGTACTGGACCCAGGTCGGCGCCTCCGCTGCGATGCGCTCCCGAAACGCGCGCACGATGCGCGACTTGCCCATGCCGGGCTCGCCGTGCAGCACGAGCACCTGACCCCGCCCCTCCGTCGCGTGCTGCCAGCGGTCGAGCAGGAGCGCCAGCTCGCTCTCGCGTCCCACGAGCGGAGTGAGCCGGGTGCCGTGGGTGGCCTCGAATCGGTCCACTACTGGGCGCGCGGCGAGCACGCGGAACGCCCGAACCGGCTCCACGATGCCCTTGAGCACGTGCTCGCCCAGGTCCTCGAGGTCGAATCCGGCGCCGAGCAGCCGCCGGGTGGCAGCGGCTATGACGACTTCGTCTGGTCCGGCCAGCCCCTGGACACGAGCGGCGAGGTTAGGCGTCTCCCCGACTGCCATCTTGGGTACGGAAGCGTCGCCCGCTCCTGTCTCGCCCACGACCACGGGTCCGGTCGCGATGCCAATGCGCACACGTAACGGAGCGGGAGCGGCTACCCCTTTGACGGCAGGGACGATGGCCAGGCCCGCACGCACCGCCCGCTCGACGTCGTCCTCGTGCGCCGTGGGCCAGCCGAAGTACACCATCAGCCCGTCGCCGAGGTACTGAGCCACATGGCCCGCGAAGCGCGCGACCGCCTCGCCGCAGGCGCCCTGATAGGCGCGCATCAGCTCGCGCAGCTCTTCGGGATCCAGGCGCTCGGCCAGAGCGGTCGAGCCCACGAGGTCGCAGAACATCACCGTGAGCCTGCGGCGCTCGGCCCGAGGTCTGGGGGACGGCGGCTCGATGACAGTGGCGTGCTCCGCCCGCTCGGCTCCCGGAGGGGGGGCCAGGGTCTCCACGGCCATCCGAAGCTTTACCCGAGGGCCGAGGGGCAGGCCGAGCTCTCTGAGGTCGGCGTCGGACAGGTGGCGCACCGTCGCGAGATCGATCCGCTCCCGCTCGAACAGCTCGACATACTCTTCGAGCCCGAGCGCCTGTAGCCACACTCGAATGCTGTTCACCAAGCCTCCCGGAGTCTTTCGCGATCAGGAGAGACCGGCCCGCGCGCCCGGATAGTGTAACTCGTTCACTGCCTGCCAGATACAAAGCCCAGCCCGCTCGAA
>WNFB01001719.1_pt1 | contig 18848 bp, 13 predicted proteins | sample 5400501 | NCBI WGS metagenome assembly WNFB01 (sample SAMN13153341, study PRJNA577476) | soil metagenome | isolation source: 200 cm saprolite under Douglas fir tree site 2 hole 1 | place: USA:California | collected 2015-04-18 | reverse complement strand
GCGCGTTTCGCCCTCGGCTCTACGCAGGTAGGGCAGCAGCAGCTCAGGCTGACTCCGGCAACAATTCACCAGCGCTATTTGCACCGGCGCAGCGGGCATGCGCAGCCGGCCGGCCACCATGCGCTCCAGAATCTGCCTTGCGGCTTCCAGTAGGCCGGTGCGTCCCAGCCCGCGCACGGCCGCAGCCCGCGTTTTGGTGTCCGTGTCATCCAACGCCTCGGTCAGGGCCGGAATGGCTTCCGGGGCGCGCATGCGGCCGAGGGAAACCAGGGCCCGCTGACGTCGCCAGCCGCGGCTGACCTGCGCCTCGTAGATGCGCATATCGAGCAGGCCGCTGAAACGCAGCAACCGCAGCAGGCCAGGGATATCCGCTGCGGTGGCTACTTCCATGGTGTTGAGCAGGATGGTCTCGACGATTTCGCGGTCCATGGGATCGAACCGCCAGGTTTCCGGCGGCACCGCGCCGCTCATGATTTCGCTCCATTGCTGGCGGATGGCAAACGCGCGCGCATCGCGCCGCCGGAAGTAGCGTCGCCGATAGGTGCGGCGCAGGAGGATGAACGCCACCAGCAGGCCGATGCCGACCAGCGCGCCGACAGTAGTTCCGAGCACGAGGCGGGCAGGTCCGAGTTCTCGGGTCCAGTTAAAAGCGGAGCCCATAGCTCAATCCGAAGGTGGTCTGGGTGCGGCCCAGCGAGCGGTTCTGGTAAGCCACGTAGCCGGTGAGCTCCTGACGCGGCGTGAAGCGGAAGCGCGCGCCGCCGCCAAACGTGCGCGCGGAGAAGCGGCCGATCTGGTCCGCCTGCGCGAAGTTTTCTGTGCCCACCGCGTAGAAGAGATTCGCGGTCAGCGGCCGCTCCCGAAGCTTTCCGACGGGAAAGCTCAACCGCGCGAGGCCCGACGGCCGCCACTCGGCTCCGGCGGTGGAAAAGCGGCTGCGGGCCTCGGTGACCGCAAGCGACCAAGTCCAGTCGTGCGGCAGGTAGAGGAGCGCGCTGCCCGTGAGCGCCAGAATCCGCGCACCGGCAAACCAGAACCAGTGTTGCTGGTAGGCGGTTTCCACGGCGCGCAGGAAGCGCGTTTCGCTCACGTGGAACCCGCGCCCATACTCAAGAAATGCCTCGCCCCGGGGAATAATCCCTTGGTCGCGGCCCGCTGCGCCGCCCGCGGTCAGCGCGCCGCTGCGGCCGAATCGGTGGGTGGCGCTGCCTGTGAATTTCGCTGCCTGCTCGCCGAACCGCTGGTAGAAGCTGCCGGAAAAAACAGAGGTCCATCGCGAGCTCCATTCGGAGCGCAGGCTGGCGGTCTGTGTCCGGGCGTGGCCGGCGAAATTAAAGAAGTCAAAGTCGTTGCCGATGCGGAACTCGTGCCGAGGCTCCCGCTCAAGCGCCACTAAAGCTGCCTTCGCCGGGGCATTTTCCGGGTCGAGCGCGAGCACCGCGCGGTAGTCCTGAAGAGCCTCGGCCGCGCGGCCCAACGACTGCAACGCGCGCCCGCGCTCCATGAGGATGTCCGTCCGTGACGGCGCGAGCTCATGCGCCCGGCCGAGCAGCTCGAGCGCGCCCTCAAACCGCTGCTGCCTGATGAGCACGTCAGCCAATCCGGCAAGGATGTCGGTGTCCTGCGGAGCCCCGACGAGCACCCGACGGTATTCGGCTTCGGCTTCCTGCAACTGGCCTGACCACGCCAGCAGGCGCGCGCGCCAGCCGCGGGCCTCGAGGTCGGCCGGGGCCTCGGCCAGCCGCCGGTCGGCAATCGCCAGTGCGGCGTTGAATTGATGCGATGCGACGTTCGCGCTGATCTGCTGCTGCCAGGGGGCCCGCTGCTGCGGCATTGCAGGCAACACGCATGTGAGCACCGCAAGCATGGCGAGCCGTAGGGGCCGGATGCAGCCAGCTCGAATTTGTCTTTCTGTTTTCCTCACCGGATTTTGCGGCGTGCGCCAGCGCAGACACGCCCCTCGGGAATTGAGCACGGCTTGCGCCGTTTGCTGCGCTGGCTGTTTGCACTTAGGAAAAAACAGCTAAGTGAGGCTGGCCGTGCGTATTGGGCGGGAAATCCCGGCAGGCAGAGAAGACGCGGGCGAAAATCCGGCTGTGCCGAAGGGAAACGCGGGCTTCAACAGGGCACAGACCCGCCCGGCCACCGCGCAGGGGCGAACAGCTCCGCTCAGGGCCTGGAGAAGGGCCTGCTCGCCGGCGCTGCGGGCGCACCGCGAATCGGAATCTCGAGCGGTTTTCCTTCGGCTTTATCGAGTTTCAGCCCCAGCCAGCGCGCCACAGTTGGCGCGATATCAATCAACCGTGCGCCTGGGATCTTGCCCCGGCCGATGGCTGGGCCGTAGACGAGCAGCGACGTGTGCATTGCCGGCCGCTCGGGCAGATAACCGTGCTCGGCGGCAACAGTGGCGGGTGAAATTGCGTCGCCAAGGACTCCGCCGGCGATAGCCCAGCCCTCCGCCGCCTCGAGCGCAAGAAACGCCTCAGGATCGCCGCCCAGGGCCACGATCTGCTCATGCGTGAGAACTTGACGGATGCCGGTTCCCGGCTTGCCGGCAGCCTGCTGGAACATTTCGAGCAGGATTTTTCGAGTTTCCTGGTCTTGTTTGTCCTTCACGTAGACGTAAGCCGACCCGGTGGCGGACAGGATGTAGGCCTTCCAGTCGATTACTTTCTTTTTCCCGGCTTCTTTCTCTTTATCATCCAGCGTAACCAAACCCTTCTCGCGCAGCCAGACCCCCGGGCGGACGCGCTGGGAGGTCCGCGCGTGGCCGTGGTCCGACACCACGACCAGTACGGTCTGATTCCAGATGCCGGCCTTTTTCGCTGCGGCGATCACGCGCGCGATCTGCCGGTCGGCCGTTTCCAGCGCGCCCAGGGCCCGCCCGGTGAACGGCCCGTCCTCGTGCTGCCAGTGGTCCACCTCGTAGATGTGCATCAAGAGGAGATTCGGCTGAAGCGTCTCAATCAGGTGAACAGCGATGTCGGTCAGCGCCTCGTCCTGCGCCTGTGGCGGCACGAACTTCGCGCGAAAGCCGGGGAAGCGCTTGGCCACGGCATCAAGCAGGCCCGGAGTGGAAATCGCGAAGTTCATCTTGGCGTCTTCCGGCGCGCCCTGCGCCTGGCGCCAGAATTCCGGCACAATGGCGGTAGCCCGCGCGCCCAGGGTCACGGGCCAGAAGGCAATCGCCGTCGTCAGTCCTTTCGCGCGCGCCGCCTCCCACAGCGTTGGCACGCGGATGTCTTCGGTGTACCAGCGCCAAGCGCCGGGCAGTTGGCCCAGCGGGTCCCACGGACCATTGGTGATGATGCCGTGCGTGCCAGGGTTGACGCCGGTAACCATCGAGGTGTGCGACGGAAAGGTGACTGTAGGGAAAACGCCGAGCGCGCCTTCGCTGTACGCTCCCTGCCGCACGATTTCGCGCAGCCTTGGCACCTTCAAACCGTGCACGTCGGGATTGAGGTAGGTCTCCGGCATCAACCCGTCCACGGAGATGAGGATGACGTGCCGGATGTCCACCCGCGCGGCCGTAGAGCGCTGCGTGGCGCGCTGCCGGGCGGCGAGCCCCGCAACAAACAGCAGCGCTGCGCACAACACGGTCGCGCTGGCTCTTGCCGCATGAACTCGGACTGTTCTCATGACCTCTCCGTGGGGAACGGGCCTTAGGGCTTTGGCCACTCTTTACGGCAGGCGGTAATCTATCCGCCGCAGCCCCGCGGCACAAGTGCGAAGCATGTGAAGCTGGGGGCGGAGAGGTTATCGCCGATCTTCTATTGCCCCGGGCGGGCCGGCGGTGCGGGAGCCCCCGATGGTTGGCGCAGGGCGAAGTAGGCGCGGGCAAACGCGGCCTGCTCGCCGCCGGCCTCCACCACCACCGCGTGCACCGTGTAGCGGCCCAGCGCGAGCTTCTCGAGCGGCAGGCTGATGCGAAACGCTGCTATGCGCGTCTTCGCGTCGAGCTCGGCCGGCGCGACCAGCGGGGTCTGGTTGGTGCGCTCGCCGTTGCGGAAGAAAACCAGCCCGGCGCGCAGCGCCGAACCATCGGAACGCGGCGGCAGATAGGCCTGGAAGAAAACGTAGAGCTTCTGCTGTGGAGTGAACACGCGGGTCACGCTGGGAACGATCCGCTCGCCGGAGAGTTCGAGCGGCGAAGTCTTCAGCTTCGCGTCCACTCCCAGCGCCTTTTTCTGCACTTCCGCAGTTTTGCGCACGTCTTCCAACTGACTCGACAGCAGCACCGAGCTGAGTTCCAGCCGGTCCGGCTGTGCCGGCGGGAGTACGAGTTCCTGCTCGAACGTCCCGATGCGCCCGGTTTCGTTCTCCCGTGCGAGGAATTTCAGCCGGTAGCGGCCCGGGCCGAGGATCAACCCGCCCTGATAGACCAGCGAGCGCTGCTGCACTTGCTGGAAGCGCTCGCTCTCCAGGCGCACCTTGATCGTGTCGCGCAGCGCCCCTACGGTCCGGCCCGATTGCGCGTCGCGCACTTCCGCGGCGAAGTCAAACTCCGCTTCGCGCCGGCCGCGCTTTTCCGCCCACTCGAGCGCGCTCGAGGCCAGCTTGGCGGCAATGGACACAAAGATTTCGTCCTTGGCCAGCCGGAAGTGGCCCGTCTCCAGCGCCAGCGCCAACTCCACGCGGGGCGTTTCCGCGCGCATGGCTTCTTCGAGCTGGCGCTCGCGGTCCTCGGCGGTGAAGACAGCATAATCCTTTGGCGCGTAGTAGCCCTCGCGGAAGCGCAGGCGCCCGCCCGAGGAAGCGCCCGGCGCCGCAAGGCGCACCTTCAGGCGCCGCCAGCGGCCGTCGCGCTGCGGATTGGAGCTGTAGTAGCCCAGCAGGTAGTAGCCCGACGCGTCCGCCTGCACTTTCTGGAAGACTTCGCGGAAATCTCCGACGTCGAAAAACGCGCGGCCGCCGGTATCGCTGGCCAGCGTGGCCAGCGTCTCGCGCGAGTCCTGGCGCGACCCCGCTTGGCGGAACACCGCGGCGCCCGAAAACATGGCCGTGCCGGCTGCCGCGCCGGCGCTGGGGTCGCCGCCGGGAATCGTCGCCAGCAGGCCGCGCGAGTCCACGGTGTAGATGGAGGCGTTGGCGCGGTTGGCGGCGTTGGTGGCGGCGCGAAGCTGCGAGCGGTTTTCTTCGCCGGTCTGCGTGATCCCTCCGGTGAACTGAATCACCGCCTTTTTCCCCGGGATGTCGCGCAGCAACTCGGCCAGCGCTTCGAGCGCAGCCAGCTTGCGGTCGGTATTGAAAATGTTGAACTCGGTTTCGTCGGCGCTAAAGGCCGCGCCGGCGTCCTCGGTGACGGCTTCCTCGCCTGACGCCGGAGGCGCGTTGGCCATCGCCGCGAGCTGCGACTCCTTGCCCGGCACCAGGCGCGCGACCGCGCGGTCGAGCAGCGCGCGGTCGTTGGTGAAATGGGCCACCACGCGGAGCTGGTTGCCGAAGGCCACCACCGCCACCAGGTCTGCCGGCGTCATCTGCTCGCGCAGGAAGCGCTCGGCCGCCCGGGTGGCGCGCAGCAGTTCGTCCGGCTGGAGCGAGGTCAGGTCGAAGAACAGCACGAGCATGCGGTGGTCGCGCACGACTTCGCGCACCTTCTCCGGCGCCGCGACAGCGCCGAGCGCGATGACCACGGGCGCGGTGCTCTCCGCCGCAGCGGTTTCGATCGCCTCGATATCGTAGTAGTCAAACGAAGAAATCGTCTGCGGCTTGTCGTCCTCCAGCACGGTGAAATGCTCGCGCTTCAGTCCTTTCACCGGCTTGCCCGAGCGGTCGGTGACCTGTACGTCCACCAGCACCAGGTCGGAAAACGCGCGGATGACGCCCTGGCCCTTTCCCGCCTGGGCCGCAGCCTGCGGCGGCGGAGGCGGCTGGCGAGGAGCAACCTTTGGCGGCGGCTCTTGGGGACGGCCTGGCAAGCCAAGCAAAGAAACGGCCGCCAGAACTGCGAGCAGGCGCCGCGCCGAGTTTCCCAGAGCAAGCATCAGAAGCTCACCCGCATAACGAAGTCCATCGTGCGCATCGCCCGGGTACCCAGGACGCGCCCGTACGTGGCCGAGCCCACCACCGTGGAAAGCGCGGTGAAATTCGGCGTGTTGGTCAGATTGGACACTTCCCAACGCAGGTCCATGCGGTGTTGCTGGTCCTTACCGAACGGAATTCGCCGGGCCAGCGCGAAGTTGAACGCGAAGCTGCCCGGCCCGGGGATGGTATTGCGCGCGGCATCACCGAAGCGCCCCGGCGGCGGCAGCACAAACGCGGCGGTATTGAAGAAATGCAGCGGCTCACGCTCGCCGCCGGAGAGCAAGGGATCGCCGACCTGATCGGCGCGCGTCGAAAAGCCGGCGCCCACGCCGCCGTTATCGGTGACTCCGCCCAGCACGCGCGCGGTGAACGGCGCGCCTGTCTGGGCGGTGACGTTGCCGCTGACCGACCAGTTGCCGAGCGCGGAGGCCCGCCAGCCCTTGTGCGCCCAGCGCTTCCGCTCGCCGAACGGCAGCTCGTATACGTAGCCGGCGCGGAGTTGGTGGCGGATGTCGAACGACGAAAGCCCGCGCTCGAGCTCCGGGTGCTTGTCATCTTGCACGACCACCGGCGCGCCGCCGCCGATCGAGCTGGCGTTGTCCTCCGACTTTCCGTAGGTGTAGAGGCCCTGGATCATCAACCCGCGGGCGAAGCGCCGCTGCACGCGCACCTGAAGCGCGTGGTAGATTGACGCCGCTCCGAACGTGTCGAAGGTAAAGCCCAGTGCACCGGGGATGCGCTGGCCGCGGTTGGGGGCTCGTAGCAAATCCAGATGCGTGCCCTTCGTCCCCGTGTAGGTCACCTCCATGATTGTGTTGGCAATAAGTTGCGTCTCGACCGTGAAGTTCCAGATCTGCGCGTAGCCAACCTGGTAGTTCGGATCTACGGCAACGGTGTTCCTCACGATACTCGGCGGTGCGGGCGGGAAGCCGTTTTCAAGTGTCAGGTGTTGCGCCGCGGTGGATAGGCGCGTCTGGGCGATAGCCCAGGGCGGCTGGTTGGCCAGCGACGCGGCGAGTTGGTTGTAGATCGAGCTGTTGTAGAAGAGGCCGTAGCCGGCGCGCAGCGTCACGGGATGTTTCTGGGCAAGACCTTTCAGAGCGGGCTTCCAGGCAATGCCCAGGCGCGGCGACCAGTTGTTGTAGTCCCCGCGCACCAACGAGCGCGGCTGATTCCCGCTGAACGGCCCTGCCTGCCCCGGCACCACGACGGCCACGGCGGTGAGGTCAGAATTGACGTCCAAGTTGGCGATGTGGCCGAACAGCTCTGCCGGCGGTGTCAGTGCCTCGTAGCGCAGGCCCCAGTTCAGCGTGAAGCGCGGGTGCAGGCGCCAATCATCTTGGAAATAGCCGACGAAGGCCCAGTTCCGGAAATAGGTGCTGGAGGTGCCGAAGCGCTCGGTGGTGGACTGGGGGAGGCCCAGCAGGAAGTCCGCGAAGTCGAAGCCGGTGCCGGGGATGGGACGGCCGGTGGAATCCAGTTGGCTGGTGAGCAGGCCGGTGAAGTTGAAGGCGCCGCGCGGCGTCGGGTCGGTGCGGGTGTTGACCTGCATGCGGCGAATCTCCGCGCCGGCGCGCAGGGTGTGCTTGGGCAGCAGGTAGGAAACGTTGTCCAGAAAGCGCAGCGTCTGGTTCCGCCGGAGCGCGGGCACAGGGTCGTTCAGGTCGCTGAAGTTGGTGAAGCTCACCAGCGGCACGCCGAAGTTGATCGGGTCGGTCGAGACGCCAGCGATGCCCAGGCCGGCGCCAATGTCGTCGGTGAAGGCAAACCGGTTGAGCGCTTGGGTGCGGCTGCGGCTCCAGAAAACGCGCGTGTCGTGGACGAGTTGCTTGGTCCAATTCTGCGTCAGACCGAGCATCAGGCTCTGGCCGCGCACTCCCGTGTTGCTCTCCAGGTCCGGGAAGGCGTGAAACGCGTGGGTGCGCGTTTCGCTGAAGTTGTAGACGGCTTGCGCGTTCAACTGTGGGGAGATTGTGTGCAGCACGCGCACGTTGAAGGCGTCGGTGGCGGTCGGGACGCGCGTCTGCAGATGGAAGTTCTGCACCAGCCCGGGCAGGTTGGGCAAGGGGACGAACTTCAGCAAGCCCACCGCCGCAGGGTCGAGCGGCTGCGAGGAGGGGATCACGCTGCCCCACGAGGCTCCGGTCCGCGGATCGAACAGTTGCGCGCCGCGCGCGGTGAAGTTCCCCGTGCGTTCTTCGAGCAGGGGCACGGTGGCGAACGTATCCACCGGATCGCGCGTGCGCGCCACGTTGTAGTTCACGAAGAAGAAGGTCTTCTCGCGGCCGTCGTAAAGGTGCGGGACGACAAGCGGCCCGCCAACATTCACGCCGAACCGCTGGCGCCATGTGGGGATCTTCGCCGGGTTGGTTTCGGTCAGTGAGTAGGGCCGCGCATCCAGCGCCACGTTGCCGTAGCGGTCGTAGAAGCTCAGGCGGATGCGGTTCACTTGCTGCCGCAAGATGTGCTTCAAACCCCACAGCCCTTCCGTCCCTTCACCGAGACCGCGCTGGACTCCTTTTTGAGAGCCTTGACCACCCTTGCCGTCACTCTGGCCTTGCTGGCGCTGCCCCTGCTGCGCTTGAGCTTGACCGCCACGGCCTCCTGGCTGCTGTCGGCCGGGGCCGCCGCCTCTCTGAAAAATGACCGCCCCGGGAGCGCCCGGAGTGCCGGGTTGGCCGGGGAATCCGCCTTCACCGGGCTGTCCGAAGCCGCCCATGGGTCCAAAACCGCCGACCGGACTGAATCCACCTTCGCTGCCCGCCGTCGCGCCCCGGCCTACCGTGCCGCTGATAAGAAATGCATCCGACGAAGACGCCTCGCCCAGCGGCCCAGCCTCCGGTTGCGGGGCTGTCTCCTGCCCGGCGGCGTTTTGCTGGCCGGTGGGGTCCACCTGTTGAAAACCCCTTTCGCGCATCCGCTGGCGGATCATTTCGGCCGCGTTGGGCGGAGCTTGCTGCCCTTGCTTCTTGCCGCCAGCCGTCTGGCTCGGCGTCCCCGGCGCAGAAGTCTGCTGGCCCTGACCTGGCGTAGCTGGAGCAGCTTCAGCATTCTTGGAGCCTGCTTTTTTGTCGCTCGCGGCCTCAGCGAGGGGCTTCGGCTGCGCCTCGGCTTCCGGTGCGGCGAGTGGCGCAATGTGCAGCGCCAGTTCGACGGCAGGTGTTTGCGCGGCGAGTTCGATTTCTTTGGAGCTTGGCTCGAAGCCCAGTTGTTGCGCTTCGATGCGATACCGCCCGGCCGGCAGCCCAGGGAATTCAAACTTGCCGTTCTCGTCCGTCCAGGTCACCCAGGCGCGGCCACTGGCGAGGTCTACCAGCCGCAGTGTCGCGCCGGGCACCGCAACGCCCTGCGAAGTGCGCACCACCCCAGTCGCCTGCACCGTAGCCGGCGCCGGCGCAGTCTCCTGGGCGCCTACCGACAGGCTAGGGATAATCAGCACTCCCAGAAGGTAAAGGAAAACGGGGGCCGCTTTGCTGGCAAACACTCAACCCAACCCTTCTGACCCGAGCATGCGCCGCGGCATCTTCACCCCCAAGTCCCCCAGGATTCAGCGGAGATGCGGGGCAGCGGTTTTCTTCAATGCCTTTTAGACGCGCTGCCTTGGCGGAAAGTTACCCCTCTGGTAGCCGCTGGCATGGGCCTGCGCCTCATGCGACAATACACCCGATCACATGAATTTCTGGGCCATTTCGTTGTGGGGCGCCTTACCCGCAGTGGCCGCAGGGGGAGCGGGTCTGGCGGCGTGGGGAGCAATGCACCCCGCCGCGCAGTTGTTTGGTCCGACCATCCGGCGCCCGGGGCGCCGCAACGCGCTCGCGCTGACGTTCGACGACGGACCGAACCCGGCCATCACGCCACGACTGCTCGAGCTGCTCGAGCAGCACGGCGCGCGCGCCACCTTCTTTCTCATCGGGCGGTTTGTGCGCGCATGTCCGGAGCTGGCGCGCGAGCTAACCGCGCGCGGACACGCGGTGGGCAACCACACCGATTCCCATCCCAACCTCATCTGGCTGTCGAGCGCGCGCATTGTCGAAGAGCTGGCTCGTTGCCAGGAGTCCATCGCCCAGGCCACCGGAGCGGGGAAGCCGCGCTGGATGCGCCCGCCGTATGGCTTTCGCGGGCCGCACTTGGACGCGGTGGTGCGGCGACAAGGACTGCAGGGCGTGGTGATGTGGTCGGTGATCGCCTACGACTGGAAGCCGCAGGCGGTTTCGCGCCTGATCGCGCGGCTGGGCCGCGTGCGCGGCGGCGACATGGTCGTGCTGCATGACGGCGACCACCGCGCGCTGGGTGGCGATCGCCAGCACGTGGTCGGCGCGCTCGAATACTGGCTGCCGCGCTGGCGGGATGCCGGTCTGGAGTTTGTTACAATGGACGCGGTTTCACCTGCCGGCAAAGCTGGCCGCGCGGCCGACGCAACCAAGAAGAATTAAATGGACGAGCGCAACTTCTACACCGAAAGCCAGACAACCAAGAACCTCACGCTGGTCTGCCCACACTGCCGCAAGGAAGATACCTATCCGATTCGCTGGATGGCGCGGACGAAAAAGAAGGAGTTGCCGCGCGGCGCAGGCGAGGAAGACCGCAAGCACTTTGCCAACGCGCGCTCCTACATGATCCGCGTGGACGAGATGATTGCCTGCCGCAAGTGCCGCAAACGGTTTGAGCTGACCGGCCAGTCAGTGGTGTTGACCGAGTCGTCGCCAGGCGCTTCAGGCGAGTTCGATCCCGAAACGTTCGGCAACCGCTGACTCTTCCGCCTCGGACAGGCTCCGCGGGGAATCGAGCGTAAGCGGAAGTCCTGAGCCAGTCAAATCCGCGCTGACGCGCGCTTGTTGGCCTCGAGCATTGACATCTCCCCCGGCGGGGGGCATCCTGCTTTGCAGGAGTCGCATCGGAGTGAGCAGGGAGTCCGTGGGTGTGATGAAACGCGCGACATCGCCATACGAGCTTTTCCGGGTCTTCTTGGTTTCTCTCACCCTGGCGGGCGCGGCTGCGGCGCAGCAGCCGACTCCTGCGCAGAATCCGCCCGCGCCCAGCGCGCCGCAGGCGGAACAGACCCAACCCGCCCAGCCCGATGGCAAAGCAACCTCAGCGAAGCCGGGGCCGGCGAAGATCGTAGTGCCCGCGGGAACGAAGCTGCCGCTGGTGCTGCACAACTCCATCACCACGCGCAACGCCAAGCCGGGCGATGGCGTTTACCTCGAGACCCTGTTTCCCATCGCCCAGGACAACCGCATCGTGATCCCGGCCGGCTCCTATGTGCAGGGAGAGATTCTTGAGGCCAAGCGGCCCGGGCGCGTGAAAGGCCGGGGCGAGGTGCGCGTTCGCCTGAACACGATGATCTTGCCCAACGGCTACACGGTGAACTTCAACGCTGTCCCCACCAACGCCGGCACCGGCGGCAATGAATCGGTGGAAGAGGAAGGCAAGATCAAGGGCGACACCGACAAAGCGGGCGATGTCGGCACAGTCGTGAAGACCACCGGCGCGGGAGCGGGCATCGGGGCGATCGCCGGGCGCAGCGGAAAGGGCGCCGGCATCGGCGCGGGCGTCGGAGCGGCGGTTGGGCTGGCGACGGTGCTGCTCACGCGCGGGCCAGAGCTCGAGCTGCCGCGCGGCACCACGGTGGACGTTGTGCTGGACCGCGCGCTCTACCTCGATGCCGACAAGGTGCAGTTCACCGACCCGGGTCGCGCCTCCACGCTGGCCGGCCCGCCAAACCGCCAGCCCGTGCGCAACAAAATTCCCTTCTAGCCGACCCGCAGGTTCACAGCGTTACGGGGCTGCGCCCCCCGGCTGAGCGTACATCAAGAAGACGCACGCTTGGCCGCGGCGAATCGCAGCGGGCTGAAAGCTTCCCAGAGAAGCGAAGTGCGCTGCTCGGTCAACCACTCGCGAATGAGCTTCGCTGTGATCGGGGCGAGCAAGATGCCGTTGCGGTAATGGCCTGTGGCGACTGTTAGGCCTCCGATGTCGGTCGGGCCGAGCACCGGCAAGTGGTCGGGAGTATCGGGCCGCAGGCCGCACCAAGTTTCCACCACGGCCGCGTCAGCGAGTTCGGGGGCCAATTCCAGCGCCGCGTGGAGGATTCCCGCGAGCCCCGCAGGCGTCAATCTTTTCTCGAACCCGGCGTTCTCGAGCGTGCTGCCGACAATCAGCCTGCCGTCGTTTCGGGGCACGACGTAGCCGCGCGCCGAGCGCAGCACGCGGCGGAGCTCGACCCGCGCGGAGCGCAGCGCCGCCATCTGCCCGCGCACGGGGCGGGTCGGCGCGTAGCGCGACAACCCTTCGATGCCGCCTGAGTAGCACCCTGCCGCGAGCACGACGTGGCTGGCGCGGAACTTCTCGCTTCCTGCGACCACGCCGGCACACCGGCTGGCTTCGCGCAGCAGCGAGGTTACCTCGACGCCGGCGCGGACCGCGACGCCTTGGTGTGCCGCGGCGGCGAGCACGGCGTCAGTCAGCAAACGGTTGTCCACCGAGCCTTCGTAAGCCAGCAGCGCCACGGCGCGCGCCTCGCGGCTGAGCGCCGGCTCGAGCCGATGCGCCTCTTCCAGGCGAAGGGGCTCCGTCGGCAAGCCGAGCCCGTGATGCAAGGCAATCAGCGTGCTCAACTCGCGCTCGGCGTCTCCGGCGAAGAGGACTTCGAGCGTTCCTTCGGTGCGGTAGCCAACCTTGCGGCCGGAAGCATCTTCCACCGCGGCGATGAACTCCGGATAGAGCGTGAGACTCGCCCGCCCGAGCGGCACCAGCGGAATGGAGTCCGGGCTATCCGGCGCGGGTGCCAGCATGCCTGCGGCGGCCCAGGAAGCTTCCTGGCCCGGCTGCTGGCGGTCGAGCAGCACCACGCGCAGCTTGTGCCGGGCCAGCTCGAAGGCAATCGAGCCGCCGATGATCCCGCCGCCAATGATGGCTGCATCGAACGTGTCCATCCGATCCTCTTTCCGCAGGGGCCTTGGCGCGGCTTGCCAGCTTATTGCCGGCGGCCCTCCCGGTTCAGCCGGTCCACAAACACGTACAGGGTCAGGCAGGCGAAAAACATCAATCCCGAAGCGATGGCGGCGGGCAACGCGGCTTCGCGGTGTCCCGCCGGAAACGCAGTGCAAAGGCGCTGATCAATCCCCAGGCCGCGAAGCACAGCGCAAAAGAAAACGTGCCGAGTGCAAGGGCTCGCGGAGAAAATGTTCGGGGTTGGGGTGCGGTCACCGTAAACCTGCCGGAATCAAGTCGGGTGGCACCCTCGTCCTGCGGCGTTCTCGACCCCCACAGGATTATTTCGCTTCTCTTTGTGTCGTGCAAGAGCGCGCGTGGGGCACAGCCGGCCGCGCTTGCCATGAGTGCAGCCGAAGGGGCGGGCGGTGCCCGCTGGCCGGTCCCCCGCACGGGCCACATCGGTGCTGATGCAGTTGGAAAGATGACGGCACGCTACAGCCCTTGGACGAACCGGATGCAGTTGCCATCGGAATCCTTCACGTACATTTCTCGGTTGCCCCAAGTCTGATCAATGGGCCCGGTGTCGATCGCAACATCCTTCGCGACAAGTTCCGCACGAAGCACATCCACATCATCGACGAGCAGGTAGACCACACCGCCCGAAACTCCGTCACCGGAAAACGAGGACACGTGCAGCGACGCCCCATCGCGCGTGAAGCCCATGTAGCAGGGATCCGGTCTTGCATCATCGAAGCGGCACGCGAAGTCCAGGCGGAAGCCGAGCCGGGTGCAATAGAAGTCTTCTGCTTTAGCCGAACTTGAGACATGCAGCACAGGAATCGCGCGCTTGAACACGTCTTGAACCTCCTTTGGCGGCTATGATTGACAAGTTGCCGGCGGTCGCCGGCTGGGTTATCCATCCGCGTGACGAGGCCAATCTTAGCGCAGGTCGCGGTGTGGCCGCCTGCGACGTAGCACAGCCGTTCATCGCCATTGAAGTCGCCCACAGCGAGCGACACACCGCCTCTGCCGAACGCGGACCGGTCCTAGAACGTCCGCGCCACCGGGCTAGCTGCGCAGGCCGGCGTCGAGCGCGTCGAAGAACGCGTCGAGCTCCGCTGGCTGGGTGAAGATGTGCGTGGAGATGCGGATGCGTTCCCCACCCCCGCCGATGCGAATCCTCCGCGCGATGCACTGGTCGGCGACGCGCTTCAAATCTCCGGTCAAGGGCTCAAAGCTGACCATGCCGGCGTAGAACCCATCGCCACTCGCATTGGCCAGGCGAAGCTGCCGGTAGCCGCCGATCCGCTCGCGCACCTGCGTGGCGAGCCGATGGATGCGGGCATGGATGCGCTCTTCGCCCAAGGCGCGGGAAAAATCGAGCGCGGCTTTCAGCCCCACCAGCACGGAAAGATTCGACGTTCCGACGTTCGAGAACCGATAAGCCTTCAGCGAATAGTTGCGCCAGTCGCCGGAGGCGATGTCGTCACCCACAGCCGTTCCAGCAATTCCTCGCGGATGTAGAGCGTGCCCGTGCCCTTGGGGGCCAGCAGCCACTTGTGCGGACTGGTGATGTAGAAATCGCAGCCCATATCGTGCAGGTCGAGCGGTATCTGCCCGATGGCGTGTGCGCCGTCCACCTGGGTCAGGACGCCGCGCTCGCGCGCGAGCTGGCAGATTTGTTTCGCCGGGAGAAGCAGGCCTGTGGGCGAAGTGATGTGACTGAAGAGAACGGCGCGTGTCGCGGGGGTGATGGCGCGAGCAAACAGCTCGAGGATTTCTTCGGTTGAGGCCGGCGGCTTGGGCAGGCTCACATAGTTCAGCTTGATGCCGTAGCGCGCGGCTTTTTGCTCCCACGAGCAGCGTCCGCCGGGATGCTCTTGATCGGTGAGCAGGACTTCTTCGCCGGGCTTCAGATCCAGACCGTTGGCGACGACGTTGTTGGCTTCGGTGGCGTTGCGCACCAGCGCCAGTTCATCGCGCTTGACGTGGAGGAAACCAGCCAGGGCGTCGCGCACCTCGCGCAGAACAGGGCTTTCCTCGTAGCCGAACCAGGGATAACCCGGCTCGCGATACTCTTCGGCGTGTAGGATGTGCTCCACCATGGCGCGGAGCACGGGCAGCGGTGTGCAGCCCAGCGAGCCGCAGTTCAAATTGATGTGGTCGGCGGCGAGCACCCATTGGCGCCGGAGCTCGCTCCAGTAGCGCTCCGGGTCGGTCAGGTACAGCTCGCGCGGCGGCAACGCGGGGCTTTGTTGAGCGAAAAGTCGCTCGGCGCGCGCCAGCGAAACGCCGAGAAGTGCAGAGGCAACAGCGGCGCGCTGGAGGAATTCTCGTCTTCGGAGCATGGGTCACCTCCCGACTGCGGGGTTGCCGCGCAGTCTAGCAGAAACCCTGCGGTGTGCGGGTCTTGCTCGCCCTGCCTGCTCTGTCTACCCTGAGGCCGTCGCGGCGGCCCGAAGGGCAGGAACCGGCACTTCGCTTTACAGCGGAAGCGTGCCCGTGAAGCTGACGCGCGGCTTGCCAGGATCGGAGCGGTCCACGTGCCCGATGCGGAAGAACTTCTCCCGGCGGCGCTTGAATTCGGCTTCGACCTTGGGGAGTTTTTTCGGCGGCACAACCAGGATCATGCCCAGACCGAGATTGAAGGTGCGCAGCAACTCGTCGTGTTCGATGCTGCCGAGGTGCGCCAAGTACCGGAAAATGGGCGTCACCGGCCAGGAGCCCAGCTCGACGACCGCGTGAGCCGAGCGTGGCATCACCCGCGCAAGATTTCCGGGAATGCCTCCGCCGGTGATGTGCGCCATGGCCGAGACCCAACCCTGCGCCACGATTCTCTTCAGCATGGGCCAGTAGCAGCGGTGCGGCTTGAGCAGCTCCGCGCCGATTTTGTTGCCGACCTCAGCGACATAGGTGTCCGGGTCCAGCCGGGCGACATCGAAAACCAGCTTGCGCGCCAGCGAATAGCCGTTGGTGTGCAGTCCTGTGGAGGGCAAGCCGAGCAGCAAGTCGCCCGCGGATACATTGTTTGCCGCGAGGATGCGGCTGCTCTCCACCGCGCCGACGATGAACCCGGCCAAGTCGTACTCGCCCGGCGAGTAGAAGCCGGGCATTTCGGCAGTTTCGCCGCCAATCAACGCGCAACCGGCCTGGCGGCAGGCGCGGCTCATCCCTTCGACGATCTGCTCGACGACGTCCGGGTCCATCCGGCCCATGGCCAGATAGTCGAGGAAGAACAGCGGCTCAGCGCCCTGCGCCAGGACGTCGTTGACGCAGTGGTTGACCAGGTCCGCGCCAACCGTCGAGTGCACGTTCATGGCAAAGGCGACTTTCAGCTTCGTGCCGACGCCGTCGGCGCTCGACACCAACACTGGGTCGCGCCAGCGCTTGCGGTCGAGCTGGTAAAGCGCGCCGAACGTGCCGATCTGCGCGAGCACGCCGCGCCTCAGCGTATGCCCGGCCAGCCGGCGAATACGCTGCTTGGCCTGCTCGGCGAGCGGGATATCAACACCAGCATCGACGTAGCGCATCTGAGCCGATCTCTTTCGGCCGGGCGGAAGGGGACGTAAAACCTGCTCTGGCCTCTAGTGGAGGGCTTCTGTGCCCCGTTCAGAATGAAAACGTCGTAAAAGAGCTTCCAGCGCCGTCGAAATAGTTGAAACGGAGCTAAAATGTTTTGAACAACCGGCGCCAACGCACCCGGCGTGGGTGCAGCAAGGCGTCGAGATACGCGTCCATGCGCGCGCGAATCTGCCCCGGCTGCCAGGCCTGTTCGGAGGCGTCAATCGACATATAGATCACCCACGGCGTACCCACAATCGCCGAGCGCGGCACAAAGCCCCAGTAACGGCTGTCGTAAGAATCGTTGCGATTGTCGCCCATGACGAAGTAGCTCTGCATCGGCACCGTCAGGGGGCCGAAGTTTTCATGGGGGTTCACCGGGCCATCCAGATAGGGCTCGGCGAGTCGCTGGCCGTTCACCCATACGGCGCCCTTGCGGATCTCCAGGCGGTCGCCCGGCAAACCGATCAGGCGCTTGACGTAGTCGGGCGAGCCGGGCAGCGGCGCGCGGAAGATGACCACCTGCTGCCGGTGCGGCTCGCGCCATAGGCGCACGTGCCAGCCGGTGAACGGCGCGCCGACGTCATAGCCCAAGCGGCTGATCAGCAAGTGGTCGCCAACCAGCAGCGTCTGCTCCATCGAGCCCGAAGGGATCACGCGCGCCTGCACCAGCGTGCCCTGGATCAGCAGAAACGCCGCCAGCACCCAGAGCCACGACACTGCTTCGCGCAGAACGCGCCGGCGCATCGAGAGCTTCTTCTCAGCTTGCATGGGGAACCGTCACCCGCGGCTCGCCTTCGCGGCGAGCCACTTCCAATTGTACAAGCTCAGTCGGATAAGTACCCGTATAGCAGGACGTGCAGAACTTCCCTTCGGTGTCGTTCACGGCGCGGCGCAGGCTTTCCAGCGACAAATAGCCCAGCGAATCGGCGGCGAGAAACTCCCGGATTCCCTCGACTGGGTGGGCCGACGCAATCAACTCCTCGCGCGTCGGGGTGTCGATGCCGTAATAGCACGGCGAGACCGTCGGCGGGCAACTGATGCGCACGTGCACTTCCCGCGCCCCGGCCTCGCGCACCATGCGCACGATCTTCCGGCTGGTGGTGCCGCGCACGATGGAATCGTCCACAAGCACCACGCGCCGGCCCTCCAGCAGCTCGCGCACAGGGTTCAGCTTCAGCTTCACGCCGAAGTCGCGGATGTCCTGCACCGGCTCGATGAATGTGCGCCCGATGTAGTGATTGCGGATCAGGCCCATGCGGAACGGGATGCCGGACTGGAGCGCGAAGCCAATTGCCGCGGGCACCCCTGAGTCGGGCACGGGCACCACCACATCGGCCTGCGCCGGGTGCTCCTGCGCCAGCAGGCGCCCCAGGCGTTCGCGGCTCTGGTTCACCGGGCGGCTGAAGATCAGGCTGTCGGGGCGCGCGAAATAGACATGCTCGAAAATGCAGTACTGGTGCGGCTTAGGCGGAGCGAAATGAATGGATTCCACCCCCGAGCGCGAGATGCGCAGCATCTCGCCAGGTTCGACTTCGCGCACGTACTTGGCGCCAAGCAGGTCGAACGCGCAGGTCTCCGAGGCCACCAGCCAAGCCCCGGCCAGCCGGCCCAGGATGAGTGGGCGGAAACCGCGCGGGTCGCGGATGGCGTAGAGCTCATCCCGGGTGAGCAGCAGCAGGGAGTAGGCGCCTTCGACCTGGTTGAGCGTCTCAGCGATGGCGCCGGGGAGATTGCGCGCTGCGCTGCGCGCCACCAAGTGCACAATCACCTCGGTGTCGCTGGTGGTCTGGAAAATCGAGCCGCGGTGCTCAAGCTTGCGCCGCCACTCGCCGGCATTGGTCAGGTTGCCGTTGTGGCCGAGCGCCAGCTTGCCCTTGTTGCAGTCAATGGCGATAGGCTGGGCGTTGGAGAGCGAGGTATCACCAGCAGTGGAATAGCGCGTGTGGCCGATGGCGGCGTCGCCGACCAGCCGCGTGAACACCTCGGGCTTGAAGACCTCCTCGACCAGGCCCATGCCCTTGTGGATGTACAGGTCGGCGCCGTCGGTGGAGGCGATCCCGGCCGACTCCTGCCCGCGATGTTGCAGAGCGTAGAGGCCGAGGTAGGTCAGCTTCGCGGCCTCTTCGTGACCGAGGACGCCGAACACGCCGCAGTGGTCGTGGAAGTGATCGTCTTCGAGATATTCGTGCGCAATCATTCTTTCCCGGGTCCCTGGCTCCGGAGAATCCGTTCGAGCGCGCTAGCCCATGTGTCGCGCAGCAAATCGGCGCCGGCGCTGATTACAACCCGGCCGTTGTGCTGGATACAGAACTCGCCCCGGGTCA